>Ga0180433_10011243_pt1 | contig 10634 bp, 9 predicted proteins | sample SS_ome_8_FD_132980 | JGI IMG/M metagenome (GOLD analysis project Ga0180433, IMG submission 132980) | Hypersaline lake sediment archaeal communities from the Salton Sea, California, USA - SS_1_D_1 metaG | ecosystem: Environmental > Aquatic > Non-marine Saline and Alkaline > Hypersaline > Sediment...
CTTTCTAGAGCGTCCTCAATTAAGAAGACGAGAGCGAAAACTGTTAAAGAGGTGAGGGAATTCTTTAACAAAAATCAAAATCTGCCAGAAGATGAGTTGCCGGAGCTAGTCATCTCCCTTTACCCACTAAACTAATTATAAAAGTGGGAATATCAGACAATTTAATAATTTCATTTTTTTTATTGTATATCTTCATATTCTTTTTTAGGTATATGAGATTTATTTTGAAAAAATCGGAATGTAACACTAATTCTAATAAAATCGTTTGTTAAATTAAAATTAGAACAATAACCATGTTCATACTCCCATCTTGAGTCACCAGATAATTTCCATATTAATCCTGTTTTTTCTTCCATCATAAAACTGTTTTTTTTATTTTTAAGAACTAGTCCTCTAGATAAATCACTATTTTCTAATATGAGACCATAAATATTTAGATCTACTTGATTCTATAAGTAATGTTACTTCTGTAGAATCAGAAAGTGGTGTTTGTAATTTTATAGATGGAGTATATTATGAAAATTATGTAACATAAGCATTATTAGAGTGTTTATTTTTTTTATAAAAACTGAATTTTGTTATACATATTACTTATAATTATGTATAAAGTATAGCTGAAAATGGAATATAATAGGAAGGAATATAGGAAGGCTTATTGTAATCAGAGGAATATTAAGTCTGTGTTGTGGTTGGCTGAATATTATGAGAAAAAGGGAAATGAAGAGCAGATGGTGAAGTATTATGAAAGGGCTGCTAGGAGGAATAGTTTGGAGGCGAATGTGAAGTTGGGGGATTATTATGAAAAAAGGAGACAGGAAAATAAAATGGAAGAAGTATTATTAAAAGTTATAAAAATGAAAAATAATGGTAGTAATATATATAAAATATCTTTTGATATTGCTTATAAAATTTTAATAAAGTTATATTATAAATATTGCAAAAAAATGGATTTATATTCTAAGTTTGAAGATTTGATATTTTATGGAATTTTGAATGGAGGAAGAAATGTTGTAGAAATATATAAAATTATTGATTTTGATTATTTATCAAATGAAGAATATGAATATAAATTTGCACCGAAATCTAAAGATATATATGTTAAATTATTTAAATTTTTGAAAAATAATAAAATGGATGAGGCAAAATATTGCAAAATTTTAATTGAATGTGCTGAAATGCATTATAGTTTAATTGCTTGGGAAGAATTGGGAGACATTAATTTTTATAAAGATTATAATATAGCAAAAGAATATTATGATAAAGCAATTGAAAATAACCATGATGTTATATTAAAATTAATAAAATTATGTTTGCATCATAATAAATATGATAAATTGAAAAAGTGTAAAATTTTAGCAGATGACATAATTAGAAATAATATAGATATTAATAATTTGTCATCAGTATTAGATTTAAAAAATTATTATGAACATACAAAATTATATGATAAATTATTTGAATTGAATATCAGTTTGAGTTCAAGTGATAATAAAGTTATTGAAAATTTAGGTGAATATGGATTAGCAAAAGAGTATGAATTTAATAATTGTGATTATTGGGTTGCAAATAAACAGTATAATTATATGAAGGATGAATTTTCGACAGATGAGATGAAGCAAAGTAAAGAAAAATTTAAAGTAAAAAAAAATATTTATTTGAATTTATATGATAGTGATAAAAATAGTGATAAAAATGAATGTAATATTTGCAATGTAGTGGAAAGAAGAAATATAATATTAAAATGTTGTAAAAAGGAAATTTGCAAAAAATGTATTATAAAAATAATAAATACAAATGAAGATAAATTTATGTGTCCATATTGTCGTTTTGAAGTAAAATATGATATTAAATATAAGGATAGTGAAATAAAACATTATGAAGATGAAACAGATTTTGATTTAGAAACTGATGAATCTTGTTCTGAATATTCTGATTCATAGGAAAAATATCAAGAACTAATAGTAATTCAAATTATAATTTTATAGATGGTTTTTATTTATAATGATAAGACCAACACCGATTAATAAATATTATTTAAAAAAATAACACTTTTTTCATGTATATTTATTTTTTTATTATTATATTGATGATATTCAATCATTGTGTTATCATTTAATATTTTGTCTGATAATTCAATTTGTAATGTATTTGGATTTATTTTCAAATTATTACTATCAAATAATTTATGAAAATCTGCTCTTAATAACAATCCATTATTAACATTATATTTTATTTCTTCATCACATTTTTCATGTGGAATAATATGACACGCTTCACATACTAAATAATTACATCCTGTAATTAAACATGTTTTATATCTTTCTATCACATTTTGTCTAAATGTATGTTGATCTTTTCTTTTTTCTTTTTCTTCTATTTCTGGATGTATATATTTACACCCTTGGAAATTTAAAACGCCGGTTTTGAAAACTGACGTAATCTCCAAGGTTGAGTCTTTTCATACTCGTGTAATTTTTGGTTGTGCCACTGCCGACGTAACAGGGCTGACAAGTTTTTCTTTTACCCTACATAGATATGTAGGGCGGGTTTTTTTGTTGATAGCATTTTCCGCAATCTTGAAAATGTTACAAGAACTATTTTCGTCACGGTTCCACAGCACTGCACAGGTTTTACACCTAACTAAGCCATGTCTCGTTATAGTTCCGTCTTTCCAAGGTCTTGGATTTTCACAAGTTCTAAATGTTTCGCATTCTCCTTCACATACACTACATCTACAACTAGTCTTATGCTCATCGCCAAGGTAAAGTTCAAATCCATTCTTTCTAAATAACTCTCTAAATCCTTTACCTTTAACTGGTTCTTTATATTTCATATGTTGCTTTTGTTCATAATCTCCACCAACAATAACAACATCTTCGGGAGAACCAAACTTTTCAGTAAATCTACTAATCATTAACTGTTCACTTTGTATTCTATTGATATATCCATTTAGTTTTAACTTTCTAAATATATCTTGTTTATAAAATTCAAATAACTTTTCATTAGTTTCATTCTTTTTCTTTAAATATTTTTTAAATTTTTTAATGTCTAATGTTTTTCTATTATATTTTGATATTTCAGTTTCTAAATCAACAACAGTTTTTTTCTTTTCTATCTTCTTCTTTCTTAATTTATGGATGATGTCTCTATATTTCTTTTGTTTAGTTTCTTTTCTTCTCTTATCTTGCGTGTATCTAAATTGATTTCTATCTTTTTCTGTTCCATCAACACAATATAATAGATCAGAAAGATTTGGATCATATGCAACTATTTTTTTGTCTTTTAATCTATCATAATCTTTGTTGTCCAATTCATCAATATATTTCTCATTATTTTGTTTTTTTGTTGTGGGTATTCTTCTACCTATCATATCATTTCTAATTAGCATGATTGAGCAACTGATACCATCAGTATTGATCATGTGATGAAACGAATAATTTTTCTTGCTAAAACATTGTCTTTCAGTTCTAAAAAAGAACTTCCATAATTTATCTTCGTTTTTCTTTAAGTTTCCCTTTGTTAAGAAAAATCCTTTATTTTTTTCAAGTAACAAATGTACAATAGATGTGGTATCTATCTTTATATGTTTTTGTATAATATCATTTCTCATTGGAAATAAATTATATATAGTTTCATCTTGATTTTCGCACATTTCCATCATTTGAAACATACAAATAAAATAATCTTGGGGATTGCATTGCAAATCGTAATATAAACTGTCTTTCATATATTTGTCTTTATTTGGTAATGCGATTTTCTTATTTTTTTTAATCCACTTGTGATATTTTTCATTAGATTTAAGTTCTTTATCTTCAATGTTTAATAAATCTAATTTAACTTTTCTTAATTCAGTAATAAATTCTTTAATCTTTATATCTTTTTGATTTTTTGATAAATCTTTTTCTTCATTTATTTTATCTATTTTTTTTGTCTTCTTCCAAAATACATTAACAAATCTTTCTAAATATTCTATGTAATGTTGCTTAATATTATTTTCATACATCGTTAAAATATCTGTTGATATATAATCTAAAATGGTATTCATATGTAAATAATCTAAATCATTATCAGTCATTAATTCCTTGAAATGTTCATCATAAAATAATTTTAATTTATCTTTTAGTTCTTTTGTTTTTTTACTTGGAGGTCTACCTTGCGAACTTTCCTTACATAAAGTTTTCATAGTAGCATTAATAAAATTTTCGTCTATTGTTGGTAATGTTTTATTTTCATTATATTCGTTAATACAATATAACTTAATGAATTGTAAAGCATAAATAACAATTTTATTTGCTTTAACTACAGTTTCATTGATTTTTTCAATCACTGTATCATATTTTGCAATATGTTTAAGTGGAACTTTGATACATTTGTAATAACTATCCTTATCAGGTTTTTTCTTCATAATATCTAATGTTACTATATCTTTAAGTATATATTTTTATTTTGTGAATTCAACCGCACCACAGAACAAAAATAGTAAATAATTACTTTTTATTAAAAGTATATATTCTCGATCTTATTTTTTTACCACTAATTGTTAATTGTTTATCTTTATAACTCATTTCATGTGTTAACTTAGTTATTTGTCTTATGATTGATAACCATGGTCTTTTTGAAGTTTCTGTTTTTTCTAAACCACTAATATCTCTAAATGAAAAATATTTACGTAATTCTGGTATCAAATCCATAATTTTATTTATCTTTTCTTCATCATTATCCAAATAATATAATATTATTTGGTTATTTTCATCTAATTCTAAGATGTTTATAATTTTATTGGATAAATCAAATTGTTCTTTTTTGTATAGTTCACTTTTTAATTTCATTTACTATGTTTTTATATAATTTTATTTTTATATAAAAACTGGCGTTTTAAATTTCCAAGGGTTTAAATTAACAAAAAGTAAATATAATAATTATAATTTATTTTTGGGTTCATATTCTATTAGATATAATGATTATAAACACAGGGCAAAACAACAATCTAGAAAATTTGAAATTACTAAAGATGAATATGATTATATTACTAATATGAAATGTTATATTTGCAATAAGATAGCTACTAGTACATCATCAAATGGAGTAGATAAAATATCAAATAGTAGCGATTATATTTGTGGAAATATAGCACCTTGTTGTAAAACTTGTAATTATATAAAATACACATACAATATCAATGATATGTATAGAAAAATATATGAAATAGCAATTCATCATTTTAAAGATGATATAATTGAAACAGAACTTTCTGATATATATAATATAATTGATAAGAAGATAAAAAAAATTACTGATTCTCTTATTGATTTTAGAAAAGCAAATAATATTACATCATCTGACACAGAAAATACCAGTTCAGAGGATACGGGTACAAAATCAATAATTAAAAAACGAAAATATAGCAGAAATGAATATACAACTTAAATATTTTTTTATTAATTTAATCACAGAAAAGTAATTAAATTATTATTTTTTTAAAAGAAAAATACAATAAAATATAACACATTCCCAAATAAAATAAACACATTGTAACTTAGTTCGAATATGCCAAACCACCCATACCTGACATAATTCTCAAAACGTTATAATTTGTTGCAAAAATCCAGACGTTAGTACCAATAGCATAGTTGAGGGGAGCGTATTGGTTGGGAGATTGACGGAGCTTATCTTGAGTGGAGTAGACGAGCTTGGTGTTGTCAATTCTGGACATGTTGGCGGTACCAGTGGGTTGGTGTTGCTCGGGGTGGAGAGCGAATGAGTAAACGTTGATACCGTCAGCGGGTGTTCTGGTGTGGTGTTGCCAAGGTTGAACGTATCCGAAGTAGTTGCCTTCACGTCTGTTGAAACGGTCGTGTCCGTTGAGGATGATGAGACCATCACGAACAACATTACCAGTACCGTCGAGGGTAAGGGAGTAGTTGTGGGGTTGGATGACGTGGACGTCAGCGCACTTGTCGGCATCCAAACGGCGGTCAGCGAAGGCGCTGGAGGCGTTGGGTTGGAGGGGGATAGACAAGTTGACGAGGCTGAGGTTGTTCTCGCTAACAGTGACAGTGACAACGGGGGTTGTGGGAGCAGCTTGGTCTTGGAAGTCGAGTTCAACGGTGACATCAACGAGACCATCAGCAAGGTTGATAGCACCTTGGGTGATGGGATTGGTGAGGACGTGCATGGTTTGAACGTCGGCGGGAACAACGTTGACGGTGTTAACGCTGATAACCTTCCATGTAACACCGTTGATAACGTTAACGGTGATAGGTTCAGAGGCGGGGTTGAAGGTGAAGGTTTGAGCGTTAGAGCCGGCAGCGGTCCAGGGAGCAGCCGCACCGCTGTTGAGGGCGGGGGCAGAAACCATGGATCTAGCAAGGCTGTTGGCAGCTTGTTGGACGGCAGCGTCCCAAGCACCTTGAGTGTACTCCTTATCGTTGGAGTAGGTCAAGAACCAACCTTCCTCGTCGTTGGAGCTGTTGAAGGCACCAAGCTTGTGAACCCAGACGAACTCCTTGCAAGGGTGGTTGAAGTTGAGGATGAATTGTTGAGCGGAAGCAGCGGTTGAGCTGGTGGTGGCAGAGAGTTGTTGCTCACCATCAGTTTGGAGTTGCTCAATCAAATATTCGTGACCAACTTGGGCAAAACGTCTGCGTTCCTCAGAGTCAAGGTAGACGTAGTCAACGAGGACACCAGCAGTGACGAATTGGAGGTTTTGGAAGAGGGGAGTTTGTTGACGTCCGCAGCCACGGCTGTAAACGTACAACTTGTTGAGGTTCTCAAATTCGAAGTAAAGTCTAACATCGTGGTATTGGAGGGCAATGAGGGGGAGAGCAAGACCGTAGTTGCGGCAATACCAGAATTGGAGGGGAATGAAGAGGGTGTAACCACCAGGAACAAAGGTTTGAAGGCTGGTGAGCTCATCAACATCACCAATCATAGCTTCATAACCACGTTCTTGACCAGTGACGTGGGTAAGCTCATACCAGACGTCGAGCCAGACACCGTAGTGCTTGTCAATAGGAGCACCACCGATTTGGATTTCAACGTTACGAATGAGAGCGTGACCAAGGCGTCTAACCCAGGCGACTTGACCTTCGAAGCGTTCAGCGTTGGAGGGTCTGAGCTCAGGAAGGACAACTCTGAGGTAAGATTTGGAAGCCAAGTCACCATTTCTGAGAACTTGAACGTTATGTCTGCCACCAGGCTTGGCATTTTCGAGAGAGAGTTCAATAACTTCAACAGAGAAGTTAGTGTGTCTTCTGTAAACAACCTTGAAGAGGGTAATTTGAGGATTACCAGTCAAATATACATCTTGAGCGCCATATGCGACGAGTTGCATTAAACCGCCACCCATATTATACAATATGTTGAGAAAAATTATATTATATACATTTTAAAAAAGATGCGAAAAATCAATATCAAATTTAAAAATTATGTTTATTTTTTATATAATTATTTTTGTTCTACATTTACTTTTTAAAAAATAATTTTTTTTTTTTTACAAGATGCGTATTTTTATATTTCCGCACATCTGTAGATAATTATATGAAAATTGGATGACAAAATATTGCGTTTTTATCTGATATTTTTATTTTGTTGTTATTTTAAATAAATCATGTAATTATTAGTATTTATGTGCGATATTATGGTTGATTATATTCTGAATTAATTTAAAGATTTGCATCTAAATTATTATTATATAATTCATGTCTTCGTTTAAACATAGACCTACAAAGTTAAAATATCGATCGGACATTTCTACTTTGGATGAATTTCACAAAGATTTAATGAAAAAAATGAATTCAAATTATGACAAATTAGAATACAGAACAAAAATTGGAAGTTTACTTGTTAACTATTATGACCAAATGACAAAAGATCAGTATAATCAAAATGTAGAATTTAAAAAACAAAATGAAGACACTAATGATAAAGATAAAAGTGATATATTTTTCAAAAATATATGTAACAATGATAAACAAACTGACAATGTATCCGATGAAGATACAAAGGAAATATCAAATTTGCCATCTAATAAATTAAAACAAATGCACATGCAAAATATAAATAATAGAAAGGTAAAAAAAACTATTAAAAAAAGAAAACTAGAAAATAATGCAAATAATAAATCAATTCTAAATTTTATGGGATGTGATAATGAAAGTGAAAAATCTGATGAAGATCATAAAATGAATAGGGCTGAATTGCAAGATAAATATCTTTTTATGGTTGATAAAAATTATGCATGTGGTAAAGTAAAAACATCAAAAAATATAATTTGTTCAAAATGCAAAATAGAAAAAGTATCTTCGGTGGAAGATGGATGTTATATATGTAAGAAATGTGGTGAGATGGATAATACTATGGTGGAGATTGAAAATACTAATTACAGAGAGACAAATTATGAAAAGACAAAATATCCTTATAAAAAGATAAATCACTTAAAAGAAAAATTAAATCAATTTCAGTCGAAGGAAACTGCAGAAATACCAGATTATATATATGATATCATTTATGTTGAACTTAAAAAACAAAGAATTGATCCTAAAAATTGCATTCCAATAGATATTAAAAAGAGTTTAAAGAAAAATAGAGAAACAAGTTATTATGAACATATTCAACAAATATATTGTAAAGTTTCTGGATCTCCACCAATTACATTGTCAAGAGAAACTGAAAATACAATTATCAGTATGTTTCAATCAATGCAAGAATCTTTTCAAAAATATAAGAAGGGTAGATCTAACTTTTTAAATTATGCATATGTATTAAATAAGCTATTTAGAATTTGCAAATTGGAAAAACATTCAAAGTTTTTTTATTTATTAAAAAGCAAGGACAAACTTAGAGATCAGGATAATATATGGAAAAATATTTGTAAGGATATGAATTGGGATTTCCACCCCAGCTAAGATCGTTTTTGGTTGCACTGCAACCAAAAACTCTGCGCGCTAAAGCGCGACTCGTCTCGTAAACGAGACGACGGAGAGCGGTGCAAGCACCGACGCGCAAGCGCGTGAAAATTTATTTATTATTAATTTTTTTACTTAAAAATTAAAAATATATTATAATTTAGAATTATATGTTAACAAGAGAAGAAATAATAAAAGCTCGATATGCTAAAAAAACATATGAGAAGAAGGAAAAAGAAAGACGTGACTTGTATATTAAGAATAAAGTAAACAAAATATGTGAAGATAAAAGGAAAATTAAATATAGTATTAAATGCAAAGATGAAATTCAAAGGTCACATTGTACTGAAGGATATTATTCTACAAAAATTGAGCAAGCATTTCATAATTGTTTTGTCAGAGAGAAAAATTTTAAAGGTTATATTGATGAATTTCAGGAAGTTATTGAAAAATCATTTACTGAAGGAATGTCATGGGAAAATTATGGGGAATGGGAGATTGATCATATAATACCTTTGGCAAAAGGAGGTGCACATAGTGTAAAAAATATACAAGCATTGTGGAAGCCTGACAATCGAAGTAAAGGAGCAAATATTATTTAATTTAAAAATCGTGAAAATTAAATAAGTTTATTTAATTTTCAAAATACACTCACGCGCTTGCGCGTCGGTGCTTGCACCGCTCTCCGTCGTCTCGTTTACGAGACGAGTCGCGCTTTAGCGCGCAGAGCTTTTGTTTGCTGTGCAAACAAAAGCGATCTTAGTTGTAGGCATCATCCTTGTGTCCAGAGTAGACGAAAATGGTACCAAAATTCTGGGCAGTTTCGGTGAAACCCATTGTGGTGGCAGATGAGTTTTCTCCAATAACAGAAATTACACTGGGTCTGACATATTGTTGTTTGATATTGTTGTAGTGTAACATGTTGGCGAAAACGGGGTTGTAACAGAAGTAAACAGAGTTGACAATACCACCGGTACTGTTAACTCTAGCCTTTCTGTGTTCATCCTTAGTTGAAACAACCAAAGCAGATGATCCGAGAGTGGCGAATTCATGGTTGGCTGTTTTGTTCAATACAACAACAGATCTGAGTTTGAAAACATTATTGTTGATTGAGTATGAATTCTTGAATGTCAATCTAGTCTTATTAATGTCTGTGATACTTGTAACTGTTCCAGGCAAGTTGATGTATCTGAAGTTGCAGTTCATATTACCATCACCGTACATGCTGTCACCATGGAAAAAGTTTACGTTTTGGTATCTTCGGTTGATGTAAAAGAAAATAACATCTCTGCAATTAATAACTTGTCTGTGTTTGGGAACAAGCATCTTGTTTTCAATGTAGAACTCTGTTTGAACTAAACCAGATTCTAATCTTGCAAAGTTAGATCCAGTACTGTCTCCAAGGTGTGTTCTAGGTAATCTGATGTTAATAATAGGTGCATTCATGTAAATTTGTTTAGTTGCTCCAAAGTTTGGAACACCACCAAAAAGAGATGTGGCGTTAACCAAAGATGTTACTCTTGTGAGAACTGGTCTCATGGAGAAAACAGACAATAGTCTTCTGAGGAGAGTACCTTCGTCTTGAACATAGTACAAATCAGGACTGTCGAAATATGACCAATCATATTTATCAATAACATTCTTTAATTCTGTAATATCATCCTTGGATTCAATATCATCATTTCTAGAGAAGAAACGACCATTTCTTAAACTCAAAACGTTTTTATA
>Ga0180433_10011247_pt1 | contig 10630 bp, 9 predicted proteins | sample SS_ome_8_FD_132980 | JGI IMG/M metagenome (GOLD analysis project Ga0180433, IMG submission 132980) | Hypersaline lake sediment archaeal communities from the Salton Sea, California, USA - SS_1_D_1 metaG | ecosystem: Environmental > Aquatic > Non-marine Saline and Alkaline > Hypersaline > Sediment...
CAACCCGCAGCGCTCCTTTATGCCCGCACCGAGCAAGTCGCAACGCAGGTGCGAGCAGCATTGGGGCAGGCGGTCATGACCTTTATCACTCGCGTGCTGCCTCAGCTAAGAGACTGCTTTACAGCCGAAGACTTGTGGCGCGAGGGATTTTTGCTCAGCTATAGAGCCGAATTCAGGGCAGAGAGACCAGATAACCTCGTCAGCCTGTTTGACGTCTGGTCGGAGCATTATGAGCAACTGACGCGGGCTGCAGTGGCATTGGTCCCCTTTCCCGTCAAGGTTCTCGCCAACGCAGACCCCGTCCGGTACCATGCCTGTATCCCGGCCCGCGTGCGCCATCACAGCTACTTGCAATGGCGTGTGCGCTGTCTGCAGGGTAAGCTGCTCTCTGTACTGCGTCTTCTTAAAGGTCTCTTCACCTTCCAAGGCGGCCTGGACTATGTCCTGTGGAAGATAGAACGACACTCGGGAATTGCAATCAAAGTGACGCCCCGGCTGCGGCGCTACCCGCTGCTGGCCGTCTGCGTCCTTTTCTGGCGATCCTACCGCCGTGGTGCCTTTCGATAGCAGTCAAAGGAGCTGCCGCGTCAAACAGCACGTGCCAGAGTCAGCACATCCACCAAAGCCGCACCCGCCTTCATCAAGACGCGAGCACACTCACTGACCGTAGATCCTGTCGTGTAAACATCATCCACCAGGACAATCTTCTTCCCCCTTATTGTCTCTCGATGCTTGACCACAAAGGCGCCTTTGATGTTTTTCTTTCGCTCCTTGCGGCTCAGTGCGGTCTGAGGCTCTGTCCAGCGGCTTCGCGACAACGTAAGGCCGTCAAAGGCAATCCCGTCTTGCTTCGCCCACCTTCTAATCAAAAGGTGGGTTTGATTGAATCCCCTTTGCCGCAGGCGTTTCAGGTGCAGGGGAACGGGAACCAGGAGATCGACCGTGGTCACATCCCAGCATTGAAAAAATGTCTCCCTCAAAAGAGCGCTCAAAGGCCGGGACAGGGACGTGTGCCTTCCGTACTTGAGCCGATGAATGGCCTCCATAAGAGCCCCGTCGTAGAGGCCAAAGGCCCTTGCCCTTCTGAAATGACTTTGTTCAACGAGGCATTCCCAGCAGACATGGTTGTCCCCCTCTCGCGAAACAAAGGGACGGCCGCATTTCGAGCAAAAAGGCGAAGCAATGGGTCTTAGGTCTTTCCGGCAGGACGCACAAAACCACGAAACGGTGATATGAACTAAGGGGTCAGACGCACCCCCCTCATGACAGGGCTGCAAGCCCTCAAAGGCACCGCAAATGAGACACTTTTGGGGGAAAATAGCATCTAGCAGACTTTGGTATAGTCTTTGGAGAAAAAAGAGCTTTGAAAAACTCATTTGAACGACGATGTTAAAGTTTTTGAGGAACCCTTTCGGGCGAAGGGAACGTGACCACGTTGTCAGCGCAAGCGTTCAACCACGCATTCTGCAAATTCAGAACATCTCACTTCCCGGGCCTTCGCCATCTGCCGGGCCAGATCGTAAGTCACCACACCAGCAGAAATGGTTTTCTGGATGGCCTGCTCTATGGCCAAAGCGGCCTCTGACCACTCCAAGTGCTCCAGCATCATCACCCCGGACAGGATCAATGAGACCGGATTTGCCTTGTCTTTCCCGGCGTATTTGGGAGCTGTGCCGTGAGTGGCCTCAAAGACCGCACAGCTGTCCCCAATATTGGCCCCAGGGGCCATCCCAAGACCCCCTACTTGGGCGGCCAGGGCATCTGAGAGGTAGTCGCCGTTTAGATTGGGAGTGGCAATCACATGGTAGGCCTCTGGCCTAAGGAGTACTTGTTGAAACATCATGTCTGCGATCCTGTCCTTGATCATCACTTTACCTGGTGGCGACGTATGCCCTTGCTTCCCTTCATCGGATTCAAACACAACATGGTCTCCAAACATCTCCCGCGCCGCCTCATACCCCCACTTCATGAAAGCCCCTTCGGTATACTTCATGATATTCCCCTTATGGACCAGGGTGACACTGGGAAGATGATGGTCTAAGGCGTATTGTATGGCCCTTGCCACCAACCGCCTTGAAGCCCCTCGACTCATGGGCTTGATACCAATGGCCGAATCTCTGTCTACATGAACGCCCATCGTGTCCTTTAGAAAAGCAATCACCCTTTGAGCCTCCCCAGTTTGGGCCTCCCATTCGATCCCGGCATAGACGTCTTCTGTGTTTTCCCGGAACACGACCATATTGACCCTCTCGGGGTGTCTCATCGGGCTGGGAACCCCTGTGATGTGCCGAATGGGCCGAATACAGGCATACAGGCCCAGTCTTTGTCGCAATGCCACGTTGATACTGCGAACGCCCTTTCCCACAGGGGTGGTCAAGGGTCCCTTGATGGCTATCCCATAATCCTTAATAGCCTGTAACGCTTCCTTTGAGAGCCATTCACCGGTTTCTTTGTAAGCCTTTCCACCTGCTAACACCTCCGTCCATTGGATCTTGCGCCTGTCCCCGTATGCGGCGCCCACGGCTGCGTCCAGAACGCGGCGGGTAGCCGCCCAGATGTCTGGCCCTATGCCGTCACCTTCAATAAAGGCAATGACAGGGGTGTCGGGGACCTGGCGCCCACCATCTGTCGTTGTGGTCACCCCGTGGGTATTCCCTTGCTCTCTTTTCTTGGCTGTCAAGGTTGGGCTCCTCGTTGTCCCCATTTCTTAAGGTAAATCTGTATGATCGCTATGGCCGCCGGGGTAATCCCGGAAATCCTGGAGGCCTGTCCAATAGAGAAAGGACGAACACGTAACAGTTTCTCCTTGACCTCATTGGAAAGTCCGGGAATCCTCTGATAGTCAAAACCATCAGGGATCTTCGCGGCTTCTGAGTTTTTTCCGCGTTCAACCTGCTCCATCTGACGCCGTATGTATCCGTCGTACTTGACGAGGATCGTGACCTGGTCGGCAACCTCGTTGGTAAAGGAAAGGAGCCGGCTGTCAAGCTCGGCGAGTTCTTTAAAATCTGTCTTCGGCCTCTTAAGGAGATCCATCAAGGTGGCCGGTTGATGGACAGGGCCGAGACCCAACCCCTCCAGGGTTCGTTTTACATCAGGCGTTGGGTTCAAGCGAACGTCTGACAGCAGGGCCAAGAGTCCCTCAACAGCCCTGCGCTTTTGTCTGAACTTCTCGTAAAGCCCATCAGAGACAAGGCCAACCTGATGGCCCAGTTCGCGAAGGCGCAAATCTGCATTATCCTCCCTGAGGAGAAGACGGTACTCGGCCCTTGAGGTAAACATCCGATAGGGTTCCTGTGTCCCCTTGGTGACCAAATCATCGATCATCACGCCGATGTAGGCCTGTGCCCGTCCAATGATGATAGTCGGTTCTCCTCTCAAATACCGGATCGCGTTGATCCCCGCCATGATTCCCTGGCCCGCTGCCTCCTCGTACCCTGAAGTGCCATTGATCTGGCCCGCCAAGAAGAGCCCTCGAATCTTCTTGCATTCTAAGCCTGGCTTCAGCTGCACCGGATCCACGTAGTCATACTCGATAGCATATCCTGGTCTTACGATCTCTACGTCTTCAAGCCCCTCAATAGACCGAAGCATCTTAAGCTGCACATCCACAGGCAGGCTTGTCGGGACGCCGTTTGGATAAATCTCAGTCGTTCCAAGCCCCATGGGTTCAAGAAAAATCTGGTGTCGGGGTTTATCCGGAAACCGAACGACCTTATCCTCAATAGACGGACAATACCGAGCCCCGGTCCCTTTTATCACGCCAGAAAAAAGGGGAGACCGGTCAAGGCCTGTTTTAATGACCTCATGGGTCTTCTCGTTCGTGTATGTTATGTAGCAGGGGACCTGCGCTTGGGTAATCTCATCGGTCTCAAAGGAAAAGGGGACGGGTACTTCATCTCCATATTGGGGCTCTAGCTTGGAAAAGTCGATGGTCCGACCATCTAACCGAGGTGTGGTTCCTGTTTTTAGACGGCCTATCCTTAATCCCAAAGCCCTTAAGTGGTCGGAAAGCTTGTTGGAGGCGGGATCTCCCATACGTCCTGCTGGAAAATGCTTCAATCCAATGTGAATCAGGCCTTTCAAGAAGGTGCCTGTCGTTAGAACCACTGTTTTGCCGAGAAACTTCTCCTGAATACTCGTCAGGATCCCTTTGACCCTACCATCTTCCACAATCAGGGCCTCGACCAGCCCCTGTTTGACATCCAGATTCTCCTGTTCTTCTAAGACACGCTTCATGCGAAGGCGATATTGTTCTTTGTCAGCCTGGGCTCTAGATGACTGCACTGCCGGCCCCTTCTTCGTATTCAAGCGGCGAAACTGAATGCCCGTGGCATCGATATTCTTGGCCATCTCCCCGCCTAGGGCATCGATCTCGCGAACGAGATGTCCCTTCGCCAGACCCCCTACGGCTGGATTACATGACATCTCGCCAATGTGGTCCACATTGATCGTTACGACCAAGGTGGCATGTCCGGACCTGGCCGCTGCCAGGGCCGCCTCGCAGCCCGCATGACCAGCCCCCACGACGATGACGTCATATGTTTTCAAATAGGCAGGCATTTCAGCAACGTTAGTGTCATGACCCAGAAATACTTTGCATTATTCGGATGCCGTCCAAGGCCTTTTTGCGAGTGACATTGAGCATTTTAGGAGCCAGATGGATGCTGAAGGTTGCGTGAAGAATCACAGACTGTCTGAGGGCCTAACGGCCAGAGTTTCTCTGATTTAGCAACCTTCGGCAGGCGTCCCCGAAATGGTCACGGAACGACGCAAAAGGCTTTGGACGACGCCCCCTCTATGATTTGCACCTCTTCAACTGATTTCAGAGACACGACATTAGGAAACACTTCTTTTTCTTCTCTGTCTCGTCACCTCGTACATGACCATGGCTCCTGCCACGGCAGCATTCAGAGAATCGATGCCTTGCTTCTGGGGAACACACACCAGATAATCACATGTCTTGCGTACCAGGGGGCGTAACCCCTTGTCCTCACCCCCGATGACAAGAACCAAACCCATATTGAAATCAGCCTCGTCCGCTGGTCGCTCTGAACCGGCCTGGCAACCTACCACCCAAAGCCCTGCCTTCTTGAGCCGTTTTAAGGCAGCCACGAGATTGGCAACCCGTGCAAACAACATATGTTCCATCGCTCCGGCAGAGGCCTTCGAAACTGCGGGGGACAAGGGGGCAGCACGGGTTTTGGGCAAAATGATACCATGGACGCCCATGGCTAAGGCGGTTCTCACCAGGGACCCGAGGTTTTGCGGGTCTACAATCCCATCAAGGCCTAGAATCAGAGGAAACGCGCTGTCGGCCTCAGCCTTTTTGAGAACCCCTCTCTCATCTGACAGCGGCAATTCACTAACTTGGGCTGCAACCCCCTGGTGCACCGCGTCGCCGAGACGGGATTTGAAATAATCCGGGGCCTTGTACTGGACGGGGGTTCCTCCGACGCGAGCCAGTTCCAAAAGGGTCTCAATCCCTTTGAGCCTGCGGCTCTTGGATATGCAAAGGCTTCTAAACTTTCGTCGGCCAGCTAAGAGGGCCTCATAAACAGGGTGGATGCCGTAAAGAAGGTCACCCATTCGGACAAACTTTTTCGATAATCGTTTCCAACTTCAGCAGTGCTTCGGCCAGATCATCATTGACGATGACATGATCATAACAATGGATCTGAGCCATCTCCACCTCCGCGCTTTTCAAACGTCGCGCAATAATCTCGGCAGAATCCGTCCCACGTCTGTTGATCCGCTTTTCAAGCTCTGTCATCGTGGGCGGCGAAATGAACACCGAAATCGCCTCAGGATACCTGTTCGACAGTCTCTTTGTCCCCTCAACATCGATATCCAGCAAGACATCCTGCCCACCACCAAGGGTCTCCTCAATATATCTTGCTGATGTGCCGTAAAGGTGGCCATGCACTTCAGCCCATTCCGCCAATTCATTGGCGTCTATCTTCTTGCGAAAGCTCTCCTCGCTAATGAAGTAGTAATCCGCGCCATCTTCCTCATCACCCCGAGGAGGACGGGTGGTAAAAGAAATAGAATATCCGAGCTGTGGCCTTCTTTCTAGGATGGCACGCACGATGGTCGATTTTCCGGTCCCAGAAGGTCCAGAGATAATGAACAAATGTCCTTTCTTAGCCATCACTTGAAGCTGGATATTCGCCATTGAAGACCCTGCAGCAAGCTGCAGGGAATCTTCGACCGTAAGGAATAATACTGATTTTATATACGCTCGCTAACCCCGCAGCAAGCTACGGGGAATGCGCTCGCTTAATCGGTTCAATTAGAAGCCGTGGCCTTCTTCTGCTCCCCCCTAAATTCGAAGCCGGTCACAAACCGCTGCGATATGGTCTCTGCTTGAATGGCCGAAAGAATGACATGGTTGCTATCGGTAATGATAATCGAACGAGTGCGTCTCCCCTGGGTGGCATCAATCAGGCGTTTTCCCTCTTTCGCATCTTCTTTAAGCCGTTTCATGGGAGCGGACCCGGGAGTGACAATAGCAATGATACGACCGACAACCACCGTGTTTCCAAATCCGATATTGAGCAAAGCTGTATCCATCTTGCGCCTCCAAAGGGGACTTCTTACGAAACTATCAAAGACCGTTATTCGGTTAGGCTACTCTACATTCTGGACTTGTTCTCTAATCTTCTCAAGCTCGCTCTTCAGAACGACAACGAGTTGGGACAGATGGGCGTCACCTCCTTTGGAACCCATTGTGTTCACTTCCCGATTGATTTCCTGAAGCAGGAAATCAAGAGCCCTTCCAGCCGGGCCTTCTGATTCAGTCATGTTGCGAAACTGTTTCAAATGACTTTCAGCGCGGACGATTTCCTCTGTAATGTCGCTCCTGTCGGCCCAAAGAGCCGCCTCCTGGGCCAGTCGGTTCGGATCCAGCTCTACCTCCCCTTCTGTCAACGCTGCCATCCTTTCTTTCAAGCGAGCATGGTGCTCGGACAAAATGGTTGGGACCAATGCCTTGATGCGAGACAAGCCCTCCTCTACAGACTTAAGACGTTTCTGGAAATCATGGTAAATGGCCTGCCCCTCAGTGATACGCATGGCCTCTACGCCTTCTAATGCCTCGCCAATCAACGAGGCAAGGACCAACCATGTCTTCTCCAAGTCCACTTCAGGTTCTGTGGCCATCATGATTCCTTCCAAGCCAAGGAGTGTTTCCAGCCCAACTTTTTCTTCTGTTTCCAAGGCTTCCTTGAGCTCGGTCAACGCCTTCCAGTAGGCTTGAGCCAGGGGAAGATTCACCTCAATGTCGGCAATGGCTCGAGACCCGTTCTTGACCTTGATCATCACATCCACACGCCCCCGTGAAACCTTGGCTGCCACCAGCTTCTTGATGCGTTCCTCAAGAGTTAGGAACGGTTGAGGCATACGTACGGAGATCTCACAATAACGCCTGTTAACACAACGCATTTCCACGGCATACAACCGACCTTCAACGACCTGTTCCGCCCTGCCAAAAGCCGTCATGCTCTTGATCATATGATCACCTAACCTGTAAAAATTTCATCTGATATATATATCTGTCTCTCACACATTGAAGAAAACTGACGATCCTTTCACCGGCGTAATCTGGATAGGTCCAATCCAGCGCATGAAACCCACCATTGTAATAAACCAAGGTCAGGTCCCCATAAATCCCTCCCTTCAGGTAGATACGGTGGGTATAGTTTTTCCCCGTAGCCAGAACAAACCGCTCAGCCAGGAGGTATCCCGGGTCGATATTGACCAGTCGTTTTCGGTCGGTGGCAAATTTGTCCTCTAGCTCATTCGTAACAAGTTTGACATCGGGTAGACCCTCTTGTTCCATCAACTCATGATAAGACATCAAACGCCTGAAAAGGGGAGCACCCATCTCTGGCTTGTAGTAGTCTGTGTGCTCAAAGGCCAGCCACGGACTGACCACATCGGGCTGTCCAAAGAACTCAGTAAGCCTTTGGGCTACCTCTCCAAAAACCTTCTTATCCTTGGTAAAACAGCTTATGACCAGCTTAGCAGGTTTTGGCGGCCGGGGCTTACTCATGGCCTATGGGCGCCCGACGCTGGTGTACTCGAAGCCTAGGGCGCGCATGCGCTCTGGCTGATAGATGTTTCGCAGATCTACGATGATAAGACGCTTCAAAAGCTCTTTCATGCGATTCCAGTCAATATTGCGAAATCGATTCCATTCCGTTGCCAGGACCAAAACATCAGCGTTGACGGCAACCCCGTACAAATCTTTTTTGTAGTCTACGTTTTGAAGGTATTCTTTTGCCTGTTCCATCCCTGCTGGATCATAGGCCTGGATCTTTGCCCCTCTCTCCTGCAATCCGTGGATAATCGGAATGGTGGGAGACTCACGCATGTCGTCCGTGTTTGGCTTGAAGGTTAACCCAAGTATCCCAATGGTGACACCCTTCACATCCCCCCCAACGGCCGAGATGATCTTTTCAAGCATTTTCTCTGGACGTTCATTGTTTACCTGAATCACTGCGTCGACAATCTTGAATTCGCATCCGTGGTGTTTGGCAATCTGGCTGATGGCCCTCGTGTCTTTTGGAAAACAGGAGCCGCCAAAACCCGGCCCAGGATGCAAGAACTTTCGACTAATGCGCCCATCTAAGCCCATACCCTTGGCCACCTTGTGGATATCTGCTCCCACCCTTTCACATATGTTAGCCATCTCATTGATAAAGGATATCTTAGTGGCCAGGAAGGCGTTAGAAGCGTACTTAATCATCTCTGCGGTGGCCCTGTCTGTAACCACAAATGGGGTTTCAATGAGATAGAGGGGATTGTAAAGGTCCTCAAGGATAGCCACCGCTTGGTCGCTTTCGGCGCCGATAACGATGCGATTGGGACGCATGAAATCCTCTATGGCCGACCCCTCCCTCAAAAACTCAGGATTAGAGGCAACATCAAAGGCGCAGGGTTTGGTCTGGCTTTCCTTAATGATCCCTTCAACCATCTTCCCCGTGCCCACGGGAACCGTGCTCTTTGTCACCACGACCTTGTAGCCATTCATGGTCTGCCCTATGGATCGGGCCACCTCTTCCACATACCGGAGGTCGGCGCCTCCCTCCTCGTCCGGCGGGGTGCCAACGGCAATAAAGATCACCAAGGCATTGCGCACGCTTTCCTTGATATCGGTGGTAAAAGAGAGGCGCCCTTCGTTTAAGTTCTTCCCAACCAGCTCTGCCAGTCCAGGCTCATAGATGGGGACTTGGCCCTGAGTCAGCATGGTAATCTTTGACGCATCCTTATCCACACAGGTCACCCGCAGTCCAAATTCGGAGAAACAAGCCCCTGTCACAAGTCCCACATATCCAACACCAACGACACAAATATTCATTAAATGTTCATCCTTTCCGTTCTCAAGACATGATCAAGGCACCCAAGGGCACCGTAAGCTCTGAAGAATTAGCGAAAAAATGATTCTCAGCCCTAAAATAATTTTTTATCTTCCTTTTTGTCCCTTGTCAATCCGTGAGTTTTGGGACAAAGAAATCGGCTTTCACCCCCATCTCAGATGTGTTAGTAAACATGGCATTATTAAGGGGAGCATAAAATAGTTCACGCCATCACAGGGTATGGTTTGAACAGCCATATACAGGTTGCACAAGAAGCCATCAGGAGACATATTTATTGATTGGCCTCTGTTGTTTGGGTTGTCGGACAAAGTTGGCACCTTTGCCCTATGGCAAACAGACGAAGCGTTCCCATGATGAAGGCACTATTGATGTTGCGTAGCGCGTTTACATCCTTGATTGCTAAAATACCCCAGCAGTCTGTTGTTGAGGCCGGCAAGCTGCTGGGGATGGTCGGGTACGTTCTGGATAGACGTCATCACCGCATCGTAAAACGGAACTTGAAATTCATCTATCCGGGATGGCCCCAGGATCGGATCCGACGACTCTCCATAGACGTCTTTCAAAACATGGGAATCACCCTTCTGGAAATCTGTCAAATGGCCTGCCTTTCGAGGGAGGATATCCTGCGCAAAGTTCGAATCAGAGGGAGAGGCTATCTAATTAAGGCCATGCAAAGCTCAAAAGGCGTCATCCTGGTTTCAGCCCACTTGGGAAACTGGGAGATGGCTCCTATATTTTTTTCCTGTTATCTTCAGGAGCCTTTGGTACTAGTCGCCAGAGGCATCCAGCCCACAATCCTTAACTCTTGGATTCATAGACTCCGGACCCGTTTCGGAAGTGTTGTCCTAAACAAGCGAGGGGCATTACTCACCATGGCCAGGGTGTTGAGCCAAGGAAAAACGTTAGGGTTGTTGATCGATCAGGGAACCAGGCTGTCAGAAGGGCTTGAGGTAAACTTTATGGGCCGGACCACCACGGCGACACCTTCGGCAGCACTGCTTGCTAATCGATACGATAGCTTAGTCATACCGGCTTTTTGTGTGAGAAAAAAAGAGACAGGACTCACTCTAATCATAGAACCACCTCTTGTCCTGAAGAAAACAGAAGACCCCCAGGCTGACTTGCAGGTCAACACACAAATCATAACAGATGCTATTGAAAAAGCAGTACAAGCACACCCTGAGCAGTGGTTTTGGTTTCACAAACGGTGGAAACGGCACCATCCTTATCTGTATCCAGAGGATCTGGCC
>Ga0180433_10011248_pt1 | contig 10630 bp, 8 predicted proteins | sample SS_ome_8_FD_132980 | JGI IMG/M metagenome (GOLD analysis project Ga0180433, IMG submission 132980) | Hypersaline lake sediment archaeal communities from the Salton Sea, California, USA - SS_1_D_1 metaG | ecosystem: Environmental > Aquatic > Non-marine Saline and Alkaline > Hypersaline > Sediment...
GAGGAGGACGACGACTTCGACTTCGAGGCCCGGCTGACGGAACTGCACGCGGAACTGGAGACCCTCAACAGCGAGGCGCACGCGTTGGAGGCGCGGATCAGTGAGAATGTGGTATCATTGTTAAGCGCAATGACTCTCAGCGATGGCGATGGAGGCCCGCGATCTGAGTCGCTTATCGCTTCGGAGAGAGAAGATGCCTGAACGCGAATGGACGAAGAAACAAGGGCAGTACCTGGCCTTCATCTACAACTACACCGTGATCCACGGACGACCGCCGGCGGAGGCGGATATGCAGCGTTTCTTTGGCACGAGCCCGCCAACGGTCCATCAGATGGTACTCAGGCTGGATGAGAAAGGACTCATCGCCCGAGAACCAGGAGAGGCGCGCACGATCCGGGTGCAGGTGTCCCCTGACGAACTTCCTCTCCTCAAAGACAAGAGAAAAGGAAAGAAAATGACTGGAAAATCATCAGGTGTCTCAATCTATCAGATCAAGGTCACGCTGAGGGGCAGCAAACCGCCCATCTGGCGGCGCATTCAGGTGGAAGCCGACACGACGCTGGCCGAGCTGCACGCTATTCTCCAGGCCGTGATGGGCTGGTGGGACTACCATCTGCACCAGTTCGTCATCGGGGGGACCTACTACGGCGTGCCTCACCCGGACTACATGGTGGATATGATCGACGAGAACGAGGTGCCGTTGAACGAGGTCGCCGACGCGGGTTCGAAGTTCATCTACGAGTACGACTTCGGCGACAGTTGGCAGCACGTGCTGCAGGTGGAGAAGATCCTGGAGCCGGAGCCGGGGCAGCGGTACCCGGTCTGCGTCAAGGGCCGACGAGCCGCCCCGCCCGAGGACTTTGGCGGCATTCCGATGTACAATTATTTCATGGAGGCATTGCGGAACCCGGAGCACCCCGACTATCCAGGCAACCCTGAGCTTCTGGAGTGGCTCGGCGATGAATTCGACCCGGCGGCGTTCGACCTGGAGGAGATCAACGCGGCGCTGCGGGAGTTGGGGTAAGCGTCTGATATCCGTCACGGTAAACGCAGCACAGGACAAAGCCGGTATAGCGATGTGCGCCTTTTACCTCAGTGCATTTCAGGTGAGAAAATGGATCAGCAAGAGGCCCTGACGTGGATACAGGTGGTTCAAGCAGGACGATTTGAGGGCACAGAGGTCGAAGTGAAAACGGCCCATCGGGGTCTTCCCCAACGCCTCTACGAAACCCTATCCGCCTTCGCCAATCACACTGGGGGCGGGGTGGTTATTTTAGGGCTTGATGAGATGCGCGATTTCGCCGCCGTAGGAGTGGACGATCCCCAGCAGAGATTGGCTGTTTTGGGTGATCAAGCCGCGCGGATGGAGCCGCCGCTACGCTTACATCCGGTCGTCGTGCAAGTAGATGAGAAACCCATCATTGTGTTCGAGGTTCCCGAATGTGATTATCGACGCAAGCCCTGCTACTATGGCGAGGCCGGGCTGAACAGTGGTTCTTACATCCGGGTGGGTAACTCCAATCGGCGAATGACCGGCTACGAAATCTTCACCTACGTCAGTTCTCGGGGACAACCAACGTTTGACCAGGAACCCGTGCGTGACGCTACTATTGAGGCTCTGGATCATGACCTGCTGGAGGAACACCTGAGCTGGGTCAAGCGGAAGATGCCTCGCCTTTGGGAGCGGCTGCGTTTGGAGGAGAAATCCTTCGCCGAGCGATTGTGCGCTCTGGACATCGCCGTGCGGGCTAACGGTGTCGATCATCCCACGCTGGCCGGTCTGCTCGTCTTTGGCTTGTGGCCGCAAAAGCATTTTCCTTCCCTGATGATTACCTTCGTGCGCTACCCTGGCGCTGAACCCGGCGTGAAAGGCCCACGCGGCGAGCGCTTCCTGGACAACCGCAAGTTCGAAGGGCGTCTGAACGAGATGGTGGATGACACCGTGCAGCGCGTGGTAGCCAATATGCGCCACGGAACGTTGGTTGAGGGTGTTTTCCACCGCACCCTATTGGAGTATCCAGAGGAGGCAGTGCGGGAGGCCATCGTCAACGCTGTGGCCCACCGCGACTACAGCCCCCTAAGCCAGGGCAGTCACGTGCGCATCGAGATGTATGCTGACCGGTTGGTGGTCATCACGCCGGGCGGTTTGCACGGCCCGGTAAACGAGGATAACCTGGAGGAAGAGCTCGCCACGCGCAATCAACTCCTGATGCGTCTGCTGGAAGAGACGGGGCCGGTGGAGAATCGAGGGTCTGGCATCCCGATGATGATCGCTGCGATGCGGGAAGCCCACCTGGAGCCGCCGCAGTTTCGCGATACCCGGGCCTCGTTTCGCGTCGTCTTCAAGAATCACACCCTGTTGGCCCCTGAGACGGTGACCTGGCTCAACCAGTTCGCCGGCTACCCGCTCTCCGATGCGCAGCGAATGGCCCTGGCCTACCTGCGGATGAACCCCCGCATGACCAACAGCGACTACCGGCGCTTGAACAACACCACCACGGTGGAGGCGACGCGAGAGCTGCGCGACATGGTAGAACAAGGTCTGATCGAGATGCACGGCACACGGCGTTGGGCGTACTACACGCTGGCAGTTCAACCACAGCCGCGCGAGGCTTCTCCAATGAACGAAGAAGAGAGAATCCTAGCATATTTGGAGGAGAACAAGTCGATCACAAATTCTGAATGTCGGGAGTTGTTGGGTCTGGGAGATGACGAGAGACGGGCACGGTACCTGCTGAACAAAATGGTGGAGCAAAAACTTATCCGCAAAGTCGGCGAAAAGCGGTGGACCCGCTATGAGCTCCTATGATCGCACTATCGACAAATTTGTCGTTAGAATGTCGTTAGAAACAATGAGGCTGCCTATGCTAACCCAAAAGATCATCGAAAGTAAAATTCCCATCAGCAAGGTCAACCGCGTCTACCGCGCCGACGAGGTGCTGGCGGCGATTGAGGAGGGCGTTTGAGTTGAAGCAATGAATCTAACGACGAAGACTCTTGGCGAAATCTGTGATGAGGTAGGCGGTACTATACAAACGGGTCCTTTTGGCTCGCAGTTGCATCAATCGGACTACCGGAAGAAAGGCACACCGGTTGTTATGCCTAAGAACCTCGTTGACGACAAAGTATCAACCGGAGACATCGCACGTATTGGAGATGAAGATCTAGAAAGACTTGCCAGGCATAGACTCGAGGTCGGAGACATAGTCTATGCTCGTAGAGGGGATATTGGTCGTAGGGCACTGATAACTGATCGGGAAGCTGGATGGCTATGTGGCACCGGCTCCATACGTATCAGCGTGGGCAAGGAAGTAGTTCATCCTAGGTTCTTGTACTACTACTTAGGACAGCCAGATACTATTGCTTGGATATACAATCAAGCTATCGGAGCCACAATGCCTAATCTCAACACAAGCATTGTGCGCAGCATACCAATTGAGTATCCTCCTCTCCCCACCCAGCGCAAAATCGCCGCCATCCTCTCTGCCTACGACGACCTGATCGAGAACAACACCCGCCGCATCGCCATCCTGGAGGAGATGGCGCAGTTGCTCTACCGCGAGTGGTTTGTCCACTTCCGCTTCCCCGGCCACGAGGACGTGGAAATGGTGGATTCGGAGTTAGGGACGATCCCGAAAGGGTGGGAAGTTGTCGCTTTCACGGATATTGCAGATGTTCTGACAGGAAGCACCCCTAAGACAAAGGTAGAGGAATACTGGAATGGATCGATCCCTTTCTTTTCGCCAAGGGATATCAACACGCCGGTATACGTACTCGAAACAGAGCGGACTATTACCGAGTTAGGGCTTGACAATTGTAGCAGTGATCTCTATCCAAGAAACACTGTCTTCATCACCGCTCGTGGCACCGTAGGGCGAGTGATTATGCCGGCTGTACCGATGGCTATGAACCAAACGTGCTACGGTCTGAGAGGAAAAGATGGGATCAGTCAATACTACATCTTTCTGGACATTCAGAACCAAGTTGAACGACTCAAACAACGAGCACATGGTGCAGTTTTCGATACTATCATCATCGATACTTTTCGACGGTTAGCGGTGGTTAAGCTGCCTAGGGAACTAATCGATCTGTTCCATACGCAAGTTGCCCCGATCTTTGAGCAGATACTGAATCTCTTGAGTAGAAATGTCATCCTTCGCCAAACCCGCGACCTGCTGCTTCCCCGCCTCGTCTCCGGCAAGCTGGACGTGGCGGAGCTGCCCATTGACATGGCACAGACCACGCTTAACGATTCATAACGATTGAGGAGGCCGACTATGGCAACATCAGAGGTGCCTCGCATCGAGGCCCTGTCCGTCAAAAATTACCGTGTGTTGCAGAATCTCACACTCAAGGATCTATCTCCCCTGACCGTCTTTGTCGGCCCCAACGGCAGCGGCAAGTCCACCATCTTCGACGTCTTCGCCTTCCTGTCGGAGTGCTTCTCCGTCGGGCTGCGCACGGCCTGGGATCGGCGCGGTCGCTTCCGTGAACTGCGCAGTCGCGACGCCAAAGGCCCCATTGAGCTTGAGTTGAAGTATCGCGAGCGGCCCGATCTGCCCCTCATTACCTATCACCTGGCCATCGACGAGGGCGAGAGGGGCCCCTATGTGGCCGAGGAGTGGTTGCATTGGCGGAGAAAGTCCCATGGGCGCCCCTTCAAGTTCCTGGAATTCAGCGAAGGAGAGGGCAAGGTCGTCAGCGGCGAGTTGCCGGATGAGAGCGACCATCGCATCGAGGAGAAGCTGGCTGCGCCCGATATGCTGGCCGTCAACACGCTCGGCCAGTTCGCCAAACATCCCCGCGTCAGCGCCCTGCGCAGCTTCATCACCGGCTGGTATCTCTCCTATCTGTCGGCCGATCACGCCCGCGCCGTCCCCGAGGCCGGCGCCCAGGAGCGGCTCTCGGCCACCGGCGACAACCTCCCCAACGTGATTCAATATCTGCAGGAACAGCACTCAGATCGCCTGGAGAAGATCCTGGAAACGCTTACCCGGCGCGTCCCCCGGCTGGAGCGGGTCGATTCGGAATACATGACGGACGGGCGGTTGCTGTTGCAGATCAAGGACGCCCCCTTCGAACGGCCCATCCTGTCCAAGTATGCCTCGGATGGCACGCTCAAGATGCTGGCCTACCTCACCGTGCTTTACGATCCCGACCCGGCGCCGTTGATCGGCATTGAGGAGCCGGAAAATCAACTTCACCCTCGCCTTCTGCCGGAACTGGCCGAGGAATGCCGGCTGGCGTCCACGCGCAGCCAGTTGATGGTCACGACACACTCACCCTTTTTCGTCAACGGATTGCGACCAGAGGAAGTCTGGGTGCTCTATCGAAAGCCTGACGGCTACACCCAGGCCCGTCGCGCTGCCGACATGCCGGGCGTTGAGGAGTTTATGGCCCAAGGGGCTTTATTGGGCCATCTGTGGACCGAGGGCCATTTTGACGTGGGGGATCCGTTGACGGCCTCCGGCGGGTCGATCCATCGTGATGCTGCATAGCGGGGGGGGAAGATCACGATAGCTGAGAAAGTGTCCAGCTATATGGAACCGGATCGCAACCGCTCCCACAGCTTCCAGGTGTTTGTCGAGGGTCTGAACGCCATTCTGGAGAATGCAGGTATAGAGATGCAGTGAGGAACCCGATGACCAACCCCGACGCCGAAGCCGCGCTGGAAAACGCCACGCTGGAGCTGTTCGCCGAACTGGGCTGGGACACCGTGGACGCCTACCACGAGCACTACGCCGAAGGGGGCGGCGGTGACGGCCCGTACCTGGGCCGCGCCACCCGCCATCAGGTCATACTCCGCCCCCGGCTCCGCGCCGCGCTGGAGCGGCTCAACCCGGACCTGCCCCCCATAGCGCTGGAGCAAGCCATCGAGCAGCTCACGCGCGACCGCAGCGCCCTCAGCCTGGCGCGGGCCAACCAGGCGGTCTATCACCTGCTCAAGAAAGACGTCAAGGTCGCCCACAACACTGGAACCATCGCGCAGGGCCAGCAGCAACTGGCGAAGGTGCGCGTCATCGACTGGGAGCGGCCCGAGAACAACGATTTCCTCATCGCCCAGCAGTTCTGGATCACCGGCGAGGTCTACACCAAGCGGGCCGACCTGATAGGCTTCGTCAACGGCCTGCCGCTCCTCTTCGGCGAACTGAAGGCCCACTACCGCCGCGTGGAGGACGCCTACCGCCACAACTTCGGCGAGTACAAGCTCACCATCCCCCACCTCTTCTGGTACAACGCCTTCGTGATCCTCTCCAACGGCAGCGACGCGCGCATCGGCGCCATCACCGCCGATTGGGACTACTTCAGCCAGTGGAAGAAGATCAACGACGAGGGCGAGGAGGGCGTGATCTCGCTGGAGACGCTGCTCCGCGGCACGTGTGATCGCGGGCGCTTCCTCGATCTGGTCGAGAACTACCTGCTCTACCAGGAGGTGCGCGGCGGCCTGCGCAAGATCGTGGCCATGAACCACCAATACCTCGGCGTCGAAAACGCCCTCAAAGCCGTGCGCCACGTCCAGGCGAACGACGGTCGACTTGGCGTCTTCTGGCACACGCAGGGCTCCGGCAAGAGCTTCTCGATGGTCTTCTTCTCCCAGAAGGTGCTGCACAAAGTGCCCGGCAACTGGACCTTCGTGGTGGTCACCGACAGGCGCGGGCTGGACGACCAGATCTACAACAACTTCGCCCGCACCGGGGCCGTCATCGAGCCAGAGCACCGCATCCGCGCCCAGAGCGGCGAGCACCTCAAGCAACTGCTGCAGGAGGATCACCGCTACGTCTTCACCCTGATCCAGAAGTTCCACACCCGCCATAGCGGCCGCGACGGCGGGCGCTACCCCACGCTCTCGGAGCGCGACGACATCATCGTGATGACCGACGAGGCCCACCGCAGCCAGTACGACGTCCTGGCGATGAATATGCGCCACGCGCTCCCCAACGCGGCCTTCATCGGCTTCACGGCCACGCCTTTGATCGCCGGGGAGGAGAGGACGCGCGAGGTGTTCGGCGATTACGTCAGCGTCTACGACTTCGAGCAGTCGATGAAAGATCGGGCCACCGTCCCGCTCTACTACGAAAACCGCATCCCCGAACTGGAGCTGGACGAGGAACTGCTCGGCCGGGAGATCGACCGCATCCTGGAGGAAGCCGAACTCGACGAGGCCCAGGAGGACAAGCTGGCCCGCTATTTCGCCCGCGAGTACCACCTCATCACCCGCGACGACCGACTGGACACCATCGCCGCCGACATCGTCGAGCATTTCGTCAACCGGGGCTACCTGGGCAAAGGGATGGTCATCTCCATCGACAAGCTCACCACGGTCAAGATGTACGAGAAGGTGCAGGAGCACTGGCAGCGCAAACTGACCGCGTTACGCGCCCTGCGCCCGACGCTCGATCTGCAGCAGCGCCGGGACCTGGAAGCCCAGATCGCCTTTATGGAGCAGACCGACATGGCCGTGGTCATCTCCCAGGGCCAGAACGAGGTCCAGAAGTTCAACGAACACGGTCTGGACATCGTGCCGCATCGGAGGCGCATGCAGAACGAGGAACTGGACGAGAAGTTCAAGGATCCCGACGACGCCTTCCGGCTCGTCTTCGTCTGCGCCATGTGGCGCACCGGCTTCGACGCGCCGCCCTGCTCCACCATCTACCTGGATCGCCCGATGCGCAACCACACGCTGATGCAGACCATCGCCCGGGCCAACCGCGTCTTCGGCGACAAGGTGAATGGCCTGATCGTCGACTACGTCGGCATCTTTCGCAACCTGCAGCGGGCGCTGGCGATCTACGGCAGCGGGCCCGGCGGCGAGATGAAGCCCGGCCAAGAACCGGTACAGAGCAAGGAAGCGCTGGTCGAGCGCTTGCGCGAGGCCCTGGACGAGGCCGAAACGTTCTGCGCCGAGCGTGGTGTGGACGCCGACGCGCTGCTGGAGAGCAAGGGGTACAAGCGCATCCGCCGCATGGACGACGCGGTTGAGCAGATCATCGTCAACGACGACCTCAGGACCGAATACCTGAACCTGGCCGCCAGCGTGGACCGGCTCTTCAGCGCCATCCTGCCCGACACTCGGGCCGGGGAGTTCGCACCCCGCCGCAGGGCCTTCCACGTCCTGGCGGAGAAGATCCGCGCCCTGCGGCCAGAGGTGGACATCTCCGCCGTCACCGGGCGGATTGAGGCGCTGCTGGACGAGACGATCAAGGCCAAGGATTACGTGATCCGCGAACAAGCGACGCCCCTCGATCTGAGCAGGATCGATTTCGATGCGCTGCGGGAGCGCTTCGAGCGAGGGCGAAAGCGCACCGAAGCGGAGAAGCTCCGCGGTATCGTCCACGCCCGGCTGCAGCGCATGGTGCGGCTCAATCCCAAGCGCATGGATTTCCTGGAGGAGTACCGGCGCATGATCGAGGCGTACAACGCCGGCTCCCGCAACGTGGAGGCGTTCTTCGGGGAACTGCTGGATCTCGCTCAACGCTTGGACGAGGAGGAGCAGCGAGCCGTATCCGAGAATCTCACGGAAGAGGAATTGACCGTCTTTGACTACCTCACCCGGCCGGGGCCGGACCTGAGCCAGGAGGAGAAGCAGCAGGTCAAGCGAATCGCCCGCGAGCTGCTGGACAAGCTGAAGACAGAACGGCTGGTCCTCGATTGGCGCAAGCGGCAGCAATCTCGCGCGGCGGTGCGGGTGCTCATCACGGATATGATCTGGCAGTTGCCCGACGTCTACAGCGACGAGATGTGCGAGCGGAAGAGCGAGGATATCTACCAGCACGTGTACGACAAGTATAGAGGCGCGGAGGAGAACATCTACGCGGTGGCGGCATAGCAGCTCGTTCCGCAGAAGCCCTCCTCCGATCGGAGGACAGGACCTGGACCCATCGCCACCGCCGAAGTGAAGACCCCCGCTGCCCACGTCGGTCGGGGCCGGGGTGGAGCGATGTTTGCGCGAAAGCATTACAGCCGATCATTTGGAGGATACAATGACCACAAACGAAATCAAACTTGACCTGACCATCGAAGAGCCCGGCGCCGACGACGAGCGAGTCGATGAGATGACCCTGCGCCTGATGCGCGATCTACGCGATCTCGGTGCCGAGTCCGTCGAGCGGCCCACGGGCGAACCAACGCCGGAAGGCGGCAAGGCCGCTGCCGCCTTCACCCTGGGCGCGCTGGCTCTCGTCGCCGTGCCTGCCTTCCTGCCCAAACTGTTAGAGTTCCTGCAGGCCTGGGCGCTGCGCGGCGAGAAGCGCACCGTCAAGATCAAGACGCCAGCCGGGCTGGAGGTCGAGTTCACGCCGGAGAAGCGGCTCTCGCAGGACGAACTGCTGGCCCTGGTCGAGAAACTGGCCAAGGCCCAGGTGAAATGAGGTAACTATGGCCGACCGTCTGGCCCTGATTATCGCCAACAGTGACTTCAACGATCCCAAACTCTGCCGCCTGAAGACGCCCGGCCGCGACGCCGAGGCGCTGGCCGAGGTGTTGGGCGATTCAGACATCGGTGACTTCGACGTCACGCTGCTCGTCGACGCGGAGGAGCGCGAGATACGCAGGAAGATTGCGCGGCTGTACCACCGCCGGAAGCGGAGCGATCTGCTCCTGCTCTACTACTCCGGCCATGGCATCCGCGACGCGCACGGCGATCTCTACCTGGCCACCAGGGACACGGAGATGGACATCGCCGGTGCAACGGCCCTCAGCGCCTCTTTCGTGCGCGAGCAGCTCGACAAGAGCGCCTCGCAGCGCAAGGTGGTGGTGCTCGATTGCTGTCACAGCGGGGCCTTTGCCAAGGCCGGGCTGGGCGATAGCGTCGGAACCGAGGACGCCTTCGCAGGCAGCGGCTATGGCCGCGTGATCCTGACCGCCAGCGACGCCCTGGAGTTATCCTGGGAGGGGGACGAGAAGCCGACGTCCGATCTATGCAATTTCGGCAAGAATGAGAACGGCACGACGCCGGTGGCTACGTACTCCCCCCAAGGGGACAGCCCCTACGGGTTGGTGGACATGGCGGGCAATGTCTGGGAGCTGGCGTTATGTATTGATGGTCGTCCTGGTTTGAGCGTGCTGCGCGGGGGTTCGTGGGACGACGATCCTTACATCCTGTGCTCCTCCGGCAAGCGTCTTCTGTTTGGCCCCGAAGTGAAGAACGACATCGGGTTTCGGTGCGCCAGGGGGCGGAATGTGACACGCATTCTGAGACTACTCTGGCGTATTTTTGTCTCTTGATAGCATCCCCACTAGATGATTTGTCGAAAGGTGTCAGGTATTCTGAGACGACCCTGGCGAGAAACTGATGTCCGAAACCTCTGGCCTGTTCGATTGCGGGTCATTGGTCCATACGTTCTAGCTTTTGGCAAAGGGCCGCCAGGAAGCAGCATCCCGCAAAGCGGACCGGGTATAGGCGAAAACTGTTGACAGTGTAAAGACCACTTGACACTATCAACGGATTATCCAGCCGCTGTGCGCTTTAGGTCGGAGAGCAGCTCAACGCAGTCTAACCTAGCCAAGTAGGGTCTCTAGGAGTTCGCGTGGTTACATAGCTCAGAGGGGGTGTGCCACCCCCGTGTCTGGGTCGAGTTTACTCCCATTCCCAGATATGGGACGCGGGTGACACACCCGCTTTGAGCACCAC
>Ga0180433_10011249_pt1 | contig 10630 bp, 8 predicted proteins | sample SS_ome_8_FD_132980 | JGI IMG/M metagenome (GOLD analysis project Ga0180433, IMG submission 132980) | Hypersaline lake sediment archaeal communities from the Salton Sea, California, USA - SS_1_D_1 metaG | ecosystem: Environmental > Aquatic > Non-marine Saline and Alkaline > Hypersaline > Sediment...
AACGTATTACTTGATCAGTACGAGGCTATCGACAGAGGTGGCGAACAAAAGCATGGATCATTGGAATACTTGCTGACATATGTCAAAAACAAAGCCGGGCAAAGTGTGATGGATATTGTGGTTGAGAACCCTGAGCTGGATAAGAGACTACTACCTAGGGTGCGTCCCTAATTAAAGATATTTTGCTATTCTAAAGAAATGCATCAAGGAGAATAGCATGGCACGATATCGTCGCGCAATTTTCGATGAAGTACTATAGAGCGATGTCCGCTCGAAAAAAAAGGGGCCGGGACATGCCCGGCCTGTTCATTGATTTGGCTTAGTTTTTCCACGTCAGCGTTTTATTCCGCTATATGCCAACCATGTTTGCCAATCACTTGAAAATAACCCCATCCTTTGGGCCGCCCGCCTTGCGTGGGAGCTCCCATGTCATGGCCTTGTTTGCTTAGTTTGTAGACCTTGGTATCCATGAGGTCCCTAATTTGTTGGTTAGCGATGGACAAGGGAGTCCTTTTATTTTTGTCGTGCGCGTTGAGTGCATATTCCAGCTCCTCATAGCTATTATAGCGGTCAAGTAATATGGATGTAATCTCAAAATTCCCTAGAGTAACGGCATAGTGCAGCGCTATTAGGTCATCTTTGTCTTTTGCGTTCACATTGATATTGGGAGTGTTTAGCAGTAGCGCTACGGAATCAGTTTTTTGAGCTGCGACAGCGAAATGTAAGGGTGTTTCTTTTCTTTGATCCTCTTGTGCATTTACATTGATGCTAGGGGCGTCTAACAATAGAGATAATGCGTTGGTTTTGTTGTGTTTGGCAACAAGATGTAAGGGGGTTTCACCTTTTTTGTTTTTTATATTTACGTTGATGCCGTGTGCTTTCAGCAGAAGGGATACGGCGTCGGCCCTGTTATAATAGGCAGCAAGATGCAGTGGGGTTGTTTCATTTTCGTCCTTTGCATTTACATCGATACCGAAGGTGTTCAGTAGTAGGGATATTGCGTTGATATTGCCGGAGTTAAGAGCAAAATGCAGCGATGTCCATCCTCTCTTGTTTCGTACATGTATATCGATATTGGAGCTATTCAGCAGCAAGGGCACGATCTCGCTGTTTTCTGAATTGGCAGCCAGTTGTAAGGGGGTTAGTCCCATTTCGTTTTTCACGTTCACTTTGATATCCGAGGTTTTTAATAGCAGTGATACTATATCACTCTGTTTTGAGCAGGTAGCGAGATATAAGGGGGTACACTTTTGGAGATCTTCTACATTTACATCAACGCCGGGGGTCTTTATCAGTAAAGATGTTCCGCTGATATTGCCGGATCTGGCTGCAATGTGTAAGGCTGTTTGCTTATTTTGGTCTTGTGCCTTTACATCAATACTGTGTGTGTTTAACAACAAAGACATTACGTCGCTAGTACTGTCGGAGTAACTAGCTTTGTGCAGCGGTGTTTGGCCATTATTGTCTCTTGCATTTATATTGATACCAGGTGAATTCAGCAGCAGAGATGCTGTAGCGATACTGTTGCAGGCAGCGGCAAAATGTAACGGGGTATAGCCATTTTTGTCTTGAGTATTTATATCAATGTTGCCGTGTTTCAGTAGATTCTGAATTTTTTCTCTATCACCACGTTTGGTGGCTTCATGCAACTCTGTTCCCCCGGCAAAAGCGAAGGACGCAGTTAGCAGTGTAAGCAGGGTAGTAATAATTATGTTTGGACTGTTCTTCACAATAGACTACCTTTACACAGTTGGTTCATTTCTGACAGTCTATTTTGGGCTGCATTCAACTCGAGCCCTTCCTCGATGAATGTACGTGTCTTGGTATCTATAAGTTCGCTACACGGTGATATGGCCGTTGATAGCGCAGTATCTCCATCTTCATTGCAGGTATTGAGCGTGTTTTCTAAGGCATCATAGTCGTCATATTGATTCAGTAGTGCTGATACTACATTAGGCTGATTTTCTATGACGGATACGAGCAACGCGGTGCCGTCCGTGCTTTGCGCAGTTGGGTCGGCGCCCTTTGCCAGCAGAGCTCGAGCAGTTTTTACGTGGCCAAGAGCAGCGGCAGCGTGTAGTGCAGGGTAGTCAAGTTGGCCCCTCGTATTTGGATCGGCGCCGGTAAATAGACAAAGTCGCACAACAGGGGTAAGGCCATTTTTGGCGATACGCCAGAGTGCCTTGTTTTTGCAGTTTTGTATGAAATCAGACAGGCCAAGCGTGGTGTGTGTCAGAGTGAGGAAGAAGCAAAGAGCGATAGAGGGTATTGTTTGGTTTTTTATGAGGCTGTTCTTCATAATAACCTCCATATTGGTTTTAGTTGGGGGGCGGCAGTGTAGCCGCCCCGTTTTTCTTTACTTAGTAGCCAGCATCAGGTCCTTGTCTAAGGCTGAACGGGTGCTGTGCTTCGTCTTGGTGGTCGCTGTGGTGTTGATTCCAGCGACGAAGTCGGCCATTTTCCTTCAGAAAGTCGTTGCAATTCTTCCTTCTTAAGGCAAAGTAGCCTGCTCCTTGTCCATCGTTTGGATTCGGATTTCTCAGGTAGCGATAGCCATAGGAACCACGTGGTTTATTGCACATGATTGCTTCATCTCTGACCTGCAGTCTCTGACTACCATGAGATCTATCGATAACTGGAGGTGCATTGCTTGGTAGAACCCAATAAAACAGGCCAAGTGGTGCAGGTTGCAGGGGATTATCAGGGTTAACGTAATAGAAGTTAGTTGAGCCGGTGTTGGTATCGTATGCTGGCTCTTGGTTGACATATGTATGAACAAGTATGCTGTTGATATATCCACATCTTGGTCCAAAGTCCCCATTTGGTATCTGTATCGCTACGATTCTTCGGCCGTAAGCAGGATGACCTTCAGGGAATCGAAATACTTCATAGTAGTTAAGGTGGACATTGAATTGCGGCGCTTGGATAGGCACAGGTGCTGGCGCTGGCGCGGGTGCGGGTGCAACAGCGTTGCCGAGACATGCTGCTTCGGCTGCTTTGATTGCAGCTACCTCTGCTGGACGCGGTCGCCATGGACCGTTGATATTGAGTGGTTTGCGACATTGTGGACAGACAGCATTGCCATGCCTAGGTAATTCATCAAGGCAGCTCTTGCACATACCAAATGATGAAACACCTTTCAAGCTTACGCAGCACGGAGACCATAATGTTGCCTTATTTCCCATGCAAACCATGCAGTTACCATCACTCTCTTCGAGTTTTTTAACCTCGGCAAGCAGATGTGCTGCGTCATTAACAACGGCTGCACCTATTGGAGCAGCTACGGCATGTTGTGCGGGGTCGTCTTGTGCAGGTTCTTGTCCTTCATATTCATCTTGGCTTTGTCGCAGGGCACGACAGAGGCTACACAGGTTTCCATTGTGAAAAAAACAGTTTAGGTGACCGCGTTGATTGCATGATGCACAGTATGCTGCAGGTTCATGAGGGGAAACGGCTATTGCGCACTCTGCGCAGATAGATTGTCGCTGCTCACGTTCTTCTTCATGGCTTGCACTGCTCGCGCAGGGGAAGCAGTTTCCTTGCATATCTAGACATCCGTAGTGGACGCGTTGGTGGCAGGTTCTGCATGATGCATTGTCCCTTTGCCCGAGCGGTTGATTGCATGCTGCGCAGGCTTGAGCTGCTGCATCATTTCTAACTGGATGGCCATTTTGGTTATACCAGCTCCAACCATCATCCATTGCGGATACGGGATTGCTACTCGATAGTATTAGTGCCGTTAGTGTGTAGAGAATGACATTATTTTTCTTCCGGTTCATGATTTATCCTCCATAATTGTTTTTTTAAATGATTTATGCCTTTTTATTCTTGCTCTTTTACTTCTTGCGGCAGTTATCGCAGGCGAAGTAGCCTGAAGGGTACCCTATGACAGGCAGTCCGCACCCAGCGTGGACCAGCCGATTACATTTTGAGCACTTAAGTGTGTTATCGGGGTTAGAGAGAAGCCCCCTGCAGATTGGGCATTGCTGGTTTTGGGCGAGTGGCATAGGTCTCTCTGGTTGTGGGTATGGACTATTTATCTCTCGTTGGCACCTTGCGCATATCTCCCCTTCCTCTTCTGGGTTAACCGGTGCGTTGCAATAGTGGCAGATCCTGGGTTCAGAACACTCCATACCCATGAGCCCTTGTGGCATATGCGGATGAGGGTGCGCGTAACCGCCAAACGGATGATTGTTTCCCTGTGCTGCCATTTGTACAGGATGGTCTGCTTGGTGATTGTGGTAGTGACCATTTGGCTTGCGCTTTTCATCGAATGGATGGCGGCCTTCACGATATTCACTAGCACGCCATTGATTACCTATTTGGTCAAAGTAGCCTATCTGTTCTTGAACTCTGGCAATTTTGAAGGTTCGTCCGCCAGGGAAATGCTGGGCGCCGTCGTTCCTTTGCCATGAATCAAGCTGCTGGTCGCGGCTCCATTGGTAAAGACCTGCTGGTAGTGGACGCGTTGGATTGCTTGTGCTTACGTAGTGGTAGTTACATTGACCCGAGTTAAGCACGTAGTATGGCGGCTCGTTGTTAGTATTCAGCGCGACCATAACGTGGTGTACTGTATATTTACTTGGGATATCACCGTCGAAGAACGAATCGCCGCCGTTTCTGCCATTTGGCATAGTGATACAGCCGATTGATGCGCCGTTTAATGTCCGGAGGATGTGCTTGAACTCGAGAGGAATGCGTACTTCCGCCATTTCTTCCGGTTCAGCAATAGGTTGCTGACCTTGGCAGCGACGACAGATTTTTCCTCTGTGTGTCATGTGTGTGAGGCAGTTTCTGTGTGCCTTGCGGTGGCATGCCATGCAGCATGCGATGTTCCCCTTGGCGCGTATAAGCTCACTGTCGCATGAGACGCACTTATTTTGTGCTATGTAATCGATATCTTCTTGCGATATTTTGGCTTCAGCTTCTTTTACTCGTTGTTTATGGGTTTCTAGCTCGTCTTCGTGCGCACGCATGGCGCTCGAAGCAGGGTGCTCAGCATGCCACACAAAACCTTCTTTCTCATCTTGTGCGTTGGCCTTGTGGCGAGTAGCACGGCAAAGGGGGCAGGGGCCAATGTAGTCGTTGCAATTCTGGCAGAGGGGATCAGAATGGCAACGACCGTTACAGATCATCCAGCCAACCTTGATATTATTTTTTACTAGATCGGCTTTATTTTCAAAGCACACGCAACATCGGTGTTTATTTTCATTGGCGAGCAACTCTTGCAGTTTTTTGACTTCGGTTGGTGGTTCAGGCGTGGCATCTTGTACGGGGTCGGCCTCTTGTGGTGCTGCATCATTGTTTTGCTGGCGGGGTAGCCATGGGCATGGCGGGTAGTTGGCAGGTGGCAGCTTTATGCCGTTTACAAGTGGTCCAAGGTTTAGCCGTAGTGCCATTGGTGCACATAGGGCAAAACCTTCTTGGCAGAATTTTAGATGTGATTCATGAGCGTTTTTTTCTTCGTCGGTATCATGATTGATAGGAGTAGGGTGATTTCTCCCTTGGTTCCTACCTTCATAGCATTGGTTGCACAAGCGGGATAGGCCTAGGTAGTGAAAACAAGAGTCGTGGCCGGTGCGACGGCATTGCGTGCATGTAGCGCCTAAATGGCCGATCCGTTGTCTACAGTCTGGACATATATCTAGGGCCGGTTGGTTTGCGGCCTGGGATACTGGCACAGGGTGATTTATTATTCTTATATTTTGTTGTGGCCACGGATTGTTACGTATTGCTTCGGCTTGGCTTACGCAGAATGCACACAGTTTGTTTTCCGTCATGCAGTTAGTGTGAAAGACTTTGTTGCATGAGCGGCACCGGTCATTTCCGTCGCACGCACGGATGGTGCAATCGCATGTTCGGCAATTGCCCAATACACGGTTCTCCTGATGAGATTCGCTGCTTACGCAGGTAGCGCAGCGACCATCTGTGTGGCATTCTTCGTGAATATCGGCATTGCAGTCGCGGCACTGCCTATATGATTGATACGCATGTATCGCGTCGTAACAGCTGTTACAACTTTTGCCAATACTGTCTGCTTGTTGCGGAATATTTCCCCAGCCATCCATTGCAGATGTGGGGTTACCACTGATAAGCGCAAGCGCTATCAGCGCTCCTAGTTGGATGTATGATTTCTTTTTCTTCATAATAACCTCCGGTTAGTTTGCGGCGATGTCAGAATCACCCGTTTATACTTCGTTTACCTTTTTTGATCATGACTCTTTTGACATTGCGGACATTTATTACTTTCTCTTTTAACTCTTTCGTAGCATGTTCGACACATTATGTAGCCACAGCAGGTTGTTTTTCCGAGCTCTTCTGATTCACAGCACAGATGACATTCTTCTTCATAATTGATTGCTTGCAACCAATTAGGGCTTTGTGCACGTTGTTGGCAGGAGTTGCATAGGTTCTGTGTAAGACACCAACTATGCGCAGGCTTTTTGCATTGCTGACATGCTGATGATGGGCATTGGCCAATTAGTGCATCGCACGTAGGGCACTTCTTATTAGCTACATCCAACTCATCCATGCATTTTGCGCAGCGGCTTGCATTTTCCATATCAGCGTGCCGTTGGTGAATATGTGCGCGACAATCGGGTGCTGAGCACAAGGTTGGTGGGTCGAATGGATTGAATCCCCCTCCGCACAACCCACAACATTCATCATCACTCATATCAGGTTCTGCACCTTCATCACTGTCGTTTTGAATGTTTTGTGGCATTTGCTGCAACATCATGCTCAAGAGAGAGACAAGTTGCGCTGGCGGCATATTTATCCGTTCTCGCATTTCTGATGGTGGCGCAGATAGTGCTAATAACATGTTCATTTCTACAGGAGATAGAGTATCGCCTGCTTTTTCTGCTTCAACACGGTCATGGCGTCTTTTTTTTGCAGGCTCACCTTCTCGGCATGATTCACACGTCAGGGTTGCTGGGTCGAGGCAAAACTCATGAGTAAATTTGTCGCAGGAGAGACACCGTTCATCTGCGCTGGTCACATTGTCGCCACAGGTTGGACAAGACCAGCGTTGCTGCAAGTTGGCGCCATCCATAGCGAGAATTGCTGGCGAAACCGGCGCAAGTGCCAATGTGGCTAGCATCGAAATGATGCAATATTTGGTGATAGCAAGACGTTTCATTGATAACCTCCAAATTTCGTGATATCACGAGTTCCATTTCTACCTGTTTAAATTCTATCAGAAATGTCATGATTGTCAAGATGAAGATGAAAAGGCGTAAAACTGTATCCTAATGGCTCTTATTTCTTGAAGTGAGGACGCGGGTATGCAAGGTTTGAGCTTGTTAGATATGCCCATTTAGTATTTAATCGCTCTCCAAGGCTTTTCTTCTTCTTCGCAACTTTCGGCCTCACTAAGTGAGTCTTGCTCTTTGTGCATGGTGCAACAAGGGCAGCTGGTCTGGCTGGCGCACTCTTTATGTACATCCTGCCAGCAGGAGGTGCAGCATGTGAGATCGTCATTCTTCACGATAATCGTTTGGCAAATTGCGCATATCTTCCACAGGTTTTCGGGGCGGATTTTGCTCCTGGAAGGTGCAGTGATAGTTGTTTGGGGGTTGGGGGCTATTCTTCGCCTCTTTTTAGGGTTGGGGGCTATTGTTGGTGTTTGATCTTGCAAGAACATGCAAGACTCACATAAAAGGCAGTCAGGATCGACGAGATTTGTTGATCCACAAGCGATACAGGTTGGTATGTTTGAGGTTTCTTCTTCCGAATATTCGGCGAAAAAAACATCTTCTTCGATAGGGCTATAGCGGCCTAGTTCTTCACAATCAGGGTATCTGAAGGAGGTGGTCTCAAATATTGGGGTATTGTATTGTAGGTACGGCTGATTAGCGATCTGTGGATCTGTATTTTCAGTCTCTGGACAGCCTTCACCCATAGCGATAGTTGCTGGTGAAATTTGTGTAGCGGCTAGTATGGCTAGCGTCAAAAGGATGCAACGCTTGGTGATATTAAGATATTTCATTGAGAACCTCCAATATTGTGTAATGACTAGAAGCTACCTATCTAGTTCATTGCTTTTTTTACTTTTTCGCTATGGGTTGTGGGCACTCGCATTTTATGGGTTGCTGGTGGTGGGGGTTGGCTTCACCCTCTTCCATCGAATCCATTTGCAGAGGACAGCTATGGAGTTCGACGCAACAGACGTGTATTTTCGCGCCACAATCACAAAAGTATGCTTCCTCGTCCTCTATGATTGGTTTATGGCAAGCTGCGCATTTTTTTCCTATCTCATGAAGGCTAATCATGGAAGGAAGGCGTGGCGATGGAGGCCTCATATGGTGTGTTTGGAGCATAGGCATCAGGGATGAGCTCATAGGCATCAGGGGTAACCTTATAGGTGATATATCGTTATCTTGAGAAAATGAATGACAAGCACACTCCGGACAGTCAAGGTTGGTTCTGGATGGGGAGCCACAGCTTGTGCAGGACGTCATGGCTGGATCTTCAGAGAAGCATACGCGCTTGGTTTTTTGAGTGTGCCTGTTGGGCAGTGCTTTTAGTCTATCAGCCGTGGTGGTATTAATGTTTGGTGCGGTTTTTTGATATGGCAACCCCAGGCAGTTGTTACAGAGACCATTGGAGACAGAAGACCATTCTTTGTTGCAGTTTAGGCATCGCATTTCTGCATAGCCACGTTCCACGGCTATTTTAAGGAATGCTGCATGGCAGCTGAGGCAGTAACAGTCGGGATGACGATATTCGTCACGCAATCCAGGGTCTAGCCCTGTGTCTTTATATTCAAACTTTGGTTCTTCATCGTCGATCGAGTATTTGGCACAGATGGGGCACTTACTACTATCTGTGTCTAACTCACCTATTTTACGCGGATCGCGGGTAGGTTTAAGTAGGGATTGTTCCGTAGTCCCTTTGTGTTTGATATGCATTTTTGCAACTTCTATACACCTACTGCAGAAGCCAAGTTGTATATCGCTACAGGCTACGTGAGCTGGTTTATGGCAGCTTTCGCAGGTGAGATATGCTTTGCTTGTGTCGATGGCTTCATCGCAGGTGGGGCATTTATCTATAATCATCAAACTTTTTTGCCGGCCAAATTCTAGTGACTCCAGCGGTATTGTTACGCATGGATTATCGGGGTGCGGAAAAGTGCGGCGCGGTGTGTTGTTTTTTATGTCATCGTCGAAGGTACGACAGCAAGGCTTGCTAGGAATGCTGGGCCTGGGGGGGGCGTAGCTGGGAGAAACACGTGGGCTTTCTGATGATTGTAGCAGCATGGATATTCTTTTCGCTAATTGCCCTAAACCTGTATGCGCTTCTCTTCTACATCCCTTGCACAGCATGGCGTCTAAATCACAACATCCTTCGTTCAGGTGGATGGCTTTGTGGCACTGTTGACAGTTTACATAGGCGTCATCGAGTATCCTCTCGCCACAAGATGGGCAATTGGGAGCTTCTAATGCAGGAGGGGTGACACATCCTTTACATATGCCTCGTTCTACCTCACAGCAACCGTCCAGATGGGCAGCTTGATCGCAACGAGAGCATGTTATGTAAAAAGGTGATTTAACGGCAGCGTGGCATTGTGGGCAGGATTGGTTTACGACTTGTCCATCTTCCATAGCGATGGCCGTATTCGGTGCGTGTGCGAGAAATAATGCAGCGAGTATAAATAAGGTGCAGCCTTTGGTATAATGCGAATGTTTCATAAAACCTCCATTTTCGGCCATAAAACGCGCTGTAAGCCTAATTATAAATTTTCAGATACTACTATAGTATGCCAAATTATTATTTTTTTGCAAGAACTGTTGAGGGAGCCATTTTTTGCTTGCGGGGTGATTTCTAGGGGGAATTCACGGGGAAATCTGCTTGAGGTAAAGAGGGAGAAGTTGTTGCGCCGTGGGCGCTTTTTTGTGCCACAATGCCAATCCCATTTTGCCGATTTGTGTGACAGAGCATATCTGAGGCATGGGATCAGCGAATATGGCACGGCCACTCAGTTGGTAACGGATATCGCGAACATAGAGTTCGGCGCCGTTGCCAAAGAAGTTGAGAGGGGTTGCTGGATATTGGTCATGTAGCTCGGCCAGGAGGGTATCGATTTTTTGATACCCTTTTTGGCGGGTGCCATCCCGATGGATGCCGAAATAGACATCTCTGTTGAAGGCATTCAAGAGGTATATGTTGACGGGACATTCCCTGTTTGCCAGTTCATCCAGGCCTGCATCGAGTCCGTCAATGCCGATTAGCGGAATGTTTGTGGCAAAACTTAGGCCATTAACTGAGGCGAGTACGGTGCGTAGGGTAGTAAATGGTCCAGGCCCTTGATTGACGGCAATAAACGGCAAATCAGCGACTACAAGATTGTTGCGCTCAAGGAGTTCTCCCAGATGAACGATGAAATCGCGGCTTGCATCCTGCTTCGCACATGCCGTGTGGTCGACGGTTTGTTCTTGCTCAATGAGCGCTATTTCTACATGTGTGTAAGTGCTCTGTACGCTCAAATAGGTGGGCACAGAAGCTAGTTGCGGTTTTTGCATTTGGTTTGCTGGTAGAAAATGCTGAATGAATCCTGCTCGATGGTTTTCTCTTTCTTTATGAGAATCTTACCACAATTCAAGCATTTCCAGCCTTCAAAATTTAGGAA
>Ga0180433_10011253_pt1 | contig 10629 bp, 8 predicted proteins | sample SS_ome_8_FD_132980 | JGI IMG/M metagenome (GOLD analysis project Ga0180433, IMG submission 132980) | Hypersaline lake sediment archaeal communities from the Salton Sea, California, USA - SS_1_D_1 metaG | ecosystem: Environmental > Aquatic > Non-marine Saline and Alkaline > Hypersaline > Sediment...
AATTGGCCGTTCTGGAGGAGCGCACGCGCCTGGCGCGAGAACTGCACGATTCTGTCACCCAGTCGCTGTACAGCCTCGTGCTCCTCGCCGAAGGATGGCGGCGGATGGTTAATGAAGGTGACAATGCACAGATGGAGGATTATCTCAGCCGGATTGGCGAGATCGCCCAGCAATCTCTCAAGGAAATGCGTTTGCTGATCCACGAGTTGCACCCGCCTGTCCTGGAACGAGAGGGCCTGGTCGGCGCGCTGCGCCAACGCATGGATGCCGTTGAAGAACGGGTTGGCATTGAGGCCCGGGTCTTGATGGAAGAGTTGATCGAATTGCCTGCCACGGTGGAACAGGGGCTTTATCGCGTCGCCCAGGAGGCGCTGAACAACGCCTTGAAGCACGCTGATTCTACCACAGTGACCGTTCGTATTCGCCCTGAGGACGAACAGATTGTGCTGGAAGTGACTGACGATGGCAAAGGGTTTGATCGCAAGTCGGTACAGCATACAGGGGGTATGGGACTGGAAAGCATGCGGGAGCGCGCAAGACAGATGGGGGGAGTCCTGACCATCCTGTCCACGCCCGGGAAGGGCACCACGGTAAGGACGACCGTGCCAGCTACCCAGGCAAGCCAACCAGGCTGAGACCCTAAAGGTTTCAGACCATCGAACCACCAGTCGAGATGCTTTTGAAATGCACGGAATTCTGGAGTTCCTTGAGGGTGACATTGAAACCTTTAGGGTCTTGAAGGGAGGACCATGGACACCATACGCATTCTCATTGCCGATGACCACGCCATCGTCCGCGAGGGGTTGCGCACCCTCATCGCCAGCGAGCCGGGAATGGAATTGGTCGGCGAGGCCGCCGATGGGATAGAAGTCGTCTCTCTGGCCCGGTCCTTAGAGCCAGACGTCATCTTGATGGATCTGGTCATGCCCCATAAGGATGGTCTGGAGGCCATCAGCGAGATTAAGCACGAGAATCCGGAGATGTGCATCCTGGTCCTCACGAGCTTCGCCGAGGAGGACAAGGTCTTTCCCGCCATCCGGGCTGGTGCACTGGGTTACTTGCTCAAAGACTCCTCCCCCCAGCAGCTACTCCAGGCCATTTACGACGTTCATCGCGGTGAGTCCTCCTTGCACCCCACCGTTGCCCTCAAGCTGGTCCGCGAGATCAGCCAGCCGTCAGACCTGCCACCGGCTGAGCACCCATTGACCGAACGCGAGGTGGATGTGCTTGAACTTGTGGCGCAGGGGCTGTCCAACCAAGAGATCGCAGACCAACTGGTGATCAGCGAATGGACGGTGCGCACGCACGTGCGCAACATCTTGGGCAAGCTGCACCTGGCCAACCGGACGCAGGCGGCGCTCTATGCCTTGCGTGAGGGCCTGGCCGAATTGGACCGCAGGTAACAGCCACCCGGCACGCGCCTCCCGACGGCGTCCCGCGACACCTCCCTCCGTCTCACAGCCCCCGCCTGGGCACCGATTCCACCCACTGCCGCGTAGAGTGCAATGCACCATTGACTCGCACCTCCAGGTCAATGGTTATATGGAAGTGGCTCACCGTGCTTTGCACAGCCAGGTCAGCGCGGGCTTGGATGACGTGGCCGGGACGTCCCACCTGGTACATGTGCCGCCCTCGCCCACTGGCATGAGCAGGATCTCCCGGATCCACCGTAAAGGTCGAATGAGATTCCCGCTCAATGACAGCCCCGCCGTAGACACGCCAACTGGAACGAAAGCCGATGTCCACCGCCACCCGGCCGGACAGCAAATCATAGGTCACCTGCCACGTCGGTGGACGTACGGCCTCTGAGCGCCTGCGAACCTTCTTGGACGAGGGCCGAAACGCGGGCGGTGTCGCACTGCCCTGCACCGGTACAGTCGGAAGGATCAGCCGTGAAGGCCGTCCGCCTCCCCGGTATACCTGGTTCGTCGCCAGCTCCGCCGTGGGCCACACGTTCGGCCAGTCTGCGCTGGCTACGTTCAGCCGAACGCAATGCCCTGTGGCGAACACCCACCCCGTACAATCAATCGGTATGTCCAGTTCGTAAACCTGCCCCGGGACAAGCGGTTTGGGGTTGTGGAACGACTCACGTCGGGTCGCGTTCAACATCCCCTTGGCCACCAGGTGCGACGTGCCATCCGGCGCCACGTCGCACAGGCTGACGGCAAACCCCATCATCGAGGCCGACGACGAGACGTGGAGCACCGCGCGCGGTCGGCCGAGAATATGCAGGTCTTTGCTCAGCGGCTCCGTCGTGTAGACCAACGACAGCGCCTCGTCGGGCCGCTGGTCGCCGGGCAACCCAAACGGAACGCCACCTGACCATAGCCCCCCGGTCACGCCGACGGCGGGATGGTACGCGTAGGCATCGGCACACTCGGAGGCCGGCAAGCTCTCGTCCAGGGAATACCCATCGCCCAGGTACAAGGTCATCTCATCCGCTCCGGGCGGCGGCCAATCCGTCTCAGCTCGCCATTCACCGACCGCGTCGAGACGACCCGCCTCCGGTGGCTGATGCAGATGGGAGGCATCCGGATGCTGCATGTAGACCACCACCGGCGGCTCGTCCATAATGCCGGTGTCCTGCCCCTTGCAACAGTGATCCAGCCAGCGGATGACCTCGTGCACATAGTCGATGCGAGGACCAGGCACAGCGACGTCGGGCAGGGCGTGATTCCAAGGTCCAATCAGCACCTTTCGCGGCACCTGCAGCGACCGGTATAGGCGTAGAGGTGGATTAGGGTAACCATCCCGCCAGCCACCGATGAGAAAAACCGGGCACCGGATGCGCTCGGGGGCATCGCCCACCGATCCACGCCGCCAATACTCGCCGTCGGTTTGATGGCGGTACCACTTGAGCAGATAGGGCTCGTTGTGCGCCAGGTGCTGCTCCCACACCTCCGCCCACTCAGCGCCTGACCCGGAGGCGTCAGGCGGCAGCGCGTTCCGGGCCACCATCTGCCCCCCATAGTGGGCGATGTCGTAGTACATGCGCATCAAGCCGCCCCGGTAGTGACAATCGTCGCTGTACCGGTCATCGGTGAAGTCGATGGGGATGATGCTGGTCAGATGCGGCGGATTGTGCGAGGCGACCTGCAGGGCCGTGAAGCCGCCATACGAGATCCCCATCATATTCACCTGACCATCGCACCAGGGCTGTCCGGCCATCCACTCGACCGCATCGTAGCCGTCGCGCTGCTCCTGTCGAGTGTATTCGTCGGTGCTGATGCCCTCTGAACCGCCGGTGCCTCGGATGTCCACGCGGGCGACGACGTACCCGTGGCGTGGTAAGGTCAGATAGAAAGCCCGGCTCTCCAGGTCGACGTCGTCCTTGCGATAAGGCGTATACTCCATCACCACGGGGAATCGCGCATCCGGATCTGCGTCGTCTGGCACGTAGAGATCGGCCGCCAGCCGTACCCCGTCGCGCATCGGGATCAGGACGTTCTTGACCAACTTGACGCCATCGGCGATATCCACGGAGATGGGTTCTGGCATCGTTGTCGGCTCCTATCAAGACCCTAAAGGTTTCGATGTCAACCTCAAGAATTTCCAGGATTTCCGTGCATTTCCTGAAGAATCTCAACTGATGGTTCAATGTTGTAAAACCTTTAGGGTCTTACTTTGCAAAGCCCCTACGTTCCCCACCGCTTCACCGGAATGGACGGCAGCGCCGCAATCGCATTCTTGTCTATCTTCAGGTGGACGATCCTTTCCTCGATGTGGTCGATCTCGGCCACAGGAATGCACACGAACCTGTCTCCCCACAAGTGACCTTCTCGCATACCCAGGTGGGTGATGTGTCCGCTATCTGGATCCACCACGAACTCGTCGACTGTACCCACTCGCCCGTCGGTGGCTCGCACGTGGGCGCCCCGGCGAACGGCCAGATCACCGGGTGGGATGGGCCTGATTTTCTGGTCGACAACCCGCTTTGTCGAGACGACATACGGCCACAGGAGCGTCAGGCTGGGATCCCTGGCATGATGAGGCAGGTCAGTGTACACGAACTCGGTCTGGTTGAAGGGTTCCAGATTGGCGAATTCCTCCAGCGTGCAGTTCAACAAGACCACTTCCGCAGCCGTGTTGGCGACGAGCTGGGCCGGCACCAGGCGCTCGGTGCGCGAGGGCCGCTTTTCTTGCACCACCAGGTGCGTGACCTCCTCGGTCGCAGGATTCAGGACAACGTAGGTGGACCGACCGCAGCGACCATCGCTGCAGTGCACGTCAGCGTCCAGGGGGAACTCCATGCGCATCACCTCCACTAGTCTAGTTCGGACGCCAGGACGGTGCCCGCGGGAATTCGGCTGCTGCCCTGTTCGTCGGCCAGATGGCACGCCACGAAGTGGCCAGGATCGATCTCGCGGAACTCGGGCACCACTTTGATACACTCTTCTACAGTCAGCGGGCAGCGGGGGTGGAACACGCAGCCCGAGGGCGGGTTGGCCGGGCTGGGCGGTTCCCCTTTGAGGATAAACCGCCGCCTCTTCCGCTCCAACTTCGGGTTGGGCACCGGCACGGCCGAGTTCAGCGATTGGGTATAGGGATGCAATGGATCGTCAAACAGCGTGTTTCTGTCCGTCAGCTCCATAATCTTGCCCAGGTACATGACGGCAATCCGGTGCGAGATGTGCTTGACCATACTCAGGTCATGGGCGATGAACAGATAAGTGAGGCCCAACTGTTCCTGTAGATCCTGCATCAGATTCACCACCTGCGCCTGGATCGACACGTCCAGCGCCGAGATGGGCTCGTCGCACACGATGAAATCGGGATTCAAGGACAGCGCCCTGGCGATGCCGATGCGCTGCCGCTGGCCGCCGGAAAACTCGTGCGGGTAACGGCGCACGTAGACCGGATCCAAGCCCACCAGTTCCAGCAACTCCGCCACCCTGATCGCCAGCTCCCTGCTGCCCTTCTTCATCATACCGTGAATAACCAGGGGCTCGCCCACGATCTTTCCTACCGAGTGGCGCGGGTTGAGCGAGGCATAGGGATCCTGAAAGATCATCTGCATCTTGGGCCGTAGGGCTCGCAGTTCCTCGCCGGTTGCCTGGGTCAGTTCCTCGTCCTGCAGATAAACTTGCCCCGCTGTCGGACTGTACAACTGGAGGATCGCCCGGCCGGCGGTGGACTTGCCACAGCCGCTCTCGCCCACCAATCCCAGCGTCTCACCCTCGGCAATATCGAAGGAGATGCCATCCACCGCCCGGACCAGCCTCACCCGGCGGCCCAGAAAGCCACCGGCGATAGGAAAGTGCTTCTTGAGATCGACCACCCGTAGCATGACACCGTTTTCAGACATCGCGTGGCCCTCCTTTCTCCAGATCGTAGAAGCATGCGGATTGGTGCCGCTCCCCCACAGAAAGCAAGGGCGGTATCTCCTCCCAACAACGATCAAAGGCGTAGTCGCAGCGCCAGGCGAACGGACAGTGCTCAAGCGGTATCAACAGGTCCGGCGGAACGCCCCGGATGCTTACCAGCCGTTTCGATTCCCTGGATTCCAGGCTGGGCAGAGCGCCCAGCAAGCCCACCGTGTAGGGATGTTGTGGATTCTCGTACAGGTCATCCACCGGTGCGATTTCGGCCACCCGGCCGCCGTACATCACCAGCACCCGGTCGACCAGCCCGGCCACGACGCCCAGATCGTGGGTAATCCAGATGACGGCCACCCCGAGCTCCTCCCGCAGCCGCCTGAACAGGTCCGTGATCTGGGCCTGGACGGTGACGTCCAGGGCCGTGGTCGGCTCGTCGGCGATCACGATCTCGGGTGTACAGGCGATAGCGATGGCAATCACCACCCGCTGACGCATGCCGCCCGAAAACTGGAAGGGGTAGGCCTTGTAGCGCAGTTCCGGATCGGGAATGCCCACGCTGCCCAACAGCTTGAGCGTCCTCTCCTGCGCCTCCTGCCGGCTCATATCCTGGTGGCGGATGAGAACTTCGGCGATCTGCTCGCCGATGGTCAAGATCGGGTTCAACGTGGAGATGGGATCCTGGAAGACGAAGCCTATCCGACCGCCGCGTACGTCGCGCAGCTCGTCCGCGGACATCTGGAGCAGATCACGCCTGCCGTCGGACGTGGTAAACGAGGCCTGTCCACCCTCCACCTTGCCCGGTGGCATCGGGATCAGCCCCAGAAGCGACATCATAGTCACGCTCTTTCCGCTGCCGCTCTCGCCCACGATTCCCAGAGTCTCGCCTTCCGCAAGATCAAAGCTGACGCCGTTCACCGCGTGGACCACGCCATCCAGCGTATAAAACCGGGTCACCAGGTCTCGGACTTCTAGCACGTTTGACATGCCTCACCCCCTACCTCGCCCGCCGCAGGCGCGGGTCGAGCACATCGCGTAGCCAATCACCCAACAGGTTCATGCCCAGCGACGTGAACACGATCGCCAGTCCCGGGAACGTGGCGATCCAGGGGGAGCTGGTCAGGTACTTGCGCCCGGCGGACAGCATGTTCCCCCAGCTCGCTACGCTAGGCGGCACACTCAGACCCAGGAAGCCCAGGCCTGCTTCGTAGAAGATCATCCGCGACATCTCAAACGTCCCCAGCGTGATCAGCGGACCGATGAGATTGGGGATAATGTGGTCAAACACAATCCGCCCCCACCGCGCCCCAGCACTGATGGCCGACTCGACGTAGCCCGATTTTCGGATACGCAGCACCTCCCCCCGCGTTGTGCGGGCAAAAATCGGTGCGTCTGTGATGCCAAAGATCAGGATGACGTTCAGCAAGCTCCGGCCCAGGATGGCGGCGATGACGACGACGAACAGGAGGTACGGCAGGGAGAGAATCAGGTTCACGATGCCCATGATGGTCGCGTCTACCCGACCGCCGATATAGCCCGCGATGGCCCCAAAGACCAGGCCCAGCGTGCCGGCGATGAGCACTCCGAAAAAGCCCACGGTCAGCGAGACCCGCGTCCCATGGACAATCCGGCTGAAGATATCCCGGCCCAGGTTGTCGGTGCCGAATAGATGCTCGGTGCTCCCTTCCGCAGACCAGGCCGGAGGCATCTTCGCATCGCGCAGAGTCTGCTCCAGTGGATCGTACGGCGCGATCAGTGGGGCAAACACCGCGGCAATCACCACGATCAAGAACAAGACTAACCCCACGACGCCGCTTCGGTCGCGCGCGAACAGCCTTGCCACGTACGCCAAGCGGTCCCTGAAGGTGCGCTCGACGTCTAAGAGACTATCAGCTCCTCGTTCTGGTGTCGTTTCTCTAGTTGCCATAGCGAATCCTCGGATCAATCAAGGAATAGGCCACGTCGGTCAGCAGGTTGAGTCCCAGCACGACGAAACTGGTGAAAACAGCGACGGCCTGGATCAGCGGGTAGTCCCGCCAACCGATCGCTTGCTGAAGTAGCTGCCCCATACCTGGCCAGGCGAAGACCGTCTCGATGATGATCGATCCACCCAGCATGTAGCCGAACTGGATACCGACCACGCTCACCAGAGGAATAGCCACGTTCCGCAGCACGTGCCTCACGTAGATCGTCCTCGGCTCCAGGCCCTTGCTGTGGGCGGTACGGATGAAGTCTTCCCCCCGGATTTCCAACACAGCCGAACGTGTCAGCCGCACAAGTTGGCCCATGGTGGGCAGACCCAGCACAAAGGCCGGTAAGACCACCGATTTCAGCTCATCTCGGCCAAAGGAAGGGAACCAACCGAGTCTGACGGCAAAGAACAAGATCAGGATCAACGCCAGCCAGAAGTTCGGAATGCTCTGTCCTAGAAGGGCCAGGCTGCGTCCCAGGGAATCCACCGCGCCGCCCGGGTTGAAACCCCCGACCAGTCCCAGCGGGATGCCGACCACGACGGCCATGAGCAGACCCGCGGCCGCGAGCTGGACGGTGGCCGGCAGCCGCTCCAGCACCAGTGGCAGCGCCGGCGTTCTGAAGTGCAGCGAGTTCCCAAAGTCGCCAACGACTGCCTTGGAGGCAAAGTCGAAGAACTGGACCAGGAGCGGGCGGTTGAACCCCATCTTCTCTCGAAACGCCTCCACCTGCTCTGGGGTCGCTTCGCGCGATAGCATCAAGGACGCGGGATCGCCCGTGATGCGAACAATCATGAAAACCACGAGAAACACGCCAAACAGAAGCAGGATGGACTGGCCGATCTTGACCAGAAAATACCGTTGCATAGATCCCTCCTCTCTCGCATCCTAAATCAACCCTCTAGAGAACAGACGTCCGCCTCCGCTCAACCAACACTCCAAAGAACGGACGTCCGCGTCCGCCTCCGCTCAACCAACACTCCAAAGAACGGACGTCCGCGTCCGCGTCCGCCTCTGCAATTCCCACTCCCAGCGAAGAGTATGACGGGAGGGCGCGTCAAGCGCCCTCCCTGTGCCGCGTCGCCGGCAGATGAAGAGCAACCTATTCCTCTAGAACCCACGTATGCTTGAGGAAGTAGTCCTCGGCCGGGCGGGGTTTGTAGTCCTGGACACGGAAGTTGATCGCCTCAAAGGTGAACGGCTCGTAGAGGTAGATGAAGGGCGGGTTGTCGTGCATATAGTGCTGCAGCTCGACGTACAGCTCCTTCCGCTTCTCGTCGTTCACCGTCACCTGGATCTCATCGAGGAGCGCGGCGAGATCCTCGTCATACCATGCCGAGTACTTCGCGTCCCAGCCCATCAGCGCGCCTCGCAACCGGGGCAGCGCTTCGCCGGACGTCTCCGACCAACCGTCGCCGAACAACGGCGGCAGCTCCTTGTTGGCCTCCAGGTCCCAATACTGGCCGGACTCCATCAGCTCAAGATCCGTCTCGATGCCGACGTCGGCCAGGTAGCCTTGCACAGCCTCACATACCTGCTCGAAGTTAATGTACGCGCCGGACGGGCACGCGAAACCCATGGAGAAACCATTGGGATAGCCGGCCTCCGCCAGAAGCTCCTTCGCCTTGTCTGGGTCGTAGCCGTACGGTTCCAGCGTCTCGTCGTACCCGAAGTTGGCCGGCGTGACGTAGCCCGTCGAGGGCCGCGCGTAGCCGCTGAACAGGGCGTCGACGATGGCGTCCACGTCCACGGCGTAGTTCATGGCCTGACGTACCAGCGGGTCCTCGGTCGGTTCCCCTTCCCCCGTGGTCAGGTTGTTGAAGGCGATGTAGAACACGCGGTCGGTCGGATAGCGGACTACCTTGACGTCGGGCAGGCCTAGCAAGCCCTGGGCCTCCTCGGCCGTCAACCGCTGCACCACATCTACTTCTCCCGTCTGGATGGCCGCCACGCGGGTAGCCGACTCCGGGATCGGACGGAAGATCAGGTTCTTGACTTTGGGTGCACCTTCATCCCAGTAGTCCAGGTTGGCCTCGTAGACGAGGCGGTCGCCCTTTACCCATTCCACGAACTTATAAGGGCCGGTGCCCACCGGATGCTCGGCAAAGCCCTCGTCCCCCACTTCTTCGGTGTATTCGGGCGGGACAATGGCCCAGCGCAGCCCCATAATGCGCATGAAGAGCGGTTTAGGCTCGCCGGTGTTGATCTTGACCGTGTACTCGTCCACCGCCTCCACCGACTCCGCCTCCTGCCAGTGGTAGTTGTAGGTCATCTCCGGTCCTGAGCCACGCTCCCAGGAGTAGACCACCGCGTCGGCCGTCAGCGGCTCTCCATTGTGGAACGTGACGCCCTCCCGCAAATGGAAGGTGTACTCGGTGCCGTCATCAGAGATCTCCCAACTCTCCGCCAGGGCCGGGGCGACGTTGCCCTCGTCGTCCACCCACACCAGGCTGTCGTACAACGGCCAGGAGGCGTTGATGGCGTTTCGCTCGGCCGCCAGGGGCATGTCGAGCGAGTTGGGGAAGGTCGAGAGGCCCATCGTCAGGGTGCCCTCCGGCTGTTCCGGCGGCGGCTCGGGCGTGACCTCAACCTCTTGCACTACCTCGACCTCGACGGTCTTGACGACCTCTTTTTCGACCTCGACCGTCTGTATGATGACTTCAGGTGTTGAAGCCGGGCCGCAGTGGGTCGCCACCAGGCTGAGCACCGCCAGCAGAACGAGAATGCTGAATCGCTTTGCTTTCATTCGTCTTCCCTCCTAATTTGATCGTGACTGGTCTTCCGGGCAGTTCCAATGCATTGATGCTACATCCGTAACCAGCTGTGTTGTCGGGCGGACCACCTCCTCTCTCATTGCAGCACCCCGGCGATCGAGACCCTAAAGATTTTGAATAGCAGGCGCCGTTCATTTCGGTAGAATCGCTATTACGCCAAGAAACCTTTAGGTCCTCAACCCCGGTCTTTCAAGAAAGTGGGTCTCTAGGAGTTCGCGTGGTTACATAGCTCAGAGGGGGTGTGCCACCCCAGTGTCGGTCGAGTTTACTCCCATTCCCAGATATGGGACGCGGGTGACACACCCGCTTTGAGCACCACGCGAAATCCCAAAGAGCCAAGAAAGTCAAAGGGTTACCACTCAGGTTCCTCGTGATATGTCATTCCGAGCAAGCGGAGCGAGTCGAGGAATCTCCGCCTGCAATGGCAAGAGTACCTCGATAGAGAGCTTCCTCTGTTCAGAGGGAACGCGGATACAAGGTTCCGCCTCCAAAGAGTCGACTGTGGGGGCCTTGCGTAGGGGGATCCGTTGGAGCTGCGAGTCCCCCCTCGCATCGGGATGACCCGCTTAC
>Ga0180433_10011254_pt1 | contig 10628 bp, 8 predicted proteins | sample SS_ome_8_FD_132980 | JGI IMG/M metagenome (GOLD analysis project Ga0180433, IMG submission 132980) | Hypersaline lake sediment archaeal communities from the Salton Sea, California, USA - SS_1_D_1 metaG | ecosystem: Environmental > Aquatic > Non-marine Saline and Alkaline > Hypersaline > Sediment...
ATTGTGTCTAGCGGTTAACGGGGCAGGTTTCGCTCCCCGTTTTATTTTTTGTTTTCTGAGAATAAGTGTTATCGTTGGTTTAGACCACCAGTGAACACACTGGTGGTATTCGCTTTATAAATTGGTTGGGATTAGCCGGTCAAGCTTATATCCAGCATTGTCGTTGGGCCTGATTCGCCTTCCTTTTTGATGTATATCTTATGGGAGCCTCTCTGGATAACCATGTCATCCAGTATGTCGATGTCAGTGTAGCTGAGCATTATCTTGATTGCGTGCAGGGTGTTGAGGGCATGGGCGAATGAGGGGGTTATTTCATTCAGGAACTGGCCGTTTTCTACCAGTCCCATGCGGTTGTTTATGGTTGTCCAGTCGCCTGAAGTGAAGACAATGAATGACTTGGAGTCCTGGAGCTCTTGTGAGAGGGTGAGCAAATGGCCGGTTGATGTGTTGTTGACCTGCATGCTGTATGGCCTGCGGTGGGTAAAGACCAGAGCCTTCAGGTTGTTGTTGAGGTATGAGGCCAGGTACCAGTGGGTCGGGCTGAAGTACGTTGCATTGGTTAACAAATTTGATTCTGTAACCCCGATACCGGGTATATAAACCCTTTCCTGTGGGCTGTCTACTTTCAGTATGAGCTGCAAGATGTGCGGTGTTGGTATTTCAAATCTAAAGACCATGCTGGCTGTGATGTTGACTGTTCTTGTCCTCAGCCCATCGAAAAATATGCTGGGCCCGACCTCTATGGTGTGGTTGTTGTGTTCGTTCCTTGTGCCGGTGTTTATATAATCTATCAGCTGGAACGTACCAGTCATTCCCTTTGGGTTGGTGGTGTCGGCTGCCAGCTGGTCACTGGTCCGGTTGTATATTGTTACTGGTATGCTGCTTACGTTCTTTCCATACATATCAACGACCCATACGCTGAAATACCATTTCCTTATAAGCTCGCAGCCTGGGCTGACGTTTTCCTTCGACAGGTTATAGCTGACGTTTAAGAAGGTGTTATCCGCTGAAACTGAAACCAGTTGAACGTGATAGTTTGCATTCCCTGTCAATGCCATGTCCTGGAACGTATTGTTGTCAGAACCCGATGCAAGATAAACCAGGCTACTTGAACCTGAGCTGATGCTGTTTTTTACAACCTCGTTGCTGTCTGAATCGTAGAAATATATGCCGGAGTTGTCGCTGGCGTTGTTGCTGCTGAAATTGGAGTTGGAGAAGCTGTTGGAGTTGCTCAACTCTGCATAGATGCCGGAATAGTCCCCGTTGTTGCTGAACATGGTCAGGTTGTCGAAGGTGCTGGAGCTGGTGTTCTGCAGGCTTACTGCCCTGCTGAAGTTGGTGATAAAGCAGTTCCGTGCTGTCAACCCTGTCATGTCGGTTGCAGCTATCCCATATCCGCTCTGGTTTCCGCTGATTATATAGTCGTCGCAATCAAAGGTGATGCCGCTTGCGGTCATGTTAAAGCATGTCCCCGCAGTTGCTACATTGTCTATCAAAAGGTAGAACTTGTTTGCCTGATCCAGGCTCTTGCACGAATTTATCCCTATCCTTACGCTCCTCGTCTCGGTTGCATTCATGTTTCCTGCAGTATCCTGGGCATATGCCCTGAACGTATGGTCCCCGTTTGTAAGGTTGGTGAAGTTGTTTATAGAGTATTTGGAGCTTGCATTCGCATACAAGCCAGCAATCTCAGCAGCGCTCAGCGTACGGTTGAATATGATCACGTCGTCGATGGTGCCGCCAAAATCCGTGAACCCGACACCAGTAGCACCAATACCAACATATACTGCTGAAGAGGATTTCGTAGTGTTTACGGGTATCTTAGTATCATAATTGCCATCAACATACAGTTTTTTGCTTGTATCATTCTCAAAGACACCAACAATATGGTGCCACCCTTCGCTGACATTGATATTGCCTGCAAGATCTCCTGTGATTATGCTGTTGTTTGCTGCATGGATCTTTGCTATTCCATTTTCCAGCCTGATGTCGTGCGATCCTCTCGCACTTCCCCGGACCGTGGAAACAATGACCCCATCATCCCCATTAACCCATGCCGAGAAGGTGAATGGATAGTAGGCAAGTTTGGCTATAGATCCTACCCTTATGAAATCATTCTGCCCGTCAAACTCGAAGCCCTTCCCGAAATAACCTGCATCTGTTTGGGCTGGTCCATTGACCGTGGACCCATCATAATTGCCAAAATAATCAGTGGGATCCCCATTAGCATCAACATCATCCATGCGCCACCAGCCTATAATGGAGTTGTCGAAGTTTATGACTATTGAGACATTGCCGATGCTGTCATTCGCAGAGACATTCACGAATATGTATTCCGCTGTCTGTTTCCCGCTCTGGGTCGTTGAACTGCCAAAGCTTACGGCAGGGTATTCAACATCTATTGTAATGATGTCACTGAAGTAATTCCCGTATGCGCTTGCATTATAAAAATGACGGTTTTCAACAGAAGTTCCGTTGGTTGCAGTCAAATAATTATATTCTGTTATTGTCCCTCCAATGTTCTTGTAGGCTGTTACTTCGGCTTGACTGATCCAGCCTGTTGAATTTGCTGTTTCCCTCATGGTCAGGACCCCGTCAACATACTGGCTTACGTTGGCATTGGCAACATCATTCCCGTTCGTATCATTTATGTACGCACTATAATACCATTTTCTGATCAGTTCCCCGCCAGATTCGACTGCTTCTGCCCCGGAATAACTCACGTTCAACAAAGTGAACGGGCCTGAATCTGAAGCGACATATGCAGAGTAATTTGTTCCAAATAGCATTGAATCTGAAAGGGTAACATCAAAGCTGTTGCTCTGCAGGTAGAAATCATAGGCATTTGAGCTTGAGGAAGAGGTATTGATTTCAACAAAACTTATATTGTGGTCATACCCATAAAGGTTAATCCCGTAAGCATCCCCTCCTGTGGAAACTGAATCGATTGTGTTATTATTGATTGTTAGTGAATCAAAACTTCCGTAATTCACTGCCTCGTAAACCCCATAAGAATCAGAAGCTGAGGTTATATCAAGGGTATTGTCCTCTAAACTGTTCGAAGAGACTGATCCCTCATAACAGTAGAAATAAATCCCATAAGCCTCTGCGACCGAGTCCACAAAAATCGTATTATTTTTTAATGTGTTTGATGTAATCTCGTCTTTGTTATACAGCTCTATACCATGGCCTTTACTGTTTGCGGTTATGTTAATGAAATTATCATAGACCTCAGTACTGTTCAAGATGCCTATATCTGTCTTCAAGTAAATCCCATAGGCATGTGTACTAGCTTCTACTCTTAGGTTGTTGTTGTTAATCGTAGAGTTTAGAATGTCGCCACCGCTGGTGAATAGGTAAACCCCATGGGCAGTGGAACCATCCACGACAATGTCATTATCACTGATTATATTCGGGTCCATTGATCCAGCATCATTGCGCATGTAGATTCCATATACTGTAGAGCTTCCGGAAATATCAAATGAGTTATTGATTAATATGTTATTCCCAAAGTTACCATTACTCTCGACATAGACACCATAATCCTCCCACTGGATCGTGTTGTTTCTAATTTCGTTTGAATCCCCGTCCTCCAGATATATCGCATAAGCCGCGCCCGAGGCAGAGGAAGTCATGGTGTTGTTTATTATGCGGACATCATTTACGTCTGTGAAAGATACCCCCCTTAAAAAATTATCAATATCCCCGAAATTACGGATGGTTATGTTCGTTCTTGAACCGGTATCGGTTATCCCGTAACTTCCACCATTACCTGTCATATCATACCCGTTCCCGTCTATGGTTATATTATCTGCTCCGACTGTCAAACAATTTCCCGTGGCTGATAAATCGTTTTGCAGGGTGTAAACCGTGTTTGCCATGTCAAGCGTCGTGCAGTCCTTTATGCCCGTAACCTTTACCGTTCTCTCACCGGTTGTAACCAGATTCCCTGCATCATCCTGGACATATGCCCTGAAGGTGTGCGTCCCCGCATCCAGGCCGGTGAAGTTATTTGCCGGGTACTGGCTGATCTGGTTCGCGTACAGGGCTCTAACCTCAGCAGCTGCCAGCGAGCGGTTGAATATCATGATGTCGTCCATGGTGCCGTTGAAGCTGTATTGTCCGGTTGCCCAGGCGCCAATATTCAAATCATACCCTGCTGTAATGTTTTTTGTATAAACAGTGCTTGCATTATAAACACCATTAATGTAAACAAACGTTCCGCTTGAATTGCCCATCCCGCAGATATGCACCCATTGCCCGACAACAAAGGCATTGGGAATATTAATATCAACCCCACTTCCATAATTGGCCCTTACATTTAACGTGCCACTATTCTGATAATATTCAAAATCATGGTCGATATTGTTTGTCCCGAGCAATATCACTTCCTTAAGTGCCAATATGTTTGGTTTGGTCCACCAGCACAGGCTATAGTCAACGGTTGGTAGGTGATCGGACATGTCCGTAACCCGGAAATAATCATTGTCGCCGTCAAAGCTGAAGCCCTTGCCCAAATAACCTGAACTAGTCTGGTTTGCGTCGTTGAATTTCGTCCCGTTGTTGCGGTTCATGTAGTCTGTGGGGTGGCCTGTTCCGTTCACGTCATCCATGCGCCACCAGCTTACCAGGTAATCGTCGAAATCTATGAATGCGGATATGTTGCTGGTGGTGTCGTTTGCTGAGGCGTTGACGAAGATGTAATCCTCTGGCTGTGCTGAGTTGTTCTGTGCTGTGTTGCTCCCGAAGCCAACCTCCAGCGCACTGGCCGGCTGGGGCATGCAGCTAAGCGCAAGCATGGCTGCGAACACTGCCATCAGAAAGAATTTACCCCCCATATTCCTCATAATTTCACCCGCACGCACCCGCACGCATTACCCTTTATACTATAATAAATATGTCAAAGGTCTGTTAAATTATTCGGTGTCCACGAGGACCCGCCTGTTCTTGTAGTTGTTTATGACCTTTAGTGCCGGCGGGAACATGGGCTCGGGCAGGCTGTCCATCGGGAACATCCCCCCCCCCCCCAACGGATATCATGACTGCAACCTTTCATTTATCTTCTTTAGGTTGAACAGAATTATCCTTTGCAGGCATTCATATAGTTTTTTGTCGTCTCTTTTGCTGGAGCCCTTGGTATAGCTAAGGTACTCATCCAACAAGCCAAAGGGGATATCCAGGATGGGGATTCCTTTGGAATGGAGCAAATGGAAGGTTATAAGCCTTGTCGTTCTGCTGTTTCCGTCAAGGAAGGGGTGGATATGCTGGAATTCGTTGTGAAAAAAGGATGAAAAATTGATTATTTCTTTGGTGGATAGTGTTTTCTCTGAAATAAAGTCGTTATATTTTTCAAGCAACCGGTTTAGCTTTGGCTCAATGTCATATGGCTTAGCGACTATAAACCCTGGGTTCCCTTTGATATGAACCTCTATTTTCCTTATTCTCCCGGCAATGTCCGGCTTATGTGACATGGCCAATCTGTGATATTCTAAAATGGCTCCTTGGGTGAGAATCTCTCTTTCATGGGCGTCCTTTAGCATATCGAGGATGGCATTCTGATAGTTTTTGATTTCATCAACATCTTCCGTTTTAAGGCTCTTTGGGATAACCTTGTCTTTTAGTATTTTTATTGTATCCGGGAGTGTGATGGGGTTTCCCTCCAAAGCCAGGCTGTGCTGGACAAAGGCGATCTCAAATTCGCTGACAATCCTCCTGTAACCAGCCTCGTTCTTTTTCCTCAATCTCTTATACAATGCAAGTTCTCTTTCTATTTCGCTCAGATAATTGGTTTTGAAATCTTTTGCTGGCAGGCGTTTGAATCCAAAATAAACCAAAAGATTATTAATCAGGGTATTATAGAACATTCTGACCTTAACCGGTCTTCTGGAGATTATTAACAAAAGGCCGTATCTGTTTAATATTTCGATGTATTTTTTGAATGTTTTAGGATTTATTCTTATGTCTTTCTGTTGGAACTCTTTCTTTCCAAAAGCCTTGTAAATAAATCCCGCTAAATTCTTATCTATCAACAGATTGTAATTGATGCCATTGCGGAGGCAGTAGTATATCAGGCTGTATAAGAGTCCGTACCTGTCTGATTTCTTTGCCTCAAAACCCGTCTTTGCTTTGATTAAAAAGCCGTCTTTTTCCAATTCTTTTAGGATTCTGTGTATATTCTTGTATTCAGACTTGGGTTTATTCAGCTTTTTGACTACCTCAATTGGCTTTAATGGGGTTCTGCCCTTATACAATATTTCAAATACATCGTATTTTGTAACCATGCTATAAATTATGGGTTTAATGTTTTATAAATATTACTATTTGGTATTATTTATAGAACTTTTTTCTATATTTAGTACCAAATATACTATTTTTGTGGGGTTCAACAAGGCTGCGATAAATCGCAGGTATCACTCCCCAAGAATGCGTTTGCTCTTGTAGTTGTTTATCATCTTCATGGTTGGTGGGAACATGGGCCCGGGCAGGCTGTACAGGTCGAACCATACCCATTCCGTAATCTCATCCGGCTCCATCGCCTTTAGCTCTCCCTTGAACTGCTTTGAAACGAAACCGAGCGTGATAAAATGCGCGTCATGCCCGGTCTCGTTGCCCACGCTGACCAGCCCGGGGTTGGCCGGGACAAGGTTCGTCTCCTCAGCGGTTTCCCGGATGGCACCAGAAACCAGGCCTTCGCCTAAGTCGGGCTTGAGGGTGGACAGACGGCTTAGTCCAATCAAATTAAGCCGTCCAGCCTGTGATTGGTATGGTCCGTGTGCCTTCGCCGTGGAGCTGGCTTTTCGCCTTAAGGGGCTTGGCCACTTTACCCGGTTGGTTCAAGTGGCATGTCCTCCTTCGGGTCATCGTGCCTCTTGCCCAGCAGTACCTCGCCATTTTCATTGAGTATCATAATACCAACCCCAACCCTTGGCACCTTAAGCCTTTCTTCGGTCATTGGTATCACCTTCCTGGCCTTCTGCACCATCGTCTTGTTTGACGATGACATTGTCATCGTCCTGCTCATCATCCTGCCTTTCGTACCCACAGTTAAGCAGGTCAAAAACCCGCTTGACCTTTTCCCTGCCCATACCCTCCACTTCCATCAGCCTCTCCTCGCTGGCGCTGAAAACCTCCCTTGGCGTGCGGAAATGGCTGAGCAGGCGCCTGGAAAGCTTTGAGTTGATGTGTGGGAGGCCGGCGACCAGGAACTCCTGCATTTTTGGGAGCTCTGTGGTTTTCCTGCAAACCCTTATCTGCGGCATCCTTTTTTCTGCCGACTGCTCCCTGCGCGCGATCCAGTGCACCATTGCGGCCGTTTCCATGGGGTTCTCTGTCCATATGACCGGTATGCCGTAATCTATGGCTATGGATGACAGGGCCCCCCTTATCGCGTTCTCGTGCATGTCCCTCTCCTTGTATAGCTGCATTGGGTCGCCCTCAAGTATTAGAACGGGCCTCTCATACGAGTCAGAAAGCCTGCGCAGCTGGTCGAATATGCGCTGGTTCATCACTGAGCCCAGGAAGTCCGGAACAGTCTTGCGCTCGATGCATATGCGGTCTGAGCACACGAAGTCGCCTACTTCAAGCTGCATCTCCTTGACCAGCACATCCCTTTTCTCCAGTATCTTTGCGACATTGGACGCCCGCTCCCTATGGTCTGCAAAAACCGTTATCCTGCCTGTTGGCAGGGTCTGCATCTCTTTCTTTGTATTGGATGCAGAGATGTCTCGTGCCTCTTCGCCAAAACGAGACACGATCTTCTGTGTCTTCAATTTCTTGTTTTTCTTGCTAACGTTTGCCATGTTAACACTGCCCCTTGGTATATTTGTGAAATTGATTTAAATTTCAGTGTTATTGGACAGTGATTACCAGTACCTTATCTTGTGTGCCCCCTTGAAAACAAAATACTCATAATGCCTTATGTGGGACGAGAATCTGTTCAGCATTAGCTTTATGAATTTCTCCAGTTCTTGCACGTTCCTTGCCATGATTTCGGCCTCGAATTCAGCAAAGCCTATGGATTTCGGCACGTATATCACGTTTGGATGCGCGAGAGCGAATTCAAGCATATTCTTGTACATCTGCAAATCGTTTAGATAGAAGTTGATTTTATACTGAGAAAACCCCAGCATGTCATTATCAAACTGGATTCTAAACCCACCGATTATTCCCCGGTCCTTTAATTTTTTTATCATATATTTTACCCCCGATATCGAGACCCGGGTTTTTTGGGAAATTTCGACTATAGGCATTCTGGCATTCTCTGCCAAAATACTGAGAACCTTCCTCTCCTTTCTGGATATTTTTTCATTTCCGTAAGAGCCTATTATCTGGAATTTACGTCTGGGAGCAGACGAGGGGGATAAAAAGGAGTAGGGACATGAGTAGAGTTTGGAATATATTGCGAGGTCTTTCCTCTGGATGTAACTTTGGTATTTATCGAAAAAATCAAACCAGAAATGCTCGAATTTCTCGAAATCCTTGGCCCAGACCACAAATCCGAGACTCCATTCACCAATCGCGGTTCCGACCCACCAAGTAAACGGCCTTTCTATGAGATATCTTATGATTTCCCTTTCTTTTTCCTCATTGATGAACTGCCATTTAAGGTAGATTCGGTATCCCCTGTATCCAAGACGGCCCGTATCAATAATGGTATAAAACTTCTTTATGAAACCTTTTTCTACCAGCCTCTTTATCCTATATGCTACAACGCTTTTTTCCAGACGGACCTTTTTGCCTATCGAAGAATTTGATTGTCTGCTGTTGATATCAAGCTCGTACATTATCTTCAGGTCTTTCGCATCCAGACCAATATTCTTGAAATAGCGGGTTTCATCCATATTTTATTTTTTAACAAAAATTCTTTAAAAAAATAACCCTTTGTAGATAAAATTCATGTAAAATTTTATTAAAAGGTTGAATTAATCTCAAATCGGGATGCAAGATGAAAAAGAAGCTAAAATACCCGAGGCATTTGTTCAATTGCCATTGTTTTTATTAGAAATGGGTGTGCAGTGAATGAAGGCTTCAGTATTGGTTGAGCATGTAAGTAACGAAGTAACTGGTAATGGAAAGGCCATAGTTATGGTTTCGGGAGGTGTTGACAGCACTATTACAGCTGTCCTTTCCAAAAAGGCTTTGGGTAAAAGGGCGGTTTTTTATTTTATAGATAACGGCTTGCAGAGAAGGGGTGAGAGAAAGAGGATAAAAGGGCTCTTTAAAAAAATCGGTATTGAGGTCAAGATTTTTGATGCAGCCAATGAATTCATACGAAATGTTTCTGATTGCACCAGCGGTCCTGAGAAGAGGGATTTATTAGCAGACATGCTTGTTGATAAAGCCTTGGGAATATCAAGAACTGAAAACTCAAGGCATCTGATTTTCGGCACGATTAAGAATGATTTACTGGTTTGCGATGAATATTCTGACAGCATTACTGGGTTCAAGCTGATTGAGCCTCTGAAGAATTTAACCAAGGATAAGGTAATAGCCATTGCAAAGGAACTGGGGCTGCCTGACGAGCTATGTATCAAACAACATTTTGCTGGCGTGGGTTTTGCAATAAGGATAGAGGGCAACATAACCAAAAAGAAGCTGACGCTAATCAGAGACCTGACAGAAATAGTTGAAAAGAAAGTGCAGGAAATGGGGCTGCATAAAAACCTTTGGGGGTATTTCCCCTTTCTTTTGTCGACCAAAATTGACGGAAAATATGTCGTGCTGTTGAGGATTGTGGAGTCCGAACTTGGACTAATGGCTGAAATCCCGGAAATAAATAAAAAACAACTGATCGAGCTGAGAGACGGAATATTAAACCGCAAACCAGAAGTTGGCAGGATTTTTTTTGATTTGACCCCAAAGCCAGTGTCCTTAATCGAATTGATGTGATACGAATGTCCAAAATCAAGTTCTTTGAGTTACCGGAAGGTCTGAGAAATACCCAAATGGAAAGGGGGCCAAAGGGATTCAGGGAATTTTCAGGAAAAGAAATAGACTTTCTAAGGAAAAACATTAAAGCGGATTCAGTTATTTTGGATGTAGGTTGCGGATGGGGCAAGCATATCTCCATTCTGTCCAAAAACGCAAGAGTGGTGTTTGGAATTGATTCAAGTGTGCTGATGATTAAAAAAGCAAAAGAATATTTGATGGGCCTAAAAAACGTGAAGTTGTTTCTGGATGATGCCGAAGAAATGCCCTTTGAAGACAATTTTTTCGATTTCGTTATTTGCACCAGAAACACCTTCGGAAACATGTACAACCGGAGAGCCGTTTTAAGAGAGATGAAAAGGGTACTCAAGCGCACTGGAAAAATGTTCATCGGGGTTTATTCAGAGCAAGCCAAGGATTTGCAGCTGGAATACTACAAGGCAAACGGAATTAAGGTAATCCATATAACAAAAAGTTGTGTTTATGCTTTGCCTGACTTCAAATCAGGGAGATTTACAAAACAGAGACTGAAAGATATATTCAAAGCTGGAGGCCTTAGTGCCAAAATAATGCCCTTGAACTGTAGTTCCCACAGACATATTGCACACTAATTCTTGAATCTATCTACCATCAGCATTAAATGGAAAGAGATGTCAAGAGACTCAGGGAGTGGTGTATACGCAGGAAGAATGATGGATGGA
>Ga0180433_10011256_pt1 | contig 10627 bp, 8 predicted proteins | sample SS_ome_8_FD_132980 | JGI IMG/M metagenome (GOLD analysis project Ga0180433, IMG submission 132980) | Hypersaline lake sediment archaeal communities from the Salton Sea, California, USA - SS_1_D_1 metaG | ecosystem: Environmental > Aquatic > Non-marine Saline and Alkaline > Hypersaline > Sediment...
CATCATCGGGACGATCAGGATCAACAGGATGACGGCGATCGTCGCAGCCCGCCCGTGGTTACCGAACGAGAACTGCTCCTTGTACATCCGGTTGGCGAGGACCTCCGTCGAGAAGTTCCCGTTCGTCATCACGTAGACGATGTCGAAGATCTTGAGGACGAAGACGACCATCGTCGTCGTGACGACGGCGATCGTCGGCGCAAGCAGCGGGAGGATCACCCGGCGGAAGATCTGCCACTCGTTCGCCCCGTCGATCCGCGCCGCTTCCATCAGCTGCTTCGGGATGTTCTTGTACGCCGCCGACAGGACGACCATGCAGAAGCCGGTCCACATCCAGATTCCCACGACGATCAGACAGAAGTTGTTGATCCACGGGCGCTCGATCAGCCAGCCGATCGGCTGGCCGCCGAAGCCGACGACGATCGCGTTCAGCAGCCCGATCTGTGAGACGTTGGCCGGACGATAGGCGTAGATGAACTTCCAGATCGTCCCCGCGCCGACCATCGAGATCGCCATCGGGATGAACACCATCGACTTGATGATCCGCTCGTACCGGACGCGGTCGAGCAGCACCGCGAACAGAAGCCCGAACGAGACCGTAAACGTGGTGAACACAACCACCCAGATCGCGTTGTTCCGGAACGCCGTCAGCATCGTGCTGTCCGTGAACGCGTAGCGGTAGTTCTGAAGCCCGACGAAGACGTCCCCGCGCCGACCGAAGAACGACAGCCGCGCCGTGTCCACGGATGGGTAGACGAGGAAGAAGACGAGCAGCAACAACGCCGGCGCGGCGTACAACCACGGCACCCACCGTCTCGTTCGCACTGGTGCCTCCCTCCGGCGATCAGGATAGGATACCAAGAAGAAAGGCTGAGGCCAATAATCGGCCTCAGCCTCGTTGGTGGTTCCTATCTCAACCGACGAACCACGTGCTATTCGCCGTACGCGTCGACGGCGCTGGCCTCAATCGCTTCCAAGACCGTGTCCAGCGGAATCCCGCTGATGTAGTCGAGGACGCCGGTCCAGAACGTACCGGAGCCCACGGCCGCCGGCATCAGATCCGAGCCGTCGAAGCGGAAGACCTCCGCATCCGCGAGCATGCCCGCGGCGCGAGCGGTGATCGGGTCGGGATAGACCGCCGGGTCAACGTTCTTGTTGATCCCCAGCTTCCCGAGCGTCCCGCACCAGATCTCCTGCGCGTCGGCCGAGGCGAGGTAGTTCGCCAGGGCCATCGCCTCCGGCGTGTCGTTGAACACGCCAATCAGGTCCCCGGCGCCCAACAGCGGGTTGCCGAAGACCGGTGAGATCGGCGGGAAGGCGAAGACGTCGTAGTCTTCGACCGGAACCAAGTCCGGATTCGCGTTGAGAATGAAGCTCTGGATGAACGTCGCCTGGCGGTGCAGGTACGCGCCCGGCGGCGAATCGAACAGCACCGACGGCGAATCTCCGAAGTTGATCGTCAGGGCGCCGACCGGCCCACCGTAGACGTAGCCGGGGGTGTTGACGATCTGCCCGAAGTACTGCCACGCCTTCTTCACCGCGGGGTGGGTCCACGGAATCTCGTGGTTCACCCACTGATCGTACAGGTCCGGGCCCGCCGTTCGAAGCATGATGTCCTCGATCCAGTCAGTCCCGGCCCAGCCGGTCGCTGCGCCGGACTCGAGCCCGATCGCCCACGGTGTGCGGCCGTCGGCGACGATCTGATCGCTGAGCGCGATCAGCGCCGGCCAGCTCGTCGGTACTTCGTATCCTTGAGCCGCGAAGGCCTTGGGATTGTACCAGACGAGGCTTTTCAGGTCGGCGGCGATGAACAGGCCGTAGACGTGGTCATCGACCGTCCCGAGGTTGACGAACGCCGCCGGATGGTCGGCGAGGTTCGCCAGGTCGTCGAGCGCAACGAGCTCGCCCTGCTCGGCGAACTCCTTCATCTGACCGGGGTTCGGAAGCGCCGCCAGATCCGGGGCGTTCCCGGAAGCCACACGAATCGGCAGGACCGTCGGCAGGTCACGCCCGACCTCGTCGATGACGACGTCGATTCCCGTGTCCGCCTCAAACGGCGCGATGACCGCCTTGAACGCGTCGAGCTCGTTTCCGCTCCAAACAACAGCGATGGACACCTGCTGCGCCATCGCGCCCAGCGATACCAATAACACGGCCGCAATGGCCAGATACCATTTGCCTCTCTTCATTTCGTTCCTCCTTTTGTCGCATGGTTGGTTCGGCTCCGCTGTCCTCGATCTATCCGGACACCTCCTTCGACTCCGATCACTTCCTCCGGCCGCAGCAGTTCACGAATCACCGCCACGGCCGCCTGCTGTGCTTCACTGGCTCCGCACACTGCAGCCGACGTCACCTGTGACATGCCGACGTATTCGCCCTGCAGTGCAACTTCGAGTTCTTCCGTACACCGCCGCACAAGGGGCGCCTCAAGCTCTCCCAGAGACTCCGCGTGCACGACGACCCAATCCGGATCGACGAGTGGAATGGTATGAACCAACGACAATTCCACTCTTTCCGCGATACGCGCCACCTTTTCCTCTTCCGACAGGCCCTCGAGCTCCTCCGCTGGGATACTCGACCGGTGCAGTGTGCCACCGGTTCCGTGGCTTCCGCGATACGTTCGTCCACGGACACAGAGACTCGCCCCGATCCGCAGTTCCCCGTGGAAGCCGGCCCGAATCGAGAGGTACAGGACGACTTGGTCCGTCCACCCGCGCCACTCGACTTCGCCAAGGGCCATAAAGTGCACGTCGTGATTGACGAGCACCGGGAGAGAGAGCGTGCTTGACAGAATGCTCTCTACCGGCACCTGCCGCCACGCCTGCAGATCTTGGCCGACGAACGTGGCTCTCTTGTCGACGAGGAATCCAGGAATTCCGACGCCGAGCCCGACGATGCGATCCGTTGCAATCTCAAGCTCGTCGATCCAGTTTCGGATGAGCTCCGAGACCCAAGCCAGAGTCCGACGGGGGCTCTCCAGCCCCTCCGACAATTCAAGACGGGTCTCGTGGAGAACCTCGCCCCACGCGTTGACCAAGACCAAGTCGGCATTCGGCAACGCGAAATCCAGTCCGAGCGCGAGCCATGCGGCTTCGCGGACCCGGAAGACCTCCGCCGGGCGCCCCTGCTGTTGGGCTCTCTTACCCTGATTCTCGACCAAGCCAAGCGATCGCAGCCCGACCAGGGCCTTGTCTACCGTCGGCCGCGAGTATCCCAGCTCCTCGGAGACCCCTCGGCGCGTCATACCCGGAGACGTCCACAACACGTCGAGAACCGAGATCTGCCTTTCGGAGAGTTGGTTTTTCAAATCCATTGGTAAAAAGATTACGATAACAAATTGCTTTTGTCAAACCGAGTTCGATCCTACCGCGAAGAACGACGTTCGGAAGCGCGCTTCCGCGAGACGCGAGGGAACTCCTCGATCCGCGGCTTCTCGTCGACGTGCGTGTCGGAATCGCCCCGCGTCGAACGGCTTCCCGGTCTCGTGGACCGTTCGCTCGAGGAGCTTGTCGTACCGCTGTCTTCAGGCCGCCGCGTGAACCGACGCGGTAAACAACACCACCCATCTAGATCGAGAGCAACGGCATTCACCAAGCTGCGAATCCCCATCTGCCCCTTCCTCTCAACGCCCCGCGAGCCCAGGCTTCTCCGGCCCATCGTACCCAGTTAACCCGTTATGGCGGCAGGATCACGGATCTTCCGATTCACCAGATACCCGGCTTGACAAGTCCGATTTTCGTTTCGTAAGATAGTGAAAGCTTAGCGAATTCGGATGAAAGCGTAATGCTCATAGACGAAAGAAGACACCTGATCGCGGAGTCCGTTATCGCCCAAGGGGCAGTAACGGTTACGGATTTGAGCGATCGCTTCGGCGTCTCTCAGGTTACAATCCGCTCCGACCTCGAAGCGCTCGAGAAACAGGGGACCCTAACGAGAAACCGCGGTGGTGCTGTTGCCAATCGAATCTCCCGCTTCACTCCGGCGTTTCAGCAGCAATCGAGCGTCAACCGAAAGGCGAAAGAGGCGATCGCCGCAAAGGCAGCGGAGACGATCCGGGACGGCGATCGGGTGATCCTCGATGCGGGGAGCACGACGCTATACCTCGCCGACCTCCTCTGCCACAGGCGGCTGACACTCGCCGTCAATTCCGTCTACACGATGAACAAGCTCATCGATGCACCGAACGTAGAGCTCATTCTGATCGGGGGGACGCTCTACAGGCCCTCGCTCAGCTTCACCGGTGAGCTGGCCGAAGGGTTTCTCGATCGGCTCCACTTCGACGAGGTCGTGCTCGGAGTCAACGGCGTGACGCAGCATGGTATTTCGGTAAACAACCCGCAAGAGGCGGGAATCAAACGGAAGATGATCGAGAGGGCCGAGTGCGCTGTCGTTCTCGCCGATTCCTCGAAGGTCGGCATCGAGAGCTTGGTGCGGATCGAGCCGCTCGATCGCGTCGACGTTCTCATCACGGAGACGCCGATCCCCGGACCCGTGGCGAAGCGCCTGCAGAACGCTCACCCGAAGTTGGAGGTACTGATTGCCTAAAACCATCCTTGCGATGATCACGCCCCACGGCGATCCGTTGGGCCGAATCGGCGAGCCGGACATCGGCGGGCAGTGTGTCTACGTCCGAGAGTTGGCTGCCCACCTCGCAAAGGCAGGTCATGAAGTCCTCGTTTACACGAGGGATCGAGGCGAGGGGAAGCCGGAGCGAGAGGAATTTGCCTCGGGCGCAACGGTACTACGCGTCCCGTGCGGCCCGGCGGGGTTCATTCCGAAGGAAGAACTCGCCCCCTATCTCCCGGAGTTCGCCGACCGTGTCCGAAAGGGACTCGCCGGCGACAAGATTCTCCATTCACACTATTGGGACGGCGGGTACGTTGCCGGCGCGCTTCGCAACGGGCACCGTTGGTTCCACACGACCCACTCGGTCGGAAGGTTGAAGCAGGCCGCACTCCCTGAAGGGGAGCAGTACCACTACGACGAGAGGATCCGGATCGAGACGGACACCTACCGCGATTGCGACTGCGTCGTCTCCTTGACCGAGACGGAGAGACGGCAGATCCACGAGCTGTACGACGTCCCGACCGATCGGATCACCGTCATCCCTCCGGGCGTGAACTCGGACGTCTTCACTCCCTCGATCGACAAGAAGAAAACGCGGAGAGCGCTCGGACTACCCGAAGGGGACACGATTGTCTTCACCCTCGGCCGGCTCGACGAACGGAAGGGGTTCGACCTCTTCTTCGAGGCAGCGGGCCGCCTCACCCGACGCGACGACCTGCCTTCGACGCTCTTCCTGTTCAGCGCCGGAGACGGAACCGAGCAGGAGGCCCGGGAGCGCAAGAGACTCGAGGCGATCGCCGAAGCGAACGCTCTCGGCTCCAAGCTGCGATGGTTGCCGGTCCTGCCCGAGGAGGAGCTGCCTCTCTACCACAGTACGGCGGACATCTTCGTTCTCCCGTCTCGATACGAGCCGTTCGGGATCGTGATGCTCGAAGCGATGGCCTGCGCGGTCCCCGTCGTCGCGACGGACACCGGCGGCCCGGCGACGGTCATCGAGTCTGGAGTCACCGGGGTCCTCGTCGATCCGATCGACATCGAGGCACTCGCGGACGCCCTCGCCGAACTGATCCGAGCGCCCCAACGACGAGAGGAGCTGGGACGACGCGGACGAGCGAAGATCGAGAGAAGCTACAGCTGGGAGATCATCGCCGATCGGCATCTTGCCGCATACGGACTCAAGACAAGGGACGGATCCGATGCGGGGTGACAAGTTGATCATCGAGCCCCATCACCGGGAAGCGGCAACAAACCTCGCGTCGCTCCTCGAAAGGAGACTCTCCGATCGCGGCGACGCGCCGCTGATCGTGAGCATCGGCGGAGAATCGGGAAGCGGTAAGAGCGAACTGGCGGCGGCCCTCGCCGACGAGCTGCGAGCCCGCGGCGTTTCGGCCCTCGTCATCCAGCAGGACGACTACTTCATCCATCCGCCGAAGACGAACGCTCGGAAGCGGAGGGAGGGGATCGACTGGGTGGGTCCACAGGAGGTCAGGCTCGACCTCTTCGACGCCGACCTCAAGGCCCTCATGGACGGGGCCGAAGCGATCGTCAAGCCGCTCGTCTTCTACGACGAGGACCGAATCGGCGAGGAGCGGCTGTCCACGGAAGGCGCGAGGGTCGTCATCGCCGAGGGGACATACACCTTCCTGCTGCGAAGCGTCGACGTACGGGTCTTCATCGATCGCACGTTCAGAGAAACCCGAGGTGCGAGGACCGCACGCGCCCGCGAGGCTCAAGACGCGTTTCTCGATCGGGTTCTGGAGATCGAGCACGGAATCATATCAAGGCACAGGGACCACGCCGACATCTTGATCGAAGCGGACTACTCCGTGAAGGAGCTGGTTCCCAAGACGCAGTGAATCACCGGAGGGACGCCGACAGATGCGACCCGGCATGCGTGACAACGGATCACCCGCGTGGCGACAAGGCCGGTGTCGGACTCCCCCACCACTGATCTATGCCAGACATCGAACAGGGAGGTGATGCGCGCGAAGGACAGCACGGGCATCTGTTGGAAAAAACGAACGATGGCAAAGCAACCAAGGAGGCAGAACATGCGTAAGGCTCTAGTTACGCTTCTCGCGCTTTCGCTCGTCGGCCTGGCGGCGATCGCGCAGCAGAAGGTAGTCAACGTCATGCACGGCTGGCCGGGCGAGCAGGCGCCGGCCTTCCAGATGATCGTCGATGCGTTCGAGGCAGCGAATCCTGACATCGATGTTGTTGTCGAGATCGTCGGGCGGGATCGCCCAGCGGTTCTGGCGACGCGCCTCGCTGCCGGGAATCCTCCCGACCTCACACCCCACCCGTGGATCGGCCTCATGAAGCAGTGGGCCGACGACGGACAGATCGTTGATTTGACCGACCTCGTCGACACATCGGATATCAACCCGGCGCTCGTCCCGATCGGGGAGTACGACGGCGGCCTGTACGGGCTGTTCATCTTCCCGAACGTGAAGAGCCTGATCTGGTATAACCCCAAGGCGTTCGCGGCCAAGGGCTACGAGATCCCGACCACCTGGTACCAGCTTCTCGCCCTGTGCGAGCAGATCGTCGCCGACGGTGGGGCCCCGTTCTCCATCGGCCTCGAGTCCGGTGCGGCGAGCGGCTGGCCGGGAACCGACTGGATCGAGGACATCATGCTCCGCACCGCCGGAGCGGACGTCTACGACAAGTGGGTCGCCCACGAGATCTCGTGGACCGACGCGCGCGTCAAGAAGGCGTTCGAGACGTTCGGCAGCCTGTTCGACAAGGGCTACGTCTTCGGTGGGCCGATCGGCGCGCTGACGACCAACTTCGGCGACGCAGCTGATCCGTTGTTCCTCGACCCACCGGCCGCCTACATGCACCATCAGGCGACCTTCATCCAGGGGTTCTTCAACGACCACTTCGACGGGCTCGTCGCCGCGGAGGACTACGACATCTTCCCGCTGCCGACGATCACACCGGCCGCGACCCCGGACGGCTCGATTCCATTGCTCGTCTCCGGCGACGTCGTCACGGTGTTCAACAACCGGCCCGAGGTCATCGCGTTCGCGCAGTTCCTGACCTCGGAGACGGCGGCGAACATCTGGAGCTCGGAACTCGGCGAGCTGTCGGCCTACGTCAACGCCGATCCGGCGCAGTTCGAGAGCTCGATCACACGCAAGGCGCAGGAGATGCTGCTGAGCGCGACCGTGTCGCGCTTCGACGGCTCCGACCTGATGCCCGGTGAGATCGGCGCCGGTGCGTTCTGGAGCGGCGTCCTCGACTACATCAGCGGTATCAACCTCGACACGGTCCTTCAGGCCATCGAGGCGGCCGCTGTCGACGCCTACTAGGCAGAGCCATCAAGGAAGCCGGGGGCTCTAGCCCCCGGCTTCATCCTCTGGCCACAAAGGGAGGTTGGTCTTCATGGGGGTTCGCACAAAGGGGTGGAGGAGCCCACGGCGGATCACCCTGTTCCTCGGACGTCTATTCCTACAGGGTTGCCGAGCCGTCTGGAGATGGCTTCGATCGATACGCTGGAGATCGTGGGGGTTCGTCGCTCCGGCACTCACCCTGATCGCGTTCTTCCTCGTCTATCCGACCGTAATGACAGTCGCACGCTCGTTCTTCGGCCGTGGCACGACGCTGTTCGGCCCGACGGTGGAGTTCGTCGGGCTCAGGAACTGGACGTACGTCTTCACGAATCCGGTCATGCTGACCGCGCTTCGAAACAACGCCCTCTGGGCCGTCTTGTTCACGGCGTGCACCGTCGGGTTCGGACTGGTCCTCGCAGTGATGCTCGACCGCGTCCGGTATGAGAGACTCGTGAAGTCGATCATCTTCATCCCGGCGGCCATCTCGATGGTCGGGGCATCGGTCGTCTGGAAGTTCGTCTACGCGTACAAGCCTGCGGACTTGAATCAGATCGGCGTTCTGAACGCGATCGTCGTGGCATTCGGAGGCGAGCCGGTCGGGTGGCTGATCCAGCGCCCTTGGATCAACAACCTCTGCCTCATCGTCGTCGGGATCTGGATGTGGACCGGTTTCTGCATGGTCATCCTCTCCGCAGCGTACAAGAACATCCCCAAACCGCTGCTGGAGGCCGCGCGGATCGACGGGGCCACCGAGTGGCGCGTCTTCCGGAACATCATCCTCCCGCTGCTCGCGCCGACAGCGGCCGTCGTCGCGACGACGATGGTCGTTCAGGTGCTGAAGATCTTCGACATCATCTTCGTCATGACCAACGGCAACTACTCGACGGAAGTGATTGCCAACCGGATGTACAAAGAGATGTTCAACTTCTTCAATTACGGGCGCGCGAGCGCGCTAGCTGTGGTGCTGCTCATCCTGATCGTGCCGTTCATGATTCTGAACATCAGGCGATTCGCAGCGCAGGAAGGAGGGCGATGATGAACCCAAGGAAGCTGATCGCCAAGACGCCGTTACACCTGACGATCCTGGTGTTCGCCGCAATCTGGATCATCCCGACGCTCGGCCTTCTCATCACCTCGTTCCGCGATCCGGCCAACATCGCCGGCTCCGGCTGGTGGACCGTCTTCCCGAAGCTGTTTAGCGGCGGGCAGTTCTCGCTCGAGAACTACATCGGCGTGCTACGCGGTGAGGGCCTCACGCGCTCGTTCCTGAATAGCCTGTTCATCAGCGTTCCGGCGACGGCGATCTCGACGTTCATCGCGTCGTTCGCCGCGTTCGGATTCGCCTGGATGAGGTTCAACGGACGGAAGATCCTTTTTATGCTCCTTGTTGGGCTCATGGTCATCCCGCTGCAGATGACGTTCATCCCGATCCTGCCGATCTACAGCAAGCTGAAGCTCGCCGGCACCTTCCCCGGCATCTGGCTCGCCCACACGGCGTACGGACTCCCGTTGACGACGTACCTCGTCCACAACTTCATGGCCGGGATCCCCAAAGACCTGTTCGATTCGGCGTCGATCGATGGGGCGTCCCCCTTCATGACGTTCTGGCGGATCGTGATTCCGATCTCGGTCCCCGCGCTCGCGTCGGTCTTCATCTTCCAGTTCCTGTGGATCTGGAACGACCTGCTCGTCGCACTCGTCTACCTGAGCGCGAGACCGAACGTAGCACCGCTGACAGTGTCGATCGCCAATCTGGTCACCAATCGCGGGCAGGATTGGGAACTCCTGACGGCCGCGGCGTTCGTCTCGATGGCGTTGCCGCTCGTCGTCTTCTTCTCGCTGCAGCGCTACTTCGTCCGGGGCATCCTGGCTGGGTCGGTGAAGGGGTAATGAGTACAATGGTCGCACGGAGAAGGCGATCAAGGAGGAGGAATGGCTGAAGTCACGCTGTCGAATATCACGAAACGGTTCGGGGACTTCACCGCGGTGAGCGACCTGACGATGGAGATCGAGGACGGGAAGTTCACCGTTCTCGTCGGCCCGTCCGGCTGCGGGAAGACAACGACCCTGCGGATGGTCGCCGGCCTGGAGGAGGTCACCGAAGGGGAGATCAAGATCGGCGAGCGCGTCGTCAACCGCGTCCCACCGAAGGACCGCGACATCGCGATGGTCTTCCAGAACTACGCCCTCTATCCCCACATGGACGTGTACAACAACATGGCGTTCGGCCTGAAGCTGCGGAAGATCCCGAAGGCGCAGATCCGCGAGCGCGTCCACGAGGCGGCCGACCTCCTCGGGATCACCGACAAGCTGAAGAGCAAGCCGCGCGAGCTCTCCGGCGGACAGCGGCAGCGCGTCGCCGTCGGCCGAGCGATCGTCCGGGACCCGAAGGTGTTCCTGTTCGACGAGCCGCTGTCAAACCTCGACGCGAAGCTCCGCGTCCAGATGCGGACCGAGCTCGAGCAGCTGCACCACAAGCTGAAGACGACGACGATCTACGTCACGCACGATCAGGTGGAGGCGATGACGCTCGGCGACCGGATCGCGGTGATGAAGGACGGCGTTGTCCAGCAGTACGGGCCGCCTCAGGAGACGTACGACCGTCCGAACAACCAGTTCGTCGCAGGGTTCATCGGCAGCCCGGCGATGAACTTCCTCCCGGCGCAAGCGGCGAGCGAGAACGGTCGCACGGTCCTCAGCGGTTCGGGCTTCCGGATCGTCCTTCC
>Ga0180433_10011259_pt1 | contig 10626 bp, 8 predicted proteins | sample SS_ome_8_FD_132980 | JGI IMG/M metagenome (GOLD analysis project Ga0180433, IMG submission 132980) | Hypersaline lake sediment archaeal communities from the Salton Sea, California, USA - SS_1_D_1 metaG | ecosystem: Environmental > Aquatic > Non-marine Saline and Alkaline > Hypersaline > Sediment...
CAATATCTGTTCATCATCGAGCGGCTCGAAGTCTATATAGCTTTCCCATTGGCTTCTATCAGCTTCGTCGAACAGATGCAGCTCTCCGCGCTCTTCGAACTTCTCACGTGCAATATCTATGGCGCGGGCTTCGGCAAGGCGTTTTCCGATTTGATTATATTCCTGCCTCTTTTCGTTGGACATGGCTATTTCATATAGTGTTATGGGGGCGTTTGCCTCGAGATAGTCCATATATGCTTTCAATCCCAGAAAATAACGCATGTTCTCTATCATGGACGCAATCAACATCATTACGTTACCGCTTGCGCCACCCCTTCCAGCACCCTGCCCGCTAGGCGGCTTTCGCGTATCGGGTGTCTTCCGTTCGTTCTCACCTTTGAACCAGGCGGATATGTTGATGTTATACGGGTCGTCATCGGTACACTCGCCGTCATCATTCAGTTCACAGAAGAGTTTAACATAGTTTGCCATGCGATTTGTATCCATATAGCCAACGATACCTCTCTTGTCCAGGGTAGCTATGTTGCCATAGCTTTTTCCGACCAGACGCTGATTGAATATGTCAGTAGACTTGAACTCTTCCTCGAAGTTTCCCTTGACGTCCCTGAGGTCAGGGAACGGCTGCGTTGTATTTATACTCAGTTTATGTATTACCTTTCGAACCCACGCTATTCTTGCCAATGCCATGTTCGCATCATCGTAGCTCACCACGACCTCATCAAAGTCATCCGCATCCATAACCAGCTTCTTGATACTCCGATTCGCACCCTGGCATGTGCACATATCCAGACCTATGATGATAATGCGTTCCAGCTCGCGGAGCAGGACCGTATCCACCTCACCTTCGTCGTTGACCTCCCCGTACAGCACCAATGGAATCATACCGAGCCCATATAAGGGTTCGAACATGGTGATTCGGGAACCGTTCGGTAGTTCAACGTATATACTGAATCCGGGGTCGGCAGATAGTATCTGACCGCTGATATCGAACCACATTTCCACACCTCATGATTTTGACGGCCGTATAGAAAGATGTCGCTCCTTGGAGCGCTTTATGCGTTCAAGGAAATCCGGGTCGATAAGCGTCTTTCTTTGAATACGCACATCCGGTATGGTCCCATCCTCATCAATCATATCGTATATATCCTTCTCATACGGTATCCCACTGTACCAATCTTCCACGGCTTGCTGTCTCTCCATGGCCTCGGCAGTATACCTTTTGATGAGCGCCTGCTTCAATTCGTTCTCTTTGAGTGCGGCTTCCGCTCTTTTTCTTTCCAGCTCTTCCGATGTGGGAACGTCAAAGCGCATGGCTCTCGTCCCAGATGTCATAACAGTATATCCGAAGTCGGTTATGCTTTCTTTCGGCTCTACATCCAGAATGCTATCAGGTATGTAGTATTTGACCGGCACCTTGATTATATGAGGTATCCTGTCGTTATTGTACTGGATAGCCATGAAATACCTCATGTTCATATCATCTACATAGCCTTCGAACCTGTCGGTATCGCTCATCTCTCCGAACTTGTCAAGTAAACTCTCCGGGCGCACCCCTGGAAACACCGGGCCGATATATTTGATAAAGTAGTAGTCACCTGATTTGATGTCGAAATCGTCCTCGCCGAACAATTCTCGCTTTCCATTCTGTGTTCGATATTTATCGATTTGCGACCATGGCTGCCCTCTTTCCCACTTGCGGACCACGATACCGAAATGACCCAAAGCCCGCGGACAGTCCGGAGTACCATGCTCGCCGTCGGTATCCCAGCCGGGAACATATATCATTCGAACTATGTCTCCCACATTGATATCATCACCCCGTGCCACGAGTTCGACATCGGGCTGCCGGTTGGGAAGGGCAATCACATTGGATGTGGCCGATATATCTGCATTTCCGGATATGTGAGGTATGAAGTCATCCCATCCCGCATCGTTAACGGCTGTCACGACCCGGTCCATGGTCGTATCGAGCATGACATACAGGTCATCTTCATTTCCGATGTCAACAGGATTCCCATCGACCTTCATATCAAGTCTACCGGGACCATGAATAACGATACCGTAATCGTCCGTATCGGTCTTGATTAGGTCGCCAATATGGATACTTGACCGGTACATGAGCGCGTATGGTATCTTTATGACGTCACTGCCTGCGTCACTGTTGGGATTGTAGAAGATTATCTCATCGTTCTCGAACTTCTCGCTATCGCTCAAGGCATCGAAATCCAGCCAGTAATCATCGATACGTTTGGTGATTTCCGGACCTATGACCCTTATCGCATAGACGAACGAATCTACATGCATATTGAAATCATGTGCCATCTCGTCAGGCATATCATCAAGTGCCTTTTCGGATTCGAACTTGGACCATCGCTTCAGTATAAGACCATACATACCCACATATGGATTGGATGTTGCGTTCGTTGGACCGGTAAGCATCGATTCTGATACGGGATAGATGATGCGGACCGTATCGCCCGGATAAAGCACAGGAGCGAATGCAACGACATCCGGAGAACCCGAGTGTTTAATACCCTCTATATCGCCCTCGTGAACATATTCATCGTTGGCATCCATGGTAAATTTCAGCAGAAAATCCTGCTGGGACATGGTATTGAACTTGTTCGCAGCGGATTCCGGGCTATCGGCCATTATGCACCAGTAGTCCATGTAGAGCCGCCGGTCACTGTATCGGTCATCTTCCACATCCAGGTGACCCTTGTGACATATCATGCCGTATATCTCGTTATCATCGGAGTCCTTTGTTCGTATGATATCGCCTACATCCGGGTCCATATCACGTCTCCCCACAAATGTGAGCTCGGACTGATTGTATTCAGCACAGTCGTCTCTTTCCGATTGTATCAAATCACGCATTTCCTCTGGTGTCAGGAATTCGTACTCTCTCTGGTCCGGAGCGATGTCCCTCGGCCTCTCGAAGAGGTCGGATATACGTCGACACCACACGGTGTCCACGCTGCCCACATTATCCCATACGCCTGTATCGACGACAAGGCACTCATTATCATCCGGGTCCAGAACGAAGTCATATTGTTTGAATACGTTTTGCATCTTGAGGCCTCCTTACTCCCACAGTCTAATCTTCTCCAGTCTTATATAGCCTCGTTTCGGTGTGAGATTCGGGTCGAATTCTGTGATTACTATATCACTCACCATTTCATTGGTGTTGTCTTTCAGTTCGTTCATAACGTAGCAATTATCCATCTCATCGATACACAGAGTATCAAGAACTATTTCGCCCGCCTGAATGATATCGGCCGCATCGGAAAGAGAACTGTGGTATGGAATCGCTTCTGTCATATCCGCATAGAGCACATCCCGCGGTCTGAACCCACGCTTCATGCCTGTAACAGCGAACAGGAACTTGACGATATCACCGTCGATGCGATATTCCTTGCCATGGATGAAGGAATCCGTTTTGTTGCGCTGCCTTATATCGAACCCGAATATAACGCCGCGATTGGACTCATGTATATAGACAACGTTCCCATCGCCGCCGTATATCGTATCTAATATCTCGCCGTCGGACCTTCGTCGGAAGAAAGCAGTAACGTTATCGGTCACCGCTATGGTATCGGGAGTGGATAGTTTCACGATTCCCGTTAGCGTTGCACCTGTCACGGTATCCGGAATGACATCACTACCTGATGGTCGCAATGTCTGACCTATCACCAGTGTATCATGTGTTACATCATCCACATTCACTCGGTCACCATCATGCTTGAACTGAACGCGAAGTATCTCGCCCTCCCAGTAGTCGATGTTCGCATCTATCTTATGGTTATCGGGCCTGACCTTCATGAGCTCGGTGCCTTTTTCCACCACGAACATCAGGTCGGAAGCAGAAAGGCTGGAATCGGCCTTTGACTCCTGTAGATATCTAACAATGACCGGATAGCGGTCCGTGACGATATTGTATTGCTTCACCTTTTTACCTTCACGGGTACGGACATGGACCGGAAGGTTCCGATGCATCACACCGAAGAACTTTCCGTTGTTGTCGGGTATCATTATCAACTCCACATCTCCGATGCTTATCTCGGCAAAATCCTCCCATGCAACGCCTCCGAACTCACGTATGTCCCTGCCCTTGCCTATCACCGTCCAATCTACGTGCGGAAACAGCCATGAATCCGAAAGACTCGAATCCGTGGAACGAAAAGCTATCTCCACTTCGCCGTCCCGGGTAGTAGCTACCCGCGGATTGGAAACGACCCCTTCTATGATATCATCCGTAAGCCGGGAGTGAACAGGTATGACATAAGGCCTGACCGCTATTTTGGCGTCGTCCGACCTTCGTCTTATCATCGGCACCCACCATCGCCCCTCGATATCGGATGTCACCTGACGATGGACATCGAACGTTATCTTCTTATCGGTTGCCTTTGCCACCGTAAGGAAAGACCCTGTCGATATCATCCGCGGGTCCATGCCTGCGCAGTCATGGTCCACGATAATGCTGGTATCACCCGCCCTAACGGTGAATAGACCGCCGCACTTTTCGGTGAAGTATTGCTTGTCATCGACCACGAATACCAGATGATACTGATATAGACCAAGCACATCGAAATCTATACTATCTCGCATCGAGTATAACATATCATAGAGTCGAGAAGTGAGTAGCTGCGATACGGTCATCTTGCGCTCATTCTTATCCAGACCAATGAAATCGTACCGGCCGAGACAGCGAATATCGAAGCTGACTATATCACCAACGGGCGACGGGTCCATGAAAAATACCGTTACGAAAAAGTCTCCCTTCACTCTTTCGTCCGGCGCTGCCTTATATGGTCTTGACAACAGGTCGTGGACCTTGTCCTGGAGCTCATCATCCATGGTAATCATAACAGTATGTCTTCAATAGTAATATATACATTACCCTAGTTATCCGCCGGCAAAAACATGCAAAAAAGCGTAAGGTTAATATAACCACTATAAAAATGGTTTTAGGATGACATCGAGACCGTATAGACCGCAATCCAAAATGGTCAGGACAAAAAGGAAGCCGAGACAGGGTCGACAGGGACGAGGCAAGAGAGCCGTCGTCAAAACACTGCCTGTCAAGGTCATTGACAGGAAAAAGGACATAATCGAGGTGGAGGTAGAGGAAGATACCGGACAGGAGCTCGACATCGATATAATGAGCAAGGAAGAGCTCATGGCCCTCTGTGACGACCTTGGCATAACATACAAAAAGCGCTGGACCAAACCAGTGCTGAAAGAACTCATTCGCGGCGATTGAGCTACGTCATATCCGTCACCACGGAAAGAATCCACTCAATCTCACCGTAGTCGATACTGGCAGCGGGTAGATTGTGGAGAAACTTTAGATTAGGGAACACCTTCTTGGCATCGGTATTGCATCGACCGGGTGAACTACACACAACCTAACACCTCCGGTGTTAAGGGTGTGGCTTCCTGCTTCATCGACCGGCTGAGCCGAGGAGATATATTCTCCAATGGCTGAACTCCAATCTCCACAGGCGTGGATTCGGGCGGTCCCCGCCCTATTTGTTTCAGCGCTCGGTTCAGTATGTTGAACGAAGCGTTGAGGTCCCTGTCAGCCGCAAAATTACAGTTTGGGCAAACATGAACTCTGACCGCCAGAGATTTCCTCACTATCGTTCCACATACCGAGCATTCCTGAGATGTATTTTTCGGGTCCACTAACACCACGGTCTTACCAGCTTCTTCCGCTTTGTAGGCTGTGAATTGTGTTAGCATTCCCCAGGAACTATCACCTATTGCCTTTGCAAGATGATGGTTCTTCATCATATTCCTAATCTTCAAATCTTCGAAGGCTATCAAGTCGAAACTATCAACCATATATCGTGATACCTTATGTGCATTATCCTTACGCTGATTCATGAGTTTCCGGTATGCCCTCGCACGCTTCAGTCTTGCCTTATCGCGATTTTTCGAACCTTTCTTCTTTCGGCTGAAACGTCTATCGCACAGCTTCAATTTCTTCTCTTGCCTCTTTATGAACTGTTTGTTCTCGAAGAACTGGCCAGTTGAAAGAGTTGCGAGTTTAGTTATACCGACGTCGACTCCGACCGTACTCTCGATAAGCTGTTTCTCGGGAGTCTCACCGATGTCAGCCGAGAATGTAGCCCACCAGTCTCCGCATGCATCTCGTTTGATAGTAAGCGTTTTAAGCTTTGCATCTGCCGGGATTTCACGGTGCTGAATAAGTTTGAAATCACCAAGCTTACTCATCCACAATACATTGTCACCCTTTATACGAAATACCGATTGGGATTGCGGAAAAGTGAAACTATTGAACCTATGCCTTGACTTGAATCGCGGATACCCGGGCTTTTCTCCGTTCTTCACACGTCGGAAGAAGTTCTGGAACGACTTGTCCGCTTTCCGAACAACGTCCTGAAGGACCTGGGCATTCACTTCCTTATACTCGGGTAAACCGTTCTTCATCTCCGGTAGTTGATTGGTTTGGTCATACACCGAAAGTTGCTTGCCATATCCACGATAAGCAATCCTACGCTGTTCCAGACAGGCATTATATAGTTTACGGCATCGAGACAACCAGGTGAGAAGCATAGCTTCCTGACCTCTGGAAGGGCATATCCGAAACTTGTAGGTTCTTCTCATGTTCACCCTCACATGATTTGCTTATACATACTTATACGTTCCGATTCATCCCCTACCTAACCTGAAGGTTCAGGAAGGGGTCCTCTCGGTATCTTCAGATAGTATATACTATCCCTCATTTCATCCCTGTTCGGGCTGAACTTCGACCCCATGAATCAATTGACCTCCGACCGCAGTCATATCCGGCGGGGTACAGTTCGTTACCATTCCAAATTGGTTATATAGACTCTCATGCCGCCCCTGTTCGGGTCGGCCTTCGACCCTACGAACCAATTAACCACTGACCGCAGTTATATCCGGCGGGGTACAGTTCGTTACCATTCCCAATTGGTTAGGTTTATATAACGAGCGCAGCAGATAGATTATCAGCCTTGGAGGCATGGAAACATGTTTGACATTGATGAAACCAAAGACATGGCGATGAGCGGTGTCCGCAAGACCGCCACGCCCAAAACAGCGTGGATGGTCCTCGGGGCCAGCGCTGGTCTGCTAATCGGTGTCATGGCGATGTCCGCCTTGCTTGGTGACCAGCCCTCGTTACTCACGAGGTTCACACAACCAACGACCGTTGAACAAACCGTTCAGAATGGCAATGGAGGCCAGTTCTAATAGGGAGGCAATGATATGTTAGGAAATCTATCAAACACATTCAATGTCGACCTGAGTGCTGTCCCCCGGAAGGCCCTTGAACCCAAGAGGCTCGGCTCTCTCGGACTTGGCGCGGCTGCGTTCATCGCATCCAACGTCATGCTCGGGATGACCCCTCTCGGCATGGGTCTGAAGGTGGCTATGGCCGCCTTCGCCGCAGTTTGTGTCGCGAACTACATCGTTGGTGTCCTGAACCCCGTAACCCTCTCTGCAGGGACCCGATACTCCGGTGTCGGCACCACTGAGTGGAAGGGCAACGTGGTTGGACAGGGCGACTGGGCTGGTTCCCAGGGAACCGCTGGTACCGTCGACGCTTATAGCGGCGTTGGGACCACCGAGTGGAAGGGAAACGTCGTTGGGCAGGGTGACTGGGCTGGTTCCCAGGGAACCTCCGGCACCATCGACGCCTACAGCGCAGGAGCACCAAGCGGCCTTGACGGCATGATTATGCCGTCTGCAGGCCTCAAGAGCGGTATCGTAGTCCCAGAGACTGCGGGAGCTCTTGGCGGAAGCAACCAGACACCAGGCATTGCGAACCTCGTCAGAGGACCACCGACAATTGCAGACACCAGCGGGAGGGCCAGCGGACAGGTAGACGCACCGTTCTACGCTGCACCTGGCACCTATGCGGGAAACGAACCATGGCAACCAAACATTCCGAACCTGTTCTACGGAGCAGACATCCAGCAGTCGCTGGTCGGAATGGGCAACCTTGTTGACGGGGGCGTGAATATCCGCGCTCTGGATGAAGTCAACTTCGTAGGAGGCTGATTTAGATGGCTATGCGAGCACAGTTCTTGCAGTACAAGACCAACACAACGACCAATGGAAGAATAGAAATCTTCCAGGCGATGTTCAATCGCCCAATGAGAACGGCCGCTACCGAGTTCGTCGTCATCGAGGACATCGGCTGCAGCCCGTACGTTGAATATACCAGCGGATACACTGACGTTACTGTAGACGTCGACACCGCTATACAGATTCGCATCAACACGACCGAGTACTTCCTTCTCCCTGACGGAAGCCAGTCGAACGGAATCCCTGGCAGGGCATCCCCTTACCCAAGGTCCAACCTGAACTATCCATCGTTCAAATTGGAACCGGATGTCTACGTCCTTCCTGGACAGGTGTGGGAGCTCATCCTTTACAAGGATACCTCCGTCATCTCTGCCCTCGCAGCCGTTCCCTCGCCGTTCCCAACCGTTGCTGCCTTCGTCAAGTACACCTTGTATGACGGCACCGACGCAGTTCTCGCGAACAAGCTTCTCGAGATGGGAATCACCGTCAAGCCGGCCAACATCGATTGGCTCAAGAGGAAGATAATCGAGACCCAACAGGCAGGTGGTTACTAATGGCTATGCGAGCCCAGATAATCGAAGATAAGCTCGAGTATGCGAACATCGCAAACCTCCAGTCCAATGGCGGCTCCGTTTCCGTGTTCAACAACATGTTCGGACGCATCATGAGGACTGCAGCTACCGAGTTCGTCGTTATCGAGCATCTCGGAACCTCTCCGCAGGCTCTTTCCGTGGATGATGACACAGCACAGCAGCTGGCACGCGACTACAACGGATACGTCCAGATTAAGATAAATACCACCGAGTATTTCGTCTATCCGGATGGTTCCAGGACCCCTGGTATCCCGAACATCGCCGCGCCTTACCCAATCAGCGTGTTCTATCAGCCCACCTTCGTCCTCTACCCTGATGTCTACGTTCTGCCAGGTCAGAACTGGGACTTCTACTTCAACCTCGGAGTCGACGATGCTCTGCAGGCCGGCGAGTACGTGTATATCTTCGTCAAGTATACCTTGTACGATGGCACCGACGCCGTTCTTGCAAACAAGCTGCTCGAGATGGGAATCACCGTCAAGCCGGCCAACATCGACTGGCTCAAGCGGAAGATAATCGAGTCCCAGCAGGCCGGATACTGATTCTATCAGTGACCCAACTGCGGAACCGCAAACCGACGGGTATAACCCCGTCGGTCTTTTTTCTTTTTTAGCCTTTTTCAGCGCCGTTAGGTATGACTATATATACGTTACAGGACAATGGAACTGGGATGGTAGGCCAAGCGCTAGACGACCCGAAGTACGAGCTGACCGACGAGACCATCGAGGTCGACGGTCATACATTGCATCGCATACGCGCTCTGCGAGATTTTCATACCGTAATGAAGGGCGACCTCGGCGGATTCGTCGAGAGCGAGGATAATCTTTCACATGATTACAACTGCTGGATTGAGGACGATGCCCGGGTCTACGGCAATGCCCGGGTCTACGGCAATGCCTGGGTCGCTGATGATGCCTGTATATTTGAAAACGCCCATGTCTACGATAAAGCCTGGATATGGGACTCCGCCGCGGTCTCCGGTGATGCCAAGGTATACGACGATGCGCGGGTCTACGGTAAAGCTCTGGTCCGTGACAATGCTCGTATATCCGTCGAAGCCAGTGTCTATGGGCAAGCCAGCATCTTCGGCAATGCACAAGTCCATGACCACGCTAATGTCTCCGATTGCGTCCGTATTTTCGATGACGCCTGGGTCTACGGCAATGCCATAGTCTACGGTAACGCCCAGGTTTATGGTAAAGCCAAGGTTTTTGGTAAGGCCAAAGTTCTTGATAATGCCAGGGTCCACGGCAACGCCAAGGTACTCAGTGTTGCCCATATTCTCGATAGCGCCCAGGTCTATGGCCGCGCAAAAATATGCGGCTACACCCACGTTGGAGGATACGCATATGTAAATAACGGAACTTACGTCAATGGCAGACTTGACGAGACCACGCATCCGCAACCGCCGCCGGTTGCGACGGATATCGATATAGATGAGCTCCTTTTTAGTACAGATAACCCGAAGTACGAATTGACCGACAGGACTATCGAAGTCCACGGTCACACGCTGTACCGGATACGCGCTCTGCGGGACTTTGCCGATGTAAAGAAAGGCGAGATAGGTGGTTTCGTCGAGAGTGAGGGCAACCTTTCAAATGAGGGCGATTGCTGGGTCTACGGCGACGCACGGGTCTATGACAGCGCCCGGGTCTACGGCAACGCACGGGTCGGCAACAACGCCTGGGTTTTTGAAAATGCCAAGGTCTTCGGCGACGCAGAGGTCTCCGACCACGCCCAGGTCTATGATAACGCTCATGTCTTCGGCAACGCCCGGGTCTACGGCAATGCCGAGGTCCACGGCAACGCCCGGGTCTACGGCAATGCCGAGGTCCACGGCAACGCAGAAATAACGGGTAAAACCTACGTTAAAGGATACGCATATGTGAGCAGTGGGAATTACACAGATAACACACTCGATGAGACAACACATCCGCAACCGCCGCCGGTTGCG
>Ga0180433_10011260_pt1 | contig 10626 bp, 5 predicted proteins | sample SS_ome_8_FD_132980 | JGI IMG/M metagenome (GOLD analysis project Ga0180433, IMG submission 132980) | Hypersaline lake sediment archaeal communities from the Salton Sea, California, USA - SS_1_D_1 metaG | ecosystem: Environmental > Aquatic > Non-marine Saline and Alkaline > Hypersaline > Sediment...
TAGATTTAGATGATGCTGAAGATTTTTTTGCCTTTGAAGAACTTAATGAGATTTATGAGCAAATAGGAGACATTACAGAAAATTTGCCGCCAAAGACAACTTTAGAAGAATTGGAAAACACCCTTGCCCAACTGCAATTAGAAGTTACCTTGCTAAATGCACAAATTGCAGAGCTTAGGGTACAAATCGAAACTTTCATATTTACCAATGAAGTAATCATTACTGCAGCAATACAAGAAATTGCCGTACAACAACTTACACAAATTCCTGGAATATTTAACTTTGAGGCAATCTTTGATGGGGTTAAGGGCTTCGAAACAGCACTTAATCAACTTAAAGAGATATTAGATTTCTTTTGTGAGGATCTATGCAAAACAAAAAAATTCTTTTGGGACAGTTTATGCAAAAAATCAAAACCTCGCAAAAGAATAAGATTCATAAACTTTCCAGGGATTTACAAGCTCACACAGGATGATAACGATGGAATTATTATAAATTCTGACAACGTTATAATCGACCTGAACGGCCACACCATATACTCCAACGCCCACACACCACTTATCATCTCAGACAACCATAAAAATATAATTATAAAAAATGGACACATTAAAGGTGGAAACGATTTAATAGGGGCACCAGCAGGAATACTTGTAAACAAAGGATCAAAATATATACTCGTGGAAAATATTGATATTTCATTTTGCCATATGGGAATACATTTTAGAGGCAAAGAAACTTCTGTAATAAAAAACTGCAAAGTGAAAAATTGCACCTTCACGTCAAACAATAAAGATATTGAGCTTGCCCACACCACAAAAACATCACTTGAAAAATAAACATCACTTTTTGGCCACCATCAAAAAAAGAGAGAGTAATATGAACAAAAATAAATTTAAAAATATTGTCACCCTTCTTTTATTTTTACTCACACATTTTAAATCGTACCCAAAAGAATGTATCAACCTTTATGACAAAAGCGGAGAAATTGCGGTAGGACAACAGGTTATCGACCTGCAACTTACCTACCAAAGTTCCCTCGACATAATCGATGAAAACCAAGAAGAAATTACAGGCAACACACAGTCAATTCTTGATACAATCGAGGACATAAATAACAGAATAGGAGATTTAATAGAGGATATAGAAGAGAACAAAAAACCTACAACCAAAACAACTGTTGAAGATTTAGAACAACAAATTGCAGCCCTTAATTTACAAATTTTAGCCCTTAACAGCCAACTGGATAGCCTTCTTGTTTTGTATGACCAGATGCAACAAGGAGAAGCTGATATACAGGTAGAAATAGGAACAATGTGGGATCTTCAAATAAAAGATGATTCTTTTCCCTATAAAGGAAAATTGATCACAAAACAGGGTTTTCTAGGAGGCATATTTGACTTTTTGGGCGATTTTGATGCTATCTTTGGTGGTGTTGCAGCATTCGATGCTGCATTTAGCATTTTATTCGATATACTGCTCGACTTTGCAGGAGGAGAAAGATCTGGTACCATAAAAGAATTTAGAAAATCAACAGTAAAAAAACTGGCCAAAGTAATGCAGTACAAAAAACCATTGCCAAGAACAGGAATTATAAGTCGGCCGGGAATTTACAAACTCACAAAAGGAATGAATCGCGGCATTACAATAAATTCGGATAACGTAATTCTTGATTTGGACAACAACACAATATCTGCAGACACAATAGTGCCGATAACCATAGAATGCAATACGAAAAACATAATCATAAAAAATGGCTCATTAATGGGTGGAGATAATTACATAGAAGCTCCGGCAGGAATAGCAATAAAAGAGGGAGCAGAATATGTCATCATAGAAAATATTGATATTTCATTCTGCCACAAAGCAATACTCTTTAAAGGCTCAGAAAAAGCTCCGATCAAACATTGCAAGTTAAAAAATTGCATATTTGATTCAAATTTAATATCCATTTCCTTAGATTTTGCGACAAACAATATATTCGATAACTGCAAAATATGTAATTGCTTTGAGCAAGATATAGAAGAAAAAAATAGCAATCAAAATTTCCTTGAAAATATTGTTGGACTGTAAAAATGAAAAAGGCGGCTTTAGCCGCCTTAATTGAGCTATTCGACAAGCTCCACCGAAGGAGAAAAATAAAGATGAGCACAAAAAAAATTCTGTATACACTTACACTTTTATCGCTACTGAATACCAAAATAGTAGAATCTGTAAAACTAAAAAAAACACCAATTTTTCAAACAATTGGTCAGATACAAAAATTTGCACACACACACCCTGAATATCCGGACATAGACAATAAAAATTGGTCACAACCTGATTACACTTCATTTTATAAAAAAAGCATACCATCAAGATTCGATCGCTTTTTGCGATTTATAAGAATAAAAAGCCAGCCGCTCTGGGACGCAAAAAGATTTAAAACACTCCTAAAAAACGTTACTAACTTTAGAGAAAATAATGGCTACATGGGCCGTTTTGTCAAAAGAATAACCCCTGAGCCGAGCGCAAGGTTCATTATGTGGGGAGATCTTTTTGGATCATTCCACTCTCTTGCCAGATGCTTGCAATATCTCAACAAAAAGAAAATCATTGATAAAAACTTAAAAATAACAGATAAAAATACTTATCTTGTGTTCAAGGGAAATGTTATAGGGTTATCAGCATACAATTTAGAAACGCTCACGGTTGTTCTAAAATTAATAGAGGTAAACCCTGAAAATGTCATATGCGCAAGAGGTGAGGTAGAAGAAAGAGAAGCATGGTTACAAAAGGGGCTGAAGGAAGAGTTAGAAATTAAAGCACAAGATATATCTGAAGAAAAAATTCCGTTAAAAAAACATATCAACAGATTTTTTCAAACATTTCCACTGGCTGTTTATATAACGGAAAAGCCAAATGATAAACTTCAAGCCATTAGATTATCGTACAACGGTAAACTAGATGAAAAAAACTTTCCTCAGCTTTTCGAGCAAGATGACCTGAGGAAAAAAGTAAAAATAGTTAACCTGAAAAATGCTTTACCTGCAAGAAAAGCAAATGTCCAAGTGAAAGCAATCATAAAATCTCCGGGCAAAAAACCAATACCACCTCAAGGTCTAATCTTTGAAGGCAAAGATAAAGGCGCAAACTCATTTTTAATCTTTTCATGCCCATCAAAAACATTCAGAGCCCTACATAAGTTTTTCTACGATGCATTTTCCATAATTGACATAAAGCCCAAATTAGAAAACTGGACAATTACGTTGTACAACCAAGATGTAAGAGAAAAATTGGGGATACACAAAGTAGAAACATACAATCTATCGACAGGAAACATCGTATCAAAAGTATATCTCAAACTACAAAAGCAGGTAAAAAAACTGGAAGAAGAACTAAAAAAATGCCAAGCCGTAGCAAAAAAGCCAAAAAAAATTAAGAAACCTAAAATTGAACCAAAAAAACTTCCAATAGATACTAAAAAGGTGGTTGTCGGATCAACCATAGACACAACAGGAACATTTGCAAAAATCGGAAAAAGTATAAAAAAAGGTTTATTTCCATTCGTGAAAAAAATAAATTTAGTAATACTCGAAGATAACGGGAAGCCCCAAAAAACAACCCAAAACATAGAAAAATTAATAGAAAACAAAAAATCCGAAATTATACTTTCAGCACTTTTTATGGCCTACCCAAAAATCTTACAAAAGTTTTCAAAAAAAGCGTTATTCCTCTTTCCAAAACCACCACACAAAGACAAAACCAAAAATATTATAAACTTTGGTCCAACGTGCCCGGAGATTGCTCATTTTTCTCTCAGATATGCAATAGAAAAAGAAAAAGCTCAGAAGTTTGCTTTTTTTTACCAAGAAAATGTGTTTAAAGAAACAATTAAAGAAACTGTAAAACAATTAGATAAAAATACTTATATAACCGTTCCTTACAACGTAAAAACAATAAAATTGGAAAACAAAGCAGCAAAAATTAGAGCATTTAGGCCGGCAGCATTATTATTATTTGTAATGCCTTCAACCGCAAAAAAAATAATTAAACAGATAGGCACTATAAATCTAACTGACACTATCATAATCGGGCACCAACTAGGCACACCAAAATTCAAAAATTTCTTAGAGAAAAATCAATTAGCATCACAGTATATTGGTATAGAAACAATACCAAACCCATACAAAAGCAACGTTCAAATCATGAAAGAATATCGCAAAAACGTTGATCCGGCTGATATAGATATTTTTAGCGCCCAAGCATATGTTTGTGCAAGCATATTTGATGATATGACAAAACGGATAAAGGGACCTATCACAAAAGAAAAAATTATTGAAGTGGCAGAAGAAACCAAAAACTACAAATTTAAAGGTCTCACATTAAATTTCAACACTGAAAATAGAAGTATTTACAATTTACTATGGGTAGATACCGGCAAAGATGAGTGGGTTAAATCTGAAATAAAAAAACCAAAACCCAAAATAACAGTAGTCGGTAAAACAAGCAAATCTGTAAGAAAAAACGAGATTGTTTTTGGCTCAACAATGGATCTTAAAGGACATCTTCGCGGGGCAAGTAAAAAAACTCGTTTTGCTATAGAAAGATTATTCTACATAGAAAATCAAAAAGGAGGAATCAACGGTAGAAAACTAAAATTAGTCTCAAAAGATGATAACTATAAACCGAAAGTAGCCAGGGCTAATGTAGAAGAAATGATAAAAGATAACATCGACATTATTTTAAATCCCATCGGCGGCCCAACAACACAGGCATATTTAGACCAAAACGTATTAGTTATTAACCCAAGCACCGGAGCACCATTCTTACGTAATCCAAAACTCAAAAACGTGATAAACTTTAGACCCTCGTATGATGACATACATGTTCTTTCAGTTAAATATGTAAAAGAAAAAGAAAACGCCAAAAAATTTGCTTTCGTATTCCAAGAAGGTGCTGCCTCTGGCAAATCTGTAAAGATTACAGTAGAAAAAAATAACCTCAACAAAGATGATTATATCGAGGTTCCTTATAGTCGAGGCCAAGTCTCATTTGAAGAACAGGCCAAAAAAATACTAGAATTTGAACCTGATGTTATCGCATTTTGGTGCCAGTCCGTTGTGCTTTCTAAAATCATAGACAAAATAGGAGCACCAAATCTTAAAAACACATTATTACTCACCTCAGAAATGGGCAGTATCGCCGCACTCAAATACATGAAAAAGCTAGGATTACTAGATAATTTTATAAATACAGAAAACGTACCGAGTCCCGCCAAAAGCCAACTGGAAATCATGAGACAATACAGAGAAGACCTAAAAGCACCCGATAACTTTTTGGCAGAAACATATATCAGCACAAAATATTTGATAGAAGTTTTGAAAAAACTAAAAGATCCTATAACAAAAGAAAAAATTATCGCCGCAATGGAAAATACCAAAAACTACAACTTGGGAGGATTTATCTTAAACTTTGATCCAAAAACCAGACAACTTTCTAATCAAATATGGATCTACAAAGCCGGCAGAGAAATCGGTAAAATTTCTACCGAGATTTAATGTAATTTTCTCCTTTTTGCCAGAGGACTTGGAAATTCGGGTTCGCCATTAGGAGAACTTACTTTTTTAATCTTATTCCAATCTTGCCGATCCCTTTTTTTCCCAGCACTGATTGTTGAAATAACACTTGCAAGCAGATGTAAACGAATTGAAACCGCAGCTCCAGAATATACGTTTCTTGGTTGTGCCAATCTTGGTAATGGCAATGCATGCCCTGTTGTTTTCGGCAAGCTCACAGGAGAAATAGGCAACATTGCTATACGTTGTAAGCGAGCCTGGCTTGCAAGTCTTGCACAATAAACATTCGTAACCTTTCTTAAATTTGCAAAATCTTGCTCCTCTATCTTTTTGGTAATATCAACCAAATGAAACACCGCAAGGTGCCTCTTAAGGCTTGCCCGCAGCATGCACTTATCGCAATAGCTGCATATTGCCTTATTTGAGTCTGCACATTCTCTTATATGCCCAAACTTCTTGTGTTGATTTTTCTTCACTCTAGAAGTAACTGCAGAGGGTACCCTAACTTCCTCAAAGCCACAACCTATTTTTTTCTTTCTTATGTGAATTCCATGAACCATGAGCAAATGTTTTTTCGCACTCGAGTGAATAGAAGCGAATTTTTTATGGCAATGCAAACACTTCCAGCAACATCTATTAAATATCTGTATATGTCTATTTTCTACACAAAAATCTGCAAATTTGCTATCGAAATAAAAATATGGGCCCACAAAAATATTGTGCGTGACCAAATGCCCACGCATGGAACAGGCCTTAAGGCACCGACCACAGGTAATGCAACGCTTTTTTCCATTTTCTAAAGCCGTAAAATAACTCTGTACATCAGCAAACTTAATTATTTTCTGCTCAGACTGCATAGCAATGACGCAATTAGAAAAAACTGTTAAAAGTGAAAAAAACAAAATAAAAGACAATTTTGGACTTGACGTTGAATCTTTCATAGGCTCACCCCCTCAAAAGTAAAAATTTTGCAATCCATCCAGAAAACATTTGCTCTCAAGTATAACATAAAAACCCGCATTTCACTATTCTATTAATTAGAATACATTTATTTTCTATAGAAAAAATTATGAAAAAAGAGACATTGCAAAAAGAGTACAAAGATAAAATTGTAGGTGTATTGGCGGCCTTATTTCCAAACGCAAAGATATATCTTTTTGGCTCAAGGGCAAGAGGAACACATCCAGAAAAATCAGACATAGATATCGCAATAGATGAGGGAGAACCAGTAAGACCTGGTAGAATTGGCGAAGCGAACAGTATGTTCGCAGAAAGCAACATCCTCTATAAAATTGATGTTGTAGATCTCCACAGTGTTTCTAAAAAAATGAAAGACTTTATTCTTAAAGAAGGTATTTTATGGAAATCAATATTGGATCGAATAGAGATTTAAAAATTAAACTAGAACGTATAAGAAGCGGTGAAAATTAATCCGACGTTGCCAACAGCTTTGGAATTGACAACTCTTCCATAATCGTCGATATCCTCCTGCCAACCTTCCTGATTAGAAGCTCTTGCAAACGATGCGCGGGTATATTCAACTTCAAAACCTAAAATCAAATTTTTAAACACAGCCCTCAAACGTGGTGTAAACGCAAACATATAACTCACATTTGTTCCTAGGCCAGTTAATAAACTCACATCATTTCCAGCATCATCTTGGTAGCTTTTGATAATTTTGGATGAGGCCCCTAGTGCTTTTGAAACTCCAATAAACAAACCAGGCTCTAATGTTTTGCTCCCCTTGTAAACAATATCTGACCAAAACGTTGCAGTCCTCAGAGGAACCAATATTCTGTCATCAGTGGCTGAATTTCTCGATGTTACCGCATATCCACCTATTGTTGCGAACGGTACCCCATTTTCTAAATAACTGATTCTTGCTTTGATCAAAAACGGATGTTTCACAATCCTTGCAAATACAAACGCATAAAAAGCATTTATTTGCTCAGTTGTTTTATAACCAAAATCAGTCTCTATTCTTGGGACATCTGCTCGATAGCAAACCCCTGAGCCATACATATGCTCATCTTTATAAAAGTTTACTTGAAAAAATAAATCTGGAAGCGTAGCCCATCGGGATACCTCTAAATTAAACCGTTTTGCTATAGCAAAAACCAATTTCCAGTTCCCTGTGTTGTGTCTAATTCTAAAAATTGGAGCCTTTGCGTTAGGATCGTAACCAATACCTTCGTTACCGGAAACCGTCGTCGGGTAAACTTTTGCTAACGCCATAGGATGATAATAATGACCAATACGCAACTCTGTTGATCTTCTCCAAATAAAATTTATGTACGCATTTGAAAGTCTGGTCAACCAAGCCGTTGTTAGATTGCCCAATCCACCAAACGAAAAGTCTATTCTCCCATTTGTGTTTGCACCCCATATTTTGGGACCAACGAACAATGTTTTGCCACTTGCAATAAGAGCAATAAAGGTAAGCTGATCTTTATCGAAAAAATCAATCCTGCGAGGATCAAGTATTATTGGGTTAGGGAAAAAAACCACAGAATCAAGCAAAGCACCAGAAAACTGACGGGTATTATAAACAGACTCAAATGTCACCTGCCCGGTAAACCTGTATCCAAACCCTTTTACCGGAGTTACATACAGCTCTTTTCCAAACGCTTGCGCTTTACCACTTGTTCTCATAGAAGCTGGTGGAATTTTTTCATCTTGTTGTGAAAAAATAAAATTAAAAAAAGAAAGAAAAATAAGTAATAAGCCAGAAATAAGATTTTTATACTTCATTATCACTCAAAAAAAGTCAACAGTTTAAAACTTAACCCTAGATAAACAGTATATACAGCATACAATAAAATACAAAATTTAAAATGTGTCAATTTTTGCTTCCTGACTTTTTAATTTTATCTTGATATACTCCTTCCATCTGATATGTTAAGCAACAGTAAATAATTCATTATATGTTCGGAGATAGAATGTCTAAAAGTATCAGACCTATCGTTACAATTGTTGGAACAAGGCCTGAAGGAATAAAAGTAATTCCTCTTTACAAAACTCTTAAAAATAATGGATTTAAAACACTGTTATGCTCAACAATGCAACATGATGAACTACTTCTACAAGTATTTGATATTTTCAATGTAAAACCAGATTTTGATCTTGACATAATGCGCCACGGTCAAGATCTTTTTTATTTGACGCAGTCTGTCTTACAAAAAACAAAAGAGCTTTTTTTAAAAATAAATCCTTCGCTAGTTATTGTACAAGGTGACACCACATCAACCATGGCTGCCGCATTGTCAGCTTTTTACCTCAATATCCCCGTAGCCCACGTTGAAGCAGGTTTACGAACAGATGATATTAGAAACCCATTTCCCGAAGAGATGAATCGTAAAATTGTAAGCCAAATAGCAGACTATCATTTTGCACCAACTGAACATGCAAAAAATAAATTACTTGCTGAAGGGATAAAAAAACAAAACATCTTTTGCACAGGAAATACTGTTGTAGATGCGCTTCACATGATAAAAAAAGAAATCAAATCAGGAAACATAATCATTAAAAATGACATAAAACAAATTATTAATGAGTGTACAAGTTTTAATAAAAAAATTATTTTGCTCACAACGCACAGAAGAGAGTCTTTTAACGGGGCAATAGAAAGCATATTACATGCGGTAAAAAATTTTTTAATCACCAATTGTGACTCGTTCTGCTTTTATCCATTCCATCCAAACCCAAACGTTATAGACGCAATAGAAAAAACAAATATCAGCGAGCTGCAAAATTTGTGCCTCTGCGAACCGATTCACTACAGCCACATGATTTATCTAATTACACACGCACATTTAGTTTTGACAGATTCAGGAGGGATACAGGAGGAAGCTATAAGTTTAGGCAAACCCGTTTTAGTTTTAAGAGACAAAACTGAAAGGGTTGAAGGTGTACTTGCCGGACTGGCAAAAATAGTCGGCACCGACAAAAATAAAATTAAAAATGCTATAGAAAAATATATAAATCTCGAACCAAGAGAATCTTCAAATATCTATGGAGATGGAAACGCATCAAAAAACATTGCACAAATAATAAAAAAAGAATTTGATAAAAAAAACTTACCACGACCCGAAAGCTGTGGTATTGAAACAGATAGTTTTACGTTGTCTAAAAAAACAACCCTAAAAAGAAAAATAGGGAATTTAGAAATGAAAAAAGTATGTGTTCTTGGATTAGGATACATAGGCCTTCCAACATCAATTGTTTTAGCAGAAAATGGCTTTGATGTAACTGGCTTTGATATTGATGATACAAAAGTTAAAAATATAAACTGCGGCGATCCCGTCATTGAAGAACCCGAAGTATATGAAAAATTGCAAATCGCTTTAAAGTACGGCAAATTTAAAGCTTCAACGGAAATGTGCAAAGCAGATTATTTTATAATTGCGGTTCCAACACCGTTCAGAGAATCTAAGAAATCTGATCTTTCATACGTGTACAAAGCAGCTGAATTTTTATCAGAAAAACTTGAAAGGGGCAATGTTGTTCTTTTAGAATCAACTGTTCCTGTTGGAGCAACAAAACAATTAGCAAATTTTATAGAATCAAAAACAGCACTAAGGGCTGGAAAAGATTTTTATGTCGCCCACTGTCCTGAACGAGTTTTGCCGGGTAAAATTTTTAAAGAGTTAATAGAAAATGACCGTGTTGTTGGCGGAATCAATTATAAATCTTCTTTTAGAGCCTCACTTTTGTACGATACATTTGTCACTGGAAACATTCACCTGACCGATGATAAAACGGCAGAGATGGTAAAATTAATAGAAAACAGCAGTAGAGATGCACAAATTGCCTTTGCTCATCAGGTAGCATCTATGGCAAACTCTCAGGGCATTAACCCATATGAGGTTATAGAACTTGCAAACAAGCATCCTCGCGTAAATATTTTACAGCCTACATGCGGTGTCGGCGGACACTGTATCGCAATAGATCCATGGTTTTTAGTGGAATCTTTCCCAAAAAATTGCGATCTTATACAATCGGTCAGACAGGTTAATGACAACCGACCTAAAGAAATAATCAACACAATAAAAAAACATATAGAAAAATGGAA
>Ga0180433_10011262_pt1 | contig 10625 bp, 9 predicted proteins | sample SS_ome_8_FD_132980 | JGI IMG/M metagenome (GOLD analysis project Ga0180433, IMG submission 132980) | Hypersaline lake sediment archaeal communities from the Salton Sea, California, USA - SS_1_D_1 metaG | ecosystem: Environmental > Aquatic > Non-marine Saline and Alkaline > Hypersaline > Sediment...
GAGCCGGTCAAAACAATCGAGCCCAATCAAAAAGTGGCACGAGCTTACCAGAAGGCATACGAGAAATGGGAAGCTGTCTTGAAACACCAATTATCGGTTCAGTAGAAAAACTCGAGCACAGACAGGAGACAATCAATCAAAAAAGGAGTAAGGAAAATGGCAGCCGAAAAATCTCTACATAGTATATGCAGATGGACGTTCAATCCGGGCAAGGGCGGTTTTGTGCCCGCCGACATAAGGCCCGCATGGGAGTCCGAGAAGTTTACGACAGCGGACATGGTCAAGCTGGTAGCTGACAAAATCAAACCGCGGATGCCGGACAACGTCCTGCTTGGTATCGAAATGCACTACGACGCCGAGGTGGACGACAAGAACGCAGCCGAAGTGGCGGATGCACTCGTTGATAACAAGCTGTATCTGGCGATGATTACGCCGGGCGCGCACGCGCACTTTGGCTACGGCGGAATCGCGTCCCTTGATCCCAATGAGAGAAAGGCCGCCGAAGATCTGGGCACAAAGACGATTGACCTGGCCTACGGGACGCTCAAGAAGGCGTGGCATCCGGACAAAGCACCATGCTGTGTCATCTGGAACGGCTCGTTCGGATACGACATCGCGACCGTGGGCATCAGGCAGATGTATCAAAATCTCAAGGAAAGCATAGCCGCGTTCTGTAAATACGAGCAGAAAAAGGGCGGGGCGCTGTACATCGCTTTTGAGCCGAAGCCGAACGAGGGACATCCGGCAATGTTGATTCCAACGGTGGCAAGCGCGCTGGTATTCTGGAGAAAGATTGAGGAAGAGTTCGGCGTCTCCAGGGACAAAAAAGGCGTAAACAAGGAATTCGGCCATTCGGAGATGATCGGCCTGGACCACGTGTATGACACCGTGGAGGAGCTGGACAACGACGCGATGGTGCACATGCACCTCAACAGCCAGGGATACAACGATGGTATCATTCTCGGCGGCCCCGGCAAGTTCGACATCGACCACGGCACCAGAGTAAACGGGATGAATGTCGCCATCGCCGGGCTTATCCGCGACGCTGGGTATGCCCGCTGGAAAGGTCACGATATGCAGCCGCGGGCTTATGACAACGCCGAGCAGGCCGTCGATAGAGTTGTCCGAAGCGTGCTGAGTTGGGAAGCGTGCGACAAAGCCGCCCAGGAATTAGATACAAAGGCGCTGATGAACGCGCTGACCAAACGCGAAGCCGCCCAGGCCGAAGATATGATGAGAGCCGCAGTCGTGGCCGCGCAAGAGTATTTCGACGAAATGTACAAGAGCGTTTAACGAAATGAAACAATGTCATTCTGAGCGGAACGCAGTGGAGCGAAGAATCTGGCCTGTACAAGATATTTCGCGCTCGGAACCCAGATCCTTCGCTTTGCTCAGGATGACAGCATAAGGGCACATTCATTTGTTAGAGGCTGTAAGTGACCTCGGACAGGTGGCACAGTAGAATGGATTGCATCAAATGAACCGAAGAGAATTCATCAAGTTTATCGCTGCGGGGACGACGAACTTGGCCTTACCCGGCTGCATCTTCGCAGGCGAGGATTCCCGCGAAAGTGCAGGGGCCGGAGCAAAGGCTGCCAAACGTCCCAACATCGTTTTGATTATGGTCGACGACATGGGCTTTTCCGACATCGGCTGCTACGGCGGAGAAGTCCACACACCCAACCTCGATAAACTCGCCGCCGGTGGTCTTCGCTTTGCACAGTTCTACAATGCGGCCCGCTGCTGTCCGACACGCGCATCGCTCCTGACCGGGCTGTACCCTCACCAGGCGGGAATCGGGCACATGGTGGGCAACAGGGGATACCCGGCGTATCAAGGCTACCTGAACGACCGTTGCGTGACCATCGCCGAGGCGCTCAAGCCGGCCGGCTATCGCACGCTGATGTCGGGCAAATGGCACGTCGGCGAGGACCGGCCGCACTGGCCGACGGATAGAGGCTTCGACAAATACTTCGGGCTTATAAGCGGGGGAGCGAACTACTTTGACATCACCAAGGCAAAAGCCAAGGGCGTAAAACGCAAGATGGCAATCGATGATAAGCCTTACATGCCGCCCAAGGAGAACTTCTACATAACGGACGCCTTTACCGACCATGCGGTGAAGTTCATCGATAAATACGGGCAAGGCGAGGAGCCGTTCTTTCTCTATCTGGCATATACCGCGCCGCACTGGCCGCTGCATGCCTGGCCGGAGGACATCGCCAGGTACAAAGGCACGTATCTCAAAGGCTGGGATGAATTACGAAGCCAGCGCCATCGGCGTATGATCAAGATGGGCCTTGTCGATGAGAAATGGGAGATGACGCCGCGCGATCCGGGGACATGGCCGTGGGAGGAGGAAAAGGACAAAGAACTGATGGATCTGAAAATGGCCGTGTATGCTGCGCAGATTGACCGCATGGACCAGGGCGTGGGCAAGGTAATGGCGAAGGTCAAAGAAATCGGGGCCGAAGAAAATACTTTAGTGCTGTTTCTTTCCGACAACGGCGGGTGTGCAGAGGGTGGGCCGAAAGGCTTCGATAATCGCAAGAACGGATTGCCGCCCGGCGGCGTTGATTCCTACATGAGCTACGGGCTGTCGTGGGCAAACGCCAGCAACACGCCGTTCAGGCGTTACAAGCACTGGGTCCACGAAGGCGGCATCGCCACGCCCTTGATCGCCTACTGGCCTGCTGTGATCAAAAAGGGCGGCACTATCACGCACCAGGTCGGTCACATCACAGATATTATGGCCACGTGCCTTGACGTTGCGGGACTCGCGTATCCAAAAACGCAAAAGGGCGCTGAGCTGATCCCACTCGAGGGAAAGAGCCTGCTGCCAATAATGGCGCGTGGAAAACGTAAGGGACATGAGGCGCTCTATTGGGAGCACGAAGGCAATCGAGCGGCAAGGCAAGGCCAGTGGAAGCTGGTGGCCTGGCACGGAAAGCCGTGGGAGCTTTACGATATGGAGGCGGACCGCACGGAGCTCAATAATCTGGCCCAGAAGCATCCGGAGAAAGTCAACCAGCTAAAACGGATGTATGAAAGCTGGGCTCAGCGCTGCGGTGTCTTGTCCTGGCCGATAAAGAGGCCAAGAAGATAGAGCCAGGCCGCCGGAATTGCAATCCTGTTTTCTTCGCCGAGGCGCTGCGAGCACAGTGGAAGGACCGATGGAACGAAGGCGCCTGCTATTCATAGACAATCTGCGGATTCTACTCATCACGCTCGTGATTATGGTGCACCTTTCTGTCACCTATGGCGGCGAAGGTTCATGGTACTACAAAGAAGGCCGGTCGGACATGATCACGGTTATCGTTCTGACGTTCCACAACGCCACTATTCAGGCCTTTTTTATGGGTTTCTTGTTCATGATAGCGGGATATTTCACGCCGTCTTCGTACGACCACAAAGGCGCTCGACGTTTTCTAAAAGATCGGCTGTGGCGTTTGGGCGTTCCCCTTCTGTGCTATGACTTTGTCATTCAGCCGCTTATTGCGTATCCGCTTCTTCAGGCCGGTGTCATGGAATTCGAAGGTTCTTATGGCAGGTTTCTCGCCATGTATTATAGCGAGTTCCATATCGGAAGGGGGCCGCTATGGTTTGTGGAGACCCTGCTGATATTTGCGCTGGCGTATGCCGGATGGCGGTTCCTCGCCAGACGACCCACAGACCGCGTTTCGAGTAATGCTGAAGTCCCCGGCAATATGACCATTGCCGTTTTCGCGCTGGCTTTAGGCATCGTGACATTCATCGTACGGATATGGCTTCCGGTAGGCTGGGCTTTCCAGCCGTTGAACTTGCAGCTTCCCTTCTTTGCTCAATACATTGTCTTGTTCGCTATCGGAATTAGAGCGTACCGTCATAACTGGTTGCTGCGTATCCCCAATGCGATGGGCAGATTCTGGCTGTGTACTGCCGTCGTTTTTGTTGCCGTGCTGTTTCCTATCTTGTTCGTGGCGGGGGGAGCACCGAGGGGAGAGGTTTCACCGTTTCTTGGCGGCCTGCACTGGCAGTGCTTTGCTTATGCCCTCTGGGAGCAGTTTCTCGGCATGGCGATGATTGTCGCCCTGCTGGTCATGTTTCGCCAGAGATTCGACCGGCAAGGACGAATTGCCCGCGCGATGTCGGCCGGTTCTTATACGGTGTATATCATCCACGCCCCGGTTATTATCCTGCTGACGCTTGCCGCACGAAATATCAAGCTATATCCGCTTCTCAAATTTGCAACAGCGGTCCTTGTCGCCGTACCGCTTTGCTTCGCACTGGCCTATTTCATCAGCAGTTTGCCGCTTGCCAGAAGGATCCTTAGAACATGATAGCCAAGCAAGAAGAATGAAGGGCGAACCGCGCTGGCGCTCTTTCAAAACTCAGTTGATGTATGTCATTCCTGCTTGCGCAGGAATGAAAAGCCACTGAGTCAATCATCACAGAGTGCTGAGCAAACATATCACCTCGATTCGGCACCAATTGCCGGCTCATGTAATAAACATGGCATCGCCGTAGGAGTAAAAGCGGTACCGCTGCTCGACGGCATGTCTATAAGCGGCAAGGATATTATCCAGCCCTGCAAACGCGGCTACCAGCGCGAGCAACGTGGACTTCGGCAGATGGAAATTCGTTATCATGGCATCCACAATCTTGAACGTGTAGCCCGGCTTTATAAACAGCTTTGTCAGGCCTGTTCTCGCTTTTACTTCTGAGCCGGTTGCTGCGGTCTCCAGCGCCCGTGTCGAGGTTGTGCCGACCGCAACGATTCGCCCAGCCTTGTCTTTCGCTGCGTTTATGACCTCGGCGCTTTTCGCATCAATACTGAATCGTTCCTGGTGGACTTCGTGGTCCTCGATGTTTTGCGTGGTTATCGGCTTGAATGTGCCCGCCCCCACGTGCAGAGTGACGTGAGCAAAGCAAACTCCGGCATTTTTCAGTTGCTCTATAAGCTGCTCAGTGAAATGCAGGCCGGCGGTCGGGGCGGCCACCGCACCTGTGTTGCGGGCATAAACGGTCTGATAGCGAATCCTGTCCGCTCGTGCTATTTCGGGGTCATCGCTTCGCTTTATGTATGGCGGCAAGGGCGGAAAGCCAATCCGGCCCAGAATCTCTTCGGCGCTGCCCGAGGCGTCCAGCTTGAGCCGACAGTTGCCGTTACGTTCCCTTTTTGCCAGCTCCGCCGTGCAGAAGCCATCCTTGTCTGTCGTGACGATATGAATTCTTTCGCCGAGCTTGAGCCTGCGAGCGCCCTTTAGCATCACTTGCCAGACGCCAAGTGCGCTTTCAGCAAGAAACAGACCCTCCAGCCGTGCTCCGCTCTGGCGCCTGGCGAAAAAACGAGCCGGCAAGACCTTGGTGTCGTTGAGCACAAGACAATCGCCAGGTAGCAAGAAATCGCCGAGCTTGCTGAATCGGCTGTCCACCATCTCGCCGTTCGCGCGATTCAAAACCAACAGACGCGAATCGCTTCGAACGCCCAGCGGGTGCTGCGCGATCAACTCCGGCGGCAGATCAAATTGCAGGCTATCTGTCTTCATAGGGAAAAGTTATCAGACGGTCGGCAAGATGACAAAAAAATTTCGGGCCAATAATATGCGGATTTGGCCCGTTGGCCGCACCTACACAATTCCCGACAGAAAGCTGCTTAAAATGTGAGACGATAACGACCGAGTAAAGCCAGTCGGACCGTGGTGGAGGAAAAAAGGTATAGAGATGACGTCAAGAGAATATTTTGAACAAACCGCAACGTCGGTTGCTGCTTTAGGCAGAAACGAGCTTAAGAGGCGGATCAAAAATTTCAGAGGCCGATTCAAGTTAGACTTCACAGAAGACTACCTCAATAAGCTAAGTGTCGACAGGCTTCGACACATTTTGCTGGCTGCACTGATCAACGCAAAGCCGCACTAAGAAGCGCTGTCCCCGCTTGGGGCTTATTGAGTCATACACCGCGTGAATATGTATCCACTCTGGCTAGATGCAACACAGCTCTTGCCAACCTCACCCACTACGGACAAAAGCCTGCCCTAATAGCTCGGCGTGTAACCCAGACGGCCCCACGTACCTTCCTGCAGCCAGTACAAATCCTTGTAACCGTCCTCGGTTTGCGGCGCGCGGTTGTTACTGCTGTGCCCGCGTTCGCTCTGCCTGCCCCACTTTATGGTATCGATGCCTCTCCACTTGTGATAATCGGCGTGGCCGTCTGCGAATGCCACGTTTGTCCCATCACCATGCCGGACAGGCGGGTCATCCCACCAAGTCTTCTGCTGGTAGTGCACAGCGTAACTGTCCGGCGTTACCCAGCCCTCATCGATGAAGACCAGCCGATACGCAGGAGCCGGACTGGTAATTTCATTTCTATTCTTGATCCAGAGTACGGTCCTGCCGACCCTTTCTCCGACCTTTGTGTCTCTGCGTGTTCCGGCCCTGGGAAGTCCATTCATGGAGTCCATTACGGCATAGGTCAGCATCTCTCCGCGGGTGCCGGTCGGGCAACGGTACAGATCCTCATCCGGACAGTAGGCCCACAATGCACCTGACTTGATTTCCCGGACTTGTTCATCTTCGGGCAACTGCCCGCCCGAGCCGTAGTCACCGGCCCAACACTGGCCTACCCACGCCAGCTCATCCTCATGCCCGCTGTCGTGGTGGTCGCTATAACCCGGCGCACCGTTGACGATTTTACCTTCGTTGTCATCGGCATACAAAATCCACCCGAGCGTCAACTCCCGCAAGTTGCTCATGCAAACAACACGCTGACCTTGCTCTCTGGCTCTTTGCAAGGCAGGCATCAGTATCGCCATCAAGATGGCAATAACGGAGATCACTACCAAGAGCTCTATTAACGTAAATGCTTCCTTCTTATCCATAGGCGTACGTTTCATAAATAGCCTCCTTTACTACTATTTACGAATCAATGTCGTGCAAGTTCGCCGCAATCCCGAAAAAGCGACGCCGGCTTAGGGCAAAGAGGCACGAGACAATAGGGCGTTTACGCCGGGACCAATAGACAAGATTGTGGAAATACGTAAGTCGGGCGCATTGGTAGTGAGAACGCTTGGTTGCAGTCAGTGGTAACAGGCTATTTTAGAACGGAAATAGTGGGGCGTGACCGCGTGGATGCAAAACAGCTCTATGAAGGGAATAGGAACATTCAAGGTCGAGTTTAAGTAGATTCTATCAACAGCTCGATTCAACAATTCAGCCCGGATAGACTCAGCCATATTTCGCCGACCGTATCAATCAGGACAAGTCTGCTCTACCATCGGCACGGATAGGCAATGTGCCTCTGCGGATTTCGCTACCCCTCTATTTTCCACCAACAGGACTTGCGCACCTTGCGGAGGTCTTCATCGCCGGCAGGTGTTTGAGGAACAAGACTGTGGGAAGGATGGGTACGCTCTCGCTCCCTGCCGTACTTTATCGTCTCCGTGCCTTTCCACTTCCAGTAATCGCTGTGCCCATCAGCAAGGGAGATGGTCATGCCGTCACCGTGCCGGCACAGGGGATCGTCCCACCATTGGTGCCGATTCTGATAAACGGCATAGCTATCAGGCGTCACCCAGCCCTCATCGAGAAAAACAATTCTATAGGCCGGGCTTTCGATCTGCATCCTGTTCTTGATGATCAGCTCCTTTAGCACGTTCGCCGGCCCTCTTCCACGAGGATTATCCGGTTGAGGATACGCATTCATGGAATCCATGACGGTGTAGGTCAGCATCTCACCGCGAAAACCCGTGGGGCAGCGGTACAGATCCAGGTCGGCACAGTACGGCCATAACGCTCCTCTTTTGATCTGCCTTATCTGTTCAGCCTCCGGCAGTTGTTCGCCCTGTCCGTAGTTGTTGTGCCAACACTTACCTACCCAGGCGATCTCTCTTCCATTGTTGTGGTCGTGCCCTCCGTCACCGTTAACGATGTTGCCTCCATAATCATCTGCATACAAGATCCACCCGAGTGTCATTTGCTTGAGATTATTCAGGCACACGGCACGTTGGCCCTGTTCTCTGGCTCGTTGCAGCGCGGGCATTAATATCGCCATCAGTATGGCAATGATCGCGATTACGACCAATAGCTCGATAAGCGTAAAGGCCTTCTTTCCTGCCATGCACACCCTTTCTGTCGTTCTTGCCTTTTTCCAGACGCACGATAGCAGCTTTAGTAGTCCTTGTAGTGTCTCATCCATTGAGGCCAATCGCTCGGTACACAGCCCCCGGCTTTCGTCCACCGCCCATCAGTCACATACCCACGACTCCACTTGAGCGTCCACAGCTCCTTCAGTCCGACCGTTCTGACCGACCAGTCGCAGAACAGAGAATTCACGAACCCATTGTGCCGGTCCACACAGACACGGTTCATCTCATTTGTGTTGGGCGTATCGGCCGGACCGGCGGCGGTCGGCGGCGGCTGATCATTTTCTCTGGGCCAGGAATCGACCCACCAACTGCCGGTAAATATGGCCACGTTGTTGGCGTTCTTGACATACGGCGTATGCCAATGCCAGTCAGCCGGTGTCCGGCCCCAGCCATTATTCCTGTTGCCGGATTCCTTAGATGCCGGCAGATTCAGTATCCAGCCATTCAGACCGTAGCTACCCACATCGCCATCGTGCTCCCAAGCCGTATAAGACCAGTCACCTTGAGGAATTTGCTCTTGGTGGGCCTTTGTGGCCTGGGGGCACAACCACATCTTTTCAGAGAAATCTTTGGTGTACGGTTGCATGGCCAGGCGCCAGAACCTGCCGCAGCCCATGCCGCTACGGGTCCCGTTAATCTCACCGGTGAAGAAGTAGCCGTCGTTGTCACCGCAGTACATGTTAAACAGCAGGCCCCACTGCTGCAACTGGGCCAAACAGGTGGCCGTCCTTGCCTGCTTCCTCACCCGTTGCAATGCCGGCATCAACAACGACATCAATATCGCAATAATGGCGATTACAACCAGTAGCTCTATGAGTGTAAAACCCTTCCTTCCTGTCATACACATCCTTTCTGTCGTTACCTCTTTCACGTGTGAAAGCCGCTTTAGTAGTCCTTGTAATGTCTCATCCACTCGGGCCAATCGCTTGGTGCACAGCCCCCGGCTTTCGTCCACCGCCCGTTTACGTTGTAGCTTCTGTGCCACTTCAGCGTCCACAGCTCTTTCAGGCCGGTCTTTCTAACGCTCCAATCACAGAACAAGCCATTCACGTACCCATCATGCCGGTCGACACAGACCCGGTTCATTTCATCCTGATTAACGGTATCCAGAGGGTGAAAATCCTTCGTCGGAGGGTTGTCATTTTCTCTTGGCCAGGCATCCACCCACCACATACCAAAAAACACCGGTACATTATTTGCGTTCTTAATCCGGGGACTTCTCCAGTGGTCGGAAACCGGTTGGCGTCCGTAGACGCTGTTCGTACCCGGCGGCGGATTGAGTACCCACCCGCTGAGACCGTAGCTGCCCACAGCGTCGTCGCTCGCCACGTACCAGGCTTCATCCGACCATTCCGGCAGCGTGCCGCCACCACCTCCCGCTCCCCAGGCGCGATGTTTTGTGGCCTGCGGGCAACACCACAGATCCTCAGAAAAATCCTTCGTGTATGGTGCCATGGCATATCGCCAGAACTGACCGCTTCCGGTCCACTGCCCTTGCCACTGACCACTAAAGAAATGGCCGTCGTTGTCATCACAGTACATACTAAACAGAAGGCCCCACTGCCTCAGATGCGCTAAGCAGATGGTCGTCTTGGCTTGTTTCCTAATTCGTTGCAGCGCCGGCAGCAACACCGACATCAATATGGCGATAATGGCGATTACAACGAGCAGTTCGATTAGGGTAAACGCCCTTCTTCTATACATTGCTTCTCCTTCCGCTGCTACTACACTGCAACCCACCTTTTGTTTCGTCCCATAATATAATTCTCGGGGTCTGCACCTTGATCCAGCCGTTCTCCGCTAATAGTCCTTGAAGCGTCTGAGCCACTCGGGCCAGTCGCTGGGGGCTACGCCACCGCCGCTGGTCCATGGTCCCATGGTGTTATACTGACGGTGCCATTTGAGCGTCCACAACTCTTTGAGTCCGACCTTGCGCCCGGAGAAATCCAGGAATATGGAGCCAAGGAACCCATCGTGGCGGTCCAGACAGTAACGGCCCATCTGGTTGTCATCGTTCCATATGATGCCGTCAAACGCCGGAGGGGAATCCGTCTCTAACGGCCACGCGTTATATCGCTGAGCAGCCAAGAACATAGGTACATAAGCCGCCCCTCGTACGTTCGGGGTCCGCCAGAAGTAGTCATCAGGCCGACCATGCGGGGTAACGCCCGAGTCAGGATTATTGCAATAGCCGTTGATTGAATAACTGCCCTTCATCGGCTTGACCCATCCACTACGTTGGTAATAGCCCCAGGCGGTAACTGACCCGTAGCCCTCCTGTCCGCTATATCCTGTGTCATTACCGTTGATATCGACCCAAGGTTTTGTAGCATTGGGGCAGCACAGAAAGTCGGTTTCCCACTTATGATACGCCCCCATCGCCTTGACCCATCGATTATCGCCTCCGCCCCTTACGCCGGCGAAACCTTCCATGAACCTGCCGTCATACTCATCTGTGTACATCTCGAAATAGAGCGCCCATTGTCGTAACTGGGACAGGCA
>Ga0180433_10011263_pt1 | contig 10624 bp, 13 predicted proteins | sample SS_ome_8_FD_132980 | JGI IMG/M metagenome (GOLD analysis project Ga0180433, IMG submission 132980) | Hypersaline lake sediment archaeal communities from the Salton Sea, California, USA - SS_1_D_1 metaG | ecosystem: Environmental > Aquatic > Non-marine Saline and Alkaline > Hypersaline >...
GTAATTCTTTACATTTACTTGTCCCCAAGGGTCTATTTTGTCATTCATATTTATCCCACCGCTCTTCCAATTCACCAATTTCTTCATCACTCAATGGGCTCCAAGAATACCTGAATTCGTAATGCTCGTTTATCTCTTTCAATAAATCCTTTGAACAAATATAAAAATGGTTGTTTTTTCTCGGTCTCTTTATCTCTACAATCCTCTCTTCAATTAGTCTTTTTACCTACCGTAGTCTTTTTCTAATCTCTTCTTTATTTGTGGTGAGTTTGTATTCTGCACTACTCAGTAATGGGTCCCAATACTTGTGATTGTTAGGTTGCACACTTCTAATTCCTTTTCCTCATATAAAAATAATCAGACAGTTCATTTCCTGGGAAATGGCTGAACTCTCTTGAATCAGACGTAGTTGGTAATATCCCTTCTCTTTAGCACGATTATGGCAATTATGACTGCTAGCAGCACGAAGTATGAAAGCAATGCCATCATATCCACCATTGGATTTCCGCCGGTTATCAGGACCACCTTAAATATGTTCGTTATGTGTGCTAGGGGGAGCAGTTCAAGCAATGCCCTTGTGTATGTCGGGAGCAAATCCGGTGAGAAAATAATATTTCCCAGGAAAAGCATTGGTATTGCTATTAGCAGCGAGGTCTGGATTGCAGCCGATTCAGTCCTTGCATAGAATCCCACCAGGATTCCGATGGATGACAATACCAGGGCAGAGAGTATGGTCCCCACTATCAGCATCAGAACATCTGCTGGAAGTGCAACTGCAAATACAAGAATTGCAATTAGCAGTATTATTGCCACCTGGCCTAGTGAAATCATGGTTATTGCCATAATCTTTGCAAGAATCACATTCGCAAGAGCCTTTGGTATCATGAGCAGCCTCACGACTGTTTTCCTTGTTTTCTCTCTGACAAGGCTTATTGAAGCCAGTAGGAAGCAGGAGAACAACAGTGATATTGCAACAACCTGCGGAATGATGAAATCCACGAAACTGTTCCTTTCATACTGGTTCTCCACCTTAACTGAAAGCGGGGCGGCTATTGTCTCTGGATTCTTGCTTGTCTGTGCTGCTACTGTCTCATGCAGGGAAAGGATTAGCGTATTCACATTATCTGTCTGCTCTAATGCTTCTCCAAGCGTGCTGTTAATTTCTGAGGCAGTGGATTCGATTCCGCCAAGAAGCTCTCTCAATTCTGCAATGTCTTTCCTTGCACCAGAGAATGATGCATTTAGTGCAGTTAGGCTATCAGAGACGTCATCCAGTGTTGCACTCTGATTCTCCTTTGCCAAATCCAATTGCACTGAATACTCCTCAAGCGAGTCTCCAAAGGAATGCAATGTTATATTCAATTCCCGAAGCTGCGCAGCCTGGTCTTCAATATCTTCCCTTTGCTGCACAGTATTGTTTCTCATGGATTGAAGCCCTATGATATTCAGGTCTATTGCAGCAGCAGTTACCGGGTCAGCAGCATCCCTTATTGTTTCAAGCGCAGCTATCGAAACATCCAGGGTAGTTATCGTATCATTCAGCGCGCCTCTCTGCCCGACAAGCCTGTCATGCGTGTCATCGACAGTGTCTATCGACTGGTTCAGTGCAAAACTGGCATTATAAAGGAATCCTTCGCTTTCACTAACCAATCCGGAATTATTCTGCTCCAAAATTGTCTCCTGGAGAGATGCAATCTGGGAAGATGCGTCTTCCAAGGCATCTTCAAGTTCTCCTATATTGAAGCTTGATATTCCTGCCTGGATTCCAACTAGGTTCTCCTGTGTTGCAAGCATGCCGGCCCTGCTCTGCTCAATATCCTCTGCAAGGGATGAGGCAGACTGGTTGAGTTCATAGAGTTCGCTCCATGCAGCAGTAACATAAGATCTGGTAATATTGGATGATGATGCCTGGACAACTGAGGTCATGGCAGCAAGAATTGCTTCCTGGAGGGAAACATCTGAGTTGTCCACAGCTATCCTCACTTCGGTTCCATTTCCGCTTCTTAGGGAATTTTCGAAGTCCTGGGGCACGATTATCACGGCTCTTAGTTGTCCGTTCCTGAAAGCTGCCATGGCAGCATCCTCTGATTTGAAATTCTGCAGATTGAATGCATTGGATTCTTCCAAATCTCCGAAAAGCACTGATGAGAATGTCGTATTTGTCGGTCCGACAACTCCAACTGGAAGTCCTAGTATCTCAAGAGAACCAAAAGAACTTCCCATAAACATCATGATGAAAACCGGGAATATCGCAAGCACTGCCAGCATAGTGCGGTCATGCGCAATTTCAAGCATCTCTTTCTTTATTGCAGAGAGTGTTTTCATCATACCACCGGTTTCATCAGATGAGCAAATACATCTTCCATCTGCTTGAGCTTATATCTCTGCTTCAATTGCGATGGCGTTCCGCTGGCCACCATTCTCCCGGCAAACATTATCGCCACCCTATTGCACAAATATTCAATCTCCTCCATGTAGTGCGACGTTATGATTATCGTCTTCTTCTCTTCATTTAGCTCTTTGATTAGTTTCCAGATGCCTCTTCTTATTACCGGATCCAATCCGACTGTCGGCTCATCAAGGAATACGACGCTTGGATTGTGCACCAGTGAACATGCCATATTCAGCCTCTTCTTCATCCCGCCAGACAGTCTGGATCCAAGAGCATCTCTTTTGCTAGTTAAATCCGTCTGCTTCAGGAGCTTTTTCACTCTCTCTTTTGATTCTCCGCTTGGGATTCCGAACTGTGATGAGAAAAATTCAAGATTCTCCTTGACAGTTAGCGTCTCATAGAAGGAATCCTGCTGGGTGACAAAACCAATATCTGTTCTGAACTCTTTGCTCTCTTTGATATTTTTTCCAAGAATCTTCACTCTTCCAGATGATGGCCTGAGCAATCCTGACAACATATTGAATGTGGTCGTCTTTCCGGAGCCGTTTGAGCCAAGAAGTCCGAAGATTTCTCCTTCTTCTACTGAAAAGGATATCTTGTCGACTATAATTTTCTCATCAATGACCTTAACAAGCTCCTTCACATCCACTGCTGCCATAATTAGCTTCTGTATTCTGGTTTTTTAAATATCATTGGATGCTTCCCAAAAAACATTTGCTTCAATTTGTGGTAAAGTTGTTCTTTTTAAGTATTTCCATACAATTACATTATTGATAATAATGTCCAGAAAGCTCCAGTATCAAAAAGCGCGAGTTAGATGTTCAAACGGAGTCAGGATTCCAGACCCCCTAAAGATGAGGCGTAATGCAGCAATCAGGATAATGCCAGATGATGTTCAAAAGAAATCAGAATGCAGGATGCAGCTGCCTAATGGTCTTAATGTCTTTGCTCATATCAGCCCTGAGGCATCAGATTCCAGACGTTGTCAGGATGCGGCAGTATTGATTAACGAAGGGGAATACGGTCTATTTGGCGTTATTGACGGTTTTGGGGAGCTTGGACATCATTTACCAAAGGAATTGGCATGGGCATTCTCAGGATTTTTGTATGAAATAAAAAATAAAATTCATTCTCCAGAAGATGCTGCCGAACTTCTCCTAGGCTGTTCAAGATCCTCACTATACCTTACTTCTGACAGTCTTGAATTGGATATTCCTGGTGGCGCAGCTGCATTGATGGCATTTGCTCTTCCGGAAAGAGTATTTATCCTGTCGCTTGTTGAAGATTGTGCTGGTTATTTGCTCAAGGCTGATGGCTCTGTTATGAGGCTTTTTGATTACAACAATGTGGCTGGTAATGGCGGCCGACAATCATTGTCTGACCAATCCATGTCCTTCACCCAGTATGCGAGCCTAAGAAGGTATGTATCCTCTCCAATCGATATGGATTTGATAAGGGACAAAAAATCCGACCGGCGCCCTACTTGTCTGACCAAAGAACGCGTTGATGAAGCTGTGGTTCAGTTGGGCGAAGGTGAGAGCCTTTTACTCACAACCGACGGCATCACCAAAAATCTTTTCATAGATGTTGATGATGATGGCATTGTAACTGATGTTGGTGGCAGTAGTGATGTTGCAGAGATTATAGATGGAAAAATCGGTGCCTTTGCAATAGGAAGGGCGATTCTATCAGCTTTCAGGAAAAGGGCCCGCACTGGCAGCAATGAGCATGTATGGCATCCTGACGGGCGGCGGATTCGTCTTCCGGTAGATGATGACTGCGGATTAATTGTAATTTCTTCAGAAGAATAAAAAGAAAAGGAGAATCAGTCTCTGATTCCATCTTTAGTTACTTTGAAAACGCATTCTCCCTCTGGAAGATTCGGACTGTCAACCAGTCTGGAAATCCTCTTTTCTTCCTTGCTCTTTCGCACATACATCCGATAGCTTGATGCGTGCCCGAGGATATGCCCACCGATTGGCGTTGTCGGATCTCCAAACAATATTCCAGGATTATCCATCACCTGGTTGGTGACATAAACAGCAAGGTTATGCTCTTCAGAGAGCTTCTGGAGCATGTGCACATGCTTATTCAGCTTCTGCTGCCTCTCACCAAGGGCCCCTCTTCCAAGATAATCCGATCTAAAGAGGGATGTTAATGAATCGACAACCATCAGCTTGATATTATTCTGCTTAATCATATCTGCTGCTTTTTCAACCAGAATCATCTGGTGATCCGAGTTCTCAGCCCTTGCAATCAATATGTTCTTGAGTACTGCATCAGAATCCATGCCGTTTGCCTCTGCCATCTGCGCAACCCTCTCTGGCCTGAATGTATGTTCGGTATCAACAAAGAGTACATTGCCCCCCAGCCCACCTTCTTCAACTGGCCTTTGGGCATTTACACATAGCTGGAATCCAATCTGTGTTTTGGACGAACCGAATCGGCCATAAGCTTCAGTAATTGCCTGGGTCTCAACTCCGCCTCCGAGCAATTCATCGAGGTTCTTGGAGCCTGTCTTAATCTTACCAATGCATTTCCTCCTCTCAAGTACTGCATCTGCGCTTTCAAAACCTATCTCGACCATGCTTTTTGCTGCTTCAATTGCCTTTTTGCAGGATTCGACTCCCATTCCTCCGGCTTCTGCCAAATCATGCGGGCTGGCCGCTGCTATCTTTTCAAATTCTTCATATCCAGCTGCCCTTAGTTTCTCTGCAGTAACTTCGCCGATTCCAGGAAGGTCCTCCAAGTCCTTGTAATATTTCTTCTTCTCGTCTGCTGCCATCATAATCACCATTATTTGCTCTTGTTCTCGAATACAAGTAGCTTGAGCGTGCCTATTTTGAGAGTGTAAAATTCGTTTCCGCTCTTGGAAACATTCTTCCACATTCCCCCCACGTTAATGTAAACCGGATTCCCATCCTTATCCCTGTCTGGCTGCACAATCCTAAAATCAGGCCTGTTCCCACCAGTCCCAGAACTGCTGCCTTCTCCGCTAAAATTAGATTTTGAATCTCCTGCTGTTACTTCCTCAAAGCCCTCATCGGTCAATTTTACTTCGGTTTCCTTCACACAATCACCTGAGTATATACATATGTTACATATGTATTATATCTCAGGGCCTTTGCGAATAAGTGCTTTTACGGACACCTCATTTCCGCGGAAATATACCTTTAGCCCAATCTCCTGCGCCTTCCTTTTATCATCTGAGAAACCAGGGTTTTCCAGGGCATTGTCATCGGATCGGCTTTCGGACTTTCTTTAACATATTAGCAAGCATACAAATGTTCTCTCTTTTCAGCATCCGAAATCATACCTTCACCTTTTGTCCTTAATTGGCCTTGTCTTAGGGCCCAAGTCCTTAGAAGGAGGCCCTCCCTGGAACTTTTGTCTCTTTTTGATGAATTTTCCGTCCGTGAGCCTTGTCTGGATTCCCATAGCCTTTACGCGCAGTGTTTTTGCTTCTTCTGAACAATCCTGCTTCCTAAGAATCATTGAGAGTCCAGCAACCAAAACATCTCTTTTTTTCTTATCTAACGGTTCATCTCTTTGCTCAGAATCTCTTTCAACTGCCTGGACAAAATCCAGCTTTGCCCTATCACTTATTATTGGAAGAACGAGTGCTATCTCCCCTTCATTCATAGTAGTTGCCCTCTCAACAATCACGAGTTCGAATTTTGCTCTTGTCTCATTAGACATAAGGGGCAGTATGAGTCCCATTTCATCGATGGTCATTTCTCCTGAGAGTTTTACAAATGCCATCTCAAGAAGCCGCTTTGATACTTTAACTGCCTCCATCCTGTGGTCAATGCAGTTATCTCTAAGCAATTCTGACATCTTCATAAGCGTGCTGTTAAAGAGCAGAAGAAGCCTTGCACGCCTCTCATCTCCTATTTCGAGTCCAAAATCTATCAATCTGAATAATGCAGCTCCCCTGGCAGATTCTCGCGTCGCTTTGTTAAAAAGACCAGGGCTCCAATGCTTGCCAGGATCAGTATCTGCTGCTGCCCATGCAATAAAGGTTTCTAGCGATGCCATGCCTGTAAGGGCCTTAAAGAGCCCATCACTAACTACTGGTTTGTCCTTTCCTAGACTGGCCGAGAGTGCAACCAGCTCCTTTTTCAAACCTCCATCCTCAACAGTCTCTGAAGCATCAATTAGCATTTTCTTTGCCGTATCAACATCCATGGTTATAACTAGTGGTAGTAAAGTTTAAAAAATGGGAAGAAATCAGGATTATTTGAGAAGTCCTGAAGATGTCTCCTGGATTATCGTTGCAGCGCCTGCAATTGCACCGACAATCAATCCTCCGATTATCATGCTAAGCGCAGTGGTCTGCCATTTTCCCCTGGCATCTGGCGGCTGCATCTGGGCAAGCCCATACACAATGCCCCCAAGAATAATGAGTATAAGAGAAATCACCGGGGCGATTGTAGAGAGAAAATTTGCAATATTAGTTGCTGTTACTTCTAAACCAATTGCCATAATATCAACTCTTCAAGAGTGTTTATAAATCTCACGCTTGTTTTGCCAGTTTCCTAACAAGGTCAACCAACCTGTTGGAATATCCATATTCATTATCATACCAGGCAGATACCTTGACCAGTTTGCCGTTTGCCTTGGTCAGTCCGCTATCAACAACTGCAGAATGCGGGTCTGCTATGATGTCTGCTGAAACCAATGGCTCTTCAGTGTATGCCAGAATCCCTTTCAATTCATCTTCAGATGCTCTTTTGAGTTCTTTATTGAGTTCCTCTGCGCTCACTTCTGTTTTGAGTTCTAGTGCAATATCATTCATAGAGCCGTTTGGAACCGGAACTCTGAATGCAACTCCGTCCATCGAGCCTGCAAGTTCTGGCAATACTTCTCCTATTGCCTTGGCAGCTCCAGTTGTTGTTGGGATGATGCTAGTTGCAGCGCCTCTTGCCCGTCTCATATCCTTATGGCTGCCATCGAGCAACCTCTGGTCATTGGTGTAGGCATGTATCGTGCTCAGGAATCCCCTCTCTACTCCGAATTTCTTGTTTAATGTTTTTAGTATCGGAGCAAGACAGTTTGTTGTGCAGGAAGCTAAGGAAATAATTGTCATTCCTTCCTTTATCACATGGTCATTGACGCCTGGAACTATTGTTGCATCCACTCCTTTTCCAGGAGCCGATATAATCACCTGTTTAGCGCCTGCCTTCAGATGCTTTTCACAATCCTCCCTTGATCTGAATTTCCCTGTGCTTTCAATGACAATGTCCACTTCCAGCTCTCTCCAGGGGAGTTTTAGCGGGTCGGTTTCAGTAATCCATTTTATGGTATGCCCATTAACAACCAAATTCCCGTCTTTCACTTCTACAGTTCCTTTGAATCTTCCAAAAACAGAATCATACTTGAACAGGTGGGCGTGTGCCTCCACCGGACTGCGCGTGTTTATTGCAACTACTTCGAAATCCTTCCCGAATGCGCCCTGCCCAATCGCAGCCTTCAGAAACATCTTTCCAATTCTACCAAATCCGCTGATTGCAACTCTCATGATGAATCCTCCCAGAAATTAGGTGATATGATGTATCTCTCGAAAAATATTTATAAAACTGGAGGAATCGCAGCTCCAAGACCGTTTTCAGGCTTTCGAACTACTTTGCAAGCCTATTGTATAGCAATGCGAAGATGTAGCCGCCTAGGAATCCGTCGATAAGTCCGAAGACTGTTCCAAGAACGATTCCTACAGGTCCAAGTCCGTCTCCAGGGTATATGCTTGATACTAGGTTGACAAATGCAACTCCATATCCGACATATGTTGCGAGGATTCCCATCACTAACTGGGCCCCGCCCCAGAGCAGGGCGCATGAAAATCCGACTGCCTTCGCATCCAGCATTAAACTCTTTGGCATGTCAGGGTTACTGGGGGAAATTATAAATGCCTGCTAGATTCCAATAAAAACTGTTTTCTATTTACCCTAATTATTGCAAATCGGATATTAGAAGATACTAGAACAAAAGAACCTGTGCAATCTTCAACTGAACATGCTTTAACTGGCTTGAATTTGGAAGCGCTTAAAGATGCTGCACGAGATCTTGCTCAACAATTTGATTCCATTGCCGCTGGCGGCGAGCCGGGGAGAAGGTTTTCTGGAGAAGACAGAACAGCAGCAAGGAGGGCCTCCGACATTCTTAGGGACATGGCTGAAACAACGACTGGATTAACGAGAAGCCGGCTCATAGATACGATAACAAACTACACAAAACTTCTCGATGAGATAAATGGGAGGGCTTTTCATAGTCTTGAGGATGGTCCTCCAGATTGGGATTCCAGATTGTAAATGCTCTGGGAGGCTTTCATGGTCCGAGCATAATGCAAAGTTGATGTGATGCTTACTAAAAAAACCTTCGTCAAGAAGGGCGATGTGATTCTCTCAAAGCGGATAATGAGAATCGCCAGTGATGGCATTGAATTTGAGGATGGGGGCAGAATAAGCTACGGCGAAACACAATTGCAGATTGAGTTCGGTTCATATATTTTGTTTATAGAAAAAGGGATGGAGCCTGAAACGGCAATAGTCACCACAATTTCCAGTTCTCGGAGAACTGAGGGCTGAATGCAGGAGGAAGGTCCTCCGTAATTAGTACAGTGCAGATGCCTTGAAGCAGAGCTTCAAGTTTCTCCACGAATTTTTTCATTCGTGAAGAACCCCGAAATCTCGAGTTCCGACGCTGCTCTGTTGCAGGACAGAGCTTATAACTTCTACCTCAACATTTCAACAAGGTCTTTCGTAGTCAGAACCTTAATCTTGTTCTGTTTCTTGAAGTGCTTATCGTCACTCCAGACTGGTGCTTTGGTTGCCAAAGCTGCTGCAATGAAAGGCACATCATCTGAATCAATATCTCTCATGATCTCATTTGCTTCTTCCATATATCGGACAATAATTTTATCGTCTAAGACAGTCATTTTTGAAAAAAGCTTGTTCAGAATCATCTCAAGATCTGTTTCGGATATCTTTGCTTTCTTGAGGATCTCCTTCTTGTGATTGCCCAATTCTTCCATTGAAAAGCCAATCGTAATGAGTTCTCCATCGAAGTGGGTGATAATTTTTCTTGAAACTCCATCTCGCACTAGGGCAGCGATGATTCTGTTCGTGTCAACGACTAGCTTCATTTTGAGAACCTTTTTCTCATTTTGGCTTTTACGTCGTGGCCTATTTTCTCAGCATCTTCTTCTGTTACCTGGCTGTTCTTCAGGACTTCGTCCATCCAATGTAGCTCCCTGACCTTCTTCTCAAAAGCCTGCCTGGCAACATCGCTCCATTTGAGCTCTGAATGGGCCATCATCTCTTTGTAGAGTTCTTCTGGAACTGAAAGCGTCATGTTTACCATTATCTCACCTATTTGTATTATGTGCTAACACATATTTAAATCTTTGTGTTCACTTTACTGGAAGGAAGACTATTAGTTTTGTTCCGCCGCAGCACTGATGCAAATCAGAGGTTAAAAACCTATTCTAAGGCCGTATTAACTTCATCCAGATGAAATAAAACTGTAATCTACTTCACTTTGTTAACTATGCATTTGTAATAACTGTATGTCAGTAGATCGAGGGAAACGCCAGGTATTTGACAATATGAAATCCTATGATGCTGTCAGGCCAGATTACTCAAAACTAATTATAGACAGGATTGTGGATTTTGCAGATCTCCCCATTGACGCAAAGGTATTTGAGATTGGATGCGGACCAGGCAAAGCAACACTGGCTTTTGCACAGCGAGGCTATAAGATAACAGCTCTGGATATTAGTGAAAATCTCCTGAACCTAGCGAAACAAAAAACCGCTCAATATCCACAAGTAAGTTGCCTGCTAGGTCCGTTTGAAACTGCAGTTCTGCCTGAAGACCACTTTGATCTGGTGATTTCAGCATCAGCATTCCATTGGATTGATCCTGATATTGGCTATGCGAAAGCAGCAAAACTGCTGAAAAGAAGTGGCTCCATGGCGCTCTTCTGGAACCACCACAACTACGAGAGGAGGGATTTCATCTCCGGAATTCTTGATTTTTTCAAAAAGTACAGCAGTCATTTCGATCCGTGCAATTCTTCCTCTGGAACTCTCACAAATGAAATCAAGGACAAAATATCCTCTTCGGCACTCTTCGGACCTGTTCATCAATTTTCCGATTACAGGGACCTGGGATACACAAAAGAGGATTATCTGAAATTAGTCGATACGTTTAGCTGGGTGAACATTTTAGATGA
>Ga0180433_10011264_pt1 | contig 10624 bp, 8 predicted proteins | sample SS_ome_8_FD_132980 | JGI IMG/M metagenome (GOLD analysis project Ga0180433, IMG submission 132980) | Hypersaline lake sediment archaeal communities from the Salton Sea, California, USA - SS_1_D_1 metaG | ecosystem: Environmental > Aquatic > Non-marine Saline and Alkaline > Hypersaline > Sediment...
CCCGGAGAAACGCAATCGGCCTTTCATAATACCTTCAGCCTCCTGGAGGAACTTCCGGTAACCTATATGCACGTATTTCCGTTTTCAAAAAGGGAGGGCACGGTGGCTGCGAGATTTCCTGAGCAAATCGATAACAAGATGGTCAAGGAACGGGCCTTCCTCCTCAGGAAACTGGACAAGCAAAAGAGAAACGTTTTTTGGTCTAGGCAGATAGGAGAAACGTTTCAGGTGCTCACTGAGGGCTGGGACCCCCGAGAGAAGAACGTCATCAGGGGTTTGAGCGACAACTATGTGAGGTTCAGGTTTTCCTCAACGAAAAAGAGCACCAATGAGATGGTCAAAATAAAGGCAACAGAGGTAACGCAAAAAGGGATAAAGGGCTTGCCAATAGCCGATTAAGGGAGAGATTTAGCTTATTTCCAAGACCTCGAATTCCTGGATACCACCAGGTGTCTTAATCTTAACAGTATCTCCCTCTTCCTTGCCAATGAGGGCCTTTCCCAGGGGAGAGGTAACCGATATCTTGCCGGACTCGGGTTCGGATTCGTATGGTCCCACGAGCTGATAAGTCACCTTCCGATCGTTGGCGAGGTTTTCCAGTTCAACCTTTGTTCCAAAGACAATCCTTTCCCCACTCAGCTCATCTATCTCGATCACCTCTGATGTGTTAATTGCCGTCTCCAATTCATTGATTTTGGCGCTTAGTAACGATTGGCGCTCTTTAGCCGCATGATACTCTGCGTTTTCGTTGAGATCGCCATGAGATCTGGCCTCTTCGATAGCCTTTATGTTTTTTGGACGCTCAACAGTCAGGATGTGGCGCAGTTGCTCTCGAAGTCGTTCCAACCCCTCTCTCGTAATGGGGACTTTATTTACCATCAATGCCTTCCTCCAACAAGCTGGATTTCGGATCAAACTCTTGTTTGAGAGACTACCACTTTACGAATAAACGGTCAAACGCTTTAAAAAAAGCAGGAAAGATATGCCTGTAGTGACAAACGGTTAAGGAAACCGATGAGCACCTATGATCCATTGGCGAGAAGAGGTCCGAGCGGGTTTCATAGCATGCAAATGGCGAACATAGGGGCATGACGGCTAAAGTTTGCATTACGGGGAGACGATATATTCTTAAGAGGCAGGCCGTCCTATAAGACTTTCTTGCGCGGCTGAGCACAAAGTCACGGGCTTGCCCGCCAGGAAATACGGCGGGCTTGCGTGTGGGGCTACCTCCCTGAAAAGCTGTTCAAAATACGGCATAGTAAAGGAGAGACAACTCACTTTAGAACCTAGCGAAAGACATCACGAAATGCCTTGAAGCATTGGTCCTAAGGTCTGTTTTAGGTGATAGGCGTTGTACGCGCGCGCGCCTTCAGGAATCGGGCATGGGAAAAATATGCCACTTAAGGCTTTGAAATGATGAGCAGAATTTTCCGAGAAGCATAAGGGAACTGTGAACAAAGGACAAGATAGCGAGAATATTCATTTGATTGGTCAGTAAAGAGATATGCGTGTTCAGGGCTATGGAGCAAATATGGGTTTGATCCCACGTATCATCAAGCAAGAATGGTACATGTTTTGCACAAATATATACATGGGAAAGAATACCCATAATTGGTCTATTCGTTTATTTGGTTTTCAGAACCCGTATTAATCCGGCTGGTCTCTTTGTGAGTATGTGTGCTGCCAAGGCAGGGGACCTATTTCGGCGAACGGGCGCTCACAAGAAACCAATATTCGAACAGTAAACCTACATCAGATTAGGAGGTTTTCATGACCTTTGCGGATGCGCTTATCATATGGCCTAGCTCTCCAGCCCTATCCCTGATTGTAGAGCTTATTATCGCCGTTATCTTGCTTTACCTTGCCCGCTGGCCGGTGCATAAGGCTATCCATTCGCTCAGTACGATCATCAATAACGGCCTCCGTTTGATGGCACGTTCGGTGCTTATCGCTGAGAGAAGGGTAGTGGAGCGCAATAAGGAGGTACTCCTCAGCGCAGGGGCAAAAGCAGCTGAGCGGTTGCTTGAACGGGAGTTTTATCGCGTCGATGCAGTGGTAAAGCGGGATATGAGCGCATATCCTGCACTCCAGCGCAAAATCGCCGAACAAATTACACGCATCGATGAAGACTACCGTGAGAGCACTGAGATGCCCGTGCCGCCTCCCGATTGGGTAAAGGCGGTGGACACCCTGGCAAAGCTGCCGACACGAGGGGATAGCTGGATTGGGAATATATTGAACGAGATACATAAGACGGCCGCCGCCCAATACAAGAATACCATGGAGGAATACCGCAAGGCAGTCCGTGTACGACATTCACTCCTGGAGAGAATGATGCCATACTGGCGAAAGCTGTCACAGACCCTCGACCAGGTAGACAAGACAATTATCGGCTTGCATGAAAGGAGCAAAGTAATCGACAGCCGAATGGATGAATACGAAGAGATCCGGAAGAAAAGCGACAAGGCCGCCCGCATGTTATCTTCCTCGGCCATGACCCAGTTCTTCATTTCTGCACTCGTTCTGCTCATTGCCATAGGCGGGGCCGTTATCAATTTCAATCTCATCGCCTTACCGATGTCTGAGATGGTGGGAGGGGGGAGCTATATCGGCAATTTTAAAACCTCTAACATTGCCGCATTGGTGATCATCCTTGTTGAGGTGGCGATGGGACTCTACCTCATGGAATCGCTTCGCATCACTCACCTGTTTCCGGTTATTGGGCACATGGATGACAAGATGCGTACCCGCATGATCTATGTCACGTTTACCATCCTGTTGATCTTAGCGGGGGTTGAATCGGCCTTGGCCTTTATGAGGGACCGCATTGCTGCCGACATGCAAGCCCTGAGACAAACCCTTGCCGCAGTAACGGAAGCACAGCCGGTCAATAGCTGGATTCCCACAGTCGGACAGATGGTGATGGGTTTTATTCTCCCCTTTGCGCTAACCTTCGTAGCCATTCCGCTGGAGTCCTTTGTGCATTCCTCGCGTAGCGTATTTGGTTCGGGATTGGCAGGATTGCTGCGGCTGAGTTCATTTGCCCTCAGGCTCTTGGGGAATATAGTCAAATATCTGGGGGAATTCTTGATTAATGTTTACGACGTAGTAATCTTTCCGCCGTTGTGGATAGAAAACCTGATCCGAGATAAAACCCACGTGGGTGATGTTGCCGAAGCCATAGTCAATGAGGAGGTGTCGTGATGAAACGTTTGCTGGCTCTGAGCCTTATATCCATCTCATTGCTGGTGAGCGGATGCCCTGATACGACAACCCATTCACAGGGCGTCTACATGCTCTTGGATAGCTCAGGCACTTACCGCAAGGAGATAAAGCGGGCACAGGCTATTATCAATTACCTCCTTGGAACCCTGCAATCGGGTGACTCCCTTGCGGTGGCTCGGATTGACAGTGGCAGTTTTAGCGAAAAGGACATCATTGTCAAGACGACCTTTGACAGGAGGCCCTCGGTGACAAACCAACAGAAGCGCCTCTTTAAGCAAAAGGTGGATGACTTTGTTGCCAAGGCAAAGGGCAGCGCGTATACGGATATTACGGGAGGTGTTTTGCAGGCAGTGGAATACTTGAATGAAACGGGAGCAGGGAGAAAACACATACTTATATTCTCAGATCTAAAAGAGGAGTTAGCTAAGGGGCACATCCGCGATTTTCCTATCCAACTGTCAGGGTGCAAGGTGGTCGCGCTCAACGTTACTAAGCTGCGGAGCGACAATATTGATCCCCGGGTTTACTACAAAAGGGTGGAACAATGGAAAGAACGAATTGAGGCGGGTGGCGGAGAGTGGAGAATAGTGAATGATCTCGAAAGGCTTGAGTCCATACTTGCCGACTAGGTGTGCCGTTCAAGGACTGTGAGGGTAGCTTCGTGATCATGAAAGCTGCGACGGAAATACGATCCTATCTCCTAGAAGTAATAGGGAGAAGTGTGATTTGCTCCTCTTGCCTCAGAAGGAGTACACCATGGTGAGAAAAAGATACCATACCCTGGTAATCATGCCATCTACGCCAGGGAAGAGGATTATCAAATTCTCTCTCCCTTCCTTGTGCTGGCCGGTCTTTTTTGTGATGCTGACAGCGCTGCTGTGTTGGGCGGGGCTGGGAACCTGGAGCCTGTATCAACACAAACAGATTACCGATCGGTCCATCACGTTACTGAAGGAAAACCTGTTGGCTAGAGGCAAGATTGAAGATCAAAGACAAAAGATTGCGTATCTGAACAACGAGCTTGAAGAGATTCGTAAACAATCGCTGTATATTCGGAGATTCTTGGGTCTCGAGCAATCAGCTATATCTGAGGGAAAACTAGGTCAGGGTGGGAAAGAGATCTTTACCCCGACCGACGATATTTCCGCTGATGTGACATCGCTTAGTACGAGCGAGCAGATGAACTTATCCTATACGAGCCCCCCATCATGGCTTTCTACGCAAGAAGTAACGGAACTCCACACGGATCTGAATCGGATCATAAAGACACTGCATGACAGACAACAGGAGATGGAACACACGCCCTCCATTTCTCCTGTTGATCCGAGAAAATCTTGGATTTCGTCATTGTTCGGCATGAGAATTAGCCCCTTTACCGGCCGCAAACACTTCCACCTAGGTGTGGATATAGCTGGGTGGAAGGGAACCCCTATCATGGCTCCGGCCAAAGGGAAAGTTACCCGTGTTGGTAAGTGGGGCGCCCTCGGTCTTATGGTGAGAATAAAACATAGCTCTACCTATACCACAGAGTATGGCCATTTACAGAAGGCTGCTGTTAAGAAAGGGCAGAGCGTAGAGCGGGGAGAGATAATCGGCCATATGGGAAATTCGGGTAGGAGTACAGGGTATCATCTCCATTACGGCTTAAAGAAAAGAGGAAAGCACGTTAACCCATTGCCCTACATGATGGATTGGGACAAGAACTATTTTCGCTTTCCAGAAGGCGACAAAAAAACAGCAAAAAAGTAAGATTTCAAAGCTCAATAGCTACTAAGGGTGACCATGAGAAAGGCAGATAAAAGAACGAAGACGATGGAGACGATCATAGGCCATGGGGCCTATCTTGAGGGGACGCTGTCCTCCAAGGTGAGTCTGCGAATCCACGGTCGTGTGAAGGGAACGGTGCTGTGCGAAAGCATGGTAATGGTCGACAGTGAAGGTTACGTGGAAGGAGAGATTAAGTCCTACGACGTGTTCATTGCAGGTGAATTCAAAGGCAATGTCACCGCAAAAAACAGGGTGGAAATCGCTGAAAATGGGAAGGTTTATGGTGATATTACTACCGCAAAGATAGTAATAGATCCCGGGGTGCTCTTTGAAGGAAGATGTAAAATGATCTCCGAAGAAGATACCGCAGATTCCGACGGCTCGTTTCCCACCACCGTTCCCCTGGATGTGTCATACTCCCGTGCAGCACCATAAGACATGCCGCTCCAAAAGCGGGGTGTTAGCAGGTGTTCTGCCCAGGTAGTGAGTTTTGCTTTCGCAGCCGCCCTAGCGGCGGGCGCCTGCCAGTTTCTTATATCGTTCCAACATCTTTCTCGGGGTCACGGTAGGTCTGGCATATTTTGGCAGATCCTTTTCTATCCCGAACAAGTATTTCGCAATACCCTTTAGACCCTCAAGATCATAGCGTGACATCATGGTAATGGTTTCCATCTGAGGCGATCCTCCGCCGTGAAGACCGGCTACCTGCATTACCCCTGCTAGCTCTGAGACAATGAGACCTTCTATCCCCCGAAAGCATCGATGCTGGTTTTCGGACGAAATTCTCGAATCCCTCATGAGGTATTTGTTTGCCAGATCCCCTGTTTCTTCGGAGAAGAATTCTTCCTCCAAGGGCATGGTTGCGCACAAACCTCCGGCTAGGTCAGCGACAATCTTATATTCATTGTATATTTCCTCTCCGGCTAGTCTCCTGCCAGCATTTGTTAAGATTTCGTCAGGTATAAAGGTTCCCGATGTAGATCTTTCGGCACGGTATGCGCTCATCTGGCCGGCGGCAAACACAAGCTCTGCCGTTCCAATCAGGTGGGATAGTTTGTCCCTCACGTGGTCTTCCTTTTCGATGCCGCTATATTCGGCTACAAGCGCGGCTGCACTGGCAAGCACTTCTGATATGGCAGGTTTGCATCCGGTGTAGGAATGTCGGTGATAGTGTGCGAAAAGCAGGGCCAGAAATCCGGCGAACGGCGTCTGCCGTGGGTCCGCCTTTCCGTCGAGAAAAACCCTTTCTCGGGGAACAAAAACGTCATCGAAAATGGTAAATGATTCGGCATCCCCCATTTCTGAAATGGGAGCCTGTAGGTACTTACTCCGGTGGTGATATGCCGGTCGAGTAAGCATTTTTATCCCTTCCAAATCAGCCGGAACGGCAAAGGCGACGGCATAATCGTGATCCTTCTCGGTCATGAATCGGGTTGGTATGGCTATGATTTCATCGCTCACCGGGGCGGTTGTGTTATCGATCTTTGCACCGCGGACCACAATGCCGTCAGGCCTGCTCTCAACTATCCTCAGGTAGAGGTCAGGGTCTGCCTGCTCATGGGGCCTTTTTAGCCGATCACCTTTGGTGTCGGTTTGGGCACAATTGGCACATATATCATTGTCCTGCCAATACCTGAGATAGCTCAAGAAATTTTGGTTCGTATCGGTTCCCAGGACTTGATCCATCTCATAGGTGACAACCGAGAGCGCATTCATGCCGTCAATGCCCATACACCTCATAATGCAGCCCCCTACGCGGTGGCACAGGAGTTTTGTCATGAGTTGCTTCTTTAACAGGTCATCTGTGCTTTGGTGGATATGAGTGAATCTGCTTATCTTCTCTCCGGTCACATGCGATGTGGCGGTGCACAGGCTTTGCCACTCCGGATCGTTCGCCCTGTCGTAGGTCTCCCTGATGATCCGTAACTGCCCGGCAAGCCTTTCATCAGTTCTATCCACCCGCTCGCCGGCTATATAGAGGTTTCGTGACAATTTCCCGAGGCGATTAGAGTAGTCGTCAAAGGTCTTCAGTCCCATGGGTTTTCCTCCATGCAATATTCATACGCTTTTTTCTTTGAGCGAATTATCTCTGGACACAGGCCCCTGCAATGCGGAACGTGCCACTTAGTCCCTCGATTCATAAATTCTATAACGTATTTACTTAGACATCGGCTGAGCGACTCGACGTGATCTCGTCGACACGTCTCAGTCGAAGTCCTCGGGACTAAGTGCTGCCCTCGGCCATGAGCCATTCGACCTCGAGTCGTTCGACCCTGAGCTCACGACCGAAGGGCTCACGGCCGAGAGGCTCGGGCCGAATGGAGTGAGTGATCGCTGACTTTCTAGTGATAAAAATACGTCATGGTATTTGCGAATCGAAGCACTCAGCAGCCGCTTTTTTGCCCAGAACGATGAAAGTTTTTGGATATCAGTGGGCTTATGAAACAGGACACGCTCATGATCGGATTGAGGTTTCACTGTTTTTGCCACAAGCTACGGCAGAGGTCACCATGCCTGCGTCGGGGTGAATGAATCCTGAATATTGCGCTGCGGAAGGGAAGCAATAACCCAAAAGGAACTCATGCCGGAAAGAGCAGTGTGTGCACAACAGTTTTGTACCAAGTCAGTACAGCCCCCGCCTTAGTGGTATGCCACTCTTTTGTGTGATTCAATGTTTGTTGCCGAAATATAGGCTTGAAGCGCACCTCTTGAGATCGGCAAAAAAGGACATGCGCCCTTACCTCAGAGAGATACCCCCCATGAGAAAGCTTTGATCAGCTAAGGCTTCTTGACGTTCTTAGCCACCGGTCCCCGATCGGTCTCCTCAATCTCAAAGCTGACTTGATCACCTTGGGCGAGGCTCTTAAATCCCGGCATTTCAATGGAGGAGAAGTGAACGAATATATCGTTGCCCTCTTCCTGCTCTATGAATCCATACCCCTTCTTGTTGCTAAACCACTTTACTGTTCCAATTGCCAAAGCGTTACCCTCCTTTCAAAACAATTGAACTTGTTGCCTTACCCGTAGGTCTCCGCTCTGGCAAAGGAAAACCCTTCGGAGCGAAACCAACCCGTAAAACTAGCTGGACAACAAATCTTCGGTACTATAAAGGCCAGCTCTGCAAAAAGTCAAGCAAAAACAGGACCCTGCGGCACAAATGCCCGTTATTTGCCGGTATAGTCCAGGCGGGATTTGGATTGCAGATCCCAAGCTTGTTCCAAAGACAGCGATAAGAGACTATAAGGAGACCTGAAAGCCCGAACGGGGTGCTACCCGGACAGCCCGCTGCCCGGGCGCAGTCATCTATTGCTCAAGCCTTTTCTTGACCTCGTAAGGATCGATATCCGATGTCATCCAGTCGCTCAACTTTTCGGCACCTCCTCCCTCGGTACACTTGCCCACAAAGAAGGAACGGGAACCCTGTCTCTTTTTCGGGCCAAAGCTCATCTTAGGTCCTATGCCCTGAAAATCCTTTATCGACTCCATGGCCTTGATGAAGTTGTCTACCGTGAGATCCCTGCCGCATCGCTTTAGGGCTTCCACCATGGGTTCGATGAAGAGGATGCCGGCATAGTAAAAGATGCCCCACCGTTCTTTGGGCTCTAATCTTTTCTGTGCCTCATGATATTTCAGCATGAGTGGATTCTTCGAATCGAGCAATTCGCCAAAGGTAGCAAAAATGACGTCTTTATAGAGGCCCTTGGTTATTTTATACATAAGCTGGTAATCGCTCAGGGTGCTGGTCGTCATCCAAACGGGTTTGAACCCCAGTTTCGCCGCCGTGCCCAGCATGATGGCGCCATGCTTTGGTAGTACCCACATGATAACCACATCGGGCTTGGCAGCCTTGAGCTTCATGCAGTGTGAGCTGAGGTCTGTGTCTAATGGCTCTGCCGACACCGTGGTGGCAAATTTCATTCCCCTTCTCTCAAGGGCGATCTGCGCGCCGATGAGGCCGACCTTGCCGTAATCGTCATTCTGGTAAAAGAAGGCTATCCTTTTCTTTCCTAGGGTGTCAATGGCGTAATTTACCAGCAGGAATGCCTCATCACAATAAAGCGGATAGGTGCCGAACAGGTAGGGCGCCTTCTCCGGAGGGTAGCACCAGTGCACAGAACCGGCTGCCGGACCTACCCAGGGCACCCTGTTTTTCTCCAGATAGTCCCTCACGGCAAAACCTGTGGCCGTTCCAACGCCACAAGCAAAGGCAAAGATCTCTTTGTCTTCGACGAGTTCCTTGGCAATGGCCTTTGTCTTGGGAGGTTGATAGGCGTCGTCCCTGAGAAAGTATGTTATCTTCCTGCCGTGGATGCCGCCCTCCTCGTTGATCATCTTAAAATAGAGCCCCGATCCGCGAGCAACTGCTCCCCAGAGAGCAGCGGGGCCCGTTTGAGGCCCCCATTGGCCGATGCGGATCTCCGTGTCAGTAACCCCCCTGACAGCATTTGCAGCGGGGATGAAAGTTACCCAAAAGAGAACTGCAAAAGCTACCATAGCAATTAGGTTTCTCCTTGTCATAGTGTCCCTCCCTTTTTGAATTAATGGTTATGTCGCCCGTTTTCTCATAAGCCGGCCAATCGTTACGAATGGGACCGCCTACCATAGAGCTGGCTGCCCTTTAAGCCCTCTTATACATGGCGTCAATCAAGTCGGCAAATTGCTCATTGATAGATGCTCTCTTCACCTTCATGGTCGGTGTTACCTCGCCGTCCTCCTCATAGAGTCTCTTGGGCAGGATGGTGAATTTCTTTATCTGTTCCACCCGGGAAAGGCCGGCATTCACCTTGTCTACCTCCTTGCCGATCAGTTTCATGATATCCGGGTCCTGTGTGAGGTCTTTGTAGGTAGAGAATTGGATCTTGTTGTCCTGGGCGTACTTGACAACATTCTCCTCATCGATCATGATTAAGGCGGTAACAAATTTTCTGTTATCCCCAATTATCACGGCGTCATTGACATAGGAGCTGAATTTTAGCTGGTTCTCAATGTACTGGGGGGTAATATTCTTGCCCCCGGCAGTTACCATGATGTCCTTTTTCCTGTCGGTAATCTTAAGGTAGCCGTCCTCGTCAAACTCTCCTACATCACCAGAATGGAGCCACCCGTCTTTCAATGCCTCCGCTGAGGCCTCGGGCTGCTTGTAATATCCCTTAAACACGCCCGGTGATTTTACCAGTATTTCACCATCTTCTGCCAATCTTACTTCCACGCCATCAAGAGGAGTGCCCACCTTCCCGAACTTAAGCTTTCCCATGCGAGAGACAGTTGTTACTCCGGTGCCTTCGGTCTGGCCGTAAGCCTCTATGAAGTTGACGCCAATGGATTGGAAGAAGTGGATTACCTCGTGCGATATGGGGGCGGCAGCAGTTATAGCAACCTTCATGCGGTCGAATCCAAGTCGCTCCTTGAGCTTCCTGAATACTGAAAAGTAGGCAAGCTGATAAAGCGCTTCAAGGTAAAACGGCACCGGTTTGAACTGCATTCTCAAGGTAGTGCGCCTCTGGCCGATCTTGAGCGCCATGTAAAAGACGAGTTTCTTGAACCAGGTGGCGTCCGACATCCTGATGTACACGGCGGAGAGGTATTTTTCCCAGATTCGCGGAACGGCATATCCAATAGTAGGAGATATTTC
>Ga0180433_10011265_pt1 | contig 10622 bp, 8 predicted proteins | sample SS_ome_8_FD_132980 | JGI IMG/M metagenome (GOLD analysis project Ga0180433, IMG submission 132980) | Hypersaline lake sediment archaeal communities from the Salton Sea, California, USA - SS_1_D_1 metaG | ecosystem: Environmental > Aquatic > Non-marine Saline and Alkaline > Hypersaline > Sediment...
ACTTTTTTATAATGATTTCGTACCCTTCGACAAGCTCAGGGCGAACGGATTTAATGAAAACACTTTAAGTAGGGATATCTTAATCTTGTTTTTGTTTTTTCTTAGATCGAGTTTGCGTTAAATTATTTTTTATAAATACTTTTTTAAAATTATACCAAAAAAAATCACAATAAAAACTACTTATATACTAATTTGATACACTCAACTTCTCCTGTCACTATAACCTTTCTTTAAAAGTTGCAAGTGATTTTCCCTATAAACCCCAATCTTTCACTACCCCCTTTATCTCTTTCTGAGCATCTACAATTAAAACTTCAGTATCCAAAGATTGCATATCAACCCCTTGCGCACTGATAACTCTTATATCAGAAAAACCCATAAACTCTAACTCTAATGTTGTCAAATTCGTTATATAATCATACATACTATTTTTTCCTGTATGATCTCCACCGCTGGTAAATAATACTAATGCCTTTTTGCCTTTCATCAAGCCAACAAACCCTTTCTCTCCTGTATCAAAGGTTTCGCCCTTTAACATCACAGAATCAAAATAGGCTTTAATTGCCCCTGGTAATGAAAAATTATACATAGGAAAGGCCATTACAATAATATCGGCAGACTTAAACTGTTTTGTCATCCTATCAAATTTACTTATTTCTTTTTGAAGTTCAGGGGATAATTCCTGCCCCATATAATTTCTTTGTATATAAGCTTGTAAAATCCCTGGCGTTACAAAATCAGGTTCATCTTTTACAAGGTCTAACATTTCTATATCATCTTTCTGTTTTACACCTTTACAAAAAGTGTCCAGCAACCGTTTTGTTCTTGATTGAGCCTCTTTTGGCAAATAGCTGACCACTAAAATTTTCATTCTTATTTTCCTATTTTTTTAACACTTTTAACTCTTTATATCCCGTAGCCTCATCCGGCTCTCTTATAAATACCACATCCTCCAATTGGCCAATAACAATTTCTGCCGTCGAATTAACAAGACATCCATCCTTTACATGTCCACCAACAAGGTTCCCTTCTTGGTCAGATAAAGACATATGCAGATGTAACCCATCGGGACATAATGTACCCACTAATGATACAATTTCATATTTACCACAAAGCTCTTTTACTATTTTGGCTCCGGCCATTCGCAAGACTGCCTTTTTTAAAGATCCAACACAGGTTACAATACACCCAGCTTTTATTTTTTGTTCCATAACAAAAATTTCTAACGCTTTTTTGAGATCCTGACTTGGCAACAATCTTATTGCATATGTTTTCATACAATTCCCATTATTTATTATTTATAGATATATCAAGCTATTTGCAATCATAGCAATACCAAAAACCAAAATAACAATCCCGGTAGCCCTATTAATCCAGGTCACAAAACGCAAAGATCTTACCTCACATTTTAATACAAGCCCTAACGATGATAATAAAACACCAAATAAAGATGAGCCCAAGAAAATACCAAAAACCAAAAGAATACTTGCTATAAAACCCCCTACATCAATATGAAATCCTGAAAATACAAAAACAAAAGAAAGGATATTTGCCGGATTGGTTAATGACATAACAAAAGCCAAGAAAAAAATGGAAACTAACTTAACCCCTGACAATGCCACGGTTGAACAAGAAAAAGAATGACTTTTTAAAAGCGTTTTGCCCGCATTAAAAATTAAAAACAAACCTCCCACTAGCCCTAAAATCGAAGCATTATGAAATAAAAAACGAGATACAACCGTCAACCCAAATATTGCCAATGCTGCAAATACAGAATCTGACAATGCAACGCCCAGTCCCGTTGCAAGTCCCGCCAAAAAACCTTCATTTATACTTCGAGGAATACATAAAATCCCTATTGGCCCGATAATTGACGCAATTAAAAATCCAATCAACATTCCTTTTGTTAACACTAAGGGATACATTTTGTTTGTCTCCTTTATTATAGAACAATTTTCATATAATAAATGGTAATATAAAACCTCCCAAAAAAACTATCTTTTATTAAAAAAACTTAAACGATATCTTTTATGCCTCCCTCGTTCTTACATTTAATAAAAATCACACTATAATTGCTTTATGCCAAACGCAACAAGTAAAATAAATATAAGATACATATTTTTATGAACGAGGGAGAGATTAGTATGAAAAAAAGAACAAACATCTTACGACTTATAACTCTTCTACTAACATTCAATTATCCTGTTTTTTTATGGGGAATGAAAAAACATCCGAAAAAAATTATATCTCATATAAAAACATATAAAAGATCAATCTTTCACGAAGACGTCTTGGCGCATGCAGCGTTCACAAAAGATATTGCCGCAATACATATGGTCAACTCTAGTATTGGTGTATTATTCGAAGATAATTCATTTGAACTTTATGACATAAATAACATTAAAAAACCAATCTTATCATTGGACGCATTCTTTTTTAGATTCAGTAAAGACGGCAACCACATTGCCATTATAGACAAAAAATATCAACTATATCTCTATAAACTGAACAAAGGAAAAACAACACCCATATTCTATTGGCCACACGTTATAGATGTTACCTTTGCACCCAATGGCCACAAAATGACCTTTTCTGTCATAGGTAAAAATATTATAAAGGAACCATGTGAGGATATTTTCCTCATAGACTTACAAAAAAAAGGTAATCTATCAGCACAAGAAACTCCGTTAAAAAATATTAAAGGATACGCTTTTAGTAACGACGGGAACCTCATTACTTATTACTGTTCAAATAAAGGATTTTTCACCTTTTACAATCTCCTGAAAAACAAGATACTACCGCATAAAATAGATCAATATGCATTAAGGCCTAACAATGATACAATTACAATTATATGCGAAAATGACACCTGCCCCTGCCAACTATATGACACGGCTATGGAAAAATTGATCCCCCTAGAAGGACTCCCCCCAAAAAACAGGGGGAAGCTTTCTATCAGCTTGGATGGCAATACAATAATCAGCATGGATGAAACAAATCATGAAGCAATCATATATATAATAAAAGAAAATAGACTACAACCCATAAAAAGATTTACTGATGTATATGATATACAAATAAGCCCCAAAGGGCATATTGCCCTTGTTGAACCATATAATGAAGAAATATATGGCTATAAGGTATATGATCTTAGAAACAAAACCTCTAAACCACTATTAGAAAACATAGAAGATATAGAGGTAAGTGAAGATGAACACACATTAGCCGCAAAGCATATAAATGGTGATCTCTTTTTTTATCAGATCAAAGACAAACAACTACAACCTCTCCATGATAGCCCTATAAAAAATGCTATCTCGTTCCACTTTTGCAATGATGATAAAACGCTCGCCGTCAATTTGCAGCCCCCAAAAACCGACTATGCGATTCCATATCTTGGAGAAAACAGACTATTACGTCATTTAATACATCAAGTACAAATGAGTGAAATTAAATCTATACAATTATATCACACACAACAAGAGCAACTCCAAACCCTATTCCCAGAGCCTCTGACTAACATCAAAACATGCAGATTTAGCCCATACAAAAAGTTTTTAGCCTTTTTAAGCGCAGATAACACATTTTATCTCTATAGCATTGAAACAAATTTTTTAATGTACTCTTTTAAAGATGTTACAAAATATACCTTTGATCCAACCGGAACCTATATCATTGTATATTTTACAAACAATTTCAAAACAATAAAACTTCCTACAAAAAAAGAAATCAGCCTAAAAGATCTCTGGCTCGAAGAAAAAGAGCATATGTTTTTTATGCAAAAAAGTATTGAAAAAGAACAAGAAAAAATATTTGACTATGTTATAATTGATTTTCCTGATAAGCAATACTCCATTCCTCATCCACTTTTACTTGACGCTAATCATGCATTATTTAAAAAGAGACTCTATAAAAAAACAAGCAATTCAACATATAAGCCGACATTTCACACCTTTTTGCAAAAAAAGAATGAAATCAAACGGTTTCATAAAATATATGCTGTATCAGATGATCATGCAAAAACCAAAAAAAAACTAACAAAACTAAAGGAGTAAAAAAATTTAGGGAATAAATAATCATTTTTTTCGGGGGGAACTATATGAAAAAGGGGACACTGTTTTTACTCGTATCTGTTATCACTTTACCTGTTTGTTCTATGGAAGAAGAACAAGAAAAGCAAAACATAACCAGTCATATCATAACACACATCCTATATGCTCAAGATATACAAGGTACACTCATGAATAAACAAAAAAATCTTCTTGCCATCAAAGGTCAAGATGGACTCTATACGGCACTTGATCTTAAAAATCAAGAAAAACCAATAGTAGAAAATGCATATGATATAACACTTTGCCCTCTTGGTAATACTATTGCTGTTATTTCAGATAAACATTTTAACTATTTTCGTCTCTATGATATGAAAAAAGGTACATCTAAAATAATACTCGTAGAACCTTACCCTTCTTGCCCAATTGAAATTACAAAAATGCAATATAGCCCAGATGGAAAACATTTAGCAGTCTGGTACACTGAAACCAACTATAACTTCTTTCAGATCTATATGATTACAACTGAAGAAATAAAACCATATTTTGCAAACTCAAAATCTGATGTGAAAAATGGTGTTTCATTTAGCCCAGATGGAACAAAAATCTCTATTCCTTTTGATAATAGAGAATCAACATGTATCATATACTCTCTTTTGGATGAAAAAGAAAAACAATTACATCACTTTACTCACGTAAATAAATTGCAGTTTATCACTGGGGGATCTGGCATTGCCATAACCTATACTGATAAAAAAAAATATAGATTCGAAATGTATACTTTTGATACTAATAGGCTCAAAAATATCTTGCCTCGATTATTTGAAAATATTGGCAAATGTCATGTAAGCCCTGATGGTACCACCTTCGCGCTCAAGGCTATCTGCTATTCTTATGAAGACTGTATCTGTTCTTTTTATCATCTTGGAAAAGGAAAATTAAAATGTTTACTTGAAGAAAAAAACGTCGGAGATATCAAGTTTAGTAAAGATAGTAGCACCATCTCAATGCAATTAAACGATTCCTATAATATATCTCCATTTTGGCTCGTATACAAGTTCCAAAAAGAAACAAAAAAACTGAAAGAGCTCCATGACGATCAGAATATACAACAAATCAAACTTAACCATAATGGTAATATTCTCTTCATACAATATAAGGGCTACTTACGAACATTTCAAGTATACAAACTTGAAAGCGACCATTATAATACAAAATGGCAAAAACGATTAAACCAAATAAAGACCTTCAAATATAACGATTATAAAAAAATACTTACCACCCATTACAGGAAAACCAATATCCTTGAACTTCATGATATACAAAAAAATGATACACTCTTAGATCGCATCATGAATGTTGCAAAGCACTATATAAGCCCTTATGGTCATATTTTTGTCGCACGAAAAAACGACGTTCTCATGTTACTACCTAATAAAAACAACAAAGAAATAAGTGATGACAAAACAAATCGTATCAAATTTTTAAGAGAAAAGATCACAGAACTTATTCCTGACAAGAAGGCATATTTAAATCTGCAGTCTGGCAAAAAGACAAAAATAACGCTTTTAAAGTCCTTCTGTATGTTATAAGTCACCCACTTCAAGCATCAAGGCTTCCCAGGCATCTTGTTTTTCTTTCAACTCTTGTTGCAACGATTTTAACTTTATCGCAGTTTCATCGTATTGAGGTGTTCCATATGCAATTGTTTCAAATTGTTTCATTATATCTGCTATCTTTTTTTCTGCTCTATCAATGGCAGACTCTACCCGCTTGAGTGTTTTGCGTTGTTGCCACATTTCATTTTTTGCAATCTTACCTTCTTTTGCTTGCTTCTCTTTTGGTTTAGCTGCAACACCTTTTTCAGAAGTATGTTTTTTATAATAAAGAAAGTCATCATAGTTGCCTTCATAATTAATCGTGCCATTGGGAGTTAAATCCAAAATATCTGTTGCCAGATCATTTAGAAAGCTTCTATCGTGAGAAACAAAAATAATTGTTCCATCATAATGAGATAATACGTCAAGCAATACATTTTTTGACGGGATATCCAAGTGGTTAGTCGGTTCATCAAGAATCAAAAGATTTGCATCTTGCAACAATACTTTTACCATTGCCACTCGATTTTTTTCTCCCCCACTCAATACTGATATTTTTTTGTGAATATCATCTCCGCTGAATAAAAAAGCACCTAAAAGGTTGCGAACACGCGCACGTGCCTCTTGGGTTTTACATGCTGACTCCACCTCTTGGATAATAGTATTAAGCGGATTTAATGATACATTTTGATCCTGCTCAAAAAGTGCAGGTTTTACGTTATGACCAAAAGAAAAATCTCCATTCTTAGGCTTATATTTTCCCATAATCACATTAAGCAACGTTGTCTTACCTGTTCCGTTAGGTGCAACAATAGCAACCTTATGTCCCCGTTTTACCTGAAATGTCGCATAGTCAAAAATATCTTTTGCATTAAAGGCAAATCCTAGATTTTTAGCCGTTAAGACAACCTTTCCACTCGGCTTTGTTTTGGGCAACGTAAATCTGACCATTTTTTGTTTATGATCAAGCTCGATTCTGTCCTCTTTCTCAAGAGACTTGAGCATACTTTGTGCCATTTTTGCTTTTGAAGCTTTATACCGAAACTTCTCAATAGTTGCCATCTTTTTCTTGATCAATTTTTGCTGCTCTTCATACTTTTTCTCTCGCATGGCCATATCTGCTTCTTTTTGTACCTGGTATTTACTATAGTTACCAGCATACATGTTAAGTTTACCTAGTGAGATATCACACGTATACTCACACACAGTATCTAGAAAATATTTATCGTGAGATACTAGAACAAATCCAAATGATGCATTACACAAAAAGTCGGCAAACCAATCTTTGGCAACCAGATCTAGGTGGTTTGTCGGTTCATCAAATAAGTAGAAGTCTGCTTTTTGCAGTAATAATTTTGCAAGTACAAGCCGCATCTTCCACCCCACACTTAACTTTGCTACCGGCATATCAAATTGATTTTCTGCAAATCCCAAACCGGAAAGCATTTTTTTTGCCTGAGCACATTTGGCATCATACTCAAGCTCATGCAGCTCCTGGTGCACATGCGCGTAACGCTCAAGCGCTTGTGTATCTTTTTCGTTTTCCTTTATGCGACGCTCAAGCTGATCATGCTCCTGTACCAGATTGCCAAGCTCGACAAATGCTCCCATCACCTCGTTCAAAATAGATTTATCCGAAACTAGAACAACATCCTGTGGCATATACGCACATTTGAATGATTTTGGCATATGAACCTTGCCAGAATCAAGGTGCTGTTGACCTGCAATGGCCTTTAAAAGCGTAGTTTTGCCTGAACCATTCCTCCCCACTAATCCTACTTTTTGGTGAGGAGCAATACTACATGAAATATGATCAAAAACAACTTGCTGCCCAAAGGACAAACTAATATCTTCTAACTTTATCACAATAATTTCCCAAATTATGCTCTTTTATTACCATGATACCATATTTTTGATCATTTTTTTACTGTTAACAACAAAAATAAGAGAAATCTATTCCTGTACCAAGTCGGACAAGTTCGAAACATTAGAGGTCATAGAACTTGCCATTATATCGTCATCATACGAGCTGGAAAGATCTGATGGTGAAACAGAAGAAAAATTCCCTTCATTAGCTGAATCGAGAAATTCTTCTTCCCCTGAAAAAACTCCCGTCTCTAAATCATCTAGGAACTCATTCGAATCAGATGAATATTCACTTCCCTCGGCATCAGATGCCCTCTCTATTTGAATGTTCGTATCTACCCTTTCATCAGACCTGGTCGCCTCACATGAGGGGTCACCTTCACGTGAAGATTCATTCACACCTTCTTCTGATGTGGTAGAAGGAAAATTCGAAGAGCTATTCTCATTTGTTGATACATCTTCCTCAACAGGTATAAGATCATCCTCTTCTATCTTTTTTTTCTTTTTCTTGCAACATTTTTTATACGCAATACAGCCTACTATTGCAAAAATAGAGATAACAAAAAGAACACTAAATGCTATTGCCAACGCTGTAATTATTGTTTTTTCAGAACATTTCCCTGTCACTTTTGCAGTATTCTGTCCTGACGCCTTACAGGCTTGCCGCACAGTTACTGTTTCGTTTACATTTTTTTCAACTGAGATATCCCGCTCACCCGCTCCTAAAAGTGCCTGCAACCCCTTCAGTTGTCTTACCCCATCACATTCAACACCATGCAGCATTTGCGGAAATTCATCAATACTAGCACCATATACGGCATACGGCTCACTATCTTCATTTTTACAAAAACCTACCTCAACTTTTCCATCAAATCTAATCGTAATACAAATGGCTATTCTAGAGTCGCCATTTGACTTTGATCTAAATCCTGGTTCCAAATCAAAGTTTTCAAATGTCTCTTGCGTTGCTCCAACTGATGACAATATTCCGCCCATAATCCCTGGTAAAAAAGTTGCACCAATACCTTCTAATCCATGCAATCTAAAACTCACCCCATCAGATGACACCTCGACATCTTCAACTTCTATATCTTCGTCTTGTGCAACTTGATTTATTGCTTGTTTTATCTTCTGTTCAAGCTCCCTCTGCATAATTTCTTTTCGCTTCTTTTCTACCTCTTTTCTCAAACGTTTTTCTATCTCTTGGCGCTTTTTAATCTTTTTTTGTTTTTCCAGTTCCCTTTTTATGTGTCTTTCCATTTGTTGCTGCTGTAGTTTTTCCAAAAAAGATTGATCGTGGCGATATAACCAACCTCTTTGCCGCTTTACATTTCTTTGAACCCTATACTTATACCCTTGCATTCTTTTGAACTTACATTGCATCCCTTTGACACAAGGTACAAACACATTACATAAAAAGCAAAAAAGGATCTTAACGCAAAGCATTTTTTTCATAAGAGATACCTTTGGATATAACTAAAACAAAGTAAACACAAACAACAATTTTTTATTTTGCCAGAAGAAAAAATAAATACAATGAAAAAACCTAATTAAATAGACTCCCCTAAGGGTTTTAGAATAAAAATTATTGTTATTATTCAGAAACAAAACAAGGAAAACATAAAACAATATTGCTTTACGCTTTCCTTTAAAAAATTTGTCTTTTATTAATAGGTTTTATGACGACAATTGCATTGAGATATTATATCTTATATCCCAATCTTGCACTCAAATTCGCAAGAAAATTACGGTACTCTTTGATTCCCTGGCTTACCTTATAACCACCCTTCTCTCCATAATAAGAATCTACTAAAATCAAAGCTAGCAAAGACTTATTATTAACTATTATTTTTTCTGCTCTTACCGTTATAAAATGACTTGGACCAGATCCAATATATATCTCTTTTGTTGTTTTATTATTTTTAAAATCCTCAAAAGATGAACAAATATCTTGATATTGGTTTGCATTTTTTTCATTAAAATCTAATTCGTTTTTAACTTCTTTCCAGTTTTCAACCACAATCTTAAGCAGGTTAGGCATAATTATATTTCCTTTTTGGTCAAACTCTAAAACTGTTCTTTGTATTTTTTTTTGAAAACATATAGAGCTTCTTAGTGTTTCAGGAAGTGGTATTTTTTTTCCATTATTACCTGACATTGGGCATTGATTCTTTACTTCATTCAATAATTGTCCCCTAGGAAAAAGAATCTTTTTAGGTTTTGTTACTAAATCAAAAAATGTAATCGATTTATTTTGTAATGTAAGAAAGTAACTCCACAAACTATTTAACATTGCAATATCAGCCACAGTTAATTTTTTCCGCTCGTCCATTCCTTCAACAAGCCGACACTCCCATCCCTTCTCAGATAAGATATCAACGGTATTGTTAACAGCATTTTCTATATAATTGTCATCATTTAAGATCTTAATAACCGTGTCTGCATCATTGTACATACCCAAGATTTGTGAATTTACAAAACCAAAATACCCACAACGAACAATATCTTTTTGATATACAGAGGTAAACTGTATTGCAATAACATTAGAGCCAAGTCGCTCAAATGCTATATTACTTTTTACCCAATCAACGATCACAGGTTTGACCTTTTCTTCTCCTATTTTAATGGCTTGTAAGTTAACGCCAGCTTTAGCAATTAAACTTTGTGCAAGACTATCTTTTTTACTAATATACTGCAATTGCATAAGCTCATAAAAATCAACCTTTTCCTCAACAGGACTTGGAAAATACATTGTTGATACATTAAAACAAGATAAAGATAATATACATATTATAAAAAATTTTATTTGTTTTTTCATAAAGAAACTCCATCATTTAAGAATAAAATAACCTATCCAATTTAGTATAAATTATAGCATATTTACTCAAAATGTCAATTAATTCATATATTTTAAAGCGTTTTTCACACAGCAAAAGGGAGTTGCTTTAAATTTTAAAGCAACTCCCTTTTGCTATGTATTATTCTAACCTAAGTTGTGACCTTTAAAGCTTTGGTTATGATCTTTGAAATTTGTAAAAAAGTGGCTCCCGTAGGATAATCTCCAGAAAGATTTAATAAACAAAAAACTGGAGAAGCTATGGAAGCCAAA
>Ga0180433_10011266_pt1 | contig 10622 bp, 11 predicted proteins | sample SS_ome_8_FD_132980 | JGI IMG/M metagenome (GOLD analysis project Ga0180433, IMG submission 132980) | Hypersaline lake sediment archaeal communities from the Salton Sea, California, USA - SS_1_D_1 metaG | ecosystem: Environmental > Aquatic > Non-marine Saline and Alkaline > Hypersaline >...
GGGCGCACCCCGCTCGAGGCGGCCGACACACCAAGCCTCGATCGAGTCGCCATCGACGGCGAGTGCGGCCAGATGGACCCCATCGGCCCCGGCATCCGCGCCGGCAGCGACACCTCGCACCTCTCCATCCTCGGCTACGATCCCTTTAAGGTCTACACCGGGCGCGGTCCCTTCGAGGCCCTTGGCATCGGTATGGATGTCCAGCGCGGCGATGTCTGCTATCGCTGTAACTTCTCGACCATCGAAGGTGGCCTCGAATTGACCAATGGCGAGTTCGCGGGGGGCAAAGTCATCGACCGGCGCGCCCAGCGTATCGCCGAAGGAACCCACGACCTCGCGCAGGCCGTCGACGAAATGAAGATCGAAGACATCACCTGCTACGTCAAAGAATCAGTCGAGCACCGCGCCGCGCTCATCCTTCGAGGCCCCGGCCTTGGCCCCAATGCCACCGACGTCGATCCACACGAAGAAGGCATACCACCGCATGGCTCCCATGCCGAGGATGAAGAATCCAAGAAGACCGCCCGCATCGTCAACCAGTTCACCTTCAAGTCATGGGAGATCCTCAGAGACCATCCAGTCAACAAAAAGCGTGAAGAGGAGGGCAAACTTCCCGCCAACATCATCATGCCTCGCGGGGGCGGCGTCGCCCCACACCTCGACCCCTTCGCCGAGCGCTACGGCATCAAAGGCGCGGCCGTCGTAGAAACCGGTCTTATCGCTGGCATCGCCCGCTATCTCGACATGACCGTTCCCGATGTTCCCGGCGCGACCGGTGGAGCCGACACCGACGAGATCGCACTCGCCAAGGCTATCATCGCCATGCTCGGCGAGCACGACTTCGTTCTCTGCAACTTCAAAGCCCCGGACCTGGGCGGCCACGATTCCAAACCCGAGGCGAAAATCGAGGCCGCCGAGAAACTCGACAACCTCGTCGCGTACGTGCTCGAACATGCCCCCCAGGGGCTGCACATTGGCATCACCGCCGATCACTGCACCCCCATCAATTACGGCGACCATACTGGTGACACGGTCCCCATCGCCATCTGCGGCCCCAACGTCCGTCCCGATTCCGTGGATAGTTTTGGGGAACGCTCCGTCGTCACCGGCGCCATCGATCGAATTCGCGGCTTCGACATCATGCCCATCTTTACCAACCTCATGGGCGTCCAAGAAAAATTCGGCGCCTGACCAGAACCGCGAGCAAGATCCCGGCTCCCACATCCACGTATACAAATACCCTCGCCAGTGCCGCAGGCACCTGCCGGGCGTTGCCATCGGACACGACTTATGCGCCGAGGGCCGTGTTCAATGTTGCCGTATGGCCAAACCCCACGAGTATCTTCCGATCCGGACCGTCTTCCGCAATGCCATCCGCCGCCTTCGACTTCGTTCGAATCGCTCGGCGGCGACTTTATCGCCTGGCCGACGCGTTTTCTACAAGCCGATCCAACTCCTGCTTGCCTTCCACCACATTCACCTCGAAACCGGCATCCGTGGCCTCTCCCACTCCAAGCTCCACGAGCTGCCCTTTCTCACGGAGCGCCTCTCGCCCAATGGCCGGCGAGTTCGCCGGTTCGAGTCCCAACACATACTCCCGATCGCCGAACATCTTCCACTCCGTAAAGAACGGGAGTTCCTGTTTTCGATACTGGACCTGCACCCCAATATTGAGCCGCCGGTTGATGAGCCCATACGTCACGATCCCGTCCGCGTCGGCCTCCATCGTATGGGCGTACACCCGCTCCTCATAGCCTGTGGCGGGGCCGATAATCTCCGCCCAACGCTCCTGTTCGGCCCTCGCGCGCTCGTCTCTGGCCACAACCTTGGTGCTCGGCAGTATCATCTCCGCCCCATCATCGAGCAGCGGGAAACCCAAATTGATGTGATAGAGCAACATCAGCGGCGACGGCCGCGCGCCGATGTTCACAATGCGGTCCCTCACTGAGAACCCCGCTCGATCCGACCGCGCTCGAATCGTTCGATGCATCTCCAACTCCGGCCCGAACAACCGCGCCTCACGCACCACCCCACTCACCTCTAGAGCCAGATGATCGCTCTCCCATTCCTCTCGAACGCTCACCCGTTCGGCCGGGGCCGCCGAAACGCGACCGTGCAGACCAAGCGCTTCCCCCTGATCCGTATTCGGACCACCCGTCTGTGTCAATCCACACGTCGTGTTCAATCCGCCGAAGAACGTCCAAAGCCACTCGATCCAGCGCGAGTCATAGAAGGCGGGATTGGCGTCGCCGGCCGCCGACCGCCAACACAAGCTCATCCCCTTGTACCGGGCCTCGCTGATATCCATCGCTCGATCCAGGAGCACGGTGAAATCGAGCCCGGTCGTCGTCCGGAAATCCACCCCGCGTACGCCGTTCGCGCGCCCATCGCTCAGAGTAAACGGCCGCAGCCCCCCGACCTGGGAAACATGCCCGATTCGTTTCTCTACATCGGCTCGTCCGTATCCGAATATCGACATATCCTCCTCCATGACATCGCCCTCTCGGGGCAAATCCTCGACCATCGAACAGAACCGCTTCTATCGAGAATGACGGCAGAGAGCGGGCGAATCCCCGGCCGTTTTTCCCGCGGGACCTCTTCGCTCGACGCGCAGACGCCGTGCCCTACAGATACAAGAAGCCTCATAGAACTCCTCTGGCCGGTTTTCCAGCGCCCTCTCCCTCAAGCGGGAGAATCACCCTCCCGCGTGGTAATCTCCTATACACCCAATCGTAGGGCAGACGCCGGTTGCTTCGGTAGCTTGCTGCCGAAGCGGACGTGCTGCCCAAACGCAGCACGAGGTAAGAGGGGATGGCCGACAACAAGCCTATGGTTGTTTCTATAATTTAGTGCCGAAGTCTCGACCTTCGTCTCCCACCGGCTAGCTGAAGTAGTTGGGTTGACAACGCAAACAGATGATTGTAGACTGCGCTCAGTCACGAGGCGGGCGTTCGGCGCTACACACTAGCGCATACCTTCGGCCTTCGATGTGCAACGGTGGCACCTGACCCATGGGGCCCGCATCTGGAGAATGACGACGTGCGATCCAGACAGCCCGGCGACACTGAAATACACGCACAGCTGGCCCTTGAAGAACTTAACATCTGTGACAGGTACTCGCCGGGCGCGCGTGTTACATTGCATCATGGTGACTGCCGTGACCTGCTTCGCGAACTGCATGACAACCTACCCGAGTCCAGTTGCCGGTTGATCGTCACGTCACCACCCTACAACATCGGGAAACGCTACGAACGGCGTAAGGACCTGGATACGTACTTGGAGCAGCAGGCGGAAGTCATCGCTCTCTGTGTTTCTGTGCTGTCGGACGAGGGGAGTATCTGCTGGCAAGTGGGCAACCACATCGCGCCTGGGGGCGAGGTATACCCGCTGGACACCCTCCTGTACCCGATCTTCAAGCAGCATGGACTGTACTTGCGTAACCGCATCATTTGGCATTTCGAGCACGGGCTGCACTGCTCCAAGAGGTTCTCCGGCCGCTATGAGACCATCTTGTGGTTCACGAAAGGGTCCTCCTACGTCTTCAACCTCGATGCGGTGAGAGTTCCACAGAAGTATCCTGGGAAGCGGTACTACAAGGGACCAAAAAAGGGTAAGTACTCGTCGGATCCCCGTGGAAAGAATCCTAGCGATCTCTGGCAGATACCTAACGTCAAGCACAACCACGTCGAAAAGACGATTCACCCATGTCAGTTCCCGGTCGAGCTGATCGAGCGTCTGGTCCTCAGCATGACCAATCCGGGCGACCTCGTGCTGGATCCTTATATGGGTGTGGGTACCACAGCCGTGGCCGCCATCAAGCACTCCCGCAGGGCCGCCGGGGCTGACGTTATGGGGGAGTATATCGAAGTCGCCAGAGAGCGTGTGGTTCTCGCGGCACGGGGTGCGCTACGAACGAGGCCGATGTCACGGCCTGTCTACGAGCCGTCTCCCAATAGCACTCTTGTCAGACGCGACGACCTGTCGGCCACACCAGCAGAGGCTTTCGATTATCAAGTCCGAGAAGGCGGCGACGGTGCATAAAGTCTATGAATATTCACACCTTGGCGGCCGGCAGATGCTCACTGTCGATTACCCGGAGATAGAGGCGGAGATCAACGAAGTAATCGCTGCCGTTGGAACGCCCAGCAAGTCAAAGGTCAGTAAGGAAAAGACGAAGCGAGGGAAGCTGCTCTACTCCCCCAAGGACATCAATGCTCGGTTCAAAGAGCAGTTCCACAAGCGCGGCTATCGTGAGCTTCGGGATGTCTACACCATCACGATACCGGGGTCATCAACCCAGGTCCGGGGAGCCTACAAGCAGATCGATTTCGTGAAAGATCGCGTTCTGGTCGAGGTGCAGTTCGGCAAGTATGCCTTCATGTTCTACGACATGGCGAAGTTCCAGTACTTCTTCAACGAGAACCAAGCTGACGTAGGCGTGGAGATTGTACCGTGCCATGCTATGCATGCGCAGATGTCGAGCGGCGTATCCTATGGTGAGCAGTTGGTGTACGATATTGAGCGGCTTAAGCGTCACTTTCCCGCAGTCCCCGTAAAGGTTATTCTGGTAGACGTCGCGCAGCGAGGTGATTGACGAACTGTCCCCATAGGACTTCTGCCACAGGGCCCACTGGTGATGCGCCGCGAGAGGGGAAGACTTAGAGAGGATGCATCGCCTCCAACTCGTCACCGTCAAGGACCTGCTGGAGGGCAAGCAACTGCAACTGCCCGAGAGCCGCCGCGACGTCACCTTCAAGAAGGCCCCGCGGGCGAAGTCGAAGCAGGGCCGGCTCGACGGGGTGTAGCCGATGAGCCGTAACAAGTCGTGGTACAGGAACATGTCTCCTGCACCTACCTTTGGATCGAGGAAAAATCATGCCTAAGCGCAGCAGCCAACTTGTCTGCCAACACCTCGAAGGCGTTTCCCGACGAGTCCTGGCCGCCTATCCTGATATTGTCCGCAACATGGCGCGCGGCCGCCACGGCATATACGCCCTCTATCGCAGAGATAAACTCTACTACGTAGGATTGGCGACTGACCTACGACAGCGCCTCACGCAACACCTACGCAACCAGCACGCTCAGACCTGGGACAGGTTCTCCCTCTACCTCACGGTCGGCGATGATCACATACGTGAAATTGAATCTCTTTTTCTCCGAATCACCAAACCACGAGGCAACAAGGTCACACCATCACTTACTCACTCCGAGAATCTGCTGGGCGAGCTTCGCAATCACATCAAGGCCCGGCAGCGGGCCGAACTCGACGATATCGCGCCAAATCGCCGAAGAAAGACTGCCAATAAACGCCGAGCGCAGCGGGCCGCTCCTCGCACCGGCCGCACGCCGGTTCTGGCGAAGTACACTACAAAACGATTGCGCCTGAGTATGACGTACAAGGGCAAGCAATACCGCGCGACTGTTCTGAAAGACGGCAGCATCTTCGGACGGCGAGGGAAAATATTCACCTCTCCGTCGGGTGCCGCTCAGGCTGTGACCGGGCGACCCGTAGATGGCTGGCGCCGCTGGCGCTACGAGCGCGCGCCCGGCGACTGGGTCCCCCTTGACGAACTCAGAAAGTGACGTCCCCTGCCCAGAGGCCAACGCGGGATTCTTCACTGCGTTCAGCATGACGGCAGAGAGCGGACGACGTGGGGCTTCTATCGATAAGCTCTATCCATCCAGAAAACCGCTTGCGCCCATCGAATCGACATACCCCCTCAACCGCTCCCGCCTCGCCATGAACGCCTCGAAGAGTCCATCGGCCGTCTCCTCGATGGTCCGCCGATTGTTCGTATATGGATCGTGTTTCGTCGCCTCATTCACCTGGCCGATCCATTCCCCCGGAATCGACGCCGTCCCGGATAGCGCGCCGGCCAGGCCCCCGGCGACGGCCGCCAGACAGTCCGTATCTCGACCGAAGTTCACCGACGCGATGATGGCCGCTCGGGGATCGCCCTTCGTGATGGCGAACACGGCCAGGCCCTTGGACACAATCTCGTTCGCCTGAGACATGTGGTAGTGGAAGTAGTCCCCGCCGAAGTAATGCTCGTAGAACTCATCCCGCATCGCCTTCCAGTCGCCGTGCTTCTCCGCGAGTTCGAGCGCCCGCGCTACCTCTCGATGTTTCGGGAGACTCGTCTCCCGAAATGCCACCAACAGCAGAAACAAGGGGAGGATATTTGGCAGAGCTGTCGCGGGATATGAACATTCCAGTGTGCGGATGGGATTGACGGCTCCGTTCTCTCGACTATATTAGGAATGGTTACTATTATGAAAAAGGATGGAGGCGAAACCCCGAAACTCAGGATGACGCGCCAGCGGCGCGCCCTGCTGGAAACAGTCGAGGCGCACCCGACCCACCCCACGGCCGATGAAGTCTACCGATTGGTGCGTCGGCGTCTTCCACACATTAGCCTCGGGACCGTTTATCGCAATCTGGAGTTGCTGGCGGAGCGCGGGCTCCTTCGGAAAATCGAGTTCGGCGGAGGGCAGATGCGATTCGACGGGCGAACGGACCAGCACTATCACGTTCAATGTACGAAATGCGGACGGCTCGACGATGTGGCCATTACGGCCGGCAGTCGGCTCGAACGCTCGGCGGAGCGCGCAACGGGCTATGAGATTCAGGGGCATCGTGTGGAGTTCGTCGGACTCTGTGGCCAGTGTCGGACAGCGCGGTCGAGGGGGCGCAAAGGGAGAGCCTCTTCAGGAACGAAGCGAGCAGGAACGAAGCGAGGTTGCGCTTGAGCGGATATACGTCACTTCGGAGAAGGGGTAGAGGATGCACGATATGACGGCCGGGAATTTGCGCAGTGCTTATGGCGGGGAGTCGATGGCCTATATGCGCTATATGATTTGGGGGGACAAGGCTGAGGCGGAGGGTTTTTCGCGTGTCGCCAGGTTGTTTCGAGCTATCGCCCATGCCGAGACCATTCACGCCACGAATCATTTCACCGAATTGAGCGATGAGGTGGGTCCTTATCTCGTCGCCTCGATGGCCGGCTTCGGCCAGGGGTCGACGAGTCAGAATCTGGAAGGGGCAATCGAAGGTGAGACCTTTGAGATCGAGGAGATGTATCCCGCCTATTTGGAAACGGCGAAGTCGCAGAAGGAGCGGGGCGCCGTCCTCAGTTTTCATTACGCCCTGTCTGCCGAGAAGACGCATGCTGAGATGTATCAGCGGGCAAAAGATGCGGTGGACGAGGGCCGCGATTTGGAGTTGGGGCCCGTTCAGGTCTGCGAAGTCTGTGGTTGGACTGCGGAGGGAGAGATCCCGGATAAATGCCCGATCTGTGCGGCCACGAGAGAAAAATTCCGCAAGTTCGCATAGCGGCTGCGATTGCGCCGCTTGATAGGACCAGGCCGTTGGCTTGGAGAGATGACTTCGAACTTGGAGGGAACGGGAATGAATACAGAGGAACAAGGGGCGCGGTTGCCTCTGATCGGTGAGCCGGCTCCGGCGTTCGAGGCGGAGACGACGAAGGGGCTTCTGAAGTTTCCCGACGACTACAAGGGGAAGTGGGTGATCCTGTTCTCGCACCCAGCGGATTTCACGCCGGTGTGCACGACAGAGTTCATGGCGTTTGCGAGTATAGCGGACGAGTTGAAGGAATTGAACGCGGAGTTGGTGGGGCTCTCGATCGATAGCACATACAGCCATATTGCCTGGCTGCGGACGATTGAAGAGAAGATCGAACTGAAGGGGATGAAGGGCGTCAAGGTTGATTTTCCCGTCATCAGCGACCTGACGATGGACGTCTCGAAGAAGTATGGAATGCTGCAGCCGGCCGCGAGCACGACTCAGGCTGTCCGGGCGGTCTTTCTCATTGACCCGGAATCGAAGGTGCGGGCCATCCTCTACTACCCGCTGACCAACGGGCGAAATATGGACGAGATCAAACGTCTTCTGATCGCCATGCAGCGGACCGACGCACACAAGGTGGCGACGCCGGCGAACTGGCGTCCCGGAGATGAGGTCATCATCCCGCCGCCCGCCACGACGCCGGCGGCGGACGACCGAGTCGCGGGAGCAGGGACTGAGTATCAGTGTCTGGATTGGTTCTTGTGCATGAAGAAGGATCCGGCGGAATAGGATGCGCTTGTTGCGAATTGAGGTGGGGTGGGGTTTGGATGGCGGCGGCCGAATACCATAAGAGGTAAGGAGAACCACGGAATGCTGAGCAAGAAGATGGAGAAGGCGCTGAACGGACAGATCAATGCCGAGCTGTACTCGTCGTATCTCTACCTGTCCATGGCGGCATATTTCGAGTCGAAGAACCTGCCCGGTATGGCATCGTGGATGCGCATTCAAGCGGAGGAAGAGAAGATGCACGGGATGAAGTTCTTCGATTTTGTGGCAGACCGGGGCGGGCGCGTGATTTTAGATAAAATCGACGCGCCGGAGACTGAGTGGGCCTCTCCGCTCGCCGTCTTCGAGGCTGCCTATGGGCACGAGCAGAAGGTGACCGGGCTCATCAACGATTTGGTGAAGTTGGCCAAGAGCGAGTCGGATGCGGCGACGGATATCTTTCTCCAGTGGTTCGTGACTGAGCAGGTGGAGGAAGAGAAGTCGGCCGACGAGGTGGTGCAGAAATTGAAGATGATCGAAGGCGCGCCGCATCTTATGCTGATGATGGATCGAGAGCTTGGCGCGCGGCAAGCCGCCACCGCAGCAGCAGAGGAAGGGGAATGAGTGAAGAATGAGTTTTAAGTTCAATGCCGATGAACTGCTGGAGATGGCGCTCGAGATAGAGCAAAACGGAGCTGAGTTCTACAAACGGGCGGCCGAGATGGGGCAGAGCCAGAGCGAGCGTGCGATGTTGCTCGAATTGGCGGCGATGGAAGAAGACCACGAGAAAACCTTCGCGGAGATGCGCTCGGGTCTGACCGATGGGGAGCGGAAGGAGACGACATACGATCCTCACGGTGAGTTGCCCTCGTATCTCCAGGCGATGGCCGACAAGCAGGTGGTGAAGAAGGGTGAGAAACCTGCGGATCGACTCACGGGCGAAGAAACCATCGAGGACATCTTGCGTTTCGCTATCGGTCTGGAGAAGGACTCGGTCGTATTCTACCTGGGCCTGCAGGAGTTGGTTCCAGCGCGCTTGGGCCGTGAGCGTATCGACGATATCCTCAAGGAAGAAATGAACCACATCGCCCAACTCGGCGACTTACTGCGATGCGCTCGGAAATAGGCTATGGGCGAAGATTGGTTAGAAGCTATTTCATAACCTAGGCCAAAACGGCCCAGTTGACCCATAGATGCCTTTGTAGAGGTTATGAAATGATCTCTAGGGAGTAGATCTGTTGGCAATGACGATTGAAAGCCCCTTTTCCGCGGTCAGAGTGACGGACCGCGTCTATTGGGTTGGTGCGATCGACTGGGGTGTTCGCGATTTTCACGGGTACGCGACGCCGCGCGGGAGCACGTACAATGCGTATCTCGTGCTGGCCGATAAGGTGACCTTGGTCGATACGGTCAAGGCGCCATTCGTCGGAGAGCTGCTGGGGCGGGTGGCTTCGGTGATCGAGCCTGAGCGCATCGACTACGTGGTGTCGAATCACGCGGAGATGGACCATTCCGGCGCGCTGTCGGAGGTGCTCGCCGCGGTGAAGCCGGAGAAGCTCTTCGCCTCGAAGATGGGAGCGAAGGCTCTGCGCGAGCATTTCGCATTCGACCGCGAGATTACGACGGTGGCGGATGGAGAGAGTCTGAGCCTGGGGAACGCGACGCTCCAGTTTTTCGAGGCGAGGATGCTTCACTGGCCGGACAGCATGATGACGTATGTGGCCGACGACCGCGTGCTGCTGTCGAACGATGCCTTTGGCATGCACTTGGCGTCGAGTCAGCGGTTTGCCGACGAACTCGATGCGAACCTATTGCGATATGAGGCGGCGAAGTACTACGCGAATATTCTGCTGCCACTTTCTCCACTGGTGACAAAACTGCTGGAGAAGGTGGGTACACTCAACATAGACATCGATATCATTGCGCCGAGCCACGGTCCCATCTGGCGAAGAGACCAGAGTCGCATTATCGATTGGTATGGAGGATGGGCCGGAGGGAAGGCGAAGAAAAAAGCTGTCGTCGCCTATGACACAATGTGGAACAGTACGGCGGCGATGGCGAAAGCTGTGAGCGAAGGATTAATTGCAGCCGGCGTCGAGACTATGGTAATGTCACTGCGATCGAGCCATCGCAGTGATGTCGTAACAGAGGTGCTTGAGGGGGGAGCCCTGTTGGTGGGCTCTCCGACTTTAAATAATGGCGTGCTTCCGACGGTCGCTGATCTTCTGAGCTATCTCAAAGGGCTCAGACCGCGGAATCTGGTTGGGGCCGCTTTTGGGTCCTATGGCTGGAGTGGCGAAGCGGTAGGACACATCGAGGAAGCGCTCGCGGCTCTTGGCATATCGTTGGAAGCCGAAGGTCTGAAGGTGAAGTATGTGCCTGACGAAGAGTCGCTGGCTCGATGTTCTGCATTCGGACGGGAAATAGCTGAAAGGCTTGGAAAGCTGTAGCTGATTTTTTTTGAAGAGCGCAGAGGCAAATGTCGGACCCGTGACGAAATACCAGTGGTTGGCGCGCGGCGATTTGCGCGATCCATGGCGACCCCGAGGAC
>Ga0180433_10011268_pt1 | contig 10622 bp, 12 predicted proteins | sample SS_ome_8_FD_132980 | JGI IMG/M metagenome (GOLD analysis project Ga0180433, IMG submission 132980) | Hypersaline lake sediment archaeal communities from the Salton Sea, California, USA - SS_1_D_1 metaG | ecosystem: Environmental > Aquatic > Non-marine Saline and Alkaline > Hypersaline >...
AACCGTCCAACCGTTCAAGTGGGACAGCTTGAAGTATGAGCTAGCCGAGGACGATGGAGTCGTGGACTGGGAGGCGACCGAGGAAACAATCCACATGGCGTGTGTGAACCCTGAGTGCGAAGCCACGTTCAAGGACACTGCCAAAGAGCGCCGGATGCTGTCAGAGTCGGGTCGCTACGTCAGCCAGAACGATCACCCGCTAGCCGGTCATGTCGGGTATCACGCAAATGCCTTGTGCTATTGGCGGATTCCTTGGGCAAAGCTAGTTCGTCAGTGGCATGAGGCGAACGAAGCCAAGATGCGGGGCGACCTGTCCAAGCTGGAAATTTTCGTCACCAAGCGACTCTGTGAGTTTTGGACACCGACACCTTACGAGATGGAGCATGAGCTTGAGGTTGGCAGCTACAACCTGGCTGACTTTGCCAATGGTGAGCTTGTGGACAACGAGGAAGACCGCTGCATGGCGATTGACGTTCAGCAGAACGAGCTTTGGTGGACAGCGGCTGCTGTGACCGGAGACGGCCATGTTCAGGTGCTGGATTGCGGACAGTTGCTGACGTTTGATGAGGCGGAAGAGACTCGTAAGCGGTTTAAGATTCCTCCTCGATGTGTGTTGGTGGATAGCCAATATCGGCAGGACTACGTGTTTCAGACCTGCTCCAAGTATGGATGGACGGCTTATCGCGGTGTTTTCCGTGAATACTTCAACCTCAACATTCAGGGTGAGATTCGTCAGGTGCCGTATTCCAAGGCATTGCCGGTTCAGAGTGGTTCTGGTGCTAGGACGTTCTGCGTTAACTTTTGCGTGAACCCGATCAAGGACGTGGTTGCTGAGATGCGAGCAGGTCGGATGGGTTCGCTTATGGTGCCGTCAGACATCGACCCGCGGTTCAAAGATCACTTGAACGCGGAGGTAAAGCGCCGGGTGGTAGCCGGGAAAGAGCGCCGGGAACAGGAAATGTGGGTTCGGATCGGCAAGCGGGACAACCACATGCTCGATAACGTGATGGCGATTGTCGGCTTCGGGATGATTCGGCGGCTTATTCAGTCAAACGCATAAGGCTTGCAATTGCACGTAATTTGCATTTTCATCTGCTGTATGGCAGACGTGATAGCAATGGCAGCGATGCTCTGGGATGAATACCAGAACGACAATACCCTGCTTGCGACACTTAGGACTGAGCGGACTGCGCTGAGAAATGCCATCATTGCCGGGACGACGACAGGCGACATCGTTCAGGGCAACAAGAACGGAGCATCCTACACGATGCGGCCAGGTTTCACGGTTCAGGACAGGATTCACATTCTGGACCGAGCCATCAAAGGAATTGAAGCCAACGTCCGTCCTAGTCGGACCCAGCGAATCATCTTCTCGTGATCGTCGATCAATACGGCCAGCCAGCCACTTACACCCATCGTTTCAACCGTTCCGCTACGAATACGGGACTTGATCGTCCTTGGATGCCTACGCGGCTGGAGGACATCGACAAGCTGATTACGCCAGTTGACCGGAGGACGCTTCTTGCTGTCTCACGGAGCCTGATTGAGAACTACGGACCTGCTCGCTCGATTGCGCGGCAAATCCCGATGTTCTCTGTCGGTAATGCTTGGATTCCGAGCATGGAGACCGGCGACGAACCGACCAAGAACAAAGCAGAGGTTGTCATTCGTGAAGGATTTTGCACCCGAGTTGACCTGCAAGGACGGGACTTCTCGACGCTTCTCTACCACCTAGCACACCTTCTCATTCGTGATGGCGAGTATTTCGTCCTGCTATCCGAGTGGCAGACAGGTTGGCCTGCCGTTCAGGTGATTCCATCGCACCGGATTGGTCAGCGGGATAACGGGGACATGGTTGAATCTGGTCCGTATGTCGGACTCCGCATCAATGACGGCGTGGTGTTCAACAAAGCAGGGACTCCCGTTGCCTACCGATTCCTTGCCGATGATCCAGACGAAGACTTTGAGATTTCCGCTCGCTCGCTGATTCACAGGTTTGACTCGGACTATCCCGAGGCGATTCGCGGGTATCCTGCAATTTCCCACGGACTCAACGACGGTCGGGATGCCTTACAGGCACACGAATGGGAGCGTCTGAAGATGCTTGCCGTCAGCGCACACACGCTGATTGAGCATACGGAGACCGGGGTTCCAGACGACGACACTAGGAACCACTTTGACAGCAACGGCAACGCACTGGCGAACGGAACCGCTGGCGAGATTTCCACCGGAACATTGTTCGGCGGCATCTACAAGACCGTTCGTGCCGGGACTGGCTACAAGCTGGAGGCAATGGAACACAAGACGCCAGGTGAGCATTTCGAGTCGTTCAACGACAGGCTCATTCACAAGATGGCAACCGGTGTTCCTTGGCCTTTGAGTTGGATCTGGGACGGTCACAAGGCGCAAGGAGGAACGGCAGAGCGGCGGGACATCATGCAGGCACGGCGCACCATCGAGGATATGCAGTCGATGATTGAGCCGACAGCAAAGCGCATTCTCGGCTACGCATACCAGAAACTCCGCAAGCTGAATCGCGTCAATGCCAGTGCCGATTGGTGGCGGTGGAGCTTCACCAAGCCAGCCAAGCCGACGATTGACGACGGACGGGTGAGCAAGGCAACGCTGGAAATGTGGCGTGCCGGTCTCATCAACGATGAGGACGTGCTTGCTGAGATGGGCAAGGACCATGACGACCATTTCCGCCAACGATTTACCAACGCAGCGAACAAAGAATTGATGTTCATGGAGACTCAGGAGTCCAAGGGAGTAACTCTTGACCCACGCATCAAGGGAATGTTCACGCCAAACGATACGGGAGAACAAAAAGATGAAGATTCAGGCAACGACTAACCACCTTCGGATGCTTTCCAGCGTTCGTGGCGAACTCTGGGCGATGAACGAGGATCGAGTGCGGGAAACTGCGTTCGCTTGCCTCGATGCCATTGAGAAGACCGAGACCCACGCGGATTTGTCGGATTTGTTCCCGATGAAGCAAGAAGCCTCGATGATCCAGACCGACAGCGATAAAATCGCCGTCATTGGAATTCGTGGCTCACTGATGAACAAAGCACCGAAGCTCTACGAGGAACTTGGCCTTGTAACCCGATACAGCACCATTGAGGCAGAGACCAATGCTGCCGTTAATGAGGGTGCGACCGGCATCATTTACGCCATTGACAGCCCAGGCGGCACCGTTGCAGGGGTCATTGAAACTGCTGACGCTATCGGCAATGCTGGCGTTCCCACTGTCGCTTGGTGCGACGGACTTGCTTGTTCTGCTGCATACTGGCTTGCCAGCCAAACAGACGCCATTGTCTCCACGCCTAGCGCCGAAGTTGGCAACATCGGAGCAATCCTGTCTTGGGCTGACTGCTCAAAGTTCTGGGACAGCATGGGGGTTGAATGGAAAGCACTAGTCAGCGAGGGAGCCGATCTCAAAAGCACTTTCCACACTGAACCGGACGATTCTCAGATTGCCTTCCTACAAGAGCGCATCAATTCCGCTGGCGAAGCCTTCAGAAATGCCGTCGAGGAAGGACGGGCCAAGTCTGGCGAGTCGTTGGACCCCGAAGTTTGGCGTGCTGGCTGGTATTCCGGCGACAAGGCGCAATCACTCGGACTGGTTGATGCAATCGGCAAAATCGACGTTGCCTTGAAGTTCTTTTGCTAGCGCATAAAATTTGCTCTTGCACAAAAGTTGCATATTCACTAAAACCGAACTTAAACAAACATCATGTTTACCACTCGCAAAGACCTTCAAGATGCCTTGGAGGCGGAACAAAAGGAAACCGCCCGTCTTGAGGCAGAGCTTCAAGCGGCTCAAGAACTCAACGAAGAGGCGACCGGCCAATCTCAGCGTCTTGCCGAGTTGGAAGAGTCTCTGACCCAGGCACAGACCGACCTTCAAATTGAGCGCGAAGCTCACGAAGAGACGAAGGCAGCACTGGAAGCCGAGAAGGAGAAGACCACCGACGAAGCGATCCAAGCTCGCGTGACTGAGGAAATCGCCTTGGCTGGACACGCTCCGGTTGAGGTTCCCGCAGAAGGAGCCGAGACGGTCGGAACGCTTCACCTCGACAAGTTCAACTCCCTTGAGGGAGCGGAATCCACTGAATACTTCAAGAAGCACCAAGCCGCCATCCGTGAGGAACTGACACGCGGCTGATTCACCAACTCAACCACACAATCCAATGGCAACTACCTTTAACGACAAGATTTTCGCGCAGGAAATCTTCCAACAAGTCCGTCCGCTCCTGACTCCTTTCAGCGTCTGGGCGAATGACATTTCGCCCGCTCGCAAGCAGAAGGGTGACAGCGTTACCGTTCCTCTGTTCGGCAACACGACCACCACTACTTTCTCGCAATCGACTACGGTTTACGAGCAAAGCGGCGGCACCATCAGTGCGATCACCGTCAACCTCAACCTGGACGACATCACTCCGGTTGATTTGACCCTTCGCCAGCTTGCGGAGTCCAGCGCAGCCGGACGTTTTGATGCTTTTGCCGTTCAGATGGCAAATTCACACGCGGCACGGATGCTGTCCCACGTCTTCAGCGCGATCACCACCGGCTCTTTCGGAACTGCTGCTGTTTCCACCTCGATCGCCAACTACGACCGGGACACCATCCCTCTCGCTCGCAAGGCGATGATTAACGACGGTGTTCGTGGCCCGATGGCAATGGTTATCAACCCTGACGTTGAGGCCAATTTCCTGAGTGACGACAAGCTCACTCTTGCTCTTAACCGTGGCACTCCTACGGTTATGGACGAAGGTATGCTTGGCAAGCTCTACGGCTTCGACATCTATTGCGCTCCTGAACTCGGCTACAACGCCGTTTCGCTGGTTGGCTTCGCTACCGGCAAGAACGCAATGGCAATCGCCTTCCGTGGGTTGGACGAAGACCTTCCTGACGAAGACTATGCCGCTGTTGAACAGCTCGTGGATAACGAGACTGGGTTTGCAATGACCTACACTCGCCATTGGAGCCGTTCTCAGGGTAAGTTCTTCATCAACCTCCGTTCCCTCTTCGGCTTTGCCAACGCTGTGACCAAGGAAATGAACCTCCTTGTTCGCACCGACTGATTTGCTCGGCGCATAACGTGTGTCTCTGGGGAGAGACCAGCCCGACCCTCTTCGCTTGGGGGGTCGGGCTTTCCGAGTGAAAGGCAACGCCTCTCAGAATGAAATGAAAGTCAGTCTCTGTGTGATTACAGGGAACGCGGAGCAATACATCGAGCGTTTCCTTGACTCCTTCCAACCTCACTTTGATGAGGTTTGCATCGTCCGAGCCATCGGCAACCAGGAGCCGGATAGGACGCTGGACATCGCCAAGGCCAGAGAATGCCGGGTTGATGAATACTTCAACGCAGAAGGAAACAGTTGGCCGCACGTTGACGACTTTGCGGCGGCACGGAATCAGTCCTTCGACATGGCGACGGGTGACTGGCTCATGTGGGCGGATACCGATGACATCCTCCAAGGCGGCGAATTGATTCGTCCGACACTGGAAGCCATCGACGCAGACATTCCCGTCGTCGCCGTTCCCTATGACGTTACGGATGACCAACTCCGCATCATGCGTGAGCGGATCATCAGGAAAGGCGTCGTGCGTTGGACAAGTCCGATCCATGAGGAAATGCGTTTCCCCGATGGGACAAAGGTTGGCGAGACGAACGACTTTCAGATTGTTCACATGCCGATTGGCAAGCGTGGTGCCAACGATGAGAGGAACGTCCGCATTCTGGAGACCATCCAAGAACCTACAGCGGGACAGCGGTTTCACCTTGCTCAATCGCTCCGTGCCGTTGGACGTGTTGAGGATGCCATGCAGTGCGCGGCAAACCTTCTCAGCGACTCACCGGAAGACCTGGGGACAGTGGAACGCTTTGAGATGTTCCTGTTCCTTGCTCAGTTGACGCACGACCCTGAAATGCGAGCGGCGTATTGCCTTCAATCGGTTGCTGTGTCGCCTGACAGGCGGGAAGGATATGCAGAGATGGCGATTGCCAGCTTGGCGGCTGGTAAACCAAAGGACGCCGAGGCTTGGGCGAGATCCATGCTAGCTCACGACCTACCGAATAATTCGCCTTGGAACCTTCGCCGGAAGTTCTACGGCTACGTTGCACCGCAAGTCCTTGGGATGGCACTCAGGCGGCAGGGACAGGTAGCACAAGCCGATGCCGAGGAAATCAATCACTTCATCCGTCACGGAGCCAAGATTTCCCTACTTCACGCTACCAGAGGTAGGCCGCAAATGGCGGCAGAGACCCGGCGCAAGTGGCTTGAGACAGCAGCCAATCCTGATGCCGTTGAACACATCTTTGGACTGGATCAGGACGACGAATCAGCAATGGCACTTGCCGCTCATCGGTTTGTCCTGTGTTCCGGCAAGGGTGGACCCGTAGAGGCGTGGAACCGATGCGCTGAATCCAGCGGCGGCGAAGTCCTGGTCCAACTCTCGGACGATTGGGAGCCTGTCCTGCACTGGGACAAGCTGATTCTTGACGCTCTAAGCGACACCAGCGAATCCAAAGTGCTTGCCATTAATGACGGACACAGGACGGATGACCTGCTTTGCATGGCGATTCTGACCCGTCAGCGACTCAAGGAACAAGGCTACCTGTTCCACCCTGATTTCTTCTCGATGTTCTCCGATAATTGGTTCTCGGACCAAGCCTTCAGTGATGGCGTTGTCGTGGATGCGAGAGACAAGATCACATTCCGTCACCTGCATCCCGCGTTTGGGACAGGCGAGATGGATGAAACATACGCAAGAAGCAATGAAGCCAAAAACTACGAAGAGGGGAAGGCCACGTTCAACCGTCTCAAAGCCGAGCGAGCCAGCACCGAAGCCAGCCGAGAAACCGAAGAAGCCAGGACGTGACGAAATAGCTGTTGCGTTCTTCGCGTCTGCTTATCCAGCGGTGAGGGAACGTGCCAAGCGCAATCCTGAGTCAAGGGAGCAAATCCTACTCAACGCGATGGAAGAGGCACGGGAAATCGCTGCCTTGTGGGATTCCAGCAAGTGAAACTTTCCATCCTCACACCGTCGATTCCGACCCGATTGCACAAAGTTGGCAAACTCGCGTCTGAGATCCAGCAGCAAATCCGAAGCCATCAAGCCGAGGGTGAGGTTGAACACCTAATTTTCACCGACAACCGAGCAAGAAGCATCGGAGCCAAACGTCAGGCATTGGTGGACATCGCACGGGGCGAATATGTGGCATTTGTGGACGACGACGACTGGATTCGTCCTGAATACGTCAGCGAACTTCTACGCGGCATTTCCAGCGGTGCCGACGTGGTGACTTTCCGGCAGGAAGCCGTGGTCAACGGCAAGAAAAGCACCGTCCATTTCGAGCTAGGCAAGGGAAATCAAGGATTTAACCCCGGCGGCATCACCCAGAGGGACGCATGGCACGTTTGCGCGTGGAAACGCTCCAAGGTGAAGAACTGCCGGTTCCTGGAGAACAACTACGGCGAGGACGAGGTTTGGAACGTCCAAGCGAGGCAGAAGGTCCGCACGACCTACCACGTCCCACAAGTCCTCATGGAATACCACCATGACGAGGCCGAAACCGCCGCTCCCGCGCCTATTTAGGAATTGCAACTTTGGTGCATTTGCATGTAATGTGCATTTATGCAGTCGCTTTTGGATGATTTTATGACCAGTTCCGCGTCGGTTGCCGACCCGGTTCTGGGCGAGAACTCCATCACATTGAGCGGGGGCGACACGCTGACAGGCGTTTGGAGCACCATCACAGGAAGCTCAGAAAGCGTGCTTGGCGGCGAGCAGGAGATGGCAACTGCCGTTCTGGTGGTCGATGCTGCCGATGGCGTCGATGTCAGCCTTGTCGGGCAAACTGGTACCTACTCAGGGACTAATTTGCGGGTTTCCCAGGTGGAGAAGGGGGAGGTTTTCTCATCCATTTTCTTTGTCCACGACACCGAGACGTTGCACGACCTGTGATCGCTCTGGATATTGACACCAGCGAGGCCGAAAGGAAGGCGAAGGAGGCAGTCCGGTTGATTCGTGAGAAGAACCGGAAAGCAGGGATTCTTGCCGCTCGAGTCCACGCATACCATCAGTTCCAATACACTATGCCAGCGTCATCCCAGGGTGACGGGTGGAGGTTCAAGGAGATGGCTAAACGCATCAAGGGTGATGTGGAGAGGACGCACGGGGTCCGATGGGAAGAGGGTTGGCAATGGAAAGCCTACCAAGTCCTCCAAGACGAGAAGGATGAGCGGATTGCTAAAAACTTCTGGTCTAAATACATGGCTGATACCGAGCGAGCATCAAGACTTAGGGAGAAAACAGGTCTCGATCATAAGGAGTATTTTGAACGTCAGCGTGTCCGCAAAGTTCCAGCGGCAGACAAATATTTGGCATATCGAAAGGCCAACGGATACAAGATCCCTCGCAAACCAAGGATTCTCGGTCTGGTAGATCGTGAGAAGCGAGACAAACTCGTCCAGAGTCGCCAGAAGACAATGGGACTTGCCAAAGCTGGCTGGTTTGCAGCAGCAAAGCACCTCAAAGGCGGCTACAAGGTCACTCGCGGAGCAGACACCAATCGTCGCGTGTTCCCCAAGCAAGTTGGACTTCCTTTTCGCATCTTCGGCGGCATGTCGCTTGGAAAAGCCAAAGTAGTAGCAGGCAGAAATGGATACAGCTACGTAGTTCGCAACAAAGTCAGATACGCGAACGATGAGCATGTCACGCCGGAGTGGGGTAGGGACAAGGCGGTCGCTCTGACAAAGCGTTACATGATGATCCAGTTTGAGCGCACCATGAAACACGGAAAGCTCTGGAGGGATGCCAAGATGGCAAAAGCAGCATGATACTCACCGACAGAATCAACACCGCACTAGCGGGATGGCTTGGAACCAAGTCGCTCGGTATCACATGCCAGAGCGGCATTGAGGCGGCGACGACTACCGAGTCAGACAATCGGATCATCTGCTTGTCCACGTCATGCGAAGAACGGTCTGCTGCTCTCCGTGGCGTTTACAATTGCGGCGGCGAAGTGCTTCTACGCCAAAGCATCGACTCAAGCGGCGGATACACCACTTTCAAGGATGCCATTCAGAAGATCAAAAACCTACTGGGAAACTCCGGTCTGGTTGAGGCGGGATTACTGTCACAGGACGGACTTCTCCATGTTTACAACCGATCCTGGCACCTAGACGGACTTGAAGAGGATGCTGGCAAACGAGGCTGGCAAGCAACATTCACATGGCGATGTGTCGCCAGAGATTCACCAACAACCACCTGACAAACCATGTCTGCAACAACTCACGGGGACATCAACTTTTCCCTTTCCGACGAAACGGGTCTCTACACTGAGACGGTCAACGAAGACATTTCCTGCCAAGTTCGGGAGATTCCCAGCGGAGGCGGCGAGACAGTCGCGGCTGCGTTCTACAAGAACCAAGGAACCTTCTCGATGGAGGGAGCGATCAACACTGGTGACAGTCCGACCTGGACGCTTGCCGTTGCTCTGACGCTCGCCAACACCTTGACGCTTTCCAGCCTTGCTACTGGCTACTCCAGCGGCGCGAAATACATGATTACCAACGTCTCAGGTTCTCAGGGAGCCGAGGCAGAGGAACGTCGCACCGTCAGCGGCAACCTGTATCCGTTCTTGGCCGCAGCGAACTAATCCCAAGGCAAGGCAACTGAATGAAAGCCTTTGTCGAAAGCAAGACTAGCGACGTGCGCTTGTTCGCAAGCGTCACGGCGATGGGTATTCCGTGGGATGAAGAAGCCGGCTCCGTTCATGGCGGCGACCGCGTTTGGCTGCTCGGGGAGGTCTCTGATTGCGGGAAGTGGAAGCTGAAGGAATTGCTGGCGTGGTGGCATGATGCCAAGTTCCACATCAAGAATCCGAAGCATCGATTCCACGTCGTTAAGTCAGTCATGGCTAGCGACATGGGTATCCGAAAGGCGCTCAAGTCGGGACAAGGGATCACTCAGGAAGCCAGAGGTGACAGTTTCATCGTTTCTCCCTCACCGGAGGACAAGAAAGGCAAAGGACACGCCACAATGGACGTTAGCTTTGCCGCTGCTGCCAGCGGAGTCGGATTCAAGGTGCAAGGCGGCGAATCAGTCGGCAGGCGTCGTGCGCTGGTCCTGAGCGATGCTAGTTCCACCTACGGCTACACTTGGGCGCAAATCGACGCTTGGTGGAAGGATAAGACCTTTGAGCAGAACAACGGACAGCATCCATTCGCCTACGCCAAGGCTGCTGCCATCAATTACACAAGCTCCATCAAGGCGATTCACAGCGAACGTCCTTTGGTGCGCTGGCAACCGAAGGGGAGTATTGGTATCTGCTTTATCCACCCGGATTGCTCGTCCGAGACCGAAGCAAGGTTCGCCAGAGCATTGAGCGGAGAATAATCTATGAAACGAGATGAACAATTGGAGGATTCCATGCTGGGAATCCCTGAACGATACAAGCCGTATTCAGTCGGACGAGTCCGCATCCTTCGCAAGCTCGGCAATCCGTTCTTCGGAGCCGATGACGTGGAAGGTGACAAGTGGGACTTCGATGAAAGGCTTGGGACGGCATGGGTGGTCTTTACCCGTGAGTTTGACGAGATCAACGAACT
>Ga0180433_10011269_pt1 | contig 10622 bp, 11 predicted proteins | sample SS_ome_8_FD_132980 | JGI IMG/M metagenome (GOLD analysis project Ga0180433, IMG submission 132980) | Hypersaline lake sediment archaeal communities from the Salton Sea, California, USA - SS_1_D_1 metaG | ecosystem: Environmental > Aquatic > Non-marine Saline and Alkaline > Hypersaline >...
CCCGGGGCCGCCGATCGTGGACATGGGGCCGTACGAATACCAGTGCACTGGCGATCTCAACGCCGACGGGGAGATCGACCTGAGCGACCTCGGCGCGCTGTTGGCTCACTACGGCACGACAACCGGCGCCGCGTACGCCGACGGCGATCTCGATCAGGACGGCGACGTGGACCTGACCGACCTGGCGACGCTCTTGGCTGCGTACGCCACGACATGCGAATGAAACGGGAGCTTTCCCCTGCACCAACCGCAGGAACGTTCGACAGGAAAGGAGTTGCCATGATCAGAACGCTTGCCATTACTCTGACCCTGGCGTGCGCCGCGCTGGCAAACGGCGACATAACCGCCAGCTTGGTCAACATGGGCCCGCAGGGTTCGGGGACGAACACGTACGACGTCGTCGTGAGCATCACCGACACGCCCGGCGTCGGGCCCGACGACTGGACCGTCTGTGGCATGACGGCAACGCTCACGGGCTGCTGCTCGTTCGTCAACAACGAGCCCTTCAACCCGCCGTGCTTCCCGGCTGGGCACGACATGTGGGACAGCTTCTTCGCGTCACCAGAGTGCTTCCCAGTCTGTGACCCCGAGCTCTACGTGCGGTTTGTCGACCCGGATGCGGTCGTCGAGGACCCGCAGCTCCGTTTCGGCGAGTGGTACGACACCACGGACACCGGCAACGGCTACTACGTCCTTCATCGCCTGACTGTCCTCTGTGACGATCCGTGCGAGCAGGAGTGCTGGCTGCACGTTGACTTCGAGACGGCGGCGGCAAACAGTGGCGGGACGCTGTTCCCGTTCACGTGGGACGTGCTGATCTGCATCCCCGAGCCAGCCAGCCTCGGGATGCTCGCGCTGGGCGGCCTGGCGGTACTTCGTCGCCGCTAGCAAGCCGCGCTCACACCCCGCGGTCGCCAAGCAGCCGTCACCCCGCGGTATCCAGCAAAGCGGTCAGCGTCTGCCGCGCCTCTGCGGGCGTTACGCCTTGGATTCGTATACGCTTGAGCGGCTGCGTGAGCCCGTGGACGATCGCCACGGCTGAGCGTTTGACGTCGAACGCGTCCGCCAGCAGTCGAATCACCTGCTTGTTCGCTTTGCCCCCTTCCGGCGGCGCCGTCACCGCCAGGCGCAGCGACGTGTCCCAAACACCCGCGATCTGGTTGCGGCTGCTGCCCGGCACGACTTTGACGGCCAGCTCGACGCCCCCGTCGTGTTCAGTGATCTGGATATCGGCGGCGCTCATGCGGCGGGCTTCACGGTGTGTCCTGCCCCGGCTCGAACTCGTCACCCTTGAACGTGTCACCCAGGTAGGTTTCGCGGACGCGCGGATCGTTGACCAGCTCGTGCGGGGTGCCCGCACTGACCACCTGCCCCTCGTGGATCACGTAGCTGCGGTCGGTGACCTTGAGCGTCTCGTGGACGTTGTGATCGGTCAGCAGAATGGCGATTCCGTCGCCGCGCAGCCGCTGGATCTCCCGCCGCAGCTCCTCGACGGCCTTGGGGTCGACGCCGCTGAAGGGCTCGTCGAGCAGGATCAGCCGGGGGTTGGTGATCAGGGCCCGGGCGATTTCGAGCTTGCGCCGCTCGCCGCCGGAGACGTTCTTGGCGGAGTTCTTCCGCACGATGCGCAGCCCGAACTGGTCGAGCAGCTCCTCGACCTTTCGTCGGCGTTGCTGTCGGGTGAAGCGCATCGTCTCGCAGATCGCCAGCAGGTTCTCCTCGACGGTCAGCCGCTGAAAGACGCTGGGTTCCTGCGAGAGGTAGCCGATACCGCGACGCGCCCGCTTGTACATGGGCAGGTGGGTGACGTCGCGGTCCAGGAAGCGGACGCGACCGGCTTCGGGCTGGATCATGCCGACGGTCATGCGAAAGCTGGTGGTCTTGCCGGCCCCGTTTGGGCCGAGCAGGCCGACGATCTCGCCGTCATCGACGCAGTAGCTCACGCGGTCGACCACGACGCGCCCGTCATAGGACTTCACGAGTTTGTCGGCTTCGAGAAGCATTAGCGTGTGCCTACGCGGGCTCGCCTGTGGATAACCTGTTCAGAACCTCGTTCAGCCAGCGATTCGCATACACCGATCGCACCGGCCCGGCAGCGTCGTGCATGGTGTCAAAAGGGGCACCATTAGGTCAATTGGAACCGCGCACGTCCAGTACTCAAATGAAGTTACGTCAGTTTTGGGTCCTCATTCGGTTATCGGGAGCGGTTTCACATTGCAGATTGGGCCAGCGCCCGGCCGGCGCGTCAGCCACTTGCCCCACTAAGCCCGCTATTGTTAACAACTTCCAAACCGAACCGCCGAAAGGCCCCGGCGGCGCCAGCTATCGAATGAAGCGCATGCGTCCGACGTCCGGAATCCGCCACCCGCCTCGCTGATCGAGCGGCAGCAGTCCGGGAAGATACACGAAAAACGCCCGCCCGACAATCTGATCCGCTCGCACAGTCCCCAGGCGGTACGAGTCTGTTCGAAGAGCTTCCTCCAGATGCTGCCCGACAGCAAACCATTCGCGGCTGTCGTGGCTGTTCGGGCTGTTGTCACCCAGCACGAAATACTCCTGCTCGCCGAGCCGAAACGGGTGACCGGCATACGCCCGTTGCGTACTGGCTCGATTGTACGCGTAGTGCACGTCGCGATCGACCCGCAGCCCGCGCAGCTCCAGTGACAACCCGCTCGCGATCAGCCGCAGCTCGAGCGGCGTGATCCGCTGCGTGACGCGCAGCCGGTCGAGATCGGGTGCGTACTGATCGTCTGTCGTGGCCAGCGACTCACGGCCGTCTATCTTGACGTATACGCGATAGTCCAGGTGCCCGAGCTCAATTACCCGCGGGCGTCGATCGTCGAGCGCGCCAACCCTCGTCGTACCTAAGACCTGTTCGCTGGTGCCGTTGCCGGGCGGCTTCACGCTCAACGAGACGTTGCCGGCCTGGTCGATGCGGACCGCGAACAATCGTCCGTCGCGGATGATCTCCCACCGAAACCACCCCGCCCCGCCCCGCGGCGTGACCTCGGCCAGGATGCGGGCGTCACCCACGAAGTTGCCGTCGCTGCCGTGGTTGTAGCTGCACACGTCCTGGAGGTAATACCGGGAGCCGGTCGGTTCGAACATGATCGCGCGCGCGGCGGTGTCACCGGCCTGGTAGCGGATGACGCGTGTCTCCAGACCGTCCCAGCCGTCGCCGTTTCGGTCGGCCGGTCGCTCGGTGACCCAGCCGGGTGGCCGAGCCACGCGGGTGGCATCGACCGGGAGGTAGTCCTGATCGAAGACCACGAACCAGAGCTGGCTCTGAGCGGCCGGCGTCTTGCGGGCGATGCGGAACTCGTCGTCGCCGGCCGCCTGGATAAACACATCGCCGTCGACGATCTCGATCGTCTCGTTGGGCAGGGCCGCCAGCCGCTTGATGAAGTTCCGCGACGGGTCGGCCGGGTCGCGAAAGACGATCACATCCCAGCGCCGCGGGCCCAGCGCTCCGCCCAGCACGTACGGCCACTTGTGCACGAGGATGCGGTCACCGGCTCGCACGGCGATTTCCTCGGCGTGCAACTCAGTGCGTACGTGGCAATTCGGACAGAACGCGTAGGGGGGTGCGCGAAAGCTGTTCTCGTCCCCTCTGTCGCCGCGCCCCTCGGCGGGTCCGTAATCGAATCTCCGGCCGCAGTTCGGACACACCAGCGCGCCGTGCTGCCCGAGTAGCGACTGGGCCATCGACCCGGTGGGAATCATGAACGCCTCGATGAAGAACGCCCGCAGCATGAACGCCAACATTAATGCCGTCAGAACGATCTGGATCGATTCGATGATCTGGGAGCTGATCGAAGTGGAGCGCTGTGGCCTGTCACCGGCGTCTTCGGCCGCGGCTGGCGGTGATACGTCGTCGGAGTCTGTTGCGGTTTCCCTTCTGGTCACGACTAGTTAATCCAGCGTACGCGACCGAGGTCGGGCCGTTTGTTGAGGAATCGCAGCAAGCGCAAGGGACCCCGGCGGGGGAGGCTCTCGGATGCTTTCTCACTCAACGGCTGAAACCCCGGCCAGTAGACCAGGAACGCCCGACCGATCAGCTGGTCGGCGGGCACCGTCCCGATGTCGTACTTTCCCACTGCGTACGCGGCTCTCAGATGCGGTCCCAGATCGGCCTCACTCCAGGCACGACTGTCATGGCTGCCCGGGCTGTTGTCGCCGCACATGAAGTAGGCGTCGTCCTTCAACGGGATCTGGTGCCCCTGCGTACCCGTGCCGGGGCTGGTACCGTGGTCGCGCAACTTACCACTGGTGTAGTATACGTCCCGTTCGATCAGAAGGTGCGCCAGCGCGGCCTGGACGCGTTCGGCGGCGATGCGAATCGTCGAGCAGACCGGCTCCCACCCCGGCGGCCGGACCAGCGGCGCGCGTTGCGCCGCGACCTCCGCCGTGACGCTGTACTGCTCTGGCGAGCTCTCGAGCACGATCTGGTGGTCGATCTCGACCGCGACGTGATAGTCGGCGTGGCCCAAGGATAATCGGACCGGATGCCCCGGCAGCGCGATCTGTGCTGCGCCCCATTGCTGCCGCTGCGGGGAGTTGCCGTCGGCGTGCTCGAGTGTCACGCGCCCATCGGCGTGGAGTCGCGCGTAGAAGAAATCGTCGTATTTCGAGACGCATAGCTCGATGTACCCGTCGCCGGACTGCAGCTCGACATCGACCGACAGCCGCACATCGGTCACGTCGTTGTACGGGATTCCGGCCGAATTGTACCCATACACATCGAGCACTCGCCCGGGCGGGGGGTGGTTCCCGATGCGGGTGGCGAACTGTATTTCGCCGCGCGCCCGCTGGGCTCCGTCGAATCGCGGGGCCCGCGTCTCGAGCCCCACCCAGCCGGCCGGATCACCAAGGGCGACCCACCGGGGATGATACGTGCCCCAGCGCTTGGGCTGTCCCTGCATGCGAGCGGCCCAGTCCTGCGTGGCCTCCCTGGGAGGATAGTCGTGGTCGTAGAAGGGGAACCACAGCGCGTTTTGGGCCGGCACCGTCTTGCGGGCCGCGTGCAGGACTTCGTCATCCGGGCCCTTCACGAAAACATCCCCGTCGATGATCTCGATCGTCTCGCCCGGCAGCCCGATCAGCCGCTTGATGAAGTTGACATCCGGCTGGTTGGGATTCTTGAACACGACGACGTCCCAGCGGCGCGGCCCCAACCGGCCCCCGAAATCGAACGGCCAGCCGTGCACGACGATGCGATCACCTGCTTTGCGGGCCAGCCGGATACCGTCCGGCCGCTCACGCCGGGTGGGAAGCTGCTGCCGGCAGTTGGAGCACTGCACGATTCCCGGCCCCCCCGGATCGTGAAAGCCGACCGGGTATTCATATCCGCAATTGGGGCAGGTATACACGGCGTGGGCGCCCGAGAGGGTCTCAGCCATCGACCCGGTCGGAATGATGAACAAGGGGAGGAAGAAGCTCTTGAGCACCAGCAGCCAGACAAACAGCTCGACGAATGAGGCAATCTGAGTCAGGAAGGGCTCCTTGCGCGCCGTGCGTGTGTCGCGCGTGGCAGCACCTAACTGTTTCGGCCGGGGCGTGTCTCTGTTCACTGGCTGAACAAGCTCCGAAAGCGTGGGCGGACGAAGTCGGTAGACTATCGGCGGAGTTTGCGCGGGTCAAACTGAGCCGTCCCGGACCGACCTTGCGGGAGCTGCGCCGCACTGCTAGCATCGGACCGGCAAGCACGCAGCCACAGGAGTTGACGATGAAATTCCCCTGCCGCCGAATCGTGGGACTGATCGCAATGTCCACCGGACTGATCTTCACCACTGGTTGCGACGAGGCCGGGCAGATCGCCGCGACGATCGAGCTGGCCCTGCGCATTGTTGACGTGTGGCTGTAGCGCAACGATGGCGGCGGCGCGATTGGTTCGGCGGCGGCTGCTCGATCCACGCCAGGCCGACGTGGCCGCCCGGGATCCCATCGCCGACGCCGTAAATGTCCCCTTTTCCGAGCTTCCCGACCGCGTGTATGAGCTGCCCCCGCGAGAGCAGGAGCTCGGCGTGGTCGGACCGGCGCCGCTGGTGCACGAGGTCGTGGAGTGGCTGACAAGTGCTGGGCGGCGGGCAACCGCGGTGGACGCGCCGGTCGCGCCCGGCGAGTCGAGTGCGGCGGAGCTCGGACATCTGTGGGAACCCAACGCATTCCTGGCTGAGATGCTGCCACGGCTTCCCGTTGGGCGAGCGCTCGAGCTGGCCTGCGGAACCGGGCGCGACGCGATCTTCATGTCTTCGCGCGGCTGGGACGTGACTGCCGTGGATATCCTGCCTGACGCGCTGCAGCGCGCGCGCGAGATGGCCGGGCGCTATGCCCCCGCGCTGCGAACGATCAACTGGCTCAAGTTAGACCTCGAGACGGGCATAGTCCGGTTTGAGCGTGCTTTTGACTTGGTTACAGTCATCCGCTATCTGCATCGACCGCTGTTCCCGCGGTTCCGCGAATGGCTCCGTCCCGGCGGCAGCGTCCTGTACGAGACTTACACAACCCTGCACCGAGAGCGACACGGCCGGCCCGCGCGCGATGCGCACGTGCTCGAGCCCGGCGAGTTGCCCGGACTGCTGGCAGGCTTCGAGATCCGCCACCATTCGGAAGCGTGGCGTGGACGAGCCCACACGGCACGCGTCTGGGCAGTGCTGCCATCCGAGCCTCAGGCTCCCGAGCGCCCCTCGTCTTCCCAACCATCCTGAGGATCCGTGACTACGGGCTGTCGCTGCTCCAGGCGGGGTCGGCGGGCTCGGCCGCCTCGCCGGCGCCGCGGACACCGTTTTCGCCCCCCTCGGCAATGTTCTGAAGTGTTTGCCCGCTGCCGGCGCTGAGCGGCCAGTCGCCCAGCAGACCCTCCTCGAAACCGGTCAGCGTTCCATTCGCGTCGGCCGCGATCTCTGTGTCGTTGCGGCTGACCGACCAAAAGCGCACGTCCGCCAGCTTGCCGTGGAGGCCGGCGCCGAGCGATAGCAGCGTCACGTTGTACTCCCCGGTCAGCGGCAGCGTGCCGACCGGTGCTCCCCCGACGTACACGGTGGCCCCGGTGTCATTGGCATAGCTGACCGCCACGTGTTGCCATTGGCCGGGCGTGATGCCCGCGGCCGCGTCGTAGGACTCGCTCCCCGTTCGCACCGTGACGCCGATGCTCAGCGACACGTCAATCCCCACGTTTGGGACGCCAAAGTTGACCAGCGTGCCACCCATGGCGTCGGGATTACACCACGCCTCGAACGTGAACGCCGACAGCGGCTCTTCTGCGGAGACGGGCAGCGTGGCGTACTGCGTGCCGTTGAATTGCAGCGACGAATCGGCCGCACCTGCTCCAACTGTCACGGTCGCTTCGGCGTAGCCTTCCACACCGCCGGCGCTGACCGCCCGGAGCTCGACCGTGTATGTCCCCGGATTGCGGTAGACGTGGAACGGCGCCGTCAGTCGCGACTCCTGGTTGTCGCCGAAGTCCCAGTAGTAATCGAGGATCGTGTCGTCGGTCGCGGTGCTCCCGCTGCCGTCGAACTGGATCCCGAGCGGGGCGGGACCGCTGAGTCGGTCGGCACCGATGACTGCGGTCACGCTGCCGCCCTGGACCCGCACGTAGATGCGGGCCGAAGCCTGCTCCCCCGCCGCGTCCACCACGACCAGCGTGATCGGATAGCGCCCGGGCCGGGTGAAGGTATGTTCGGCCGCCACCGTGTCGGCGGTGGCCTCACCGGCAAAGTCCCATGCGTAGCTGACGATTGGTCCGCGGGGGGAGGTGGACTGGGCCGCGGAGACGGCAACCCGGAGCGGTGCTTCTCCACTGGTGGTTGAGATGCCGATCTGGGCGCTGATCGTGGCCTGATACTGGCTTGCGGGGTCCGCGAGCGGGCAGCCGCCGACGAGCAGCAGCCCAACCAGGCTGAAGGGAAATAGGCGCTTCACGGGCTTGCGTCTCCTCTGGCTGACACTGGGAACGATCCCGCCCGCATTATAACGGAGCGCAAGAGTCCGGCGTCGGGCCCCGACAGGATTCTCGCCCCTCCTCTCTTGGCGCCCAGGTGGCGGCCTTGGACAGATTGTCCCGTACTCGGTGAGCAAAGCGGCCTGGTCGGACAGGTCCCCCTCGAGCCTCCCGGGACGTGGTCAGCCGTCCCTGGTCCCCTAGCTGGCCGCATCCGGCCCGACGGCGAAGACGTCCGCCGAGGGGCCAGAGTCCTCGCCGTGATCGTCATCGTACCAGGTGTCGACGACAGCGGTGCTGCCGCTAAGGGCGACACCGTCGCCGAATTGGCCGTACGCAGTCCGGTCCTCGGGCTTCCGCTCGGGGATCTGTGGGCACGCCCCGTTCGGGCAGTGGTCCTTCCTGAGGCCAGGGATCTCCATGGTCAAACAGGTCGCCGGAGCGCCTCATGCTCTGCTGCAGCCGGGCAATCTCCTTGTCGATGAAGGCGACGACCAAACGAAGGCTTTCTGTAGGGATGGGCATCGTGTCGTTCTCTGGCAAGGTCACTATTGTGCCGGCAAGGCGCTAGACGGATTCATGCCGCTAATCGATCACTTGGTGACGAATCACCCACTGAGCCAGCGCTGCCCGGTCGTCAGTGCCGAGTTTCTTGTAAATGGAATCTCGGCATAGCTCGACCGTCTCAGCCGGGAGGTCCAATGTGACCGCGATCACATCGATCGACCAGCCCTGCGCCAGCATGGGAGCAATCCGTCTCTGAGTAGCACTCAGTTCGCCTGGCGGGACTTTCGGTGGTTCCGGTGGCTGCTCCATGCTTGGCCTCGCATCTTGACGTCCATGATTGCGGTCTGTTTAGCGCAAAGTACTCGCCCTGCGGTGGACCACGAACCGCCTTGGGGCGAACAGCCAGCGAGCCACGAAAGCGGCTGGCGTTCCGCGGCTTGCGGCAGTATCATGGCGCGTAAGCAGTCCCGTAGGTCGCGGACCGCTCCATAAGGTGGTTTAGCGATAAAACGGGGCCTAGCGCTCAAGAAAACCGCCGGTTTTCTGAAAAAAAGTTGCCCACCCCCTGCCGTTCAGGCTTTACCCTATAGGGGTGACAGATAGTACGGGTGGCTTAAATCAGAGAATGAGTACTTGCACGCAGATGCTCGACCGCGAATCCCTGCATCGGGACCTGTTGCCGCGGGTGGCTGGGTTGCGCCGCTACGTGCATCGCAAGGTCCCGGCCCGGCTCCGTACGATGATCTCCGCCGACGATGTCCTCCAGGAGGTCTGGCTGTCCGCCTATCGAACCGTTTCGAGCTTCAGGCCGGACGGCCCAGGCGCATTCGACCGCTGGCTGGAAAGAATCGCGAACTCGGAACTGGTGGACGCGATTCGCTGGGCGCGCTGCCAAAAGCGGGGCGGTGATCGAGGTCACATCCGTGACGTTCAGCGCCGCGTCCGCTCTTTGAGTAACCTGTTTGCCCGCATCCAGTCGCCGCAGAAAACGCCCAGCAGTGCCTTCAGCACGATCGAGAACGCGCACGCCATTTCCATCGCCCTGAGCCGTCTGCGGAAGGATCGTCGCCGCGCGGTCTACCTGCGGCACATTGAAGGACGCACGCACAAAGAGATCGCCAGCGACATGGCGAAGACCGAAGCGGCCGTCAACAGCCTGGTGTACCAGGGCCTGCGCGAATTGCGGGTCATCCTGGGCGACGCGACCAAGTACTTCAGCGACGCCCAATCGGTCTTGGACAGCGCACCGGATTAGAGGGCCGACCGTGTGGCACAGCGACTCTCCGCTGTGGTATCCAGCCGAGGGCGGCTAGGCCACACGAAACCCAGCCGGGGGCTGGGCCACACGAGGAATCACCCGTGCTTGGGAAGCGTCGTGGCAGTTCCGATGCCGACCCCGAGAGGGTGGCTCGGGTCACCGCCATCGTAGACGAGCTGATGCAGCGCTACGGGGGCGTTGCCCGCGTCGACGTCAGCAGTATCGAGCGCACGTATCCCGCACTCATGCCCGAACTCGGAGAACGGTTGCGGGCCCTCCAGGCGATGGAGGAAGCGCGGGACCAGGTACTCGGCGAAGCCCAACGGCAGCCTGCGACCGACGGGGCTGATCCATCGTTAGAGGAAGACCTGGAATTCCTTCGCCGATCGCTCGAGAGCTACGAAGTACTCGAGCGCGTTCGCTTCGGCGGCCAGGGTGTGGTTTACAAGGCGCGTCAGAAGGGGACCAAGCGGCTGGTCGCGATCAAAGTGCTGCTCGACGGCCCGTTGGCTTCCGAACGCCAACGTTACCTGTTCGAGCGTGAGATCGAGCTCGTTTCCCGCCTACGCCATCCCAACGTCGTTACGGTCCACGACGCGGGGGTCATCCGCGGACGGCACTATTTCGCGATGGACTTCGTGGAAGGCCTGCCGATCGACGACTATGTCCTGCTGCACGACCTGACGCCCCGCGGAACCGTACGCCTGTTCACCAAAGTGTGTCAGGCGGTCAGCTATGCCCACCAGAACGGCGTCATCCATCGCGATCTGAGTCCCGCGAACATCCTGGTGGATGAGTCTGGGGAACCCCGCGTCTTCGATTTCGGGTTGGCCAAGGATGCCTGGGCATCCGGCGACGAGCCGCGGCACTCTCTATCGGGACAGGTGTTTGGTACGCTCCAGTATCTCAGCCCCG
>Ga0180433_10011271_pt1 | contig 10621 bp, 5 predicted proteins | sample SS_ome_8_FD_132980 | JGI IMG/M metagenome (GOLD analysis project Ga0180433, IMG submission 132980) | Hypersaline lake sediment archaeal communities from the Salton Sea, California, USA - SS_1_D_1 metaG | ecosystem: Environmental > Aquatic > Non-marine Saline and Alkaline > Hypersaline > Sediment...
ACATGAATAGACAATTGATCTCGCTTGATCTTTATATCCCCTAAAATCAAGTTGTTTGATCGGCTTTTGAGCCATGGAAATTGAATAACTTTAAGTTCATGATTCTTGTCAAACTCCCCATCTTCTAAAAGATCATTTGGATCTTCACCCTTGCATAGAGAAGCTAATTGATCAAAAGCCTCCTTTGGACTGCATTTTAATTTGTAATGGAGTGTACAGAGCATGATAGGATCTCCATCGTTATTGCAAAATCTTGGAGGCTGATGAGCTGATTCAGCCCATGCAAGATAAGCTCCTCGCAAGTCATCATCATACTTCATAAGAGAGGCTATAGTTAGATTTTTCTCTTTTTTTAAGATCTCTTGTTTTAGATCCAAAATATCCATGGCATACCGCATAGGCAAAGGAGTAGTACCGAAGCTAATTTGAATGGACTGATCTTTCAAGGATATCAACCTTGCAAAAGCGATCATTCCTTTGAAGCCCGGATCAGCACCAGATCTTTCCTTAATCGTAATGGTCCTATCGAGCAGGAGATCCTTCAAGACCAAGCGCCTAGAGGAAATAACATCTTCCACAAGAAAAAAGCTAAAGGGGCTTTGATCAACTGCTGAGAGAAAAAATCCAAGCTCTTTACCTGAGTGTTTCTGCAGATAAAGATCTGCAATTGTAAGATTAGATCCTAAATGCTCCCACTTTTCTGAGTAATCAAAAGGAACCCATCGAAAAACAAACCATCCAGGGAAGAGATGATCGCCATCTGGGGAGTCTCTTTCTAACTCTATTCCTAAGCAAAAAGCATCCCAGCCATCCTGGACAATTTCTGGACCCCACTCTTCCTTCGCAAATGCAAAAGCCCCTTCCCATATCTTGCCTTCAATTTGGCGAAGCCTTTGCCATTCAACGTCGTATTCCAATGAGGAAAGGATGACAGATTTGGCTAAGCAGCAATGCTTAAACTTCTTTTGGCTTCCACAAGGGCAAAGAGCATTTCTTTCCACTTTCTGCATCAGATAACCTAATAGATTTCTCAGAAAATTTTAATACCTTTGAAATTTAAATCAAAGGCATTTCTCCTATAGCTTCTCGCCAAAATCTGAGTATGAAGCCAATGAGATCGATTTTAAAGCTTGATCCGGCTAACATGTTTTTTATTGCAGTAATTAGAAAACGCACCGTAAGGAAGATATTTTCATGCGTTCGATTTTTTCACTTTTTCAAACGATTTTTCTATTATTTTTTTCCTTTGTTTCTCTGAATACATCGGCAGAACAAGTTGTTCAACACTCTAAAGGAGCCCCGCCTTCATGGATTAAGTCCAATGATTTCCCCGTTGATGCCATACCAACCAAACCATCACAGGTCAACTTACAATATCTTCTCATTGATACTCAAAGGAACGTAAAGGAAAAGACGTGCTATCGTCATTTTGCAATCAAAGCCCTAACACAAAGCGGTACGGAGACCATTTCCCAGATAAAAATCGACTTTGACCCTTCCTACACTCAAGTAGTGATGCATGATATCCGTGTTTTTCGGGAAGGCAAGTGGCACGACAGGCTAGAAAATGCTCGCCATAACCTGATTCAAAGAGAAACAGAGTTAGAGCAAAACCTCTACAATGGAGATTTCACCCTTGTTTATTTTCTCGACGATATTCGGGAAGGAGACATTGTTGAATACGCCTATTCTCTTGTAGGAGACAGTCCGCTTGCATCCTCGCACTATACCGATTGGGGATATATGCAAAGACCCTCCACGGTCGAAAAAATCACCCATCGTCTTTTAGCAGATCCCAGCCTTACTTTCGCTACAAAACTTGTCAATATAGAGGTGGATCCTCAGATTCGAGATCTCAACCCTTCTACACGTGAGTGGATATGGGAGGCCACAGAAACTCCTCCTTATGTCGAAGAGCGGCATCAACCCGTGTGGTACAATCTACCAGCGCGCATTCAAATGAGTGAGTATAAATCATGGGAAGAGGTCGTTCAAAATATCCTTCCTCTTTACGACCTTCCAGACGATTATTGCTCATCAGAGATGCGAGATTTGATTGAAGGGTGGCAAAAGTCTTCGAACGATTTATCAAAACAAGCTCTTCTAGCTCTAAGATTCGTTCAGGACGAGCTCCGTTATTTAGGCTTTGAAGATGGCATGGGAGCCTTTCAGCCAACAGACCCAGCGACCACTCTTAAGCGTCGTTTTGGAGACTGTAAAGATAAAACCTTCCTCTTACACGCTCTCCTTAAATCAATGGGTATTCACTCAAAGATGATCCTTGTTCACACAAGTAGAGGAAGAACGCTTCCAGACGTATTGCCTGCCCCATTTGTGTTCAACCATATTGTGCTTCAACTTGAAATAGGAAATGCCACCTACTTTGTGGATCCCACATGGAGCTTGCAGGGAGGCTCTTTAGAGAAGAACTTTTTCCCCGATTATGACTGGGGGCTTGTCCTTGCAAAAAACACATACGCTTTAATCCCTCTTCCAAAACCAGTCGTTGAAAACCCAACAGAAATCGACAGCCAATTCACTGTAGTAAAGGAAGATTTAGCGCATCTAACAATGAAGAGTACTTTTTATGGGGCTACCGCCGATAGTATGAGGAGGTCTCTAAAGTGGCGAGGGTCTGAGAAGATTTCACAAAACTGCCTTTCTCAAATGCAAGATATCTACGGAACAGCCTCCCTTAAAGAGGTTATGGAAACTTCAGATGATCGAGAAAACAACATCGTCACACTCATTGAATCCTACCATCTTCCCACTCGAGTCATCCAAAATCAGAAAAAGCTCGATCTTTTATCGCATACCCTCAGGAGTTATCTGTGTTCATCAATCAACCCTGGGCGATGTTCTCCTTATGAGATCTCCTACCCACTTTGGGTAAAAGAACGGATTCAGATTGAAACTCCCTACATAGAATGGACTCCTTTCAAAGACAATTCCGCAAAAGCTCATGAAGCGTTTTTCTATAACTCCTCTATGGAAATCGAAAAACATCGAGCCTGTTTTAATTTTGAACTGAAGCATCTGCAAGATCATATTCCCAAAAACGCTCTCCAAGATTCTTGGCAAATGGTGAGCGAAATTTCTAGGAGAGGCTTTCCCTGCATGACTGTAGCCATCTCGCATGGATCCTTTTTGGATTTTAGTTTTTTACTTCTCGCTTCATTAACAGCTCTTATCGCTTGGGTTCCGATCTACTTCATTTCCAGAAAAAAAAGGCCTACGCAAGATGAGTTGAGTTTCCATCTTCGCAAGTTTCAAGTTTTTTATATGCTGCTTAATGTCCTAAGTTTAGTCGCTCTGGGGCCTAAGTCTCCCTACTATGTAATTCTACCAGTCATTTTGATTCCAATAGCCGTTATACACTTTATCCTCATAAAACGATCAGCACGGTTGGTTTTGAGCTTACAGGGCTTCCTGATTCTACAAACTTGCGTGATTGGCCTACTTCTCTTTATGGACATGCCAAGCATCCATATCGGGCATAAACTTATAGCAATTTCCATCTATTGCCTCTACTCAGCTTCCATTTTAAAAGCTCTAAATAAGGCAAGGGGATATTTGATCCAAGAAAAAGCAGAGGTGATTACCACCTAGCCATTCTTTAGAGCGGCTTGTTCAGAATGTTCCATGAAAGCCTCGATCAATTTTGTCTGAGCTTGTTCGATATTTTTAAGAAGGGTTGACTTCAAAAAAGGAACAAATGGGCCCAAAACACAAACTTGAAATGTAATTTGCGTAATCCCTGAGGAAAGCTCTTTAAAAATAATCAGACTTTCCTGACGAAAAAAAAGATTATGTACCAGTGCTCGATATTCAGAATAGGGTTTAACTTCGGTAATTAAAATGATTATGTGGATTGGCTTATCTTTGATTTTCGCCTTTATCGGGGTCCCAGGCTTGAAATCTCCTATAAGAAAACAAGCATCAAAGCGCTTCTCCCATTTTGGCCAATGGCTTGGATTTGTGAAAAAATCCCAAGCGTCTTTAATTGAAGCATTCACTTCTATCGAATATTTATGATCCCAACGAAACATAAAATCTAATAAGCTTTACAATCATTCAACACTTATGCCTCCAGACTTCATAGATCGTCATTTCTACTATATCCTCAACTTCTTTTCCCTCCGCTGACATTTGATCATGCAGGCGCACATACGCCTCAGCTATGTCCCTACTAGGAAATAGAAAAGACTCGTTTAATTTTTCTTTATAATCTATCAACTCTTCAAAATGACCAAATAATATTTCATGAAAAATTGAAGAATAAATAGCTAAAGTTTCTCCATCGCAAAATCCAACGTCATATCCCACCTTAATAGCTTGTGTTTGTAAAAAGGAAGGCTGTGTTGTAGAACCTGACAATAAATGCAAAATAAAACAACTAGCTAGATTTTTGTACTTTAAATATTCTGATAAATTAGATTTGTATTCTTCTAAGTCATCTTCAACTAGATAATAAGAAACTAAATCCCCCTCAAACCCTTGATATTTATCAACCACCTCTTCAACAGATCGATCCAGTATCTTTTTCTTTTTTATCAAGCCTGGCCAAGATTTATATGATGAGGGGTCTCTTTCAATTAACACAAGCTCATGCATAATTTATTCCCCTAATCATTTACCGGGACGTGTTTAGGGCCTAAATGAATGTGATCCTGACCATCTCTAGCCTCCCAATGAGGTTTGCCTCTGTCGTCTCTATGCGGAAAGTCGTATTCCTCAGCCCAGTCTAGCAATGTATCAGCATCAGCATTTGACACTCCCTTCTTTCCATACTCTTTCACAAACTCGCTCATAGCTTCTTGATCAGGAGTATGTCTTTTTTCGGTGCTACTACTATAACTTTTTGGGAAAGACATATCTTGCGCATGGTAAGTGGTCATTGCAAGTCCACCTGCGATTAAGGCAGCTCCAGTTCCTGTCGTTACTCCTAAACCAATCGTAAATCCACCAACAGTTACTACTTCAAGCGCAAAGCCACCTCCCATAATGGTCGCACCCAAAGCTATTTCTCCTAACCCCAAAAGATATCCTCCCAAGCTTTCGCCATTAGGATCGTAATAACGGAAAGGATTATTCAAAACATACTGGTAGGGATTAAAGCTGTCCTCAAGACCCGCAGGATCCGTTGTTATCCATCTTCCAACCCTTGGATCGTAGTACCTCTTGCCAAAGTAAATAAGGTCTAATTCTGCATCAAAACGTTTTTGTGCAAACTGCCAAGGACTTTGCAGGTCTTCTTTAGTCTGGATCTTTTCGCCAAAAGCTGTGAAATCATAACTTACGGCTAAAGTTTTTGCTCTTAGGTCAACAAGGCGACGAATATTCCCCTGGACATCTGTCAGAGGGGCAAAGATTTTCCCCTCTTTCTCGATGCTAACAGTTTTGGGAAGACGATGCGTACTTAAAACTCTAAAACTCTCTAGAGCATTTGAAGCATTAAATGATCCAATTTCCTCATCCCCATCGTAGAGGTAATACTCTCGGGACGACTCTTCCGATCCATACCAGCCTTTTTTAGTCACTGTCTTTGCCAAACGCCTGCCTAAAGGGTCATAAATGAACGCAACCTTTTGTTCTTCAGATTTTGCTTCAATCAGTTGATTGAATGAATCGTAAACCATTTGTAATTGGCCTAAGTTTGTCTTCTTAAGGGTCTGATTCCCTCTCATGTCATATTCATAAATAGCGCTGCTATCGGAAAGGAGTTCGTTTAAATCATTGACTTCGTAAAGGTTTCCATTTTTCTGGGTTCGGTTATAAAGAGAATCATTGGAATAATTATTTACATTTGAGGGCGACGTTTCCTGGAGCATTTGAGAAGTGTCATCATATTGATAACGTGATTCCGTTTTATTGGTTATTTTGGAGATGAGATTTTGGACAGAGTCATATCTATACTCTTCTGAGAAATAAGGGGATGCGATATGGGCTTTTTGCCCTCTTGGATCTGTAGCATGAGTAACTGCACCTAAGTCTCCGATGAGGCGTTCCCTTGCGAGATTCCCATTTAGGTCATACTCTTCAAAGGCGTGCCTGTATAATGTATTGCCCTGAGAAGAAACTCTTTCTACTGCTCTCAAGAATAGAGGGTCATAGGTATAACGGACCTGCCCATGTCCTGCAGCCTTCAATACGAGCAATCTGCTAAAGTCATCATATGTTTTAGTGATCTGAGCTCCATGTGGAAATATTTCAGAAGTGACGTTTCCAAAGGGGTCGACTTCTCGCTTAGTAACAAGGTTCTGTTTTTCATCGACGGCAAGCAGGAGGTCCCCCAATTTATTGTGAGTAAAGGCATGGGCAATCTCTCCATTTGAAGAGTCTACTCGGGCTAAAAACCCAAGGGGATGATAGCGATAATAGAGAGTGGTTCCATCGGGCTCGGTTTTCTTTTCCATCTTTCCTGATGGGGAATAAGAGTAATGAGTTTCTCTTGCATCTTGAGTTCCATAGCCCCTCGTCAAACTTTTCACTCGATGATCAGGCGTATAAGAGTACCTTACTGCCTGAGTCGTTTGAAATCTCCCATCTTCGTAAATGTGATCTTGATGAAAGATCAGATTGCCTTGAGGATCATAAGTCATTTCATGGCAGGAGACTGCTTGTCCATTAGATCCTAATTTTTCCACTTTTACGCTGCGAATGAGTGCATCTTGAGTCTCTAAAAGAGAAACACCATCAGGATTTACAGTCTTAACCTGAAGGACCTTTTGTCCTAGAGCATTTGAGTGGGTCTCATCATAAGAAATGTGAGTTTCGTAGCCTAACGCATCTTTTTTGAGGATCTTCCTTTGAAATGGGTCGTAAGCAAAGGCTTCAGTAGCCTCTTTTCCATTGATAGTGCGAGTGATTGTCTCTCGATTGCCATCTGCATCGTAGGAGTAACTCATTTTATAAAGAAGATGTCCAGCAAGATCCGTCTTCTTCTCTTCGATCACCCGATCTTCCAAGTCTCTCTCATAATGCGTGACAAGAGCATCATCACCATTATGTTTGTAAACAGTGGCAAGCCGTCCTAGTGAATCATAATCAAACTCTGTGACTCTTCCGTAAAATTCCTCTCCAATTTTTCTTCCAGCTCCATCATAGGAATAGTGCTTCAAATTTCCTTCTTTATCAGTCTCGGTAAGGAGATTAAAGCCATTATAAGTGAATCTTTCTTCAGCAAGAATTTTATCTTGTTTTGAAATGTATGTTTTTTTGAGGACGCGCCCTAGAACATCATTTTTGTAATGGATTGTGAGCCCGTCAGGATCGGTATGGGAGACGAGTTTTCCATTAAGAGCGTATCTAAAGTACTCTTTTCCTCCATTAGGATGGAGAATTTCTACAGGTGATCCATAAGCATTATAGTGGGATGTTGTGACATTTCCGTTGGGGTCAGTTTTTGTAAGCTCTCGTCCAAAAGGATCATAACTTGAATAGGTCACTGCAGCAGTAGCTTGGCCGCTTGCTGAAGCAATAGAAGGAAACTCTGTTTGAATGACTTCATTGACTAAGGGGTCATACCTGTAATAGGTGCGGTTGCCAAAAGGATCTTGTCTTTCAACCAACCGATCGTGAAAATCATATCTTGAAGAGACTGTATGACGATTTCCATCATCCCCTTCTTCCACAATTTTGCGAAGTCGACCTTTTGCATCATAAGAGAGGTCTTTATGAATCCTTCCTGAAAAATTCTCCTCGTGTTTGAGATGTCCCTTAGCATCGTATGAATAAATGGCCTGCTGTCCTAAGCGATTGGTCTCTGTAAGGACATCTCCTCGTTCATTATAGGTTTTACAGATGGTATAAACTAAAGCATTTTCTGCATCAAAGACCTCCTCCTCAGCGACATTACCATGCTGATCATAAATCAAATGAGCCTTTTTCAGAGGTTTTTCGACACCTGATTCCAGATAAGTCTCAACAACCCACTCTGGCATATGGAGAAATGGTGCTGATGCGCGCAAGACATAAGAAGTAATCAGTCTTTGTGTCACATGGGAAAGATCATCTTTATGTTCACTGATCCCATCATCAGAAATTGTCTGAATGAGGTTATTACAATCATCATAACATGAGAACTCTCGAAGGATGACTTTATCTCCATCCTTTGTGAGTTTTGAGGTGAGGAGATTGGTATTTGGAAGATAGGTAAAGCAAACGACTTTTCCATCTTCAGTTTCCTCTCTAAGAAGAAGGTTTCTTCCGTCCTCGGAAAATTTTCTTTTGGTTGTAAATGTATCTTGGTTTCCTTCGCCTGTGAGATCGCCAGAAAAAACTTCAGTAGTGGGATTCCCAAACTTGTCATATTCAAACGATTTTTTATAGAGCAAATTTTTCTGAGCATCTCTCATTTCAACTGCTTTGAGCCAATTCTTGTCATCCCAAGAAAAAGTTTTCTCCTTTTTAAGGTTTCCATCTTCTCCAAAGTATTGGATCCCAGTCGTGAGAAGATTTTTGGAAAAGTGATAGATGATTGAAGTACCATCGCTATTTTTAACGGTTGTTGTCCCTGCTTTTTTCCCCGCCTCTGGAGGTTGATAGGAAAGTTCATAGACTGGTTGAAAACCGTCGTTTTGGCCTACAGGCAAGAGAAGCTTATGGACTCTGAAATGCTGAGGTTCTTCTCCAAACCCTTTATTCTCAACTCTGAAAACGTCATCTTTTCCGCTGTAGGAGCCTAGAAGAAACTTGCCACAGTAATCTAAGGATTCATGCTGAAATAGGGGACTACTACTCGATGAGAGAATGGGAGGACAAAGGAACTTATACTCTGCCTCAAATTTATCATCTCCATACCAATGTTTGGTCTTTTCCTTGATTTTCACATGAATGGGTCTTCTATCATACTTGTAGTCTGTGCTTTGGCCAGAGGACGATGTAAATTGACAATGACTTGTCCATGGAGATCCATTAATGCGAAGAGAGGCATATACAAAACGCTCCTTAGGATCTAAGCTTTCTATATAAGTTGGCTGCCAGCTTTCATTGTAGTGGTATTTGAGAATCTTGCCATTTGGAAGTATTTCTTTTTCTAGCAGATAAAGTTGATCTGATCTTGTCTGCCATCCCTTTCTGTAATAAAGTCTGGTTGTGCCGTCTGTTGCATAAACGGTGATTGTATTGCCGCCATCTTCATAGGAAATCTTAGTATTGCGTGGATCATATTTTCCGCTAGGGGTGTCTCCAGATGCATTACTGAGTCCAAAAGCTGATGAAGATAGCTCTGCTTCGCAGCCATTCAACTCAAAGTTGAGAGTCATGCCGCTTGGGTCTGTGAGCAAGATTTCTTGGCTAGATGATGCAAATTGCAATTTTAAATGAGGATAAAATTGCCAACCTTTGTAATTGTGAGCGACATGGTGGTAAAGGTTGTATTTATCCCACTCTTCTTGATTGTGTTTTTCTTTCGAAAAATGGCATGGCATCTGCGGAGCAATGTAGATACGGCTTAAAGTGATGTTTTGAGCTCCTTTGGCAACAAGATCAGTAATCTTAAGCGTGGGTTGACCACTCAAAGGACTAACAAGCCCTCCAATGAGATAACTAGGCTCACTACTTAAAGTCGCTACTTGTTCGGGAGTAGATAAGAAGAATTCTTCTTTTGCTTCTTCATCGTAAGAGAAAGCAGGCACTGCAAAAAGAGTGCAGATCAAAATCATTAAAATGCGTATCATTTCACTACCTCCGCAAGCAATGTCACAAATTTTGAAGTATTGGATCATAAATCAAATAGTCTTTCTTATTGAAGAAAAAAATGCCTCTCGGAAGAAAGAGCACGAGGCTCTTAAAATGGAGAAATGTACCAGGAGTGTCGAAGAAGGGTGTCTGGACAATTTCTTATTTGTCTCACAGCCTGTGAGACTTTTGGTTCTCAATTGATAAAAAGTCCAGCAGGTTGCTGGACAATTTGAAATCCTCAGAAAGTCTAACAACTTGTTAGACAATTTCCCACCCAAGCGAATAGTGCCGCAAATTGTGGCACAGTTTGAAATCTTCAAAAAAGTCTAGCGAGCTGCCAGACATTTCCACCTTCAAGCAATTAGTCCCACAGCTTGTGGGACAATTTTACCCGATGACAGCTCTTTCTTCTTCAACGAGCCGCACATAGGTTTCCCAGAGTCCTTGATCGATATCTTTTTCCCGGATCATTTCGAGCATGAGCTTTTGAACTTGAGCAAGAGTTTGATGAGGAGCAAGCATAGATATAAGCTCTTCCTCTCCCGCTTTTTTCAAAATGTCGACCAAGCGATTGATTTGGGACCTTTTGAACTTGACTTCGACTTGCCGTTTCACCATGAGACCAGGCCTAGGAGTTGAAGAAAGCGCTACGGGAACATCTTTTTCAAGAATGTGCTCTCTGATCATTTGAAGAAGTTCTGATGGTTGAGTTTTCTTCAATTTGCCAAATGCAAAATGATGCAGCCGACCATTCTTTCCTGGAAGATACTGACAAAGCTCAGTTTCTTTTTGTGCATTGACCCTTTGCATAGCCCGAGAAATACTCTCTTCTAATTCTTCCATGCTGCTGCTCTGCAGGGGTGCATAAACTGTACTCATGAATACCTTCCTTGCTCTTTGTTCAAATAATCTTTCTCAAGGTGCGATAAAGACAGAA
>Ga0180433_10011272_pt1 | contig 10621 bp, 9 predicted proteins | sample SS_ome_8_FD_132980 | JGI IMG/M metagenome (GOLD analysis project Ga0180433, IMG submission 132980) | Hypersaline lake sediment archaeal communities from the Salton Sea, California, USA - SS_1_D_1 metaG | ecosystem: Environmental > Aquatic > Non-marine Saline and Alkaline > Hypersaline > Sediment...
AACTCGACCTTCATACCAGTTTTTACGTCGTCAGGATTGCGGTCGGCCATATTAAATATGATCCTTCCTCCACCGTCGAAGTCAACAGCCGTGATCGTGGTAGGAGGATCAACGCTTGCTGCCAGGTTGTCATGGGAAAAAGTTGACAGCGTTCCTACGTCATTAGCGAAGCAATATGGTTCGAAGTTATCCTGGGCCTGACAAATGACACAGACTCTCTGTACCGGATATTGCGGTGTTCCGCAGCTAAGACATTTTACTCCGGTGAGAGAAAGACCGTAATCATGGTCTCTCCAGAGAGCGGGCACGCATATATGATTGATGGGGGGTCGTGGGGGTGGTTCTGTAGGAACCAGGTTGCGCCATTGCAGGTACTTCATATATGGGATGACTTTCTTCGACTCCAGATGGCGCTTGATTCCTCGCCTGTCCTTAATTTTGTCGATTCCGTCATTTACATTCATGAAGAAGACATCACAGCCATCGCCATAGCCGACACACATTAGTTTGTCGCCAGCTTTAGCGTCTTCAAGTGTAGCTACCAGCATCATTAATGGAAGGGCTGAGCCTGTGTTTCCAATGGACATATACAGGGGATCCTGAAGCTGTGCCATCGGGTCGAATCCCATTTTACCCGCTGCCATTCCCAGTATTCTAGGATCGGGGGCGTATATAGCTGCTTTTGTGATGTCCTGTGGTGTCACATTGAATTTCTTAAACGCTGCAGCGACTGTACTATTAACGATGGGCATATATCCTGCTGTGCGTGAGAATCGCTCCTCCCAGAAACGTATGAACGTATCTTCCTGGGAACGCCAGGTCTCATGGATTTCCTTGAAACTAGAGTGACTGCCAACGATGTCTACTGTGACACCTTTTTTTGATATTAAGAGCGCGGCAGCCCCATCACCGAGAGACATCTCTTTGTCTCCGTTCGGGAAGCCCATTCGTGTCTCGGCTACGGTAATAAGAACGCATTCCGCCGATCCGGCGTCAACAGCATCTGCTGCTGCTCGAAGGGCATTTGTACCTGATCTCAGTGAACCACTGAAATCTGCCGTGAAAATATCCTGATTGAGTCCCAGTGCGCCGGCGACAATAGATGCCGCCTGTTTTTCTTTATAGGGAGACGTTGTGGAAGCGAAATACAGACGATCAACCTTGGTACGATCGATGCCGGTAAGGCAATCACGAGCGGCTGCAACAGCCATGGTTATACTGTCTTCGTCGTATCCGGCAATCGCTTTTTCTCCTGGGATTGCCATCATGCTATCCCAGGCCTTTTGAATTTCTGGGCGACTTAGTCGATATAGCGGTATATAAGCACCATACGATGCAATTCCTGCCATTTGCCCTCCTTTTGTAAACTTTCGCAATTCATTATAGCACTCTGTGCTTTTTATCACAATTCCAGCCTTGGTTGATTAGTAGCGGAGCAATCTTTTTCTTGAGAGTGCAGATAGAGTCTTAATCAATCCCCTAATCCCTCCATTTTAGATTATTAGATCCCCCTATTATTGTCAGCAATTTCATCTTGGGAAGGATTATTGGTCACGTATAGTGTATTTAATTACAAATTTTAGATGAAAGGTACAGATAACGTCGCAAAATATGTATTGACAAACAGACAATTGATAAATAAGATATTCGCAATAGTCTATATTACATCTTAGAAGTATTATGGTTCATATTTCTATAGGGATACTTGGTCACTGGCTCTTGTTTGAGGCTATAGTATCAAGAGCTAGGGACCAATTTATATTCAGCGCTCTGGCCACAGAGCGCTGAATTTTTCGGGATACATCTCGATTACTGTATTTATCAATAAGGAGGTTTTATTCTATGAAGATGACAAAGATGGTAAAGATTGTATTAGGTTTAGTTGTTGTAGGGTTGATTGCTATGGTTTCCGTTGCTGCTTTCACACCGGCTCAGTTGGATGAAAGGACTCAGATCGAGGATTTGATAATCACATATGCCCGATCGATGGATCATCTGGATAAGGAAGCATGGAGTAATTGCTTCAGTGCCAATCTAGTTAATTATCATGTTGACAGACTTGTTGCTCCCGGTGAGGTAGAAACTCAACTCGATATCGTTTCTGCACATGAGGATAACGCACAAACTCTTATGCTGTGGATGTTATCCGATCGAACGAGAGACTGCGCCTTTTGCCCCTGGAGTCCCACACTCGATGAGTACCGGGCTCAATTCGCCGCTATGACACCCAAGGAAAGACTAGTAGAAATGGGTGATATGATGGTATTCGAGAGGATCGACTTCGGACAGAGTCATATAACAAATATTGTAATAGATCTGGATTATGGAGGAGAGAATGACGCGAAGGCGTATGACTACTTCAGGCACTGGGAGGATATAGATCCCTCTCACCTGGCTAACATTGGTCAGCTGATGAACGATCGAAACTATTATTTCCAAGAGGGAGAACATGAGTATACACTGAAAAAGGAGTCTGGTGAGTGGAAGATCGTAGACTTTAAGGGGATTCTACTAAAATCATCTAAAGAGGCTAAATAGGGGATCGTAAGGATTTTTTATTATGCCCTTATCTTCCGGAATATAGTGAAATATAGTAGAGCAAGTGTCATAATGAGCGCTACGAATCCGAATATGACGAATATAATCCCTAGTAAGAGAACAAGGATGGATACCTGTATATAGACGGTCATATCATACGTAAGATCGGTTGACACATCTTCATACATAATGAGAAGAAAGTGCTTGGATGTTGCGCGCTGCCATTCTAGTATTAGTGAGTCGGCGCCTGATTTGGATTCTTCCCAGAAGTCTAGAGACATAGGGGATTGTGGCTGAGAATTACCCTGATGTTCTGTATAATCCATTTTTGTTATTTCTAATAGCTCAGTTTCCCATGTCAGATGCTGATATTTTGTATTACTGAGGTAATTCTGTACATCATGTTCAGCGGCAATACCGGCAAATAGTTGTTTGGAAGAATTCCCCGCTTGTATTGCTGCTTTTGATCTGTTGAGTCCAAAAAAGTTCAAGGGAAGAAGTGCTGCTTCGTCGATTTCTAAGGGATCGCAAATTACCGCATATGAATCTGTATTAACGACAATAGTCCCGATATTAACGAATCCTTCGTTATCGGTAAGGCCTTGATGTACCCAGACCAGAACGCCGCCGCTGAAGAATAAACAAACTGCTCCTACAAGAAGGATGCCTGCTAAACAGAGAAGCGCCAGCTTAAAGGCTTTCAGTATTGGGCTCCTTGTTGTTAAATAGCAGTATTAGCTCGCCCGGGTCGCTTTTAGGAGATTAATACTACTTTATTAGCAGCCATGCTAGCAATGAATATGACAATTGTCAAAATGGAGGAGAAGGGGGGAGCATTCTTTTGTGAGATGATGCTATATTTAAAGAGTCAATTTTTTGCATTATCTCTTCACTGGCCTGACCACACTGTAGATAACGATCCAGTTGCTCGTAGGTTATGCCCATCTCTTCTTCATCGGTTTGGCCTTCCCATAGCCCTGCAGATGGAGGCTTTTCAATTATGTTTTCAGGTATATCCAGGTGTCTCGCCAAGTCTCTAACTTCGCACTTGAGGAGATTACCCAGTGGCGTTATATCAACCCCGGAGTCGCCGTATTTCGTGCAGTAACCGATAGCAATTTCGCTGCGATTGGTTGTTCCCACGACCAGATACATAAGTTTGTTAGCGAAGAAATAAAGGGTGGTCATTCTCAGTCTTGGTTTGATATTGGCTTCAGCTATTTTTTGTATATTGGGACTTGAAATATTTTTTGGGAAGGAATCGAGTAATTCGGAATATGCCCTGTTAAGATTGATAGTCATGCTAGGGATATTATATTTATCGGCAATTAATGATGCGTCCTCAACATCGCTGCTACTACTATAGCAGGGCATAATTAATGCAAGGGTGTTGTTGGGGAATGAGCGTTTACAGAGGACGGCAATAACCGAAGAGTCGATACCGCCGCTGAGACCGAAGACAACCCCTCGACGCTGGGACCTATTTACCTGATCGCGGATCCATTCTACAAGTTTGGTCGATAGTTCTTCCAATAACTGTTCTCCTCAAAGAGACACCCCGTATTATTCCCCGATAGCGAGGGAATCCCAGACCTCCCTGCCGATACTTAGCCTTCGTGAGGTTCGATTACGCCGTACGTACCATCGTTTCTGCGATATACCACACTGTATTGTTCGATATCGTTATTAAAGAAGAAGAAGAAATTATGACCTAGATATTCCATTTGATCGGCTGCTTCCAGGGGCGACATCGATTTTATGGGAAAGCGTTTTACACGCACTACTTTTTTAATTGTTTCATCATCAACAGGGAGATCTTTGCGAGGAGTTAATTTTTTCTTTCGCTGGCTGCGATAGAGCTTGCCCTTTAGACGCTCGATCTGCCGATTGAGAACATCTACTGCATCATCAATGGCCGCATTGATATTGGTTCCCTTTACTTCTCCGCGAAGCAGGGTGCCGTGACTGTCCACGGTTACCTGAACTATATACCGTTCGCCGGCGGATTTTGCATTTTCATAGGATAATTCTACTATGACATCATCCATGTTAGGGAGGTATCGCTCCAGTTTAGAGATTTTTTGACGAATATAATCTTCCGAAGACTTCGGTACTTCAATATTTCTTGTCTTAATAGTGATATCCATGGACTATGCCTCCCTTAAAGCAGTGTTTAATCAGGCAGCAAAAACCGCTTGCTGGATTAATAGACCGATTTTACGCCATAGGAGTCATTGGTTGCAAGAGATAAAAAGTAGATTATTTTAAATGAATAGCTGTAGATTTTATTTGAGAAGAAAAGGATAGTTCTCTGTAACAATTGTATTGACAAATGATTTCAACAAAAGTATTATATGCATATAAGCGCATTTAAGACTACAAATTTAGAAAAGCGATGAACATGAGAGAGTTAGTCAAGGCGTTTAAGTCGCTATCAGACGAGACGAGAATAAGAATTCTCAATATCCTGCTGGAAAGGGAATGCTGTGTATGTGAAGTAATGCAGGCGTTGAATATTTCACAGACGCGGGCATCTAGAAATCTAAGTGCGCTCTATGATGCCGGATTTTTAAAAATGAGAAAAGACGGTTTATGGTCACTTTATTCTATAGATAAAGAAGGGATAAACGAGTATTTAACGTATCTGGTGGAAGCTGTAAAAAAGGGGCTCGATGGTAGTAATCAGGCTGAGGAAGATAAAAAACGTCTTACCGAGGCAAGACGCGTCGGTCCTGGATGTGTTCGTTGCAGGTAACAATAGAAAAAATTTTACCAGTTTTATATGCGGTATTGCGCATGTAGCTTGCTAGGGTATGTATCATGGTTATTATTGATCTTCTGCAAGGTGGGGTAGATGGATTGGTTGACTACCTATCCGCGCACGTCCTTACCTGTCTCATTCCAGCCTTTTTTATAGCTGGTGCAATTGCTGTATTCATTTCAAAGGCTTCTATTCTGAGATATTTTGGGCCACAAGCAGGGAAATTCTTGTCCTATAGTGTTGCCTCTTTTTCAGGTTCGATTCTCTCAGTATGTTCCTGCACTGTGCTTCCTCTTTTCAGTGGCATTTACAGCAGGGGTGCAGGATTGGGTCCCGCAGTAGCATTTCTCTTCTCCGGCCCTGCGATAAATGTTCTCGCGATCGTATATACTGCTCGATTATTGGGATATGACCTGGGAATTGCCCGAATTATTGCCGCTCTGGCTTTTGCTGCAGGAATTGGCCTGGTGATGGCTTTCATCTACCGTAAGGAAGAAGATGGAAAAGATGCCAACGCCTTTGCCATGCTGGAAAGTGATCCAGACGCAAAGAACCCATGGCAACAGATTATTTTCTTTGGGGCTCTGTTCGGAATTATGATTTCGGCCGCTGCTGAAATATGGATTGCTACCATTATTCTGGTGTTTGTTTTAGGAGTTATTCTATGGCGCTGGTTTACCAGTGGTGAATTGAAGATGTGGATGAAAGAAACTCTTCATTATACCCGACTTATTGTGCCCTGGCTTCTGGTTGGCGTCTTTGCCGCAGGTATTCTGAAGGTCGCAATTCCCGAATCTGTAGTCGCTGATTACGTTGGTAATAACAGTCTATTATCGAACTTTATAGCCTCCTTCCTGGGGGCATTTATGTACTTCGCTACTCTGACAGAGGTTCCTATTGTAAGGACCTTCATGGATTTGGGTATGGGGAAAGGACCTGCCTTGGCACTTCTCCTTGCTGGTCCGGCACTTTCCTTACCTAATATGCTGGTCATAGGTAAGATTATGGGGAAAAGCAAGATGTTAACGTATGTTGCATTGGTCGTCGTTTTGGCTACTATTTCAGGATACATATTTGGCTTAATAGCAGAATAAAAAATGGAGGTAACAATGAATATTAAAATCCTGGGAACCGGCTGCACTAAGTGTCACAAATTAGGACAGCTTGTACTAGACGTGACAAAGGAGCTTGACCTCGATGTCAGCATAGAGCAAGTCAAGGATATAAAGAAAATAAGTAACTATTCGGTTTTACTCACTCCCGGCCTGGTTATAGATGAAGAGGTAGTTTGCTCGGGTCGAGTGCCGTCGAAGTCAGAGGTTACTCAATATATTACAAACTCACTGGCAAAGGGAACTTAGATGAGTGGGAAGTTTGGAGTGGATGCTCCAAGTTTATTAGGAAAAGAGCAGATGCTCTTGTCTACCCAAATAATTGGTCTACGTACAGAGCGACCGTTTTGCATCAGATTAAACAGGTGATACACAGTTGGTTAAAACGGTGGTAAATCTGGGGAGGAGATAAATGAAAAAGGTATTGTTCGTTTGCGTGGGAAATTCTGGCCGGAGCCAGATGGCGGAGGCCTTTTTCAATAATATAGCGAAAGGTAAGGCGGAAGCGTCTTCGGCGGGAACTAATCCGGCCGCGATCGTTGATCCACAGGTGGTCCAGGCTATGCAAGAGGTCGGCATCGATATTAGTGGTTATACACCAAAGAAAATAACGCTACAGATGGTAGAGGGCTCGGATAGAGTTGTAATAATGGGATGTGGATCTGAGAACGCGTGTCCGGCAACCTTCGTACCAACCGAGGACTGGGGCCTCGACGATCCCAAAGGGCAGTCAATAGATAAGGTGCGAGAAATAAGAGATGAGATTAAGCGTAGGGTAGAAGAGCTGGTTTTGCAGATCGCTGCTTGATTGACAAGTTCCACAGAATGAGCTCTGCATGTATTAGAGAGGTATTATGCGGCAACTTTCTTTCTTGGATCGGTTTCTTACGCTATGGATATTTCTGGCAATGGGGCTAGGTGTCAGCCTGGGCTATTTTGTTCCAGGGACGGCTGATTTCATCGATCGATTTCAGGTAGATACTACATCCATTCCCATAGCTATCGGCTTGATTCTAATGATGTATCCACCGTTGGCCAAGGTTCAGTATGAAGAGCTTGGAAAGGTGTTTCGCAATTGGCGCGTTTTAGGACTTTCCCTAATTCAGAATTGGATTATTGGACCAGTTTTAATGTTTCTACTTGCCATCGGTTTCCTCGGATTTCTGTGGCCGCAGCCCGAGTATATGGTTGGTCTTATAATGATCGGCCTTGCCCGATGTATTGCAATGGTGATTGTTTGGAACGAACTCGCCAAAGGCGATAGTGAATATGCAGCCGGGCTTGTTGCCTTTAACTCCGTGTTTCAGATTCTTTTTTTCGCGGTTTACGCTTATGTTTTTATAACAATTATGCCAGGCTGGTTTGGTCTGGAAGGTTCCGCAGTGAATGTCACCATGTCCCAAATTGCGCAGAGCGTATTTATTTATCTTGGAATTCCATTTTTTGGGGGAATGATTACTCGTTTCGTATTGATAAGATCTAAGGGACGAGAATGGTATGAGGGTAAGTTTATTCCCAAGATCAGCCCGATTACTTTGATTGCGCTCCTCTTCACCATTGTTGTCATGTTTTCATTGAAAGGCGAAATTATTGTAGAACTGCCCTTGGATGTGATCCGGATTGCGATCCCGCTCATGATCTATTTCGTGGTAATGTTCTTTATTTCTTTCTATATGGGGAAGAAAATCGGCGCCGATTACTCGAAAACAACAACCATAGCTTTTACTGCAGCGAGCAATAATTTTGAGCTGGCGATAGCAGTTGCTATAGCAGTGTTTGGGATTGGCTCAGGGCAAGCGTTTGCTGCTGTGATTGGACCCTTGGTTGAGGTACCTGTGCTGATCAGTCTTGTAAATGTGGCATTATATTTTCGGAGGAGATATTTCCTTCGAGATGGCGTAGATGATTCATAGTTGCTACTACAACGTTCAAGACCACGTAGTAACGACGTAATCGGACTGGATTATATGATGAATTAAACGTGCTTCACTGTGCTATAACAGGAAGAGTGAATGAAAAGACACTGCCCCTCCCCGATTCGCTTTCCACCCAGATTGTACCCCCGTGAAGCTCGATCATTTGTTTGGCTATGGCTAGTCCCAATCCCACCCCACCCCACCCCACCCTGTTCTATTTAATTAGAATCAGGCGGTGGGCTTTCAACCAATGTTGCGTTTGTCTGGTAACTATTACGGCCTCGCCAGTATGTTACTTCGACTGACTGGTTAATCTGCTTGGAAATGATAGTCTGTGTTAAGTCAGTCGAACTCGCGATTGATTTTTCGTCAATGGCTGTAATAACATCCCCTGCTTTAAGTCCAGCCTTATCAGCAGGGCCATCCTTAACCACTGCCGTAACGAGCGCTCCGCGGTTAACAGACAATCTGTAAATTGTAGCCACCCACTGTGTGACTGATGTGGTACTGGCCTCCAGTGATGGACGTACAACATATCCCTTATCGATAAGCTGCTCGATGATCGGAACAGCTTCAGTGCTGCTAATGGCATACCCCATACCCTCGACTCCGACCTCCGCGACTTTGGCGCTGGTGATACCGATGACTTCACCGGACATGTTTACCAGTGGACCTCCGCTATTGCCAGGATTTATGGCTGCATCGGTCTGAATTAGATCGTCCAGGGTCTGGCCGGTGGAAACAGCCAGCGATACATGGGAAGAACTCACGATACCCTGAGTGGCACTGATACCACGTCCCAATGAATTCCCGATCACTACTACCCAGTCGCCAATGCCCAAATTATCGGAGTTTCCGATCTCAAGGGTGGGTAAATTGCTGGCTTCTACCTTTATCACAGCAAGGTCGGTGAGAACATCGGTGCTTACCTCTTCCGCAGTGATTACTCTACCATCATCCAGTGTGACTGTGATTATGTCCGCATTCTCGACTACGTGGTTATTAGTGACGATGTAGCCGTCTTCATCTATAATCCACCCCGATCCTGCACCCTGCTCGCGGATAGGCCTGTTAAAGAAATCATAATCGATCGCCTCGACGTTTATCGCCACAACGGACGGTTTTACCTTTGCCACCACAGCTGCGACATTGGGAAGTGGATCAGGTAAGTTCGAATTCCCGTTCTCAATTTGTGTATTCGACGAATTGTCGCACGCAACGATGCAGGTGGTTAGGATAAGACATAAGATTAATCCTGTGGTTACAATAAGACGTTTAAACACTTGTGCGCTCCTCTAGTATCTGTTTCTGGTAACTCTGTTATTCATACCTCAATGCATCTATAGGATTTAACCTAGATGCCCTGTACGCAGGGTAGACACCGGCGACAATCCCAACTGCAACTGCCACAAAAAATGCGATGATAATAGTATCGGGTGTAATAACAGTTTCGATAGTTGAGAAGTTCATGGTTATCGAGCCAGAAAGGAGTTTAGAAGCTCCGATCCCAACACCGATACCGACAAATCCACCGATCACACTTATAGTTGTGGCTTCTAACAAAAACTGCATCAAAATGTTACGCCGCTTGGCGCCAACGGCCTTACGGATACCGATCTCGCGTGTGCGCTCGGTGACGGAGACAAGCATGATGTTCATTATACCCAAACCGGCAACTACAAGTGCAATTGCGGCTGTTATTGTGAGTAGCAGCGTTAGGGTGTCACTTGTTTCAGTAAGGGTTTCCTCTATATCCTGCATGCTGGTTATGGTGAAGTCATCTTCATCGCCTAAAGGAATCCGGTGTTCCACTTGAAGCAACTCGGTTACTTGTGTTATTGCTAGGTCATTTTGTTCATCATTTTTAGCCTGCAAATAAATGGCGCTAACGATATGATCTCCCTCTGTAGTTCTTTGTGGATTTAATCGATTCATCATCGAAGTAATGGGAACCAATACCGAATCGTCAGATCCCATCATCCCTTCTTCACTCTCCAGGATACCGACTACTGTGAACTGTCGTTTATTTATCTTGATCTTTTGACCAATGGGATTCATTTCTCCAAATAAATCCTCCACCACTCCGCTACCGAGGACAGCAACTGAGGCTGTTGTATCTACATCGGTTTGAGTGATGAAACTTCCTTCGGCTATGGTCTTAGCACGCACTTCTTCATATTCCGGAGTTACTCCATGAATTACTACCTGCACATTCTCACTGCCAGAAACCACCTGAGTCCAGGTGGAAACTTCAGGAGCCACCATGTTGACCGCTGATACTTCGTTTGATCCGG
>Ga0180433_10011273_pt1 | contig 10620 bp, 12 predicted proteins | sample SS_ome_8_FD_132980 | JGI IMG/M metagenome (GOLD analysis project Ga0180433, IMG submission 132980) | Hypersaline lake sediment archaeal communities from the Salton Sea, California, USA - SS_1_D_1 metaG | ecosystem: Environmental > Aquatic > Non-marine Saline and Alkaline > Hypersaline >...
AAGGCGGAACTCCTGAAGAAGCGGAAGTGGCTTCAGGCACCGGCGATGCTCGTCTCTTTGCGCAGAAAAACTGGGGCTGGACAAGAGTTGAAGGCAGTAACCTAGAAACATGGGACGTAGACCATAACAGACTTAAAAACATGGCAGACGGACTATATAACGCATATGGAGACGATGTTGACAATGCAAAGTTTACCTTGTTCCTGCATAAGACAAAGCAGTGGTATCAAGATTTGCCGTTTGACACGTTTCAAGAGGGCAATATGTTATTCATGAGACGCAATCAGTTCTTAGGGTGGGGATAATGAACTGGTATAAACAGGCACAACTCGGTCTTCTTGTGGTAGACAATAATCAGCCACACAAGAACAAGATCAACTTGCATCTCAATCGTGCAATGAGAGATATCAGCAGCGCTCTTGGTCAATCACGAGACAGCGAGCAGCAAAAGAAGCTCAAGCATGCTCTCGAACAGATTGGTCAGGCTCAGAGGAAGATAGATTTTGCGATATGAGATATCTATTGATAGGCAATGGACCCTCTGTTCTGGACCGAGAACTAGGCTCTGTCATTGATGATTTTGATGGACTTGTTGTTCGTTTTAACGATTACAGAACAGAAGGATGGGAGAGGTATGTTGGTTCACGAACAGACGTTTGGTGGACAACTGTTCTCTATCAACAGCCTAAAAAGCTAGAAGCAGACTACTATGAAGTAGGCTTTGTCGCCAACGAAGAAGGGCAAAGAGAAGACCAATACGCTTCTCTCAAAACCTACTTTCCCGATATCAAGCGAGTTATCAACAGAGAAGTTATCGAGCGTCTTGGGGGACAGTTTGAAAACCTAGGATTCAACATGGCTTTTTCTACTGGTGCTATCTGCGCTGCAAGCCTTGCCGCTGAGGGTCATGAGATTTGGCTTCATGGCTTTGACTCTTTTGACCCTGATGCTCTTCATCATTACTACTTTACGCCAGGAAGCGTCAATGACAAAGAGAAGGAGATATGCTCGCATAATCCCCACTTTGAGAAGATGTTCTTTGTTCGCCTGCGAGAGCGAAGCAAAGTGTTTGACCTTGACGAAAATGCTCCGCAAGAAACGATTGAGACTTCAGATGAAGCAGAGATAGAGCCCGTTCCATTCTTCCTTGGAACTGGTAGAAACTTTCTTCTTATAGGCAATGGCCCTTCTGCTGTTCATAAAAAAGCCGGCGAACTGATAGATGACTTCGATGGAACGGTTGTCCGCTTCAACGACTATCATATTGATGGCTATGAAGACTTCGTGGGAACTCGAACAGATATCTGGGTTGTAGCAAAAGAAATTAGCAAATCCAATAAAGCCAAAATTGTTGTTTACATTACAACAGATTCAAAGTATCTGTCTGATACATCTTTTACCAAAATCAAGAAAATGTACCCCAAGAAGCTTGTCATACCGATATCTCGCGACCAAATGCGGTCGATGTCTTTGGATGACACAAACTTTTCTGGCGGAAAGGGCGCAAACTCTTCCGGCGCTTCTTTTGTCAACTTCCTTACTGGAATGGGACACAAGGTCTTTCTACACGGCTTTGACCATTTCGACCAGCCAGTTCATCACTACGGAGACTCTGTAAAACTGGTTGCTTATCATAGTTCCGCCAGCGAAAAACCACTGTTTGATGAACTAGAAAGACAAGGCAAGGTTGTTCGTTTTGCGAAGCATTTACCCACAGTAAGAGACCATCCTCTTACTCATGTTGTTATTCCAAAGTCGATAGAAGATCAAGCTGTCAAGATATTTGGCAATCATCATATCATAGATACACACGAAGAAGCTATTGAGACATACAAGAACCTCAGAGATCAAGGCAAAGAGGTCTGGGTTTTTGGAATGTCTTCAGTTCCGTATTTTCTTGACTTATCTATGAAGAACGATTGTTTTTTTTACGGTTATTTCACTACTCATTTTCAGTCAGTTCCCTCGAAGCGCGAAATCCCCAACAGTTACAAGTTTCAACATTGGCATTCTCATATTGCAGACAAATGTGAGAATAAAAGCGTATTGCTTATAGGCAAAAGCCTCTCTCACGCAAAGCAAACGTTTGAGCAATACGGAGTTTCTGAAGTCAAAACATGCGACCCCTACAAAGGTGATTCGCTTTTGTCTTATCCAGAAAACAGCGCAGATGTCGTTGTGTCTATAGGTTTCCCAAGTTATCTATGCAACGATTTGCTCATCCGCGATCATGCGAAACGAATAGCAAAGCATGCCATCTATATTGGCGTGTATAACTCTTGCTCAATAGACATACCTATTGCTCATAAGACGCGGCTTCTTGCGGCCAACAAGTTCTGGAAAGACTGGGGGCTTGACGAGCTTTGGCATGGCAAGGCTTATGAAGCAGGCGATATTGAGCCTCGTCTTGAGAATCGAACACAGGGCGTCTATTCATATGATATCGATGACTACGTTAGTTTGCCGCTCTCAAATCTGAGAGAGTTCAATGACAAGCCTTATGACCCTGAGTTTTGGCTTGGAGTTCGCTACGTCTAAAAAACAACCCCGCCCATCGTCTGGCGGGGTTGCCCCTCCGAAGAGGTAGCGGGAAGAATGAGACGGCATAAGCCGTCCCATGGTTATTATCGTCTTTGTGGCTATTTTCCTTTACTGAAGTTATTCTCTCGAAATGGAAAGGGATGGCTACTTCTGTCAAGGTAGTACCTTATATCCTAAACCTCTATAAATATAGGAGATTCATAGTGTCTAGAGACTTCATTGTATATCTCGAAAAACAGCCCGATTTGTTGGCCGAAATGATGGAACTGCTTGAGCCGTATACGCAGTTTGACCTCTCGGAACCCGAGCCGCCCGTAGACAAGGAAGTTCGCTTCTTTAGCTGGAGTTCTGGTCCCGATGCAAAACAGTGGCATATTACCTATGATTGGGTAAGAAATAACTCGCAGTGGAATCCACCCACGAAAGAAGCGGAACAAGCTGCTGAGAGATTTGCAACGATGGACGAGGGCGACCGATGCTTGTTCATCTGGAAACCCAATGGAAGCTATGGGTATGAGCAAGCAATCAGCAGCAGCGATTTGTATAGAATGCTCACAAAAGGTCCAGACCTAAGTAGTAAGGCTTGGTTCATTGAGTTCTTTGCTCATCTCAAGGAGTTGGGCGCTGAGCCTGATGTTATTATTCTCGACTACGAGGGTGGTCCTGTTCTGTGGAACCTGGATGATGATACCAAGGCAGAGCAGATGGGTTATATCCTTAAAGACCCTGAGGCTCTTGCCAAACTGCCCGAAATCTTCCAAAGCATTGACCCAGATGATATTCGTGTAAACTCAGGCGCTCTTCGTAACGAGCTACATAATCAGTGGCAGAGATGGGCAAAACCGTTCATTGCTGATACAATGAAAAAGCTTGTTTACGATGCCTACTTTGAGATTTATGGTAAAGAGATTCCGTTCTCTAACTACGGATATCAAGAACTATCATTCCCAATCACGTTGCAGAATGGCTTTATAAAAGACTATTCGACTTCTGAGATTGGCTATTCGGCTCCTGTCAACTACATTCTTTCTCGCGAGCATAACTGGGACGGGAAGGTTGAAGAATGGCGTAACGGCCAAAGAAAGCACCCTCGTTGGGGGGCGTTTATTGACCGCATCAATAAGTGCCGTTCCGCAGCCAATGTCAACGGCGGCGACCATGTAATGCCCTGGATTGCGCCTCTTGGTTATCAGCATTTGCATGACAAGCGAAATCTAGCTCCTGACTTCTTGGACCTTGAACTATTGAAGCATTGTATTGCTATGGGCTGCAACAAGTTCAACTATTGGAACCCTGGCCCTCCAACGCAGTTCCCTGACAATACTCGTCAGAGAAGCGATATCATCTATGCTGAAACTATCGCGTTCATGAAGGATTTCCCGCTTGAAGAAAAGGCAGGGAACTTTGAACCTCTTGATAGAGATGCAGATGTAATCGATACGCTCGGCATCAAAACTACTTATGAAGAGTTTGAGGCTATCGGTATCGACCCGAGAGACTTTGGCTGATTGCCGATATATAGGGTATGAGTTCCATACCCAAAGTCTTTCATCAAATTTGGATAGGGACTGAGGACACGATTCCCGTAAGCTACAAAGTTCTCAGGGACCACACTCTAAGCTTGCATCCTGATTGGGATTACAAGTTGTGGCTCCCTGAGGACTTTTTGCCTCTCGTCAATCAAGACTCCTATGACTATTACAAGGCAGCTATGTATCGAGCGGATGTTGCCCGCTACGAGATTATGGCCCTTAATGGTGGCGTCTATATTGATTGGGACTTCTATATCTTTCGCAATATCGAGCCGCTTATTCGCGAGACAGACAACTTTATTATTTCCGAGCCAATGGATATACCCGTGAACTCTGTGTTTGGTCTGAGTTCTAATCATTGGTTTGCGTGGCGGCTTGTTCGCGAGCTTCGTGCAAGCGCGATTACGGAACGAACTCGATTGATGGGCGGGGCAAAGAACCCTCTTCACGGTGTTGGCGCTCGCTATTTCAGTAAGCAAGTTCTTGAATGCGAAGACCGCCTCAATATACTCCCCCGTTCCACGTTTACGCCCTATTCATATTCGTACTTCAAATGCGGCCACTGGGACCATAGGACTGTTCGCGGCGGATACGGAATCCATCTCTGGAACTCAACTTCTACGCCAACTATCTTCAATGATTTTGTCAGAAAGCTCGACGCAAGCAAAAACTACAAAGATGAGCTTGATGCAGAAGCTCGTCTGCTGGAAGAAAAAGAAGCAGCCAATAGGCAGCTAGAGCTTAGAAGAGGCGAACGTGAGTAGCATACCCAAAATCATCCATATCTATGAAAATAGCGAAGACATGCCCGAATACGCTCAACGGGCATCTATTTTGCATCCTGAATGGGAAATAAGGGTCTGGAATAGCTTCGATTCGTTCGAGGCTGTCAACTGTCAACTCGTCAATGAAAATCTACACGACAGGCACATGCTCGCATTGATGAAAATAGAGATTCTCTGCTACTACGGCGGCGTCTGGCTGGGAGATTCCATCATGCTCAGTAAACCTCTTGACAGTCTGCTAGAAAACACAGACCACGTTCTGCTTGAAACCAAAAGGCAGAACATTGACCCAGATTTTTTGGCATTCAAGCCTAATCATCGCATTCTTTGGCAGTATCTATGGAAGATACAACCAAGATATTTTGGTTCGCAAGATGAAGAGTGGGCGTTTGATTATAGATTTCTTCGTGAAATGGCTGATGATTTTATACGCTATCCTCTCATTCTTCCTACCGGCTGTTTCTCAGATAATGACGATGTAAGTTCTATGACCTGCTTTGGTCAAAGGATTATCCGTGAACAGTATACCTAAAATCATTCATCAGATTTGGATTGGGGATGAAAGCAAAATACCAGCTTCATGTCTTGTGTTTCGCGATCATATGTTGAACCTTCATCCTGATTGGGAATACAAGTTATGGACTCACGAAAACATACCAGAACTTGTCAACCAGGAAGTATTCGACGCGCTTCAGAGTCATGTTGTCTTTCAATCAGATATAGCTCGCTATGAAATCATGGCGCATCATGGAGGCGTTTACATAGACTGGGATATGTGCCTATCTAAACCTATCGATGAGCTTATCGAGGGTACAGACCATTTCTTTATTGAAGAAAACGGACTAAACATCACGAACTCTATTTATGGGGTTTGTCAGAATCACTGGTTTTCGTGGAAGGCAGTAAGAGAATCGCAGCAGAGCTTCAAGCGATATCTTAACTCAGAACTATTCTACTACCCGTACAAGAACTATCTTGTTAGCGTTGGAGCCCTCTTCTTTAGCAACCTTGTTCTTGATACAGCAAAAAGAGTTCCATTGAACATCTTGCCGTGGCAACTCTTTAACCCATTCAAGCCTGTCGAGTTCAGACGAGTCAATGCTGACCCTGACATCCCATCCTATTCGTTTGGCATGCACACCTATAACAGTGTTGTTGACCAAACAATGATTGGGGCTCACAGGCGACTGCCTGAATACGAGACGTATAGAAGCCTCGATGAGAAACAGAGGGCTGAAGGTATATGACGCAGCGCATTCCCAAGATAATCCATCAGATTTGGTATCAGGGCGAAGAAGAGATGCCCGAATGCTACCACTACTTTGCGAAGCATCTCAAAGAGCTTCATCCTGATTGGGAATACAAGCTGTGGACAGCGGACAATATGATTCCGCTCATCAACCAGAAGATACACGACGAGCAGCCTCGATACTTGTTCAAGTCGAACATCTCTCGATTTGAGATATTGGCACGGTATGGTGGTCTCTATATTGATTCGGACTTCTTGATTCTCAAGAACCTTGAGCCTCTTATGCAAAATACAGACCATGTATTGCTGGGCAACTTCCGCAAGGGCGCATATCAGGTATGCAATGGCTTCGTGGGAGCCACGCCGAATCACCCTCTCTGTTGGCAAATGGTTCGTGGACTAGGAAACCGTTCGCGAGAGTTTCCTGAACAGAATCGATACGCGAACTGCATCCCTTACTTCGATGACACAGTAAAGCAGGTCATACCGGAACCTCTTATTATCCCGATGGAGCTTTTCTTTCCCGTTCATGCGAACCTTGTCATGGATAATCAGTTTGAGTATTCGGGGATGCACTACGCAACGCATATGTTCAACAACAGGCATGACGGAGAAGGCGTCGTGGCGCATAAAAAGCTCCCCTGCTATTTGCGGGACCACGCTTACGAGTGAAAAACGCTTTCCGTATACTGTATGTTCGGAACGATCCAGGTTTGACGGAGACAGCGAATGCCTTTTTATCTGTTGCTCATCGGAATAGTCGTGATTGGCGGCGGCATTTTTCTTTTTGCCCTCATTGAGCAGGAGATGCCATCCATCAAGAAAGGCCTCGCTAAGATGTTCCAGTCTCGCGCTGAACTGAAGAAAGCGAAGTACGAACTGGCGAAGCGCAAGCTCGAAATCGAGCATGAAGAACGAATGGCAGCCTGGAAAGGTATCGATGACGAACCAAAACCCATCGCAGGCGTTCCTCCTATTTCGACAAAACCCAAAAAGACTGATGACGAAGAGCAGGTAAGCGCCTAAATCTGCTGCTACATGCAGGTGAATGCTTTTTCCGCTAACATGGTGGCATGATGTTTGGTTTCGGTCTTGTAGAGAAACATCGCAAAGAGGCAATTGTTCAAGCAGCACTTTCGTGCCGTCCAATCCCTCAAATCGCAAAGGACTTCGATGTCTCTGAGCGATGGGTCCGCGAAACCTGCAACGAAGCAGGCGTTTCGATGCGAGATATCAAGGCTGCTCGTGAAAGACGAGTGGCTGATTGCGTTCAGAAGGGCATGACTCGTGCAGAAATCGAAAGCGAATATGGTGTAAACCTGTCGTTCATTCGAACATCGTGCGAAAAGTATGGTGTGGCCTTTGAGCCCTTGGGACTCAATACGGACAGGTCGCTAAGGATTATCTCTCTTCTGTGCAACACGGATAGAAGCTTGGCTGATATCGCGTCAACAGAGGGCGTTTCGGAGAAAACGGTCAGTGACCTGCATATCAAAGCCATTCGACATGGATTGCCGATTAAACAGAGGGAATTCAAAAGAAGAGAAGAAACACTAAAGATGAAGGTGGGATTGAGCTTCGAAAACACCATTGAAGCTTTCCCAGACCTCTTCAGACTAATCACAGGAAGGATTCGAGATGTCGCAGAACTCCATATTCTCATTTCTGGACAATGGGATGATGTTGCTACAGTCGAAGCTCGACTCAGCAGCCTCCAAATTGGATACGATTGCGTCGCTCATGTCGGCGACGACTCAGAATACATCAATGAGCAGGGTATCAAAATCGTCATCTCCGACGATGACTCGCTCTTCTGTTCGCTCCCCGAAGAAATCGTCGTTCTCAAGCTCCGAGAATCTGGTAACTTCGATTTTGCAGACGCTAAGTGGGTCTACCTCAAAGATCACGGCGTCACAGTTGATTGAATGCTACCCTGACTTCGACGCAACATGGAACTGTCCTGACACGATGGGTTATCTTGCCGTCGAGGTTATCCGAGTTCCGTTTGACCAGCTTTCAGCAATGCCGAATGCTACGCCTGACCCTGTGATTGCGGTCGAAGGCGAAAAGAGCCTCAGCAAGGCCCCTGGCGTTATTCTGCTTTCGATGAAGGATGTCTTTACCTCTGTTTCTGAGTTCCTCTTCCAGAACCCGCTCAAGTGGAGCAAGAAAAAGAGCGACGAAACCTTGACGAAGATTGTCAAAAAGGTTCAGCGTCAAACAGGCTGGACTTGGAACGATGCGCTTTTTGCCATCTTCGTTCGAGACTTCATTCGCCCCGGCATTGAAAAGGGCCTCGCTGCTACGCCAAGCGGTCTTGAGGATACGCTTCGTCTCTACGTCACGACTGGCGATGACCTCCGCTTCGCTTCGTTCCCTTATCACTCTCCGAGCCTCGTGCTTGGCGATGTCGTTCCGTATCCGCCCACGGGCGGACCCGATGGCGATGGATACAGTGATGGCTACCCCTCTGGCGACTACGACCTTGGAGACCCAGGGTAAAAAAGTCTGAGCCAAAGGACGATAAGTGGATATGCCTGGTAGTCTTGCCAAGAAGTGCGACAAGGAGTCAGCAAGCACGCTCGACATTGCTGACCTAAGTAGTATCTGCGCCAAGTATCTGCTCAACTCAACTGGTCCAATCAACATTGGCATCTACGTCCGTAGCGACTTCGATGATTGGCAAGTCAAGGCGTATGTCAATCACAATCTCATAGAGATTGAAGAACAAGCTCTTACGATTTTCGAGATGCTTTCGGGTGTTGCCGAGTTCGCAGGCACCAACATCACGAACATCCCTCATGTGTTTTCTGTCGAAGACCTTGAGGAGCTTATCGATGAAGTCCCCTTCTTTCTTGACGGGTATAACTTCATCTATTCCCCAATTGCCGAAGATGGGAATGAATCAGATGTTGTACTGCTCGTAATGGGAGACAGACCCTTTACTGTTGAGCAGGTAGATAACATGCATGAAGTTGCCTTATGCTTTGCAGAGCATGTTTATCGCGCAAAAAACATCAATAATCGTATGAAACGATACATGGACGAAGAAGACACAGGTTATGGAGGATATGATGACAATAGTGACCTCCCTTTCTGACTTTCGGCGGCCTTTTGAACGCTGCCTGCGTATCTTGGGTAGGTCATGCAGGCATATTGGGCTTCTTTTGCCCGTTTTACCATATACAGAAGGTCGCCCGCCCCGTAGCTCGAATGGATGAGCGTCAAGCTGTATAGCTTGAAGAGGGGGTTCGAATCCCCCACGGGGCTTTTGCAACGAGGATTTACACATGAACCGCCTTATTTCCATCATCGCCTTGACCAGTGTCGCGTCCGTTTCTCAAGCACAGTCCAGCATCTCTTCGCGAGAGATGTCTTCTCGTGTTGCGCATTCTGGCGCTATTGTGACGACCAGTTGTGAGACCGTCGATGGCATCGATGTATTTGGCACAAGCTTCAAGACTGTCTCCAAGAATGGCCGCATTGTCCACAATGGACAAGTTGTCGCTCGCAGACCTGCGATGCAGGCTCCTCAGCACAACCAGGATTTTTCCACGACCGCTTTCGAGGTTTCAACTGGTATCGCGGCAAGCGATGTCGTCTACTCGAACGCTGTCTACTTCGAACAGGACGGCGAACTCAAGGCCGCGACGCATGTTCAGACGTTCGATGGCAAGCATACTCATACTCTCGTTGTTGAGCAGGGAACTTACAATGTTCTGCTCGAAATCGACGAGACCGTGGCGTGCATGCATCAACCTGACCCAGCAGACGCTCTTTCCGATGACTTCAACAACTCGATTCCTTCGGTCAGGTTCCGACGCTGGGCTGACGACAATCCCTTCCCTGGAACTCCCCATCCTACAGGCGTTCCTGATCAATGGCAGGCACCCTTCGTGTCTCACGACACAATCACGAACCCTCGCAACCTCGCGAGTCCTCGTGGCTGGATTTTCGCGCCTGGCGGATATTTGACAGGCAACAATGTCCGTGCAGAGACTTATGGCGTCAACAATCAGCACATTCCGAATGGACCTGTTTTTGCGTCGAACGCCTACACAAATCCGATTCAGTTCGAGCATTACTACCGACTCGACTACGATTGGACATCTGCGGATTTCCAGACCCTCAAGACAGCCGCGACCAATGCGTTCGTTGTTGGCAACCTGTATCATGATTGGATTTGGGGCTACGGCTTCCGTGAAGGCGATGGCAACTTTCAGGAGAACAACTACAACCGTGGCGGCGTTGGCGGCGACTCCATCTTGGCCTACACCGAATACAACTCGGTTGGCTACATCAACAATGCGTTCTTTTCGGGTACGCATATCGACGGAACGCCAGCCACAGTCATTCTTTGGCCTTTCCGCTATTCACTGAACGGCCCTGACCGTCACAGCGGATTTGACAATCAGCTTTGCGTTCATGAATACCAGCATGGCACGACTCGCCGTCTTGTTGGGGATATGAGATATGAGTGGATTCAGGTTGCGGGCGTCAGCGAATGCATGAG
>Ga0180433_10011276_pt1 | contig 10618 bp, 9 predicted proteins | sample SS_ome_8_FD_132980 | JGI IMG/M metagenome (GOLD analysis project Ga0180433, IMG submission 132980) | Hypersaline lake sediment archaeal communities from the Salton Sea, California, USA - SS_1_D_1 metaG | ecosystem: Environmental > Aquatic > Non-marine Saline and Alkaline > Hypersaline > Sediment...
AGCAGCATCGACAGCTCCAGTTCCTAAGTATGCCTCAATTACTTTTGGGTCGTTTTGCACCATCTTTGGCTCTCCCTCTGCCAGCCATTCCCCATGATTTATAACTACCACACGTTCACATACACCCATAACCACCTTCATATCGTGTTCTATGAGTAAAATGGTAGTTCCCTTATCCCTGATACGTTTTATGAGGTCCATTAGGTTGCGGGATTCCATTGGGTTCATTCCTGCAGCCGGCTCATCAAGCATTAGTAAATGAGGTTCGGTGGCGAGGGCACGGGCAATTTCCAGGCGGCGCTGGTGGCCATACGGCATAGAACTGGCTATCTCTTCGCCTCGGCCTTTAAGTCCAACAAAGTCAAGGTAATAATTGGCACTCTCAGCAATGGCCTTTTCCTCTTCACGCTGGAATTTGCTTCTAAGCACAGCCCTAAGAAAATTTGACTTGGTCCGGCAGTGACGACCTATTTTTACATTGTCTGAGACAGTCAGATTATCAAAGAGACGTATGTTTTGAAATGTCCTTGCTATTCCCAGTGCGGTTACTGTCTCTGGTTTTTTGCCTGCAATAGAGGTTGTCTGCCCGTTAGTTGTAAATATAATTTCACCCTGAGTTGGTTTTTCGATACCCGCGACACAGTTAAAGAGGGTTGTCTTGCCGGCTCCATTAGGACCAATGAGGCCAATAATATCACCAACGTTGATTTTAAAGTTGATATCCCTCAATGCATCTAAGCCGCCAAAGCTTTTAAAAAGACTTTTTATTTCTAGTATGGATTTCATTCCTTCATACCAACTGAAACCTTAATTTTTTTTCTCTTTACCTTGCCACTCCTCATTTGGGCGGCAACTGCCTGGATAGGTAAAAGGCCTGCAGGTTTATAGCGCATCATAATAACCATTATAAGTCCGAATGCAAGGAAACGCGCCTCTACTGGAAGGCCAAGTACTGGAAGTATTTCACGGAGAATCTCGCTCATGGAAACTAATACAAAGGCACCTATCATTACACCCCAAATATTACCCATGCCCCCTAATACAATCATACACAAAATCAAAAATGACTCCCAGAATTTAAACATATCTGGAGATAGGAACGTTACCCATCTGGCAAAGAAGCTTCCTCCCACAGCACCAAATGCAGCACTAATAGCGAAGGCTATAACCTTATAGCTGAGAAGGTTAATGCCACAGGATACCGCTGCTACTTCGTCATCCCGTATGGCGAACCATGCCCTTCCAAGTCGAGAATCTTGGATGCGATGCATTACGAAGATGGTTGCTAATACCATAATAATTGATAGGTAGTAGTATGGGATTTCTCCGACAAACTCCCATTTTGGGCCTCCAAAAAGTGATAAATCTATTGAGATTAAATCAATGCCGGGCAGACCTAAAGGCCCTCTGGTCAGCCAGATCTCGTTAGTAAGGAGAAGGACAACTAATTCTGAAAAACCGAATGTTACAATGGCAAAGTAATCACCAGTCAATCTCAGGGTTGGGGCCCCTAACAAAATTCCCCATATAGCGCCGTTAATAAAGGCGAGGGGAATAATTATCCAATATGAAAGGCCAAAGTGATAGGTAAGCAGTCCGGATGTATAAGCCCCTATGCCGTAAAAACCTACATAGCCTAAGTCCAGCAAACCATTGAATCCCGGGACAATATTTAGCCCTAAGGAGAGAATCATGTAAAGATAGATGAGTATTACAATATGCAGTATATAGTCACTAATAAATGGCAGCAAAGGCAGAATCAAGGCAAAAACCAATAATGCGATGCGTAACTTACTGCCCTTATCAAACTTTTTTAATTTCAATTTAAACATATTTACATGCTTTTCTTTGTTTCCTTTATTAGCTTCCCAAAAAGGCCTGCTGGTATTAAAACTATGACTATTATCATTACACCATACGATATGCCGTCCCTGTACAGGGAGCTTAAATATCCTGAACCAAATGCCTCGGCAACTCCTAAAATAACTCCACCTAACATTGCGCCTGGCACAGAACCAATTCCACCAAGCACTGCAGCTGCAAATGCCTTAACGCCTGCAACGTAGCCCATGGTTGGATAAATGGAGTTATAATAAGCGCCAACCATGATACCTGCTGCCCCGCCTAGTGAGCCTGCAAGGGCGAATGTATATGATATCACCCTGTTTACATTTATCCCGGATAGGGAGGCCATGGTTTTATTCTGCGCTATGGCTCGCATTGCCTTCCCCCACTTTGTTTTTTGGATGATAAGATTGAGGCCAACCATCATTATTATGGTTACGGAGAATATGAATATATGAAACCAGGAAAGGGTTACCCCTGAAAAAGTAACGGCTGTTTTTTCAAAATATTCTGGGATAGCGTAGTGGGGAAAGGGTTTTGGCCTGGACCCCCATATAATCATTGCAAGATTTTGAAGGAAAATCGACATGCCTATGGCCGTTATAAGTGCAGCCAGGCGGGGAGATTGTCTAAGAGGGCGGTAGGCAAAGATGTCCAGCAAAATGCCGGAAACTGCACAGCAGGCCATGGAGAGCAGAAAGGCAGTATAGAAAGGGAGTTTCAGAAATGTAATAAATGTAATAGCAAAAAAGGCGCCAAGCATGTAGATTTCGCCATGTGCAAAGTTAATGAGCTGGATAACACCATAAATCATGGTGTAACCAACTGCTATCATGGCATATATGCCACCTATAGTGAGTCCGTTAATAAGTTGTTGTAGAAACAAAAATTAGCCCTTTATAGTATTACAGGCGCCGAAATTTTACTGTTCCGGCGCCTGTTTTTTCGGCTTGTAACCTCTTCATAACTTCTCTTAAGTTACTCAGCAGGCACAAATTGACCATTTACTACCTTTTTTACAAATGCGGGTTTAAAGCAATTGCCTTCTTTGTCAAAATATGTTAAACCGGTAACACCTTCATAGCCGTTTTCTTCACTGTTCATTGCAGCCAATCCATCTCGGATCTTCTTTCTGTCCGGGCCAACCTTTGCTATGACATCAGCCAGGATTCCAAGACAATCATAGGCATTTGCGCTCATCCAATCCACATCACGGCCTGTGGTTTTTTTGAAGTTTTCAGCAAATGCTTTACCTTCTGGGCCTGCTGATGCGGCAAGAAATGGGACGGTACAGTAAGTGTTATCAGCAGCCTTCCCACCTATTTTAATGTAGTCTTCATTATCAATACCATCCGCCCCAAACAGGGGACCGTTAAACCCAAGTTTGCGGGCCTGGCCGGCTATTAAAGCACCTTCAGGGTGGTAGCCGCAGAGAAAGATTGTATCTGGCTTATCCTTTAAAAGTTTTGTCAACTGTGGGGTGAAGTCTGTGGTCTTGGCAACATAGGCCTCAGCTCCTGTTACTGTTATCCCTGCATCCTTGGCACCTGCCACAAAGGAGTCTTTAAGTCCAATGGCATAGTCATTATTTTCATAAAAGATAGCGACCTTATCTTTTTTGAGTAATTTGGGTACAACATATGATGCAAGGTATTTGCCCTGAAAATCATCCGTATAACAATTGCGGAAAAACCATCCTTTACCAACAGCTCCAATGGTGGGGTTGGTGGAGGTTGGGGATATAGCTGGAAGCCCCGCACGAACATAGATAGGCATGGCTGCCAGTGTTGCGGATGAGCAAAGATGGCCAATCACCGCCACTATACTCTTATCTGCTGCGAATTTTGAACCTACGGTGCCTGCTTCCTTTGGGGCACAGAGGTCATCGCCCCATACCAATTCAACCTTTTGTCCATTAATCCCGCCGGCGCCATTAATCTCCTTTAGTTTGAGATTTGAGCCGTCCTTAATGTTGTCTCCGTAAGCTGCCAAGTCCCCGGTAAATGGAGCTGCCACACCAATTCGTATATTTTCCGCCATAACGCTATTGGTAATTCCAAAGACAAGTGCCAGACAAAAGACTAGGCCTAAAACTAAAAAACCACGTGCTTTTTTCATAACTATTCCTCCCTTTGTTAAAATTAATAGTAGCTGGTTTTTGTATAAATACAGATATAAAGCCTGTAGGCATTAAGCTATTGGGGTAAAAGGATCAGAAGCTTACAGGTAAATGGTTTTCAACAGTTTTGACTTTTCTTCATAACTGATGAAAGATAAAGAAAATAAATATGAGTGTCAAGAGAAATATACATTTATTTTTGCTAAAAAGTTTGTAACCACTCAGATATAGTGCGACAAAGCCTGCCCTCCCCGTCCCGAGACCGTGACGGGATCGGGAGGTGCGACATTATTGGGATATTGTATATTGGTTATTAATTTTTCAAGGATTTTATATCAAATAACTACTTTGCCAAGCCAGGTCTGGGCCAGGGCCAGTAAGCCACAAAGATTATAAAATTACTGCATTGATGGGCTTACTACTTGATATAGGGCGTATAAATAGTGGTGAGAAAACCTGACAACATGTTCATTTTTATAATGATATCAATCTATTCTTCGTGGCTTAGCGGCTGAATTGATGCAAAAATTTTAGTCAATATATCTTTAATAGATACAGGAATGTATACCTATTAATTTAATATATCAGGGCATTAAGAACATTATTATTCATGGTTTTTGCTTGACACCGGAATTGTTATTTACCTATATTGTTTTAGATTTAAAAGAGTGCTGAAGTCAAGTTATTGAACTGTTTCTATTATGGAAGGAAGGGGTAATTTTAAATGGAAAGAAGCCTTTTTACTCCTCTATATAAGGAAAACCTTACCACCATGTTTATTTATTATAATTGGAGGAAGGATTTAGTAGCATTGAGGTCTGCCAGGGAGTGGGAAGGAGGCACAAATTGGTCGCGTTATGGTAAGGATTTTACATTCGAAGATGCCCTCACGAATAATAGTCTTTACCTTGGAAATCAAGAGACCTGGGATATATTTAAGAAATACGATCTTACCGACTACCTTGATGAGGTCATAGACTTACTAAGGAAGGGGCGGCATCAAGGAATAGAGTGTTTTTATAATAAGGAGAATGATGTCCATTTTATAAGCAATATGCACAGTAATGTATTGGGTATTCAAAATGGTTATCATGCTATAAGAAGCGGAGGCATAAGGCGCCACGAGCCGGAAGAGGATGAACTGGGTGTAATAATAGATGGTCTAAACTTAAGCAGGGCAATGTCTTTCAAGAACGCAGGAGCTCAGATTCCCTTTGGGGGCAGTAAGATTACAGTCCAATGCAGGCCGCTGGATTTAAAAGATTTTATGACCATAGGGTTTTTAGCGTATGCCCTTGATAGGACCAGATCGTTTACAGGCCCCGACATGGGTTTTTCTCCTGAATTGGCAGATGTCATGAAAAGGGAAGGGTACTCCATGAATATTGCCGGTGGCTTTGACAGCAAGATTGGGCCTACTGGTGTTCCCACTGCATATGGAGTCTATCTGGCAATAAAGGAGGCTGTAAGGTTTAAATTTGGGAAAGAGAGCCTAAAAGAGATGCGTATTGTTGTTCAGGGAGCTGGTGCAGTGGGCTATCCGTTGGTAGAGAAATATCTTGCCAAAGAGGGTGCAATGATATTTGTTTCAGACACTAGAAAAGAGCCGGTAGCAGAGTTAGCTAAACGCTTCCCCCGGAACGTAAAGGAAATAGATTCCAAAGACATCTACACCTTTGATGCGGATATCTTTGCACCGTGTGCCATTGGAGGGATTATAGATGAGGAGCATAGTAAGGAGTTGAAATATTCTATTGTAATGGGGGCTGCAAATAATCAGCTTAAGGCAAGTAGTGAGGAAGAAGAGATAAGGCTTTCAAAAGAACTTGCCAAAAGAGATATACTTTTCCAGGTATCATGGATGCACAACACTGGTGGAGTAATAGCCGGCATGGAGGAGTATATTAACCGGGAGGAGGCGGACATTAAGAATGTAATGTCTCATACTGAAAAAGTGTGCCGGGAAAGGGTCCGAGAGAATCTTTATTCTTCGAAAAAAGAGGGGCTTACACCGACAGAGAGGGCATATAAATATTATGGCTCCAAGATATACCCATCGTATGAAGATTTATGATTTACTCAACCTGGTTGGCCCGTAATGAAAGATCAAATTTAAACAGTTTGTATTAGTTTTTACTGTGGGATTTTTTTGTGTTTAACCAATAACAAGGAGGTAGTATTATGAAAAGGGTATTAGTTTTTTTAACATTTTTTTTGGTAGTAGGCCTAATTTTTGGACCCGGACTCTATGCTAAGATGATTCGTATTGGAGAGGCACAAATTGTGGCCCATCCAGCCCTGGACAATGATTCAAAAGGATTTAAGGCAGCTCTGGCAGAGGAAGGTTTTGTCGAGGGTGAAAATGTCACTATAGACCGGCAAAATGCCCAGGGTGATCAGGCAAACTGCTCTATAATAGCAAGAAAGTTTGAAGATGATAAGGTTGACCTCGTCCATGCTATTAGTACACCTAATGCCCAGGCACAGGTGAAGGTAAGTAAGACCATACCCATTATTTTTTCCTCTGTTACTGACCCGGTAAAGACCGGTATAGTTCCAAAGATGGGGAAAACAGGTATACATGTGACAGGAGTTAGTGATAGGTGGCCTATCACCCTTCAGTGCAAGATGTATCAGGATTTAGTGCCTCACGCCAAGACATGGGGAACGATTTACAACCCTGGTGATGTCAATGTTACATTTCATATAAAAGAGATGAAGGAGACCATAGAGGGAATGGGTCTAAAGCTAATTGAGGCTCATGTATCAACAAGCTCCGAAGTTATGCAGGCTGCTCAGAGTTTAGTTGGAAGGGTGGACGCCATTCATATTACCTCTGATAACACGTGCGTTTCAGCGTTCGAATCTATTGTAAAGGTATGCAATGCGAATGATATAGCACTGTTTGCCGGCGATAGAGACAGTACACCAAGGGGTGCGATAGCAGCATATGGTCCGGATTATTTTCTGGTAGGCTATACAGCGGGCAAGCAGGCGGCAAGGATATTAAAAGGTGAAGATCCAGGTGAAATCCCCGCAGGTCTGGCATCTGAATACAGTCTGTGGGTAAGCTTGAAGAATGCAAAAGAACAGGGGGTAAAACTCCCACTTACCCTTGTTAAGAAGGCTTCGGACAAGCTTTGGGATGAGGAAGGCACTATAATAAAGGGTAAATAAAATAACCTAAATTGGGGGGAGGAAATTCTCCTCCCCCCAAAAAATTGGTGGCTACATGTTTCTGAGCAGTTTTTTAAGGACTATACCTATATCCCTGGAGCAGGGCCTTGCTTACGGTATTGTGGCACTGGGAATAGTGATCAGCTTTCGAATACTGGCATTCCCTGACCTTACAGTAGATGGAAGTTTTCCATTGGGTGCTGCGGCCGTGTCAAGGCTTATTATGGAAGGGATCCATCCTGTTTACGGTGTTATGCTGGCTATTGTTTTGGGTTTCATTGCCGGTTGTTTTACAGGTCTTCTTAACACAAAATTAAAGATTAACAGCCTCCTTGCCGGGATCTTGATGATGACCATACTTTACTCTGTTAATCTAAGAATAATGGGGAGATCAAATATACAATTGTTGACTGTAAACACACTGTTAACCCCCCTGGAATCACTTGAGATGAATCGTTTTATTCCAATTATCGCCTTTTTCTTTTTGGTGACTATAGGGATTAAGATATTAACAGATATGTTTTTACACACACAGTTAGGTTTTGCTATGAGGGCTACAGGTGACAATGAGCAAATGATCCGGACACTTGGAACAAACACCGACAATATGACTATCCTTGGGTTAGGTATCTCAAATGCCTTTGTGGCCCTTTCAGGTGCCCTTGTCTGCCAAGATCAGGGGTTTTCTGATGTAGGTATGGGTATAGGTATGATAGTGGCTGGTTTGGCATCCATAATTATAGGCGAAGCGCTTCTTGGAACCAAGACTGTACAGAGAATGACTCTTGCTGCAATTGTCGGTTCAATTATATATAAATTTATCATCTCCGTGGGCTTACGATTAGGTCTGGCCCCGACTGATTTGAAGTTGGCTACCGGTATAATGGTAGTATTAGCCCTTGGAATTCCGGCCTTAAAGAAAGAGAAAGAGGGAAAACTTCATCTCAGGGGGGTATAAGGAAGGCGACGTATGATTGAATTAGCAGAGGTAAAAAAGACATTTTCAAGGGGTACCGTTGATGAAAAGGTAGCTATAAATGGGATAACCCTTCATATACGTGATGGAGATTTTGTTACGATAATTGGGAGTAATGGCGCAGGAAAAACAACTGCTTTGAATCTTATCTCCGGTACATATTTCCCTGATGGGGGAAATATTGTTATAGATGGGGTAGATGTTACTAATATACCGGAGCATAGAAGGGCAAAATTTTTAGGCAGAATCTTTCAAGACCCGCTTATGGGTACAGCCGCTTCAATGAGTATAGAGGAAAACCTTGCAATTGCTGATTTGCGCGGTAAGAGAAGGGGGCTTGGATGGGGTGTAAAGAAGTCACGTAGAGGCCATTACAGGGATATCCTCAAGATGCTGGATCTGGGACTTGAAGACAGGATGAAGGATATGGTAAGTCTTCTTTCAGGAGGCCAGCGTCAATCACTTACACTGCTAATGGTAACTCTGTCAATACCAAAGCTGCTTCTTTTAGATGAGCATACAGCAGCCCTGGACCCTAAAACCGCCCAGCGTGTCATGGAGCTGACAGAAAAAATTATAAAGGAAAATAACCTCACCACTGTTATGGTAACACATAATATGCAACAGGCCATACAATACGGAAACCGTATGATCATGCTCCATGAAGGAAAAATACAGTTTGATATTGAAGGTGAGGAAAAAAATAATCTTACCGTTGAGGATGTCGTAAAAAAATTTGGTGAAAAGCTAAAGGATGAGACCTTGCTGGTAGCTTAGAGATCTAAGACTTTTCATGGATATAACCGCCTATTTCTGAACAAATATATGGGGATGCCACTATTAGGCAGGAATTTATCTTCTGGCCGTCTAGATAGTCATCAAGCAAGAAATGATCTCCATCCATTTTGCATATCTTTCCGCCGGCGGCCTCTATAATTACCCTAATAGCGGCCAGGCCATTATAGGATTCATCTTTGATGATTGCTGCATCTGCACGGCCCATGGCAACATAGCACGCATGGGCAGTAGTGCACCCTAAGTCACGGATTTTTCCAGGAAATGTTGATTCAAAATTATTGTGAAATCTGGAATAAGTGAGCAAAAGACTTTCATCATTAATATCTTTCTGGTCGGATACAGATATTTCCTCTTTGCCCCTAAAGCTTTTTTTACCTGCCTGGGCGTAAAAACAGTCATCTGTTACAGGCATATGGAATATGGCCAGTATAGGCCAAAAGTTTTCAAGAAGGGTAAGTGAATTACCCCAAACAGGAATGCCTGCCTGGAAATTTGCAATGCCGTCTAACGGATCATAAATCCAAAGATACCTTTGCTCTTTATGGGTGTAATCTTCTTTTACTTGATTATTTATAAATATCTGGTGTTCGGGAAATTTTTTAAGGAGTTGATCTTGAAAAAAGGCCTCAACGCGAAGTTCTGCTTCTGTTACTAATTCCTCGTCAAATCTTAGCTGAGAGCTTCCCTTGCCATAATAGGAAAGCGCCTCTTTTCCTGAAAGTTTTAGAACGTCAATTGCAAAGCTTGTTAGCTCTTCTATATTGAGGCTTTCTGATTCCATTGTTTTCTCCTTCATAATTAAAGTTGCAAGAATTAGTCGTCAAAGACCCTATATCAAGTAGTAGGCCCATCAATGCAGTCATTTTATAATCTTTGTGGCTTAGTGCCCCTGGCCCAGACCTGGCTTTGCAAAGTAGTTATTTGATATAAAATCCTTGAAAAATTAATAACCAATATACAATATCCCAAAAATTTCGCACCTCCCGATCCCGTCACGGTCTCGGGACGGGGAGGGCAGGCTTTATGGCACTATACCTACACAGCCCTTTTTTTCTTTTTATTCGACATCAGGGTTTCAAGTATGTCTTTTTTCCCTATAATACCTATAAGTTTACCTTTTTCAACTACAGGGAGGGTATGGAACTTTTTATTTACCATTATAGTAGCTACTTCTTCAATAGTCATCTCAGGTTCTATTGTCAAAGGATCTTTAGTCATAGCTTGTGCCACAGTAGTTGCTGCTATTTTTTTTGTTTCGTTTTCGATATGTTTCATTGATGTTAACGGGAATATCCCATCTAGAAGGGTAAACAGCGAAGGTATAGGGAATTTTTTTTGCTGAACTATGAGATCGCTTTGGCAGATTATTCCCACGAGTTTTTCACCGTCAAGTACGGGGAGACCATTGATATCTTTTTCAAGAATGATTTTTGTTGCCTGAAGAATTTCTGTCTCAGGGGTCACTGTGATAGGGTTAGTCGTCATAATATCTTTGACCTTGATCATACTATCTCCTCGGTTTGTAGATGTTTATTATTATTGTCTCCTTCGGGGAATGGGAGAAAAACCCTCGCCTTTTAGGCGAAGACTTTAGTTTAATAATTTTTACTGGTTAAGCCTGCCCTGGCGCGACTTATGAATATTTAGCCCAATATTTATTACTCTACTAAGCGGTGCTATAAACTTATTTGTCGCAATGCCAG
>Ga0180433_10011278_pt1 | contig 10616 bp, 7 predicted proteins | sample SS_ome_8_FD_132980 | JGI IMG/M metagenome (GOLD analysis project Ga0180433, IMG submission 132980) | Hypersaline lake sediment archaeal communities from the Salton Sea, California, USA - SS_1_D_1 metaG | ecosystem: Environmental > Aquatic > Non-marine Saline and Alkaline > Hypersaline > Sediment...
ATGCTATACTAACATCAGAAAAGATGGATATGTTGCGGCAGGAAATCGAGAAGGGCGTCAAGATCCTGCAAAAAGGCGGGGTAATTGCCTTCCCCACGGATACAGTCTATGGGCTGGGAGCTGATGCCCTCAATGCTTCTGCAGTGGATAGGATTAACTATATCAAAAACCGTCCCAAGCATCGACAACTTCCCTTGCTTATCGCTGATGTAGGTCAACTGCCTGTTTTGGCCAATCCCATACCAGAAATTGCCTGGTTTTTGGCAAGGCGTTTTTGGCCCGGTGGGTTAACTCTGGTTCTACCAAAAAAGGACTCGGTGCCTGTCCACCTAGCCCCAGGACCCACCATAGCAGTACGAGTTCCTGACCACCTCGTTTGTCGAGCTATCATTCAACACCTGGGGAATCCCATAATCGGAACCAGCGCTAATATTAGTGAGCAACCGGTTGCCTTAACTGCCGAAGAAGTTGAACAACAGTTGGGAGGAAAAATTGACTTTATTATCGATGGAGGAAAATGTCCCGGGGGCAAGGAATCTACTGTAGTGGATGTTACCTATGAAGCGCCGATGATTTTGCGTAGGGGCATCATACCTTCACATGAGATTGACAAAGCTTATAAAAAATACTCGGAGGTAAATAGTGAAGAGCATTGCTATAGGTTGTGACCACCGCGGATTTACTTTGAAGGAGCTAATTGTACCCTTTCTGCAGGACTCGGGTTACAGCGTTCAAGACTTTGGTTGTTATAGCACTGAATCTGTGGATTATCCTGATATCGCCCAGAAAGTGGGGGCAGCAGTTTCATCGGGAAATTCGGATCAGGGTATTCTAATGTGCAACACCGGCATAGGCATGAGCATAGCTGCCAACAAAATAAAAGGTATAAGGGCGGCTTTATGCTGTGATGTCTTCGCAGCACAGCGAGCCCGCCAGCACAACGATTCCAACGTTCTGTGCCTTAGAGGAGAGAATATAGACAACGAGTTGGCTTTGGAAATCGTTAAAACTTTCTTAAACACTGATTTTGAAGGCGGTAGACACTTACATAGGGTGAACAAAATAAGGGCTATAGAAAGAGATTCTCAGCAACAATAGCTACTATTCTAAAAAGATATACCTTCAGGGCAATTATCTCACCAAGCTACATTGTATATCGACTTCTCAGGTTCTCGGATAGCTTAGCCGTTAATTCCAGAGCTTGACCCGCTGCCTCCGGCGATAAGCTTTCCAGACTACAAGAAGGTGTTACTAAACCCTGAGCTACAAGCTGCTTAAACTTAACACCATCCCTGGTGAACGGAGCCATGGCTTCTTCCAAGCGGTCACGGAGACTGGACAATGATTCTTTGACCAAGGCCTCTTCTTCATTCGGGACTATCCCCCAGGCAATGTTACCACCACGTTCAAGAAACAATTTCACATTATCCGAGTGAGTACTCAGTGAAGAGGCGTAGTTATAGGCGTCAAAGCTAAGAATATCAATTGTGGTGTCCAGAAGAACCGACCAGTTAGTGTTTCCGCAGCAGTGTAATCCTTTTGTCCCTTTAATTCCCCCGAGCACCTCTTCGAGCAGAATAGGCACTTTTTCTTCAGGAATAGGAGTAAACACGGAGCCCAAAGAAACCAGATAGGGCTCGTCAACAAAGATAATGGTATTTGGCGCTATTTCTTTTAAAAGATTTTCTTGCCACGAGGCTTTCAGTCTAAGAAATTTGGTCGCGGTTTCGGATAAAACATCGTCATATAGGATACCCAGACCCTCCTGATTGGTAACCCTCAACCCCCAGGTGATAGGACCTGTTACCTGGCCCTTTACCATCTGACTGCCAGTTGCTTTGGAGAGAAATGCATGGAGCCCGGCAGCATATTCGGGTGAGATGCCATATTTACGGGAAGCATCCTGCTCACAATCAATATGAATTTGCTCCAGTTCGCTCTCAAAATCCACCGATGGCTCAATATGAATTCTATTCCCCTCCATAACTACTCCAGGAAACCCTTCGCTGAACTGGATAATCATGTCTTCTTTAGGAGAGCGACGCGGCAATTGTGGCCAGACGGGAATGTCAGGAAGACATTTCATGATAATGGAACAGGCTTCGTTAGAATCCATATGAGGCATACTGCCGATAGCAGTAGGTAAACATCCGAACTCAAGCTTACTGAACATCTTGCCCCTCAACTAAATACTTGCCAATTAACAGGTCCAGTTCTTTCCTCTTTTCCCTCGGTATGTATCTCTTCTCTGTGGCTATGGCATATTTCAGGGCGCTAGTACAACCACAGTTTTGTTGCTGCGGTATTAGAGGTAGTAGTAACTTCAGGATTCTCTGGACAGCATCAATGCCCTTACGCAGGTTCGTTAAAATCATATCCGTAGTCACCGATTCGTAAGTTGGATGCCAGCAATCATAATCGGTGACCAGGGCAAGTGCGACATAGCACATTTCAGCCTCTCTAGCTAATTTGGCTTCAGGCAAAGCTGTCATCCCAATAACATCGGCCTCCCAGGAACGGTAAAGCTGTGACTCAGCTCTGGTAGACAGTTGCGGGCCTTCCATAACTAGATAAGTACCACCTTTATGTACTTTAACCCCAACCTTCTTGCCTGCATCAAACGAGATTTGACTTAAAACAGGACAAAAGGGCTCTGCGAAGGAGACATGCCCCACTATCCCGCCTGTAAAGAAGGTGCTAGCTCTTCCTTTAGTGCAGTCTATTAGTTGGTCAGGAATAACTACGTCCAGAGGTTCTATATCCCCCTTAAGACTACCCACAGCGTTTACAGATACGATCCTTTCTACCCCCAGAGATTTTAAGGCATAGATATTAGCTTTTGCCGGTAGTTCACTGGGGCTTATTCGATGTCCCACGCCATGTCTGGGCAGAAAAGCAACCCTTACCCCTCCTAAATTGCCTAGTACTATAGCGTCGCTGGGGTCGCCGAAAGGTGTGTCCACCTTCATTTTCTCTATTTCGGTTATCCCCCCCATTTCGTAAAGCCCACTTCCGCCAATTACACCGACTTTTGCTTCAAGCATTTGATACCCTCGTAAAAAATACAATTCCATTTCCTGCTATTGCTCTGTCTACTTCCCCTTCTTCTTCAAGATATTTCAGGTGAGCCAGAGCTTCTCCAAAAGCAAACAACTTCTGAGCTGGAGGAAACAAATCCCAGGCTCTGTAACCTATATCCCAGGTCATTTGTGATGCGATTTGAAAAGCGTTTTGCTTACCTTGTCCCAGAATAGAGATAACCTCGTCAAGTCGTGCCCGGTGATGCTGTTTTAGTTCCTGAATTCTCTCTTTTTGATTTCTGAATGTACTCCTGTGCCCAGGTAGTGCAAGTCCAACATCCAAATCATAGACCTTGTCCAGGCTCATCAGATATTCTTTCAATGGATTGCCCTCTTCTGTTGAGAGGGTAATATTCGGCGTTATATCGAAAAGGATATGGTCGCCACATATGAACATTTTCTTGCTAGATTCGTAGAGACAGATGTGCCCCGGTGTATGTCCCGGGGTTTCGATACATTCAAATAAGTAACCTCCAATGTCTATCGTATCACCGTCTTCTAAGATATAAAAATTCAAGGAACCATTTGAGCTATACCTGTGACCGGGGTGGCTCCGGATAGCTTTATCCAGCTCCTCTCTTGGAAAGCCACATTTGCGAGCAAAATCAATCAGCTTCTCCCAATGTTCAGGTGTAGCAAACCTGATAATTTCCGCATCTGCCCGACCGAAGTAGATTTTAGCTCCCTCTGTGGCGAGAGTTGACACCAAACCCGAGTGGTCAGCATGCATATGCGTGATGAAGAAATCAGCCTGCCGTAAATCCACGCCACATTCTTTCAAGCCAGAAACAAGCGCCGCCATGCAGTCTTCCCGATTCCATCCAGTATCAGCAATTAAGGACCGTTCTGTCCCTTTTATGACATAAGAGTTGGTAGCTTTCAGAGGACTACCAGGGAGCGGTACTTGAATTCTGTATAGATTCGGCAGTATTTCTTCCATCGATCCGAAAAGAAATCCTTATTATGCTTTTAACACGTGCTCAACGCAATGCTAATCCCGCCACTATTGTGTAGACGAAAACCTAGCATATTATCGCGGAATTGTCTATCCATGCACGCGATGGTGCTGTATATCTTAGAGACACCAGCTCTCAACCACGGATTAACTATGGCTTTACAATACAAGTCAGCAACCAGGCAACTGCTAGTCTTAACTTGAGAAATGTCTTTTGAGAGTCTACGACCAGAGCTATAACGGTAAAATCTATATCCACTAGCTAGGGCTGATTGCTAATGTACCGAGCGGTGTACCGGAATTAATAGTTTGACAAAGACCGCGGAAATAGATAGTATTTTGGTGCTGTTAATGGGTTCTCAAACTACTAAACTGGTCGGTGGAAGCGTCCATTGGGAGGAAATCTGAGAAGGCAACTCGCCAGTATCCGGACCGGCTATCCGATGAACGTAAGTTCCGTATTCTTCTCTCGCAGCGAATTCTCACTTGTAGCATGCCGAAGACTGGGCTGGGAACCAATGTGACATAGAATTAAAAATAAAAGATAAACGAGGTAGGTAGCATATGAACAAAGTTAGAACATCGAGTCTAAAAGACATCTTTCCCTGGCAACCTGACGAGATCTCGGGAGCTAAAACAGCTCATCTGATGAATTTCATCGATGGGAAATGGTTAGAAACCAATAAGTACATAGAGGTAGTGGATCCAATGTCCGGCGAACCGTTTATCCGGATGCCGGACACCAACGAAAGAGATTTGGCGCTTTTCATCAAATCGCTGGCAAAATGCCCCAAATATGGTCTGCATAACCCGATCATGAATGTCGAAAGGTACTTGCTGTACGGGAAAATTAGCAGAAGGCTCGCCGATTTTCTCAGAAGTAGCGAAGGAGAGAATTACTTCACGAGGCTTATTCAAAGAGTTATGCCCAAAGATACTGAACAATGCCGCAGCGAAGTCAATGTGACAGCAACATTCCTAGAGAACTTCTCAGGAGATCAAGTCAGGTTCCTTGCCAAGGGACAGACCACTCCGGGCAATCACCTGGGAGAGGAAGCCATCGACTATCGCTGGCCCCACGGTCCGGTTGCCGTGATCACGCCCTTCAATTTCCCGCTGGAGATAATGGCTTTACAAGCAATGGGTGCTCTGTATATGGGGAATAAAGTGGTTCTCAAACAAGCGACAGCTACCTCCATTGTCGCCGAAGCTTTTGTGAGGCTGCTTCTGCATTGTGGAATGCCAGAGAAAGACATGCTACTGATTCATTGCAGCGGGCAGGTAATGGAGAAACTAGTTACCAACCCCGTTATTCAGTTAACGCAGTTCACTGGCAGCAGTTCAGTTGCAGAGCGACTATTGGAACTGACAAAAGGAAGGTGCCGCATTGAGGATGCTGGCTTCGATTGGAAGATAGTCGGGCCAAATGCAGTTCCGTCTATGATCGACCACGTGGCAGCGCAGTGTGATAGGGATGCTTACGCCGCCAGTGGTCAGAAGTGTTCAGCCCAGAGTCTACTGGCTGTCCATGAGAATTGGGTCAAGCTTGGACTCTTGATGAGGATAGAAAAACTTGCCGCCAAACGCAGTTTTAGAGATCTTACTATTGGTCCGGTGCTGACCTGGACGAACGAGTTGATTGAGGAGCACATCAAAAAGCTATTACGCATTGGAGGCACAAAGATACTGTTTGGTGGTAAACGCTTAAAACAGCATTCGATACCATCATGCTATGGTAGTTTTGAACCTACTGCCGTACTTGTACCACTGAACAGTATTTTACAAAATATTGATTTAGTTACAACCGAAATTTTTGGGCCTTTTCAGGTTGTAACAACATGGGAATCCGAAGATGACCTCAAGCTACTGCTGAACATATGCAACTCCATGAAGCATCATCTTACTGCTGGAATCGTCGATAACGACCCAGACTTCCTGAACAACGTATTGGGACAAACAGTGAATGGTACAACATATGCCGGTATTAGAGCCCGCACCACTGGGGCACCTCAATGGCACTTCTTCGGTCCATGCGGTCATCCAGCCGCTGCCGGGATCGGAACAATAGAAGCCATCAGAAATACTTGGTCACTGAACAGGACGATCCTGAAGGATACTTCTGCACTATCGGGTAAGTAGTAGTGTATTGAACATAATAGGGAACTACTATGTCCGTCACCTTGGTCTCAGCTGGGTATATAATATAATAATTTAGGCTAAGCGTTGTCGCATGGCTGGGTTTTCCCTGTCAAGATTGATCAGCACAAAAGGCTATAGATATGCAAAGTTACGGACTCATCGGACGACTTGATTAATATACTGAATACAAACCTTGACGATCGACCAACTATTACCTTTAATTCAGTGAATTTCTGATTGACAGCTTAATACGTCTTTAAAAATGACAATTCTGTATCGGGAATTATTTTGGTGGTACTTGCCTCCATTTTCAAGTAACACTTGGAGCATAAACTTATACAATCATCAAAGATTACTCGTCAAGCCAAAAAAGGGGAAATCGCTTCTTTTTTCCCGGTGGCTATTGCATTTTACTACATCTAGTGGTAAAATGTTACTTTACCACAATGCCTAGTTGGGGGGATTGGTGAACTGTCCTCACTGTGGTGGACAAGAATCAAAGGTTATAGACTCTCGGAGTCTGGACGAAGGAGTGAGACGCCGGAGGCAATGCATTACCTGCAGTGCTCGTTTCACTACTTATGAACGTATACAGCATCACGATATCTTTGTTATCAAGAAGGATGGACGCCGTGAGGAATTCAACCGTGATAAGCTCCTTTCTGGTATTCGCAAAGCTTGTGAGAAACGCCCGCTCCCTACAGGCGCCATCGATAAGTTAATAGATACCATCGAAGTCGAACTCTACAAGGTTAGCAAAAAAGAGGTCTCCAGTTCCTTTATTGGTGATTTGGCTATGGAAGGACTAAGAAAATTGGACCACATTGCGTACATTCGCTTTGCCAGTGTTTATCGGGAATTTGCTGATATCGGCGATTTTAAACTAGAAGTGGATAGTTTGGTGATACGAAGAGAATTAACACCAGAAAATCAATTACCTCTGCCTTCTTCTGAGCCAGTTAATTCCATGGCTGGTCGTAAGGGAAGATAAAGATGCCCGAATCTAATCGTAAGCAGAATAAAAAAGTCATTGGTCGAGATAGAGTAGCTAGAGCTGTGTTCTCTGCTGCCGAATCAATGGGTATAAGTGATAGGAAATTACTGGAGAAATTTACAGAACAAGTAAGCCAACGATTAGAGGTAATTCAACCTTTACCAGGTATGGAGGAACTTGTTCCCCGACAAACCAAACAGTCTGTTTCCCACTCCGAAATTCAGGCAATGGTTAAAGAAATTCTGACTGCAGATGAGTTCTCTCCCCAAGCCAAAAGCCAAGTTATTTCTGGAATCAAACTTAGCGATAATGCCTTAAGAGTCCTGGAAAGAAGATATTTGAACAAGAATGGGGACGGTAAGGTTGTTGAGACGCCGCAAGAATTATTTCGCCGTGTCGCCAAGCATATTGCCTCAGCCGAGCTACATTATGATGCCAAAGCAGATATCTCATTTTGGGAAGAGGCATTTTACCAGTTAATGACAAACTTAGATTTTTTACCAAACTCCCCTACTCTAATGAATGCCGGACATGAACTTGGGCAATTATCAGCTTGCTTTGTTTTACCTATTGAAGATTCCATGGAGTCTATTTTTAATGCGGTTAAATATACTGCCTTGATTCATAAAAGTGGCGGTGGTACCGGCTTTTCTTTCTCCCGACTTCGACCGACAAGTGACAGGGTGGGTTCCACAGGTGGCATTGCTAGTGGCCCCGTCTCTTTTATGCGAGCTTTTGATGTTACCACCGACGTTATAAAGCAGGGGGGGATGCGCCGTGGAGCAAATATGGCAATACTCAATGTTGAGCATCCCGATATATTGAAATTCATCACGGCTAAGGAAGATTCGGAGGCTCTAACTAATTTTAATCTTTCTGTAGCTGTGACCGATAAGTTTATGAAGGCGGTGGAAAAAGGCGCCGATTACAATTTGGTGAACCCTCGGACTGGGGAGGTGTCGGATAATCTCAATGCTAAAGAGGTATTTGAAAAAATAGTTGATATGGCTTGGCGCACCGGTGACCCAGGCATTGTATTTATTGACGAGATAAATAGGCATAACCCTACGCCCAAGTTGGGCAAAATAGAAAGCACTAACCCTTGCGGGGAACAACCCCTGCTTCCCTTTGAATCTTGTAATTTAGGCTCAATAAATTTGTCCGAGATGGTGGCGGATACAGATGGCCAGCCATACATTGACTATGACAAACTATCTCAAACAGTCAAGCTGGCAGTCCGCTTCCTTGACGACGTAATTGAAGTCAACCAGTTTCCCCTTCCAGAGATTACGGGTATGACCAAGAATACCAGGAAAATAGGCCTGGGGGTAATGGGTTTTGCCGACATGTTGATTCAGCTTGGCATCGCTTATGATACTGAACAGGGACTTGTTATGGCCGAGGAAATTGCCCATTTCATATCTGAAGAGGCAGATAGAGCTTCGATAGAGTTGGCCCAAGAAAGAGGAGTTTTTCCTGCTTTTCAGGAAAGTATTTATGATATACCCGATGGTCCCCGTTTTCGAAATGCTTCACGGACTACCATTGCTCCCACTGGCAGCTTGAGTATAATCGCCAATTGTTCCAGTGGAATCGAACCATTATTCGCCTTAAGCTATGTACGCCATATCCTGGAAGGCGAAGAATTTATAGAAGTGAACCCTTATTTTGAGGAGTCAGCCAAAAAAGGAGGCTTCTATTCGCCAGAGCTAATGAAGCAGCTAGCTGAAGGAAAGAGACTAAAAGACATAGAGGAAGTACCTGAAGACATAAAAGGAATATTTGTGACTGCCCATGACATATCTCCTGAGTGGCACGTCAGGATGCAGGCAGCATTTCAAAAATTTACTGATAGCGCTGTATCCAAGACGGTCAATTTTCCTCACGAGGCGACACCCGATGATATAGCTAAAGTATATATGCTGGCTTATCAAGAAAACCTGAAGGGGATAACTATTTACCGCGACAGGAGTCGAGATAGCCAGGTCCTCACTATTGGCGAAGTGGTAAAAAAGGCGGAAGGCAAACTGGCCCCGCGTAAAAGGCCAAAAGTTACCACAGGTGTAACTGAAAGGGTAAACACTGGATGTGGTTATATCTATGTGACAGTTAATTTTGATAGTCGGGGAATATCTGAAGTTTTTTCCACCTTAGGAAAAGCTGGAGGCTGTGCCGCAGCACAGCTTGAGGCTATTAGCCGATTAACATCCCTGGCACTGAGGTCCGGAATAGATATAGATTCTATTGTAAAGCAACTACGCGGCATTAGATGCCCATCTATTGCTTGGGAGCATGGACATGCTATTTTGTCCTGTTCCGATGCTATTGCTAGCGTACTGGAGAAGTACATTAGGGAAAAGGCAGCAACTAATGAAAAAGCTGCTAATCCAAATAAATCTTCCCAAAATCCTGAAATGGTTAAAAGTTGGGCCGGTCAATGCCCAGATTGTGGTGGTCCCTTGATTTACCAGGAAGGCTGCAACATTTGCCTCGCCTGTGGCTTTACTAAATGCGGATAGGGTAGAAAAAAAGTGGGTAGGTCGAGGAGTAGCTATTATTCAGCTCTAAAGCGGATAACCAAAGTCGCTAATTCTACTTTTGGCTTACGAAAAGTTTGTAATTCTATAGCTAAAAGCACTGCCAAGGCGATCCAGGCAAATGGCTGCCGCATTTTATCACTCAATTCCCAGAGGGAATACCTAATCACCGTAGGTGCGTATGGTTTGAGCGACCTTTATCTGAAAAAGGGTCCCCTCAATGCCCGTAAAAGCCTTCCGGATATTCTTGAGGGAAAGATGGTATTCATTGCCGATGCTACGAAGGATGAAAGAGTTCAATACCCCGAGATAGCGCTCGCGCAAGGAATATCTTCTATAATTGGGGTTCCTGTACTTGGAAAAGGAGAATCTATCGGAGAGATTCGAATATACACTCACGAGCCTCGTCAATTCTCTGAGGCGGATAAAGGCTTTCTCCATAGTGTTGCGGACATGTGCGCCGTTGTCTTTGAGAGATCAGAGCTTCAACAACTGCTGGAGCAAGAGCACAAAACAAGCGGAAGACGAAAAAAATCGTCTCCAGTCCCTACTTTACCGGCCACATTAGAGTCATCTAGTTTCGCTCATCCCAGCGAGGAGGATTTTGCCAAACTTTTAGACTTTTACTGCATTGAATGGCTTTATGAGCCTCGTTCTTTTCCTCTTAGATGGGAAGCCAGCAAGATAGCAGAGATGTTTACTCCCGATTTTTATTTGCCCGAGTTAGATTTGTATGTTGAACTCACTACATTGAAACAAAATTTGCTTACTGAGAAGAATCGCAAGCTACGCCAGCTCAGAGAACTTTACCCCGAAGTCAATATCAGGCTTCTAAACAAAAATGACTTTCTCAAGCTGTTAGCCAAATACGGTTACGGACCTCTAGGCGAAGCCAAAGTGGAGGGGATCGA
>Ga0180433_10011279_pt1 | contig 10616 bp, 10 predicted proteins | sample SS_ome_8_FD_132980 | JGI IMG/M metagenome (GOLD analysis project Ga0180433, IMG submission 132980) | Hypersaline lake sediment archaeal communities from the Salton Sea, California, USA - SS_1_D_1 metaG | ecosystem: Environmental > Aquatic > Non-marine Saline and Alkaline > Hypersaline >...
CTGACTGGCCGGGACAGGTGGCGAAATGAAGTTCCGCATCGTGCTGGAATACGACCCTGAGACCAGCAGCTATGCAGCCTACTGTCCTGAGTTGCCTGGGGGTTGCAGCGCTGGTGATACTGAGGAAGAAGCCTTTGCCAATACTAAGAAAGCAATCGCTCTCTACCTTGAACCAAGCTCAATAAAGCTCAACCCAGGTGAAGAGGTCTTCGAGGTGGAAGTGCCGTTCTGATGGCTCGAAGGCTGCCGTGCATGGCCACCGTTGAGATTGCCCGTGCACCCGGCGTCGGCCTGCAATGACATCCGGCGCCTGACGCGGCTGGTACCGCCCATGTCCGTTTTCTGCCGGGGTTGCAGTGGGGTTTCCGGCATGGTATGATAACCACGTGAGCCTTTAAGCTAGTCCCGTGAGGCTGGCAAGGGAGATGATCGGGTGCAGGACCAGTACCTCTTGCCAGCCGCGGCGAGAGGTTTTTTTATGCCCGAAAAGGTCATCATGGGTTCGGGGGACGTGCGGCGTACACTGGCGCGGATTGCCCATGAGATCATCGAGCGCAATGACTGCCTCGAGGATGTAGTTCTGGTGGGCATGCATACCCGCGGGGTTCCGCTGGCGGCGCGGCTCGCCGCCAGCATCGCCCAGTTTGGTGGTCCTGACCTTCCCGTGGGCGCGCTGGATATCAGCCGCTATCGCGACGACCTCTCCTATCTGGATGAGCAGCCGGTAGTCAAGCACACCGATATCCCGGCAAGCATCGAGGGCAAGCCGGTGGTACTGGTCGATGACGTGCTCTATACCGGGCGCAGTATCCGTGCCGCCATGGATGCCCTGATTGACCTGGGACGGCCGCGGTCAATCGAACTGGTGGTACTGGTGGACCGTGGACACCGGGAGCTGCCCATCCGTGCCGATTACGTGGGGAAGAACGTACCCAGCTCCCGGCACGAGGAGATACGTGTAAGGCTGGCGGAGACCGACGGTGTTGACGAGGTGGCGATCATCGCCGCCCCGGTCATGGGTGCGTAGCCGCTCGGGCAGGCTGACAGGCTGTTGGCAAAGGAGGTGACGTGGGACTCTCTGGCAGGAGCCTGGTGACAATAGATGACCTCTCCAACGGGGAGATTGAGGTTCTTTTCTCCCTGGCAGACGAGATGGCGGAGTCCCCGGGAGACCAGTTCGGCCTTTGCCGCGGCAAGGTCATGGCTGCTCTCTTCCTGGAACCGAGCACACGGACACGCCTCTCCTTCGAGACCGCGATGCATCGCCTGGGCGGCAGCGTTATCAGTGTGGCCGACGCCGCTGGGACTTCCCTGGCCAAGGGAGAGAGCCTTGCCGACATGGCCCGGGTGGTCGGTAGCTACGCTGACATCATCGTGGTGCGACACCCGTGGGAGGGGGCCGCCCGGGTGGTGGCGGACTACGCGGGCGTGCCGGTGGTGAATGCCGGCGACGGCGGGCACCAGCACCCCACCCAGACACTGTGCGACCTCTACACCATCCGGAAGGAGCGGGGCGACATTCGCGGGCTGAGGATCGCCCTCTGGGGGGATCTCAAGTATGGACGGACGATTCATTCTCTCATCTTCGCCCTGGCCAAGTTCGGCGCTGATCTCCTGTTCTGTCCCAGCCCGGGGCTGGAAGTGCCGGAGAACGTCGTCAGGAAGCTGATCGCTGAATACGGCGGCCAGGTCGAGCGGATTGTCGGTTCTGAACGTGCCGGCGGGGGTACCCCGTTCCCGCTGGATGCCGTGTACATCACTCCAAGCAGCCCTCACCAGCTTGCCATGATGCCGGGCATAGACGCCGAGGTGGAGCTTCGGGAAGGGGTCGATGCTCTGTACGTGACTCGACCGCAGAGAGAGCGTTTCACTGCCGCCGCCGAGGGACAAGGTCTGAAGGAAAGGTACCCGGTGGTGGACCGGAAGCTTCTGCGCGGAAAGGAGTTCCGGCGCAGTATCGTGATGCACCCCTTGCCCCGGGTTGACGAGCTCGCCTATGACGTGGACGCCGACCCCAGGAGTATGTACTTCCAGCAAGCCGCGCATGGCGTTCCGGTGCGAATGGCGCTTCTGGCCTTGCTGCTGGGGGCGAAGCCGTGCGCAGTATCAGATGAGAAAGAGCGTGCGCTAGCGCGAACGGATTACCCCGTCTACCGCCGCGACTCGCAGGTAAGGTGTACCAACCCCACCTGTGTGTCTGTTCAGGAAAGTGAGGCCGGCTATCTGAGGCCGGAGTTCAAGATAGTGAGCCGTGACCCGCTGACACTGCGATGTGTCTATTGTGAGCATGGTTCGCAGCCGGAGTACGTGGCCAGCACCGAGTGGCACCAAGGGAAGCTGGAGCACAAGCGGTATCACCGCGCCGATAGCTACTGGGCCAGGAAAATAAAACCGGAGAACCTGATAGTCTTTGCCTCTGCCCAGGAAGCCGAGGCCCAGGGGTTCAGGCCGGCGCGGCCTCCCGGTGTCCGGCGTAAGACCGGCAAGGCAGAGAAGACGGACGGAGGATAATGCTTCCTTTGCTTGTGCAGGGCGGACGGCTGTTCGACCCCGGGCGGGAGCTCGACGGCATTGGGAGCCTGCTGATTGAGGGGGAAGAGATATCCTGGCTGGGAACGGGGGAAGACTCTCTGCCTGTTTCCGATTGTGATGTCCTCGTGGTACCGGGGCTGCTCGTATGCCCGGGTTTCATGGACCTTCACTGCCATCTTAGGGAGCCCGGCTACGAGGAGAAGGAGACCATCTCTACCGGGACACTGGCGGCGGCCAGGGGCGGCTTCACTACCGTGTGCTGTATGCCCAACACCAGGCCGCCGCTGGATTCCAGCGCGGCTGTAAAGCGGGTGCTCTCCGTCGCTGCCAGACAGGGGGCGGTGCGGGTACTACCGGTCGGCTGCATTACCCGGGAGCGGGCCGGCAGGGAGTTGGTGGACATGGCCGGGCTAGCCTCGGCGGGGGTGGTCGGGTTTAGCGACGATGGTGACGCGGTGGCGGATGCGGACTTGATGCAGCGCGCCCTTGAAGCCGCCCGTGAGCTCGGCCTGCCGGTCATCGAGCACTGCGAGGACAGGGACCTGTCTGCGAATGGCATTGTGAACGAGGGAGCGGTCTCTCGCCGCCTGGGCGTGCGCGGGATACCCGCTGCCTCCGAGGAGACGGTGCTGCGCCGTGACATCGAGCTGGCGCGCGCGAACGGCGGACACCTGCACGTGGCCCACGTCTCCACCAGAGGCTCGGTGGAGCTGATCCGCCGGGCAAAAGGGGAGGGAGTAGCAGTCACCGCCGAGGTCACCCCACATCACCTTATCCTGACTGAGGAAGACGTGATCGCCTGTGGGGCCAGTGCCAAGGTAAATCCTCCACTGCGTACCCGCCAGGATGCTGATGCCCTGATTGAAGGGCTGAATGATGGCACAATTGACGTCATTGCCACCGACCATGCCCCGCATACGGAGGAGGAGAAGAGCCGGGGTCTGGAGCTTGCTCCTTTCGGCATCAGTGGCTTTGAGACCGCGCTGGGTAGCCTGATGGGGCTGGTGGCTTCGGGGAGGCTTTCCCTGTCCACGCTGGTGGCGAAGCTTACGGTATCCCCGGCTGCGATCCTGGGCAGGCGGTTCGGCAGGCTGGGTAGCCTGGAGGTCGGTGCCGTCGGGGATGTGGCCGTGATCGACCCCGCCAAGAGATGGATTGTGGAGCCGGCGCTGTTCGCTTCCCGGGGCAGGAATACTCCGCTTGCCGGCCGGACGCTGGTGGGGAAGGTGGTGGCGACCATCTCAAGAGGCAGGCTGGTCCATCGTGAGCAGCCGGCTCAGTTCCAGCCGGGCAGGCGAGAGGGGTGAGGTGGGCCATGGCGGGAGCAACGAAGGTGATGAGGCTGCCATGGCGATGAGCAAGCGGGCCCGCCTGGTACTCGCCGATGGCGCGGTCTACGAGGGCTGCTCGTTCGGGGCGGAGACTGAGGCCTGCGGTGAGGTCGTGTTCAGCACCAGCATGACCGGCTACCAGGAGATGCTCACTGATCCGTCTTACGCCGGGCAGATCGTCGTGCCCACCTATCCACTGATTGGCAACTATGGCACCAATGACGGGGACCATGAGTCCACCCGGGTCCAGGTGAGGGGATTCGTCGTCCGTGAAGAGTGCCAGGAACCGAGCCACTATCTCAGCCGGCGCACGCTGCATGAGTATCTTGCCGACAGCGGCGTACCCGGGATCCACGGCGTGGACACGCGTGCAGTCACCCGCCGGCTTCGTTCGGCGGGGGTAATGATGGGAATGGTGACCTCCGAGCGTTCTCCTGAAGAGGCATTAGAGGAGCTGAGGCGTCAGCCTGACTACGGCGATATTGATTTCGCCCGGCAGGTGAGCACGCCAGAGCCATATGAGTGGGAGCCTGCCGGAGATGTTGAGGACTCTCGGCCCAGCATCGTGGTGGTTGACTGCGGCCTGAAGTACAGCATACTGAGGATGCTCCGTGGGCGGGGGTGCCGGGTTAGCGTGGTGCCGTGTATTTTCTCTGCCTTGCAGATTCTGGCCCTGGAGCCGGACGGCATTGTTCTGTCGCCGGGACCGGGCGACCCGGCAGTGCTGGACTACGTGGTTGCCACGGTGCGGGAGCTTATCGGGAAGAAGCCGATAATGGGCATCTGCATGGGCAACCAGCTCATCGGGCGAGCCTTCGGGGCCGGGACCTTCAAGCTGAAGTTCGGTCATCGGGGTGCCAACCATCCCGTCAAGGACCTGAGCGACGGGCGGGTGCACATCACCTCCCAGAACCACGGGTACGCGGTCGACCCGGACACTCTGCCCGATGAGCTCGGGGTGAGTCATGTCAACCTGAACGACGGGACGGTTGAGGGGCTGCGTCACCGGGACTTACCTTTGTTCAGCATCCAGTACCACTCGGAGGCGTCCCCTGGCCCGAGGGACAACGCCTACCTGTTTGACCGGTTCCTGGAGATGGTGAGAGGGAAGAACGGCACGCTCCCCCCTTTGGAGAAGCGGGAATGAGGGGGATTCCATGTTACCCTACAACTGGAACCTGAAGCAGCCTTCCCGGCAGCTCCGGGCGAATACGACCGGGGCCGAGAGGTGTCTCTGGGGAAGGCTGAGGCGCAAGCAGCTGAAGGGGTGCCAGTTCTACCGTCAGAAACCTATCGGTGACTATATCGTCGACTTCTACTGCCCCAGGGCGAAGCTGGTTGTTGAAGTCGATGGCGGCCACCACTTCTCCGATGAGGTGGCAGAGAGGGACATGGTAAGGGATGAGTACCTGAACGCTCTCGGCCTGAAAGTGCTCAGGTTCACCAACTCCAAGGTGATGAAGAATGCAGAAGGAGTCGTCGAGAAGATAAGGAGAGTAATGGAGTGCTCTGATAATCCCCTTTAGTCCCCCTTTGCGAAAGGGGAAACGGGCGGTCTTCTCCCTTTGGTAAAGGGAGCCCGAGAGGGATTTGGTGAAGGGAGTGAGGTACGGAATGGTCAGAGACAAGAGGTTTGAGAGAATACGCGAGGGCATATACCAGGAACTCCTCAAGGCAAATCAGCACTTCAAGATATGCTGGGGAATACGGCGTGCTTCACAGGACATTGCCAGAGCGATCAGAGTCCACCTTGCCTTTTTCCACTTCACCATGTGGAGCAACAATGACCGCTTCTGTCTTGGTGTATACAATGTGGTGAAGCCTGATGATGACACAGCCAATTTCACGAAGCTGTTCAACTACGTAAGAAGCAGCCGTCACCTGTCAGCCTTGCTCCTGGAGGAGAAGCAGGATATCAGAGAGATGGAGCAGAAGATTGAGTCACATCGGGAACTCATTGATAGGATCAAGGTCATCAGGGATCAGTACGTGGCACATATTCAGCTGACCAGGAAGCATCTTGAGGGCGCAGCTACCTACACCTATGAAGAGGGAAAGACGCTCCTGGTAGACCTCAATGACATTCTTCGGAACGTTTCACGTGCATATGACCGCAACTTGTACTGGCGTGATGGTGACGGTCTGCTGGATGTTTCTCCTTCGGTCAATGTGGACTACGTCCTGCGTAGTCTCACCGAACGCTACGAAGATGGCATCCGGAGGAGACAAGGCCTTGCCTGACAAACCCTCCAAAGTACTGATAATCGGCTCCGGCCCCATCGTCATCGGGCAGGCGGCGGAGTTCGACTACGCCGGCACCCAGGCCTGCCGGGCGATGCGGGAGGAGGGCGTCGTCTTGGTGCTGGTAAACTCCAATCCCGCTACCATCATGACCGACGAGGACATCGCAGATGCCGTCTACGTGGAGCCGCTCACGGTGGAGACGGTTGCCCGCATTATTGAGCGGGAGCGGCCGGACGGCTTGCTCCCCACGCTGGGGGGTCAGACCGGCCTCAACCTGGCGGTAGACCTTGCTGACGTCGGTGTGCTTGATAAGTACGGTGTTTGCTGCTTGGGCACCCCCATAAGCACCATCCGCAAGGCCGAGGACCGTGAGCTCTTCAAACGGATGCTCGTGGACATCGGGGAGCCCGTACCCAGGAGCGCCACCGTGACTTCGCTGGACGAGGCCAGGAAGGTGGCGTGCGATATCGGACTGCCCGTGGTCATCCGGCCGGCCTACACTCTGGGGGGCACCGGGGGCGGTTTTGCCGATTCTCCTGAGGAGCTGGAGGAGCGCGTGTCTGCCGGTCTGGCTGCCAGCCCCATCCATCAGGTCCTCCTTGAGGAGTCCGTGGCGGGGTGGAAGGAGATCGAGTACGAGGTAATGCGGGATGGCGCTGACACCTGCATCACCGTCTGCAACATGGAGAACTTCGATCCCATGGGCGTACATACTGGTGACAGCATCGTGGTCGCGCCCAGCCAGACTCTCACCGACAAGGAGTACCAGCTCCTGAGGTCGGCCAGCTTGAGGATAATCCGTGCCCTGGGGGTAGAGGGCGGCTGCAACATCCAGATGGCCCTGGACCCCGCCAGCGAGCGGTACTACATCATCGAGGTCAATCCAAGGGTGAGCCGGAGCTCGGCACTGGCGAGTAAGGCCACCGGCTACCCGATAGCGCGGGTGGCCGCGAAGATCGCCGTGGGCAGGCGCCTGGACGAGATCCCCAACGCCGTCACCGGCAAGACAATGGCCTCCTTCGAACCGGCGCTCGACTACGTGGTGGTCAAGATACCCCGGTGGCCTTTCGACAAGTTCGCCTCCGGTGACCGCATCATAGGTACGCAGATGAAAGCCACCGGCGAGGTGATGGCCATAGACCGTTGCTTCGAGGCCGCCCTGCAGAAGGCAGTCCGTTCCCTGGAGTTCGGCAAACGCAGCCTGCTGTGGGAGGACCATAGATGGGACACAGAGGCAGGCATTGATGGCTATCCCCTGAAGCCCAATGACCTGCGCCTGTGGGCGATAGTGGCCGCCCTTCGCCGCCGGATAGACCCCGCTGAGATAGCCAGGCGTACCGGTGTTGACATGTGGTTCATGAACAAGCTGGGCAACATTGTTGGCATGGAGAAACGGCTGCTGTCGGAACCGCTCACCCCGGACCTGCTGCGCAAGGCGAAGAGGCTGGGATTCTCCGACGAGCAGGTCGGCACCCTGGCGGACCGTCTTCCCGAGCAGGTGCGACAGCTTCGTCACGACTGGGGGATACGGCCGGTATACAAGATGGTGGACACCTGCGCCGCCGAGTTTGATGCCGCCACGCCGTACTTCTACAGTGCTTACGAACAGGAAAACGAGGCTGAGGCCCTGGAAGGCGCCGGTGCGGTGGTGGTCGGCAGCGGTCCAATTCGCATCGGGCAGGGGATAGAGTTCGACTACTGCAGTGTGCACTCCGCCTGGGCGCTCCAGGAGGCGGGCTACCGGAGCATCATGGTGAACTCCAACCCGGAAACGGTCTCCACGGACTTCGACACCAGCACTCGCCTCTACTTCGAGGCCCTGGACGAAGAGAGCGTGCGTGATATCCTGGAGAACGAGGACTATTCGCCAGGATCGCCGCCGACTATCGTGCAGTTCGGGGGACAGACCGCTGTCAACCTGGCCGCTCCGCTGTCACGGAGTGGTATGCCGCTTCTTGGTTCCAGCGCAGAAGCGATCGATCTGGCCGAGGACCGGCAGCGCTTCGAGGAGTTCCTCGGTGAGCTGGGGATTCCCCAGCCGCCCGGCGCGGGGGTTACCTCCATAGACGAGGCCCTGAATATCGCCCAGCTCCTCGGCTACCCGATACTTGTACGGCCCAGCTACGTCCTAGGAGGGCGTGGCATGGAGATCGTGAACAATGCCACCGAGCTGGTGCGGTACGTCCAGGAGGCGGTGGAGCTGGACACCGGGCATCCGATTCTCATAGACAAGTACCTGGAGGGGAAAGAGGTGGAGGTGGACGCCGTTGGTGATGGCGAGAGGGTGTTCATACCCGGCATAATGGAGCACATCGAGCGTGCCGGTGTGCACAGCGGCGATTCCATGGCGGTGTACCCGGGCGTAAACCTCACCGAGACAGAGGTGAGGACAGTGGTGGACTACACCGTGCGCATCGGGCTGGCGCTGGACGTGCGGGGGCTGATGAACATCCAGTTCGTCATAGTCCCCGGCAGGACCGCCAGGGATACCAGGGTCTATGTGCTTGAGGTCAATCCCAGGGCGAGCCGGACTATCCCTTTCATCTCCAAGGTCACCGGTGTTCCGTTGGTCAAGGTGGCGGTGAAGGTGATGCTCGGGCAGAGCCTGGAGGAGCAGGGATACGAGACTGGCCTGCTCCCCGAGCGGCCACTGGTGGCGGTCAAGGCGCCGGTGTTCTCCATGTCCAAGCTCTCCGGAGTCGATACCTATCTCGGCCCGGAGATGAAGTCGACCGGCGAGGTGATGGGGATTGACTACACCTTTGAGACTGCCCTGGCCAAGGCGCTGCTGGCGGCCGGACTGATGCTGCCCCCACAGGGGCACATACTCCTGAGCGTGGCCGACCGTGGTAAGCCGGAAGCACTGGGGCTGATCCGCAAGTTGCACGAGGTGGGCTACCGGCTCTACGCCACCGAGGGCACTGCGGCCCTTATACAGGCGGCGGGGATGCCGGTGACAATGATAACCAAGAAGCTGAGCGAGGGCCATCCCAACGTGGTGGACGTAATCCGTGACGGTACCGTAGACGGCGTGGTCAACACCGTGACCGGCCGGATGGCCGCCCTCAAGGACGGCTTCCAGATCCGCCGCGCGGCGGCGGAGAAGCGCATTCCCTGCTTCACCTCGCTGGATACCGCCCGGGCTGCCGTGGAGGTCCTCGTGGACGGAATGCACAGCTACAGCATCTGCCCGCTGCCGGAGTACCGGGAGGGATGGAAGAAATGAAGCAGTCCAGCGCGCGCGTTCTCTCCAACGGTGAGGTACTGCCCGGCACCTATCTCATGTGGCTGGAGTCGCCCGAGATGGCAGAGCAGGCACGCCCGGGGCAGTTCGTCATGGTGTGGTGTGGGGAAGAGACCGTGCTGAGACGGCCCCTGAGCTTCCACCGGGTGGGCAGCGGCAGGTTTGCACTGCTTTTCCGGGTTATCGGGCTGGGTACGCGGTGGCTGGCCGGGCGCCGGATGGGGGACGCCCTTGACATAATCGGGCCGCTGGGAAACGGTTTCCGGCTGTCCCCGGAGTCGCGGCGTATCCTGCTCGTGGCGGGCGGAATGGGGATTGCCCCCCTCTGTTTCCTGGGTGAGGCAGCGGCGGAGCAGGGCAGGCATGTGACGCTGCTCTGCGGCACTGCCAACGGGAACCGTTATTCAGTACCGACCTGCTTGAAGGAGGTGGCGGCCACCGAGGATGGCAGCATCGGCCACAAGGGAATGGTTACCGACCTGATAGCGCATTACATTGGCGGTGTCGACCAGGTGTTTGCCTGCGGCCCACCGGCGATGTACCGCGCCATGGCGGTCATGCCTTGCCTGGAGGGCGTGCTGGTGCAGGTATCCCTGGAGACCCGGATGGGCTGCGGACGTGGCGTGTGCTATTCCTGTACCGTGAAGACCAGAGACGGCGTGAAGCAGGTGTGCACTGACGGGCCGGTCTTCGGACTGGACGAGGTGGTGTGGCGGGAGTTCAGCGACTAGGCGCGGGAGGTAGCCATGATTGTTACCGGCAGGATCAGCCTTCAGACGAAAGGACACGGTGATACCGTTGACGTAACTCCCCAGGTAGCCAGGCAGGTCGAGGATTGCGGTTTCAGCGACGGCCTGGTTACCGTCTTTGTGGCCGGTTCCACCGCCGGTGTGACCACCATCGAGTATGAGCCTGGCGTCATTGCCGACTTCCAGCGGGCCTGGGACCGGGCCGTACCCACTGACATTCCCTACGACCATGACCGGCGCTGGGGTGACGGCAACGGGTACTCGCACGTTCGCGCTTCCATGCTGGGCTGCTCCCTGGTTGTCCCCTTTGAAAGGCAACGGCTTGTGCTGGGCACCTGGCAACAGATTGTCCTGGTGGACTTCGATAACCGGCCCCGTTCCCGACAGGTGGTGCTCCAGGTAGTGGGGGAGTAGTCCCCTGTGATGTGGCCCCGGTCCGGCCGGTAGTGTTCCGGCAGGACTGTCTGTCTCTTAGCCTCCATTCCGTCTGCCGTGCTGCGTGACCATCTATTGTGA
>Ga0180433_10011280_pt1 | contig 10616 bp, 10 predicted proteins | sample SS_ome_8_FD_132980 | JGI IMG/M metagenome (GOLD analysis project Ga0180433, IMG submission 132980) | Hypersaline lake sediment archaeal communities from the Salton Sea, California, USA - SS_1_D_1 metaG | ecosystem: Environmental > Aquatic > Non-marine Saline and Alkaline > Hypersaline >...
CGCTGACGAACCGGACCTGCTTGCCGCGGCCCATCTGCGGGAAGTCGGCGATCCTCATGTGGTGTCTCACCACGTAGTGGAGGCGAAAGACGTCCTGCCGGCTCAATCGCAGCCTCCGCCCGATGTCCCTCGCCTTCCGAGCGCCGATGGCGCAATGCCCGCCCATGTTCTCCCCGCCGCTTCGCTCGAGCGCGCACGGCTTTCCGATGTCGTGAAGGACGACGGCCAGCTTGACGATCGGATCGTCGACGAACGCGTCGGCAACCCGAACGGCTGCGAGCGTGTGCACGAAGACGTCCCCTTCCGGGTGATACGCTTCCGGCTGCGGGACCCCCTTGCACGCGGCCAGCTCGGGAAGGACGGGATCGAGGAGGCCCAGTTCGTCCATCAGCGTCAAGCCTTTCTCCGTCCTGGGCGTCTTGAGGATCCGGACGATCTCCTCGCCGATCCGCTCGTTCGAGATCGCACGGATTCCCTCCGCGTTGTCCGAAATCGCCGCCGCCGTCTCACCGTCGATTCGCCCGTCGATCTGACAGGCGAAGCGGATTGCTCGGAGCATCCGGAGGTAGTCCTCTCCGAACCGCGTCGACGGATCCCCGATCGCCCGAATCCGTGACGCGACCAGGTCGGCCACGCCGTCGACCAGATCGATCACGTGGCCGTCCGCCGTCGCCGCGAGCCCGTTGATCGTCAGGTCGCGTCGTTGGACGTCTCCGGCCAGGTCGCGCACCAGCTCGACCTTTCCCGGCCAGCGACCGTCGTACTCTCCTTCGGAGCGGAACGTCGCCACTTCGTACGCGCGACCGCCCGAACCGACGATCAGGAGAACCCCGAATTCCTCGCCCAAACCGACGATCTGCCGATCCGGGAACAGCCGACGAATCTCATCCGGGACCGCCGAGGTCGCGACGTCGACGTCGTCCGGAGGGAAGGCGACCGAGCGACCCATCCGGTGCAGCAGGCCGTCTCGCACGACCCCGCCGATGAGTACCGCTTCGTGACCGGCTCGTCGAAGGCGCGACAGAATGACCTCCACGTACGGATGCGCGGAAATGACCGCTCCAACGTCGATTCGATCCAACCCGGTCATGGCACGACCGACTATACAGGCTCGCTTGTACCCACCGCAACCGGCATTTGTCCTTGTCAAAACGTCCGCTCGTTCGCAAGATAGGGGAGCATAGAGCACGAACGCCCATAAGGGGGGAGCATGAAGAGACGAATCGTGTGGGGGACGTGTGCCGGCGTGGTGTTGACCTTCGTCCTCGCGGGTTGCCTGTTCCTCGGGAATCTGAACCCCATCGCAAGCTTCACCGCGACGCCGGACCACGGGGCGAGCCCGCTGTCCGTCGACTTTGACGCTTCCGCGTCCTCCGATCCCGACGGGACGATCGCCGAATACTACTGGAATTTCGGAGACGGACAGACCGCATCGCTGACGCTGGCGACCGTCACGCACGAGTACACCAACGTGCAGAGCGATCCGCAAGTCTTCACCGCGATCCTGACGGTGACCGACAACCTCGGAGCGGAAGACTCCGCGGCCAAGAACATCACCGTCGATCCGTAGGGAGGCGGCCCCGAGGCATCACGCAGGCGGAACGAGGCGCCGCCCGCTTGGAGAGGACGAACTGCCGCATTCCCGGTGCCGACCGGCGAGATCGCTCCCCCTACGCCGGTCGCAGGTCGTCGCCGTCCTCGCGGAGGAGTTCGCCCAATCGGAGCGACCGCTCCACCGCCTCGTCAACGACGAAGCGAAGCTCCGGCGTGTGGCGCAAAGACAGGCGTTCGGCGAGCTCACTGCGATAGAATCCGCGGTCTCGCATCAAGGCTGCGTGGAACGCATCGCGCTCCGTGTCCGCCCCCGCAGCGACGTACACCCTGGCGTGCCTGGCGTCCGACGAGAGCCGCACCTCCATCACCGTGGGGAACGCATCGCGCACCACGGGATCGCGGCTCTCGAACTCGATGATCGACGCCAACTCGCGTTGAATCTCCTCCCGCAGCCGCGCCAGCCGTCTGTTGCCGCTCATGTCATAGGAACTCGATCCGCGACTCGACGATCTCGTACCGGTCACTCCGCTCGAGGTCGGCCCGGAGCCGCGCGAGGACCGACTCGGTGAAGCGGGGGTCGTTCGACAGGTGCACGACGCAGAGCGTCAGACGGCGGAGGTCGTCCTGATCGTTCATCTCGCAGGCTGCGAACGAGGGCCCTCGTCGCTGCACGTCCGCGAGAAGCCGTTTGACGATCGAGCGCTTCTCCTTGATCGAGTCGACGGAATACAACCGAAACTGCAACGTTGCCAGGCCGACGTCCATCGCCCGCTAGCGAACGACCTCTTCCATTTCGAAGATCTCGAGTCGGTCGCCGACTTCCACGTCGTCGAACCCGCTGATCCGCAACCCGCACTCTCGGCCGGCTTGGACCTCTCGAACGTCGTCCTCGAATCGCCGGAGGGAGGCAATCTCGCCGACGTACAGCTCCTCCCCGTTGCGCAGGACGCGGACGCGCGCCCGTCGGGTCACGCGACCGTCCGCGACGTAGCAGCCCGCGACCACGCCGCTCGGGATCCTGAACAGGTCCCTCACCTCGGCAATCCCGATTTGCGTCTCGGCGAACTCCGGAGCGAGCCTCCGCTTCAACGCCCTCTCCACTTCTTCCACCAAATCGTAGATCACGTCGTAGGTAAGAACGGCGACGTTCTCCCGATCCGCGACCCTGGCCGCCTTCGGATCCGCCTTCACGCCGAATCCGACGATCAGGCAATCCTCGGCGACCGGAGAGGCGAGGAGGATGTCGCTCTCCGAGATCACTCCGACCCCGGCGTGGAGGATCTCCAGTTCCACGTCGCCGACGTCTAGCGCTTCGATCTCCCGGCGCGCCGCTTCGAGCGCCCCGGTCGACCCCGCCTTGAGGACGAGGCGCAGCTTCGCTTTCTCCTCCGCCTGGGCGAAGAAGTCGTCGAAGCTCTTCGGTCGTTCCACGACCTGTTGCCGCTTCTCCTCCCGCTGGCGGCCCTCGACGGTCTTCCGCGCCGCCGACTGATCCTTCACCACTTCGATGGCGCTTCCGACCTCCGGTACGTCCCCGAACCCGAGGATCTCCACGGCCATCCCCGGGAACGCCTCGCCGATCCGGTTTTCCCCCCCATCGAGGAGGGCCTTGATCCGGCCGTACGTCGGGCCGGCGACGACCCAGTCCTTTTCCCGGAGCGTCCCGTCTCGAACGACCACGGAGGCGACGGCCCCCCGACCGGTCGACAGATGGCTCTCGATCACCACCGCCTCGACGGGGCCGCTCGGGTCGGCACGGAGGTCCTCCATCTCGGCGACGAGAAGGATCATCTCCAGCAGCTCTTCGATGTTCTGACGCTGAAGTGCGGAGATCTCCACCGTGATCGTGTCGCCTCCCCACGCCTCGGGCGTCATCCCGCGCTGCGCGAGGTCGTTCATGACCTTGCTCACGTCGGCGTTGGGGCGATCGATCTTGTTGATCGCAACGATCATCGGGATTCCGGCGGCGTGGATGTGGTCGATCGCCTCGACCGTCTGCGCCATGACGGAGTCGTCGGCCGCCACGACGAGGATCGCGATGTCGGTGACCCTGGCGCCGCGGGCCCGCATTCCGGTGAACGCCTTGTGGCCCGGCGTGTCGATGAACGTGATCCGTTGGCCGTGAAGCTCCGCTTGGTACGCCGCGATCCCCTGGGTGATCCCGCCCGCTTCCTTGCTCGCGAGGTGGGACTCGCGAATCGCATCGAGCAGGGTCGTCTTCCCGTGGTCGATGTGACCGAGGACCGACACGATCGGCGGACGGGGAACGCCGTCGGTTCGTTTCGCACGTTTCGCCGACGCCGCCTCAACGGGCTTTTCAGCAACGGCCGCCGGGGCCTCCTGCTCGGCGTCGTCCTCCTCGTAGAGATGGAGGATCAGGGTGTACTCCTCCTCGTCGACGGAGTTCGCCGCCTTCAGACCCGGCATGCCCATCTCGTCGAGCTTGGCGATTAGCTCCTTGCTCGCGATTCCGAGCTCTTTGGCGATCTCATAGATTCTCTTCTTGGCCAAACGCAGTCCTCGCTTCTTGTTTCGATGCCGCGCAAACGCGGTCCAGACTATACGTAATCGCTAAGATCGCGTCAAACGCCTTATTGGATCGGGAATTCCTCGTCAGCGGCCGAACAGCCAGATCAGCAAGACCACCAATCCGAACCCGCCGACAATCCACAGGGAAACCCGCATGCTGAGGAAGCGGATCCGCCGCTTCTCGCCCGCCGAGAACTTGACGTTCTTTGGGTGGCGAAGCGCCATCCGCTGCGATTTCTTGTACGTCTTCACGTACAGGGAGATCTTCTTCTGGCGCTTGTAGACCACGGCGAGGTTGTGCATCGCGTTGACGTGCTTCGGGTCGACCTCGAGCGCTCGATTATAGGCGTACTCCGCACGGCCCAGATCCGCGCCATCGAAGTAGACGTTCCCGAGGCGGTAGTAGAGGTTCGCCTTGTCGATCCCGTACTGCAGCGCCTCGACGAGGAGCGAGATCGCCTCTTGGAATCGCTTCTCCTTTCGGAGCCCGTCGGCGCGCTCCACCGCTTCTCGAACGAAGGCGCTCTGTTCTTCACGCGTCTGCAGCGTCGGCGTACTCATCGAGCCATTTCCTCACCTTCTGGATGTCCTCCCACGTCTGGTACTTCGGGCTCCCCTTCGCTCTCGACGGGTTGCGGAGAAGATAGCTCGGATGAAACATCGGATACAACAGGATCCTGCCCCGCCAGGGGTAGAACGTCCCGTGGGACCTTGTGATCCCCGGCGCCTCGGGAAGGAGCCACTGCGTCGACGTGTTCCCGAGCGTCACGACCAGCGCCGGCTGGATCAGCGCGATCTGTGCTTCGAGGTACGGGACGCAGACCTCCATCTCCGGCTTCGACGGGACGCGGTTCCCCGGCGGTCGACACTTGACCACGTTGGTGATGTACACGGACTCTCGCGCGATGTTCACCGAGGCGAGGACCTCGTCGAGCTTCTGCCCCGCCAGCCCGACGAACGGCCTGCCCGTCTGATCCTCCACCTCGCCGGGCCCCTCGCCGACGAACAGGACCGTCGCGTCCGGATTCCCCTCACCGAACACGGCGTTCGAGCGTGTCTCGTGCAGCGGGCACCGCGTGCACGAGAGAACGCGCGGTCGAAGGGAATCGAGGGTCAGAGGGAAATCGGACGAGGCACTCATCGGGACTCTCCGTTCGGATCCACGAGAAGGAGCACGACACACAACACGGGAGCGGGCAACGGGACTCGAACCCGCGACCCTCAGCTTGGGAAGCTGATGCTCTACCACTGAGCTATGCCCGCAAGGGTCGGGAGCATTATAGCAGCCGAGATTTGGCCCAACAACGCTACGATCGAAGCGCCTCCAGCGCCGGAAGCTGCTTCCCCCGAAGAAGCGCGAGGCAGGCTCCCCCTCCTGTGGAGACGTAGGAGATCCGATCGACGAGCCCGAATCGGGCCATCGCTTCCCCCGTCTCGCCTCCGCCGATCACGCTGTAGGCGTCCGACGCGGCGATCGCCTCGCCGATCCGCCTTGTCCCGGTCGAGAACGGCTCGACCTCGAACGCGCCCAACGGCCCGGTCCAGACGACCGTCTTCGCCGTCACGACCCGATCGGTGAACCGCTCGATCGTCTTCGGCCCGATGTCCAGCCCCTGCCACCCGGCGGGGATCGCGCGCGCATCGGACGTCCGGACCTCGCCCTCCGGCGACAGGTCGACCCCGATCGCCACGTCCTCGGGAAGGTGGATCGTCGTGCCCTCGCGCTCGGCCGCGTCGTTGATCTCGCGGATCTCGTCGAACAACCCCTCGTCGACGACCGAATCCCCGACGTCGGCGCCGTACGCCCCGAGGAACGTGAGGGCGACCCCGCCGCCGATCAGGATCTCGTCGACGCGGGGGGCCAGGTCGCGAAGCGCACCGAGCTTGCTGCGTGCCTTCTTCCCGCCGACGATCGCCACGTACGGCCGCTCGGGCTCCTCGAGACGGGAAAGCGCCGCGATCTCTCGTTCCATCAGCATCCCCGCGTAGGCCGGGAGATGGTCGGCGATCCCGACCGTCGACGCGTGCGCTCGGTGGACGGCGGCAAACGCGTCGTTCACGTAGACGTCGCCGAGGCGGGCCAGCTCGCGGGCGAATCCGGACTCGTTCGTCGACTCCTCGTGATGGAATCGGACGTTCTCCAGGAGGAAGACGTCCCCGGGGCTCCCCTGCTCGATCGCCTCGGAGACGACCGGGCCGACGCAATCCTCGAGCTGGCGCACCGGCCGGCCGAGAAGATCTTCAAGCCGCGCCGCGACCGGAGCGAGTCGCAGATCCTCGACAACACGCCCTTCCGGCCGCCCGAGGTGCGAGATCAGCACGACCTTCGCGCCGTGTTCGAGCAGATACTGCACGGTCGGAAGCGACGCCCGCAGCCGCGTGTCATCGGCGACCTGTCCGTCCGACAACGGCACGTTGTAGTCAACCCGAACCAGGACCGTCTGCCCCTCAACGTCCGCCCGCTCGACGCCGCGTAGTTCCATCGCCGCTCCCTTCCACGTCGCTTCCCTTGGAGATCCGATTGCGATTGAATGCCCTTCAGATGGGGATTATAATGCGATGGGATGGACAATCAAAATCTCATTATCCTCGCCATCGGTCTCTTCGTGGCGCTGATCGTGACCGTCGTGGCGGTCGATCAGTACCTGCTGAACGAGCATCCACCCACGGAGGTAAGCGGTCTCATCTGGCGTATCGAGAACGCGTTCTCCCGAATCCGGGACTTCGAAGCCGTCCTCGAGATCACCAAGCCCGGCGCTCCGGACGAGCCGATTCGAATGGTCGTACGGTACCTCAGCGGGCCGATCTCCGCCCTGTCCGTTCGCTATCTACGGCCCGAGAGCATCAAGGACGAGCGATTCGTCGTCCAGAACGATCAGCTGTGGCACTACCTTCCCCAGGAGAACCTCGTCGTCATCAAAAGGTGGGTCGGCGTTCCGCTCGCCGCCATCGGGCTGGGGAACCTCGATCTCTCGGGACTGAAGGAGGACTGGGCCGCCGGAAGAGTGAAGGTCGAGGTCGCCCAGGACGTACCGGGTTTTACGCAGGACCTGTTCCAGTCACCGCTCGTTCTCGCGGAGTCCTTCGCTCGGTTCGACGGCGGAACGAGCCCTTTCTCGTCCGCGTTCTCGGCGCTGGTCTGTCCGATCTCCTTCTCGTTCTGTCCGTCCCTCGAGCCGGTCGATTCCCGCGCGACGAGTTGGGGACAGATCGCGACGCTCGGAGCGAGCGACGCCATCGGCGGAAGCTACATCCTGGAAGTCAGGGACGCCCGATCGGACGAGCTCCTGCGTATGATCTGGGTCGAGCGCGACACGTTCTTGATCCGGAAGGTCGTCGCATTCAGAGACGGACAGCGTTCGACCTTGCTGTACGTCGAGCGGATCGATCTCGATCAGGGGTTGACCGAGGAGGAGGTCATCACCCTCCCGACGCGGGGGGTGGAGACGATTCGAGGATAGTTCTACTCCTCGCGTTTGTGGTGCAGTCGGTTTCGCTTCCGGAATTCCCTCAGATCGAGGCCGTCCTCGACGAACTCCTGGAACTCGTCCTCGTCGGCGAACGGGGATTCGATCGCCGCCGTCTTGAACACCTCGTCGGCGATGAAGATCGGGCAGCCGGAACGGAGCGAAAGAGCAAGGGAATCGGAGGCACGCGCGTCGAACTCGAGGACCTCCTCGTGGACGTCGCGAAGATAGATCGACGCGAAGTACGTTCCGTCCTGCACGGCCTTGATGACGACCTTCTCGACCCTCGCCTCGAGCTCCTCGATGATCTGCTTCATCAGGACGTGAGTCAGCGGGCGGGGGAACTCCTCGCTCTGGAGGCCGAACGCGATGGATATCGCCTCGGCGTCGCCGATCCAAATGGGCAACGCCTTCCGCGACACGCGATCCTTCAGCAGGACGACGGGTGTGTTGTTGGAAGGATCGACCAGGAGCGCCTTGATAACGACCTCACGCATTTCGGTCCTCCTTCGAGAGAACCCCACTGAGTTCGCATTATAGCGTCACCGCTGGAACCAGCCAACACCGCTCCGGTTGGTCCGCCTCGGATCATGAGATACACTCCGCTACCGGCATTCGGAGGGAGGAAGCGTGTGCGGGATCATCGGCTACGTCGGCAGCGAGAGCGTCGTTCCGCTCCTGGTCGAGGGGCTCAAGCGTCTGGAGTATCGCGGGTACGATTCGGCGGGAATCGCCGTCCTGGAGCAGGGGGCGCTCGTGCGGTTCCGCCGCGTCGGCAAGGTCCGTGAACTCGATGAAGACCTCCGCTCGAAGACGATCGCCGCCACGGTCGGTATCGGGCACACCCGCTGGGCGACGCACGGCAAGCCGACCGAGGAAAACGCGCATCCCCACTTCGACTGTCACGGCAGGCTCGCGGTGATCCACAACGGGATCATCGAGAACTACCTTCCGATTCGGGAGCGACTGCTCACCGAGGGGCACCGCTTCAGCTCGGAGACCGACACCGAGGTCCTCGCACACCTCATCGAGTCCCACTTCGAAGGAGATCTCCGCGCGGCGGTCACCGCCGCGGTGGAACAGGTCGAAGGCGCGTTCGCGTTGGCGGTCCTCTCCTCCGACGCGCCGGACCGGCTCGTCGTCGCGCGGCGAGGGAGCCCCCTCGTCCTCGCGAGCGACGACACCGGCTCGTTCGTCTCGTCGGACATCCCCGCCCTCCTCGGGCGGGCCGACTCGGTGCAGTTCCTCGCCGACGACGAGCTCGGCGAGCTGACCGCCGAAGGGTACCGCATCTTCGATTTCGACGGCCGTGAAGTCGAACGCCCCCCGCACCGCGTGACGACCGATCTCGTCGCCATCCAGAAGGGCGGGCACAAGCACTTCATGCTGAAGGAGATCCACGAGCAGGCCCGATCGGTCGGGGAGACGATCCGCGAGAAGGTCGGCCGCGACGGGCGGCCGATCCACCTTCCCCTCGTCGAGGGTCGGGTCGACGCGTTCGATCACGTCTACCTAATCTCCTGCGGCACGGCGTACCACGCCAGCCTGGTCGCCGAGTACCTGTGGGAGGAGATCCTCCCGGTCCCGATCCAGGCGGTGATCGCCTCCGAGTTCCGCGTCCGCTCGCCGCACCTGTCGCCTCGGACCCTGGTCGTCGCCGTGTCGCAGTCCGGGGAGACGATCGACACGTTGATGGCCGTTCGGCACGCCAAGGAGCGCGGAGCCCGGATCGTCGCGTTGGTGAACAACGAGCAGTCGGCGATCGATCGCGAAGCGGACGCCTCCGTCTACACGCGGGCCGGGATCGAGATCGGCGTCGCCGCCACGAAGACGTTCACCGCCCAGATCGCCGCGTTGGGCCTTCTGGGGATCCACTTGGCCCTCGAGCATTTCGACATGTCGCCGCAAGAAGCCCGGGCCGAGTTGGACCGACTCGCGCTCCTGCCCGGCCGGATCACCGAAGGGCTTCAGGCGGAGGGCCGGATCGACGGGATCGCCGAGCAGATCCACCGCGCCCGCGACGTGCTGTATCTGGCCCGCGGACCTCTCTTCCCGATCGCTCTCGAGGGGGCGCTCAAGCTGAAGGAGATCTCGTACATCCACGCCGAGGGGTATCCGGCCGGGGAGATGAAGCACGGGCCGATCGCGCTGATCGACGAGGGGACGCCGGTCGTGATCCTCCTGTCCAGAGGGAAGGCGTACGAGAAGGTCCTCGCCAACATCGAGGAGGTCAAGGCGCGAAACGGCTTCGCGATCGTCGTCACCGACGCCCCCGACGAACCGGCGCTCGCCCGCCTCGCCGACTTCGTCCTCCCGGTGCCGGCCATCGATGGGATCTCCCGCCCGATCCTGTTCGCCCTTCCGCTCCAGCTGCTCGCCTACCACGTCGCCGTCTGGAGGGGGACCGACGTCGATCAGCCGCGGAACCTCGCCAAGACCGTGACCGTGGAGTGATCCGCGTCGTCGACGCGCTCGGACCGCTTCAGCGCTCCCCCTCGCGCTCGTAGACCGGCTCGCCTCCGACGAACGTCATCTCCACCGTCCGCTCGTCGATCCGCGCGGGCTCGATGAGCGGATCCTCGTCGAGGACCACCAGATCGGCGAGCATCCCCGGCTCGACCCGCCCTTTGGCGTTCTCCTCGAAGCCGAACCGGGCGCCCCCGGCGGTGTAGCACGCGATCGCCTCCTCGACGGTCAGCCGCTGACCCGGATACGGCGCGTTGACGGCCGAGTGAAGCCCGTACAGCGGGGAGACCGGCATCCCGTCGGAGCCGAACGCGAGCGGAAGACCCTCGTCGACGACGCGCCGGAGCGGATTGCTCGCCCGGTCCCTCACCTCCCCGAGCCGGTCGACGTAGAGGCTCTCCGGGCCCGACCAGTTGCCGATGAAGTTCGGCTGCATGCTGACGCAGAGGCCGAGCTTTGCGGCGCGGCCGAGCTGCACCTCGCGCGGGAGCTCGAAGTGCTCGATCCGATGCCGCAACGCCGGATCGGAACCGACGGCCTCGTGCGCGTCGAGAACCTGGCCGATCGCGCGATCGCCGATGGCGTGGATCACCGTCTGCC
>Ga0180433_10011281_pt1 | contig 10616 bp, 10 predicted proteins | sample SS_ome_8_FD_132980 | JGI IMG/M metagenome (GOLD analysis project Ga0180433, IMG submission 132980) | Hypersaline lake sediment archaeal communities from the Salton Sea, California, USA - SS_1_D_1 metaG | ecosystem: Environmental > Aquatic > Non-marine Saline and Alkaline > Hypersaline >...
GGTTCAATAAGTTCCCCTACGAGGTTGATTATTTGCGTGCGCGATATCTGGTCCTTTTCAAGTCTAATACCTTTATTCTTTAATTTCTGTACCCAGATTTTCTCGTTATCAGACGGTAATATCCCGAAATTTTCCTTCATCAATTCAGAAAATGAGACTTTTTTCCATTCCCCGAGGTCTATCTTGTTGCCCTGGTATTCAAATTTCTCACTTCCCAGAACGCTTATAGCAGAGGAGCGTATAATATCTTCTACAAGCTTCATCATCCCGCTACAATCGGAATATGCTTCATACACTTCCAGCATAGTAAATTCAGGATTATGCCTGACTGAAATGCCTTCATTCCGAAAAGACCTGTTAAGTTCGTAAACTTTTTCCAATCCTCCCACAAGTAATTTTTTAAGATAAAGTTCGGGAGCTATTCTCAAATATAGATCTCTATGCAAAGTATCGTGGTGCGTCTTGAAAGGCTTTCCCGTAGCGCCGCCGGGGATCGGGTGCATCATAGGCGTTTCGACTTCCAGAAAACCTTTCTTATCCAGAAAATCCCTGACTGTGCGTACTATGCCGCTGCGTACCTTAAATATATTCTTGACTTCGTCATTCACTATAAGATCCACATAGCGCCGCCTGTAACGAGTTTCCACATCTTTTAATCCGTGCCATTTTTCCGGGAGCATTCTCAAAGACTTGGCTAAAAGTTTTAAATCCCTGAGCTTTACGGTTATTTCCTCTGTCCGTGTCTTAAACAAATCACCTTCGGCGCCTATGATGTCTCCTATATCAAGCATTTTTAGAAAACTGAATTTATCTTCCCCTAAAACATCTTTTCCGGCATACAGCTGTATGCGACCGCTGGAGTCCGTAACATCATAAAATATAGTCTTGCCATGCGCCCGCATAGCCATGATCCTGCCGGCTATCGTGACCGGCTTGCCTTCCGTAAAATCCCTCTTTAGCTTTTCTATCAAGCTTTTTACAGGATATGCTCTGCCAAAAGGATGCACCCCCATAGATTCCATCTCTTTGATCTTTTCTCTTCGCTGCCTTTCTATCTCGTTTAAATTTCTCATGGTATCCTTATTACTATTTATAAGTTATTTATATAATCCTATTAGGGATATATAATTATATACAATGATCATTATTATGTCAAATGTATTAACTATGGCTATTTTACTCCAGCCAAAAAAATATATTGACACAAGTCTTTGTTTTAACTAAACTTAAGCTGTGAAAAAAAATATGAAAAAAGGTATTGTTACCATAGCGTTCGATGATGCTTATCTCGACACTCTTAGGCACGCAGTCAGATATCTCAATAGATTAAAGATACCTTCTACCATAGCTGTACCTCACGATCTCATAGGAAAAAAGTTGGAAAAGCGCCCGGTAGCAGGAAGAAGAGAGCTAAAAAACGCTCTGGACAGGGGGCATGAAATAGCCTCTCACACCCTTACCCATCGCAATCTCCTAAGATTAAGCTCGCAGGATTATGGGGAGACCATAACGGAAATTTCCGCCTCAAAAAAATTTTTAGAGAATACTCTGAATGCACGCGTAGATTCTTTTGTGTTTCCTTACATAGAGTATAATCAATCGCGAAAATTGAGGTCGATAGCTAAAAAATACTACAAGACTTCAAGGATAACATCTTACGTGCCATGCTTTAATAAAACTCCCCTCAGGAACCCTTATTTTGTCAAAGGATTTGCCGTAATGAAAAAACATGCCATCTCCTATCTTAACCGACAGATCGATCACGCCGCGCGTAATAAATTATGGTTAATAGAAGTATTTCATCTGGTGGCGGAAAAGAACACTCTTAGTGCCCACAGACCGGAAGCCTATCGTTTTTTTATGCAAATAAAAGATTTTAAAGAACATATACGCTATATCCTTTCCAGGGATATAATTATTATGACCCAGGGTGAGGTGGTAAGGCAATCATCGCGTAATATATCACGTTAATACAATGAGATATATATTTTTACCTACGCCTATCCTGATCGATAAATGCACCCAACGTGATCATCCGGCCTGGACAGAATTCATAAGAAGATATAAAAAGCTGATCGATTTCTCCATAAAAAAGACGTTATATAAATATATACCATCGAGCATGGAAGAAAGCGTAAAGGATATTCGCCAAAGCCTTTTATTGAACCTGTGGAATAATGGCAAGCTGGATGATTTAAAGGACAAATCGAAGATTGACTATTGGATCGCCATAGTCGCGAGGAACGCGGCTCTTGATTATTTAAAGACAAGCGGTAAGGAGCGGGCGGTAGGAGGTATTTCAGATATAAAAAATTTTCTTATCGACGGCAAATATGACCGGATAGCGGAGTCCTTAAATGCCAGGGAAAAAATAAAGCAAATTTATGAATCGCTGAACGCCAGGGAAAAACTGATTTTCAGATTATACTTCATGATCGGAAAAGACATCAAATATATATCGGGCATACTCAATCTGCCGGTGGGCAGCATCACGTCTTCAATAACCCGACTCAGGAAGAAAATAAAGCGTGATCCGGCTTGAGGTCTGCGCTGCTTAAACATGCGGGAGGTTAGGATGAAAAAACAGAATCTTTGCATATCGGAGACGGAGCTTAATGATTATTTAAGCCGCTCATTAAGCGAAGATAAAAGGAGATCGATCGAAGGTCATTTAAGCAGTTGCGATTCTTGTTTGCGGAAATTATTGTTCGCGCATGAAGCATTGGAAGAATTCCAAAAACGCAAAGCAAAGGAGAGGATCCACATGGTCAGAAAAAATATTTGGCTCGCGGGAGCGGTTATCGCATTTATGTTGTCATTTTTCATGCATAGGTATTTTTTGCAGTTTCTTGTGGCTACGATCATACTGGGTGCAAAATGGATATTTGAAAGCTCAAACGCGCGTATCCTCGTAATGATATACGATGCCTGGAAGAAAGGCGGTGAAAAGGAAACATCCAAAATCATGAGATCATTAGATGATCGGATAAAATTTTAAAATCTATCCTCTACATAAAAAAACCGGGAGTTAAATCCCGGTTTTTTTATGTAGAAATAATTTTTAAAAATAATGCAGCAAATACCTTCTTATTTTCGTCTTATATTATAGAGACGAAAAAAAAGAAAGGGGGGTAAAAAAATGGAAAATGACGCATTGGCAATAACTGTTGACCGAGTAACAAAGATAGACAACACGGGCAAGCTGAAAGCCTTCTGCGACCTATTGTTCGGGGAACTATTCCTTATAAAGGGCTTCCGCGTAATAGAAGGTGAAAAAGGCATATTTATAGGAATGCCTCAACAAAGAAGCAGTCAAGGCAAATGGTTTGATGTTTTTTCACCGATGACAAAAGAACTGCGCGAATATCTAAATGAGATTGTTATACAAGCTTATAACAAAGTTTAGAGGAAAGCGTGGTATGAATCGCGCCGTTGGTATCTGCGGGGAAAATATCGCGGCGCGGTTTCTCACCCGCCAGGGTTATAAGATTATTGGCAAAAACATAAAAACTTTTGTGGGTGAGATCGATATAGTGGCAAAAATAAGGCATACAACCGTATTCACTGAAGTAAAGACGCGCAGATCGTTCGTTTTTGGACCGCCGTATTTATCAGTTACTAAAAATAAAAAGCGAAAATTAATACAATGCGCGCTATGTTATCTTAAAACGAAAGGATATCCTGACATAGATTGGCGCATAGATATTATATCCGTACAACTTAATAGTTCAGGCATATATATCAAAAAAATAGAGCATTTTGAAAATGCTATAGAGTGGGAGGACTATAAAAAATGATCGCTAAATCGCTGTCATGTACAGTAATAGGAATAGAATCTCATAAGATAGACGTAGAAGTCGATATAGCGCAGGGCTTACCCGGATTCAATGTGATAGGCCTGCCGGATACGGCTATACGGGAATCCCGAGACCGCATAAAATTCGCCATAAAAAATTCCGGTTATAAATTTCCCAAAGGGAAAATAACGGTGAACCTGGCGCCTGCAAATATCAAAAAAGAGGGATCGGGTTTCGATCTGCCCATAGCCCTTTCGATACTCTGTGCGATAGATATCATAAAACAGGAAAGGCTCCTGGAATTCGCTATCTGCGGTGAACTATCACTGGACGGAAGGCTCAAAGCGATAAAAGGGGCCCTGCCCATATCGCTCGGTCTAAAAGAAAATAATATAAAAAACATAATCCTTCCGGATAAGAACCTTATCGAGATCATTAATGTGACCGGCCCTAGGATATTTACTTTTGGCAGTTTAAGCGCCGTTGTCGGCTTTTTAAAAGACGATTGTGCTTCAGATCCGCAAAATAAGAATACCGGTCTTAAGGTCAAACATAAGAGCAAATACAGAACAGACTTTAATGATGTTAAAGGGCAGGAGCATGTAAAGCGCGGTCTTGAAGTAGCTGCTTGCGGCCACCATAACATCCTTCTTATCGGACCACCGGGTTCTGGTAAGAGCATGATAGCTAAAAGAGTTCCGAGCATCTTATCTGAGATGAGCACCGAAGAGGTGTTAGAGACATCAAAGATACATAGTGTAGCTGGACTTTTGTCTCCAAATAAAGGGCTCGTAACAAACCGGCCCTTCAGAGACCCCCATCATACTATATCAGATGCAGCTCTTGCAGGAGGCGGCACAAATCCTATGCCCGGTGAGATAAGCCTGGCTCATAATGGTGTGTTGTTTCTTGATGAATTCCCGGAATTCAAGAGAAGTGTCCTGGAACTCCTGAGACAGCCTATGGAAGACGGGAAGATAAGAATATCAAGAGTACAGGGTAGCAATATTTATCCGTGCCGTTTTATGCTGGTCGCAGCCATGAATCCGTGCCCGTGTGGCTATTTTACTGATCCGAAAAAGGAATGCAATTGCACACCTTATCAGATACAGAGATATTTGTCGAAGATTTCCGGGCCTCTCTTAGACAGAATAGACATCCACCTTAACGTTCCCAGATTAAAATATAATGAATTATCTCAAAAAAGAAGCGGGGAATCTTCTGAGGTCATACGCTTACGGGTAAATAATGCCAGAAATAAGCAAGCCTTGAGATATAAGGAGGAGCCTATATCCTGTAACGCGCATCTTGAATCTAAGCAAATAGAAAAATATTGTGTATTGGATAAAGAAGCCCGAGAACTGTTGAAGATGGCTATATTGGAATTAGGGATATCAGCGCGAGCCTATGATAAAATATTGAAAGTAGCGCGGACTATTGCAGACCTTCACGGAAAAAAGACCGTTGAAGCTTGTCATGTATCTGAAGCTATATCTTACAGAAGCCTTGAGCGCGATTTCTGGATGGCATAAATAACATTGTCCACAAAAAATAAGGTTGTGCGCGGTCGTGATCTTTTGAGTGTCCGATTATTATTCTGATATACGATCAAGAACCGCCCAGAGCATTATATGCCTCCAGACTGCTGTTATATATGTTAAATGTCGTATCAAGCTTAGTCACATGAAGGATCTCAAGGATCTTGGGATTTAATTCTGCGAGAGCAAGTTTTATTTTTTTACTTTTAAGCTTCTTCATGATCTCGATCAATACACTTAAAAATATCGAAGGCATATAATAAACGACTGAGAAGTTTATGATAACGCCTTTGGTGTTCTTATTGTCGCGAGCCGCTGTTATTTTGCTTAATTCCTCAGCGTGTTCGGCTCCGAGTTCTTTATCTTTCATACGCAAAAGCACTATTGAATCTTTTTCTTCAACATCGATAAGATTATTCATATTTGTCACCTTATTTTTTCACCTTGAAGCTCCAACGGTCGTCCCTGCTCCAAATACGTGTAGTTGCATCCCTCTGTTTTACCTGCCAGGTATATAATTTACCGTCTTCGAATTTATCGGCCGGGATTTCCATGTTATAGACATCATGTTTTAAATTTTCACTTACGATGCGGTCGTATCCAAATCCATCGTAGAGCTCGAATTTATATTTAGCCCTGCCGCCTCCCGGAATCGGTGTCTTCTTCCAGCTGAATATCATCTTATCTTTGCCTTTTAGATCCACTACGGAATCATTTCTTGGTTCAAGATACCGCACCAGCGGCGTATTGTTCCTGCGACCGACCGCCCATGCAGACTGCGTCAGTATAAGAGCCAAAAATAGAGCTACTAGAAATAAGCTGGTCCATCTTTTCATAATCACACCCCCTAACGTTTTTTCCACAGGCCTCTTTCATTCTCCCGCGCTTCTCTTTGCAAGTCTAAAAACATGTCTACATATTTTACATTGGGAGGAAAGGTATAGACCTGAGCATATCCTTCCTTCAAAAGCTCGGCATTTAGCATCCTTCCGTCAGTTAAATAAACATAAGCCAGTAATCTTCCGTATCTGTCCCTTTTTTCCGCGTCGAATTCAAGCCGTACCTTTTTGTCTTTTACAAGAGACTTGGTAAACCGCGTAGCCGCTTTCCCCATCGCTATTATATCCTCACGGTCTTTAGAACTCCTTTTTATGTCCCGTTCCATTTTAGGACTGTCCCATACCTCCGGAGTGTCAATACCTATTAAACGCACCCTTTCTTTATTTTCCAGCTCGATCGTATCTCCGTCGATTACTCTTCTTACTTTTATGCTGTTATAATCATATTTACCCCCAAAAGGAAGAGAAAATTTAAATCTTCCGGAGGGATGGGTCTGTGCGCACAGATCCATAAAAGAAAGTCCGATAGCCAGAAATGCCAGCAATATAAATATCTTTTTCCTTCTGTTAACGTACTTCATTCTATATTTTTCTTGTTTTCAGGTAAAAATTTGCTATTCCAAAAAAGGTCACTAAAATACAAAACCACGCAAATAGGTCTCCCAGGCGGGTGTAGATAGTCTTTATGGCTGGAAGTGATATTGCTGAGTTTATATAACCCTTAACGGCTATCGCTTCTTTCCCCTGTTTCACAATAGCTACAACCCTTCCGCAATGATCAATAACGCAGGAAACGCCGGTATTTGCAGCGCGTATAACCGGTACTTTGTTTTCGACCGCTCTAAAAATAGAACCTTGAGCGTGCTGAAAAGGCGCTGCTGACTTGCCGAACCAAGCGTCATTGGTTATATTAACAAGGAAACGCGCTCCTTGTTTAACGAACCTTCTTGACATATCCGGAAAGATATCTTCAAAGCATATAAGCGCCGAAAAGTTATAGAATTCGGTAGTTTTTTGTATTTGACCGCCCTGGTTTATCGTATTGCTCAATCTGAACTTAAACACCTTGAAGCGGTTGCCGCCGCCAAAATCACCTATTGGCTTATCGATAAGTTCACGCAAACCGCCGGAGAGGAACCTTAAGGGGACATACTCGCCAAAAGGAACAAGGTGAATCTTATCATATTTTCCTAATGCTTTGCCCTGGGCTGAAAGCAGGATAGCGCTATTATAGACTTTTTCTTTTTTTTGTCTCAGTGTCCCGAAAAGAAAAAATGCGTCCGCCTCTATGGCCAGATCCGTCAACCTGTCTTTAATGTCTTGTTCATCTTCAAAATAACCCGGGATAGATGTCTCAGGCCATATTATGAGATCCGGGTCCTCAAGCGCGGCTTTTTCGGTAAGGGCTTCGTATCTGTCGATAATAAAATTTCTGTAACGTGGATCCCATTTTTTTTCCTGCGGTATGTTGCCCTGGACTATCGCGACTTTCAGCTTATTCATCGCAGGAAATGTAAGCCGCATTTTATATTGACCATAGATCAAGACCAAAGCGAAGATTATAGAGATAGCGATCAACAGATAAAGCGATTTAGAGATCCGCTTTGCGGCCATATATACCCCTACATTAAAAAGAACGATCAAAAAAGATATCCCATAAGCTCCGGTAACATCCGCTATTTGTATAAACGATGGGTTTAGAGTCTGCGAATAAGCCAGCAAAGACCATGGAAATCCGGTAAAAAGATAGGTGCGAAGATATTCGGTAAAGACCCATGCTGCCGGTATAAACGCGGCGGCTCGAAAAATGATGTATTTTCCGTGTAAACCGTAAATCGATCGCGTGTTGATATCCGCTATTGAGGAACCGGGAGGCATGCTGGTCAAAAAACAAAAAATCGCAGGAGCAAGTGCCAGCAATGTTATCAAAACAATAGTCCCGGAAAGGTGACGCGGGTCAGCCAATATAAAATCCCTGCAAAAAACATGATGCCGAAGATGTATCCCAGATAAAACCGGAATTCGGCTTTATGATGTTCCAGAGCGAAAAAAAGCGGTACAAGGGCTATCCACGCTAAATACTGTAAATTAAAAGGAGGGAAAGAAAGTATAAGTAAAGAAGCAGAAAGCGTTATCAACAGATAATCCGCTATTACTGCCCATTTATTAGTTCTCAGATTACTCGTTTTATTTCCCACAGCACTTCTTATATTTAAGTCCGCTTCCACAGGGACAAGGTTGGTTTCTTCCCACTTTCGGAGTGTTTCTTTTATATGCTTCTTCGTTTACAACCCTACCGGTCTCCTCTGCAGACGGGGACAAAATTTTTCTTTTAGGCTGAGTGGGTTGTTGTAAAGCCGAGAATTCCTTATGTATGAACTTTTCCTCTTCCTTTTTAAAAACACCATGCGCAAATCTTTCCTCCACCGCCACTGCCCTAAAGAGTCGTTCCACGGTTTCTTCATCTATTGTTTTTATCAGGTCTGAAAACATGGCGAACGCTTCATGTTGGTATTCCACAAGGGGATCCCTCTGACCATAAGACCTCCACATGATACCTTCGCGCAGCCGGTCCATGTTATAGAGATAGTCTTTCCAGTTAGAGTCTATCACACCCAGCATTATCATCTTTTCAAGATGCCCTGCTTTTTCATCCCCCAATATCTTCTGTTTCCTGGAATAATTATCCTTTGAAGAGTCCAATATCGTGGTAATGATCTCCTCTTTAGGAATACCCAGAAGTTCTTCGGGTTTTAAATTGAGTAAAAATTTTATGCGGATCTTTTTGCATAGCTCGGTTGCATTTTCTTTGGTACCTTCCCAACCAGACATCCAATCATCCAATATCGCTTCCACCATATTGAATATCTCCGGTTTTAAATCTTCCTGAGAAATGATATCGCGACGTCTTTTATATATAAGTTCGCGCTGTTGGTTCATCACATTATCGTATTTAAGTAAGTGTTTCCTTATTTCGAAATTTTGGGTCTCTACTCTTTTTTGCGCAGTCCTTATCGCCCGGGTCACCAAAGGATGCTGTATTTCCTGGCCTTCTTCCATGCCCAGATTCTCCATGATCATCTTTATTCTGTCGGATCCGAATATCCTCATGAGATCATCTTCAAGTGAAAGATAAAATCCTGATGAGCCCGGATCTCCTTGCCTTCCGGCCCTTCCTCTCAGCTGGTTATCTATTCTACGGGATTCATGCCTTTCAGTCCCCATAACGTGCAATCCTCCTAATCTAACTACAAGGTCATGCTCCTCATCGGTCTTTGTTTTATACTCTTTGATATACCTCTCCCGCACAGATAGTCTTTCTTCCTGAGATTCGATCTCCAGTTTATTGACAGCGTCATCCGCGAGATACTCGGGATTGCCGCCCAGCAATATATCGGTTCCTCTGCCAGCCATATTTGTGGCTATGGTAACTGCTTTAGCTCTTCCTGCCTGCGCTACAATATGGGCTTCCATCTCATGATATTTCGCGTTCAGTACGTTATGGGGCACACCATGGTTTTTCAGCAGCTTACTCAGGACTTCGGATTTCTCTATGGAGATAGTGCCCACAAGAACAGGCCTGCCTTTATCGTGCAATTTTGCTATTTCGTCACAGATCGCCCTGAATTTTTCGCTTGTTGTCTTATAAATGGCATCCCCATGACTTGTCCTGTTGAGCGGTTTATTAGTAGGTATCACTACAACTTGAAGATTGTATATTTTCTCGAATTCGTCGGCTTCTGTTTCCGCAGTACCCGTCATACCGGAAAGTTTTTTATACATCCTGAAAAAATTCTGGAATGTTATAGTAGCGAGTGTCTGAGATTCTCTCTGAACTTCGACATTCTCTTTGGCTTCAATCGCTTCGTGTAATCCTTCCGAAAAACGCCTACCGGGCATCATGCGTCCGGTGAACTCATCCACTATTATAACTTTGTTATCGTGCACTACGTAGTCCACATCTTTTTGAAAAAGATTGTAAGCATTCAAAAGTTGTTTTATACTATCCACTCTCTTTTGTTGCTGGACATAACGTGAGGTGATCTCCCCCTCCTTGAGGAATCTTTCGTCCTCATTTAAATCGCGGTCTTTCTGCATTTCCGAAAGCTTGGTCTCCAGATCCTCGATCATGAACTCGACGTTGAACTTGTTACGCATTACATCTTCGCCTTTGGAAGTAAATGTAACCTCCCTGTTCCTTTCATCAAATGTAAAATATAGTCTCTCAAGAAGCGCGACTCTTTCACTTTCCATCATTTTACTGTCATAAAGACTTACGGCTTTGTCGAAAAGCACTTTAGCCTTTGTATTTTTCAGAATAATATCTAGAAATTCCTTATCTTTCGGAGAGCCTTTGTGTATCAGGTACATCAGTTTTTTAGTCTCTTCTTCGGCATCTTTAAGCCCAATCGTCTTTTTTAGCTCTCCTAATAGTTCCTGTA
>Ga0180433_10011283_pt1 | contig 10614 bp, 9 predicted proteins | sample SS_ome_8_FD_132980 | JGI IMG/M metagenome (GOLD analysis project Ga0180433, IMG submission 132980) | Hypersaline lake sediment archaeal communities from the Salton Sea, California, USA - SS_1_D_1 metaG | ecosystem: Environmental > Aquatic > Non-marine Saline and Alkaline > Hypersaline > Sediment...
CTTTGTAATCTGGACGAACTCCATGTGGTCCATCATACATTACAAACGAATCAATACCTAATCTTTTAACTTTCTTTGTAAACCACATTAATCTACCAGAGCTGAGTTTAAATTTCTCTTCTAATGTTAATCTTTTTAATAAATCCTCAACACGCTCTTCAAGTCCAAGAGAAGAATTCCTAAATGGCAATGAAGAAATACTTTCTTCCATTTCAAATCCAATTTTTTAAATTAAATAAACAAAGAAAATTTTTTAATTAATTTAAAACCTTTTTTTAGCACTCAATCATTACATAGATTCTTATGGAATTTTATTATCTTTTTAATCCAAGTATTTCAATCTATGATTAAATCATAGATTGTCTGCAATTTCGTTAAAATTTGTTATAAATAGAAAGGTTTTTATGATAAAAAATTAGTAGATTGCTAGATTTAGTTAGCTTTTTAACATTCTAACTATTACTTCACTTAATATTCTTAATTATGGGATTTTATTTTATAAATTGATTGAATTCTATTTAATAATTAAATTTAAATTCGTTGAATATTGATGAATATATTATTAGATTTATTAATCGTATTAATTACATACATATACGTCTTTATAACTATTTTAATTCCTGTTCAATTAAAGAAGCGCGGAAAAATCACCAAATTTCAAGCTCGAAAAGTGGTTCACTTATTAGCTGGATTATCAGTACTAACTGTATCCTATTATGAATGGAAATGGTGGGCTGTAATCATCTCTGGCTCTTTGACTTTTCTGGTACTTTTAAGTTCAAAAAAATCTAAGGTAAAACAGTTAAAAGAACTCTATGAATCAATTGGAGAGGAAGCAGAAGAGGAAGTTGGTTATCTTCAAGGTCCTTTTCATTATTGTCTCTCAATTACTGTATTGGTTTTAGTATTTGTAATTTTTGCCCCTACACAGTTGTATTTTCCAGTAGCTGGAATACTTTTAATGATTATTTCAGACACTCTAGCGTCAGTTATTGGGAAACGATATGGTAAAATCTCGATCAAATTGCCTTGGACTAATTCACATAGAACCTTAGAAGGATCATTAGTTTTTTTAATAAGTGGTTTTATTCTCTGTTTTATAGCTTTTACTCTATTAGGTGTTACAAATCCAATAACACAAGAACATATTTCCTTGGAAACAGCCTTGATTTTCTCTTTAGTCACTTCACTATTGGCTACATTGGTAGAATTGTTTTCTCCAAGTACCTGGGACGATCTAACAGTACCAATTCTCACAACACTAATAATTTTTCTGCTCACATTAATATTTTAAAACTTTAATTAATTATTTTCTAATTATATTAAAACCATGGAATCATTAAAGAAATCGTTTGATGTAATAGTTGTTGGCGCAGGAACTGGAGGAAGTACAGCTGCTCGTTTTGCTGCTAAAGAAGGTTTAGATGTCTGCCTGATAGATCGAAAACCAAAGAAATTAATTGGAGATAAGATATGCGGTGATGCTGTTGGAACGGAAATATTCGATTATCTTCAAATTTCTCATCCCAAAGGAGATGAACTTTCTTGTCATATCAAGGGGGCAAAACTTTATACGCCTAACCTTCAAAAATGTATTACTTTAATGGACCCGAAACAAGCAGGATATATTGTTAATCGATTGGAATTTGGCCAACGACTATTAACTGAAGCATTAGAAACTGGAATAGCGCTATTTTTAGATAATACTATGGCTTTAGATCTTTTATATGATAATAATCAAGTAAGTGGAGTAAAAGTAAAATTAGAGGATGGAACTAAAGTCAATCTAAACTCAAGGATCGTCATTGATGCATCTGGATTTTACTCTCCATTAAGAAAGAAAGTAAAAAGCTCTATAATTGAAAAACAAATATCTAAGGAAGATACTATATTATGCTATCGAGAAATTGTAAAATTTTCACCTCAAGATCTTAAGGTTAAAGATCCTGAATATATTTCAATCATTTTAGATAAAGAAAAAGCACCGGGTGGATATATATGGTATTTTCCTAAAGATTCAAGTTCCTTAAATATTGGATTAGGTGCTTTTATGCAATATAAGGGTCAAGTTAAAGAGCTTTATAAAAAAAATGTATTTAATAACTATATCAAAACTTCTAAATTCGAGATAATTTCTTCAGGTGGTGGTGTTGTCCCTATTCGAAGGCCACTATGGTCTTGTGCAGATAATGGGATAATGTTTGTAGGAGATGCTGCTTGTCAAGTAAATCCGCTCCATGGTGGAGGTATCGATCCTTCAATGAGAGCAGGATATTTAGCAGCTAATTGTGCAAAATTAGCAATAGATGCAAATGACGTTTCAATCGGAAGTATATGGCCCTACAATTACGAAGTGATGACGAGTTTTGGAGCAGAATTTGCCTCATTAGATCTTTTGAGGATGGTACTTCAAGTCTTGAATAATAATGAATTGAATTTCGGTTTAGAGCAAGATCTTTTAACAGGAGAAGAAATATTGGAAATATCTTCCTCTGGAGATTTAAATTTATCTTTATTAGATATGACAGTAAAAGCATTTAAAGGTATTTCTAATCCTAATCTCTTACTAGACTTAAATTATCTCAGAATAAGAATGAAGGAGATTTCAAAACTTTACAAGAAGTTCCCAATAGATATTTCTAAGTTTGAGCAGTGGAAATCGTCGGTGATCCAAGTTTATGATAAAGTTCGAAAAATGTTAATAAATCCAAAAAAGTAAAGTAATTATATTAAGTGAGGTAATCAATAATTATGGTTAGTTTTGGACCAGAGAAGAAGAATACTTACGAGTATATGATTAAGAAAATTAATGAAGAAGGTGTTCTTCATTTTTCATTAATTGATCCCGACCCAATACGCCAAAGTCCTAAAAAAGCGGCAAAGATGGCTCATTATGCTGAGGAAGCTGGGACAAATGGTATCCTAATTGGAGGGAGTACTGTTTTTGATCAAACTTTTGTGGATAATACTATTACCGCAATAAAAGAAAAAGTTAATGTTCCCGTAATTATTTTTCCGGGAGGTATCACAAATATCTCAAAGTACGCAGACGCGATATTATTCATGTCGTTACTTAATTCTGAAGATCCATATTTTATTATAACCCAACAAGCATTAGCGAGTTATACTGTGAAAATTGCTAATCTTGAGTATATATCTACAGCTTACTTAATTGTGGAGCCTGGGGCTACTGCTGGTTGGATTGGAAAAGCAAAATTGCTTCCTCGCAATAAACCAAAACTAACTGCCGCATATAGTTTAGCAGCGGAAATGTTAGGCTTTAAAATGATATATCTTGAAGCCGGATCTGGTGGAAATTGTATTCCTCCAGATATCATAAAAATGTGTACAAACATCCTGAATATCCCAATTATTACTGGTGGAGGAGTCAGTTGTAAAGAAGATGCGAGGGCTTTCGTAGAAGCAGGAGCGGATATTATAGTGATGGGAAGTTTTCTAGAAAATAATATAATAAAACATCAGGGGAATTCTCTAAAATCAATCATTGACGAAATTAAAAACACCGCAAAAGATCTTAAAAAGAAATTCATATTGAAATAATTGGAATCAGCGATATTTTTATGAAAATTAAGGATGCAATCGAAATTCTAAGGCCAATAAATTGTTTAATGGGCTCTCTTACCGTAATTATTGGATTATTAAATACCCGAACAGGTATTTTACCTGAAAAATTAGTTGTAAATATAATTTTAGGAATTATAGCCTATATTTTCATAGCAGGCTCAGGAATGGTCATTAATGATATCTATGATATTGAGATTGATCTAGTCAATAGACCTCAAAGACCGATCCCACGAGGTTCAATAACAGTCAGTCAAGCACAAATTCTATTTGGTATATATTTAATCATTGGACTCATAGCTAGTGTATTTAATAGCGCATTGAATATACTAGGCTTTTCAAATATTGTTCTTGCAATAATTTTTGGGTTAATAGGATGGGTTTATGCTAAATGGGGTAAAAGAAGCGGGTTTATAGGAAATATTGTAGTGAGTATATCTTTTTCAATTGGATTAATATATGGTGCAGTTCTCAATAGTTCTATTATCCCCATCTACATCTATTTTTTCTTTTTTACATCCTTTTTTCTGCTGTTATCTCGAGAAGTTATTAAAGGTTGTGAAGATATTGAAGGAGATAAACTTCAAGGAGTAAAAACTTTAGCAATAAGAATAGGGATAAAAAAATCAAAGTATATTTCGATGATTTTTGCTATATTAGCAATTTTCTTCTTTATTTTGACCTATTTTACTCCGATTATTAATCCAACCTATTTTTTGTTCCCAATGATTTTTGGATTAGTCGACGTCGGTTATGTTATAATACTTATATTTAAAAAAGAACAAAAGAAGAAAGATTTTAAACGAATCAGTCTTTTTCTAAAAATTGGATGCTTTTTAGGATTAATTGCTTTTTTATTTGCAAGTATTTGAACCCTAAGAGCGCAACTTCTCAAGAAAATGCAATATTTTAGGAAATTGAGTATCATCAATAATTTTATTCAATTCTAACTCCTCAGTTACATTCATATTAAATGGGAAAGTATTAATCAGACTTCTTACTTGATTCAGTCCTAAATATTTTCTGATATAAGATGCGTTAGAATATTTGTATGTAGTTAAAAAGTCACTATCTAATTTTGCTCTAAAATACTCTAAAAGGAAATTAAAATATTTTTTTAATATAATTTGTTTTTCTATTGAGATTTCTGGTTTTAAAAAAATATGAATAGGATGAGTGCGATATGTATTTCCAGATACTAAAATCCCATCAGCATTAAGATCTTCCTTGATAATGTTCAATCCAACTCTTCCGTTATTTTTACCAGTATCAACGGTTCTCACATATAATATATTCCTATTTATTTTGTTATACAACTTTTCATTAACGCTACATTTGATTCTTGTATACTCACCATTAATATACTGATTTGCATCCATTAGAGTTACTTCATTTTCACCTAAATTTTCATTAACTTCCTCAGCTAATAAATAATAAGTTACTTTTAATGGGTTTACAGCTTTGAATTTTTTTAGAAAAGCGTTAAACTCGGATCCAGCACGATATTTGAATTTCGGGTTTAAAACGTATCTTCTTTTAGAAACTTCACCATTAGGACGTATTTTTATTCCATTAAAGGCATTTATTTCGTGTTGAGCTTTTGATTTTTTTTGAAAAAAGCCAATACATATATTGGTACCTGTAAATCTAAACATTTTTGTTTCAAAGATTATCATTTTCCAAATATTATAGTATTTTAAAAAATTGATGCGAAACTTATTTGAAACGGAAGCACCAAACAAAAAATTAGTGGGAAGAATATAAATTAGATTATTTAAATCATTTCGTAAATCATTCATCATAGCTATCTGATATAAATCTTGATATCCAAAATTGTCGCTCGTAAAGTATTTCAATAAATTTTTTGTAGATTCATGTTTACTTATATATCCTAAATAAAGATAAGGTGGATTGGTTATATGGAATATGGGCTTATTTAACATTTTTAAGAAATCTGGGAAGCTTTCAAGGTTATCACGTACTTGAATATTATTTCTTGCGATAGATTCTGATATTCCATATTCTTTTGCGTTTTTAATACAATTTGTTACCATTTTTTTTTGAATATCAAATAAGTAAACATGTTCTCGAAAGAAATCTTCTCTCTTCTCAATATCAATAGCCTTAAGTAATGGTAATATTAAATTTCCCTCCCCAGCATAAAGGTCAACCCAAATATAACACTGCAGTTTTTCTTTAACTTCTGGGTATATGAATTCCGAAAAAATATCGATTGAGGTCATATGTGTACCAAGCGCACGTCTTCTGCTTTTTTCATCGTCAAGAGAATTATAATTTGCCATAGCATTTATTCAAAAAAAATAAATTTTTTGTTAAGTTCTTCACCTTAATATCGAAAAATGGTCTCCATTTTTTTTAATAAATCAAAATGATTTCCTTATATTAAATATGTAATTTCAGATAAATTAAATTACACAAGTGAATAAAAATGAGTATTTTAGATAATAAAATTTTAAAGGATTATATCGACCAAGTCAAGAAAAAAATGCCCGAATGGCTTAAATGGAAGGAAGAACAATTAAAGCTTATTTTGGATGATTTAAAAAAACAAGTTATATATGAAGCTAACCAAATTGCGGCGGGAGGCGAGCCAACGAATAAAGATTTCCAAGAAGCCATTGATCATATGGGCTCTCCTGAAAGCATAGCAAAGCTTTACAAACGCAGGGGTAAACCCAAATATTTTATAACTGAGGAATTGTTTGAGTTTTATTTACGCACATTATTTTTCTTTTGGGGAATAATTATATTAATTAATATCGTTGTAGCAGTATTTCAAGTCTTTGTTAGCCCTTGGTGGGAAATAATAGGAAGCGTTTTCTCAGGAATATGGGTTGGATGCTTAATCTCTGCTGTTGTAATAACTATAATTTTTGTATATTTTTCTTATGAAGGATTTTTACCAGAAGATTTTGGAGTTTTTCCTAAACGTTTAGCATTGATCTTTCCTTTTAATCTTACAGAAGAGGAAATGGAAGAATCAAGAGAGTATACAAAACAAACATTGGAGGAGGCTAAGATTCTACGTGATGAGAAACTAGCTGAAGCAAAGTCCCGTCGTGAGCTAGACGCTGAAAAATTAGAAGAGGCTAAATATCTTCGCAAAGAAAAAATGGCTCAGGCAAAAACCTTAAGAAAAGCTAAGTTAGCACAGGCAAAAGCAAAGCGCGCTCTCAAGAAAAAAGAACCTGTCAACCTAGGAGAATTAATCTTTGGAGCAGTTGGAGGCCTTATTTTTGGCTTAATATTAATTCTACAACCTTTTTCGGTGCTTGGTCTTTTCAATACAGAATTTCTTGAATGGTTGACAATATTTGGTTTGTTAGTTTTCATAAATGGACTAATTTGTCTTATACGTCTAGCTGTGGGGGTTTCAAACCATACTGGTCAACAAATTCTCATTGTAATAACAACGATCTATAATATAAGCTATATACCTATGCTATTATTCCTTTTACAGCACCCAGAAATCTTCCCAATTGATGTATTCTCAGGAGGTATCATAACCGCAATTCCAAATGACATTTCAGACATAAAATACATAATATATTTCTGGGTCATAATTTTAATCGTTATCGGTACCATTGGAGGAATGATGGGGAATTATTATAAGGTATATAAATTATCCAAAATAAAGAAAGAATACTAATTTTTTTTTCTTTTTTTCCTTAACTTTTAAGTAATTGTTATATTAATGAATTACATGAACGATCATAATTCAAAATGGTATATTTTTAACAAAATTGTCCAGCCAAAAGTGGTTAAGATCTGTATATATGTAAGTAATATACTCTTTTTAAGTGGCCTTTTGATTGGTGCTCTTATCGCTGTATTTTTTGGCCCAGAAGGCTATAATATCATAGATAATTATATAAGTGATTTAGGGTCTTTTCGCTATACTCCAACACCCTTTATCTTAGATAGTATTGCAATGATTACTGCTTTTTTCCTTGTGCCAATTTTTTTCTATCTATATAAAAAATTAATTTCAGGTGAAAAAGAAATAATATTTGAATCAAGCAAACCACTTTCGACAAGAATCTTTAATCTTTTTATCACAATAAACATAATTATGGGACTTATATGCCTTATAATTGCAGCTATTGGTTTATTTGGAATAGGATTGTTTAGTGAAGATAGAACTACGGAATTGGGACTTCATTACTTTTTCTCTATCGTAGTGTTTGCTGGGTTGGCAACAGGTGCGTTATTTAATGGTATAGCAATATTCCTAAAGAAATCAATCTATCCAAGACTTTTAGGATTATATATGATGATTGGACCACTCACAGTTGCGCTGTTATTCGTATTTCCCCCTCCCTCAACTACACTGCCTTTCCTTGAATGGATGATGCTTTTTGCTGCTTTTCTATGGTTAATTCCATTATCAATTATTATTTTAAAGGAACTTAGAACTGAATAATCGCATAATATGCTTTCTCCCTTGATATTTAATTCCTTTTTTCTTTTTCTAAAAATAAGACTTCACAAACTATTTTTTCTTATGACAATTAAATAAATGGTAAAGGAATTTAAATACAAAATGTGAATAAATTGAGTGATCTAGAAGGTTTAACGAGAAAATTAATTGAAAAAGGTAAAACTCGGCAAGAAATTAGTCAAAGACTGGTTCAAGAATATCTTGATTTTAAAGAGATAGACAGAGATAAGGCTAATCGATTAGCTATTGCAGTTTTAGAAGAATGCATAAAAAGTGATATTTCAATGCTTCAAAATTCATTTATAAAAGACTTACTATCCATCAACAAGGCTAACGTTTCTGTTGGAAAGCAAGGCGTTGGATGTAGAGGTGTAGGAGACTTTTTTGTTCATAAATTAGTTGCAGAACTGTCTGAAACCGGTAAAAAAGCTTTCTTATCTCCTAGTTCTCTTGATGATGCAGGAGCAGTTAAATTGGATATTTCAAATTACAATAAAGAAAATTTAATCATCGTTTCGAAAATGGAAGGCATTCACAGTCGTTTAAGTGATTTCCCGTTCATATGTGGGTTTCATGTCGCACGAGCTTGTTTGCGCGATCTTTATGTAAAAGGTGCAAAACCCATTTCATTGATGGTAGATGTACATTTAGGAGATGACGCGGATGTAGGTAAATTATTTGACTTTATGGCAGGTATTTCTGCTATTTCAGAAGTATCTAAAGTCCCTATAACGGCAGGTTCCACGCTTAGAATAGGAGGTGATATGGTTATAGGAAATAGGTTGGTGGGAGGAGTTGCTGCAGTAGGCATTACAAAAAATGTTTTAGCCAGGAGAAATATAAAATCAGGGGATAAAATAATATTAACTGAGGGTGCTGGTGGAGGTACAATATCCACTACTGCTATATATTCTGGAAATCATGAAGTAGTAAAAGAAACTATGAATGTGAAGTTCTTGAAAGCATGTGAATTAATTCTAAACTCGGATTACATAGATCACATTCACGCAATGTGTGATGTCACAAATGGAGGTCTGAGAGGAGATCTATGGGAAATTAACTATGAAGCGGATTGTGGGGTTACTTTTTATGAAGATCAAGTAAGAAACTTAGTCAATTCGAAGGTCTTGAAGATGTTAGAAGCTGTTGGAGTTGATTATTTAGGCGTTTCCTTAGATGCGCTATTGATATATTGTCCTGGTACATACGCTAAAGAAGTAATTCGAGATTTAAATGCTAATAATATTCAGTGTGCTGAAATTGGGTATGTAGATGACTCAAAACAAGTATCTATGATTAAAAAGGGTAATATCAAGAAAGAAATGCTACCAAAATTTCGCGAATCAGCTTATACTAAAGTTAAACAAGAAATTGGTGAAGAGACACCTAAAATGGCCAAAATAATGGAAGAGCGCATAGAAAAAGCTGCAGAACGAGCTTTACAAAAACGAAAAGAGATATTGAATTATATAAATAATCACTAATCATCTATTTCATTTAAGGAACCAGATCGAAATCCCTCTATATCAACTGTAACATAAACGAAACCCAATTCTTTCAGTTTGTTGCTAATAGTTTTCATACTTTTTTGATTCAAGATTATTGGAATTTCACTGGGGAGTAATTCTATCCTTGCTAATCGATTTTCATGGAATCTAACTCGTAATTGGGTCAACTTAAATTGTGTTTTCAAAAAATTTTCAGCTTTACTAATCATTTGAAGTTTTTCCTCAGTGATTTTCTTAGTATAAGGTATCCTTGAAGCTAAACATGCTCCTGAAGGTTTTGAATATGTATCTAAATTAAAGTATTTACTTAAGTCTCGAATATCAAGTTTATTTATATCTAAGGATATATATGGAGATTCTATTTTTAATTCTTTTAAGGCATTGATTCCTGGTCTGAAGTCTTCTATATCATTCACATTGGAACCATCAATTATAACATCATAGTTTTCATCTCGCATAATCTCGACAAATTTTAAGAACAATTCCTTTTTACAAATATAGCATCTCTCTTTAGGATTGCTTACAAACTCTTCGTTTCTTAAAGGATTTACAGCAATTTCTCGATAAGGTATTTTATATTTATCAGCGAATTTCTTTGCCCCTTTTATTTCATCAATAGGGTTTAAAATAGACTTTGCGGTCAATAACAATGTCTTACTAGCAAATTGATTTGCCAAATATGCCAAAAGACTACTATCCACTCCTCCCGAGAAAGCAACAATAATTTTTTTCCCTTTTAAAAATGACTTTAGAAGATCAAGCTTTTTTATAAGTTCCTTAGATATTTGCATTATTAATCTAAAAACTATTAGGGTTTAAAATCTAATAAATCTTATTTTTGAAATACAAATTTTTATCTATTTTTTAATGATCCAAAGCTTTAAATATGATTCATCCCATACTATACATAGTATAGTATTGAGAAAATACTATTCACATTTAAATCAAAATAAAACTGAACAAAAAGGAAAAAACCATGATAAAACGAGTAAAAGGATTTGATCCCGAATTTATGGATTATGCATCAAAATTCGAATCGGAGATCAATCGTGGAATATCGAC
>Ga0180433_10011285_pt1 | contig 10613 bp, 18 predicted proteins | sample SS_ome_8_FD_132980 | JGI IMG/M metagenome (GOLD analysis project Ga0180433, IMG submission 132980) | Hypersaline lake sediment archaeal communities from the Salton Sea, California, USA - SS_1_D_1 metaG | ecosystem: Environmental > Aquatic > Non-marine Saline and Alkaline > Hypersaline >...
CACGGCGTTGGATTCTGGGACCCAGACCGCAAGCGTCATTATGGCGAGGCGAACGCGGAAGCCATGCACGAATACAGCAAGGCCGCCGGCGAATGCCACCCCTACATCGGGGACGATGGCAAAGTTTACATCTGAGACACGGCCCCCTTGAGGAAGGGGCCACAGCCCAAAGAAGATGGGTGCATACGCATATCTCCACATAGGTTAGTTTTCTCGCGCCAAGGATTGAAAGGAAAGCAACCCATGAGCAACAATCGACGAATTTCATTCGACCTGCCCACCGACCAAGACGGAACCGTTATCGAGGTCAAAGTCCGATACAGCGACGGAAACGACGGGGCCGACCGTCGCGGATATTGGGTCAATATCAACCCGGTCAAGGTTGAGGGCGTATTCCGCACGGTGGAAGCGTATAGCGGTATCAAGGCGTTCATCGAGTCGGCTAATCGGTTCGGCGCGAAGAAACTGGCAACGCTCGCGTCTAGCGTCAAACACCAGACTCTCACTGGCCATACCGAGGACCGTTGGCCCCGCATCGCCCGCCAAGTCGCAAGCGACAAAGGGTTGAGAATCACGCAATGGGATGGCGCAAAGACTCCGGAAACTTTGACGCTCTAACACAAGACCCCCACAAGGGGGATAACCCAAAGAAGATGGGTGCATGAACACATAGCATAGTTGTGGGCGGCCATCCATCATAAGGAGCAACACAATGGACATCAGCAACATCCAACATCACGCCCAGACTCTTCTCCGCGAATCGGGTTACAATGCCTCGATTCTCAAGGGCGAGGGGCGCAAGGGCGAGGATTACAGCCGCGCCATGGGTCTCTGGAAGGATTCGTGCAAACTCGTCCGCGAAGTGTTTCCCGAGGATGAAGCCGAGCGCATGATCGAAGCCACCTGGAACCCGAACAAGGTTGCGTTTCTCGAATCCGCCTAAGCACATACTACATTTCTTCGCGCACGAGGATGGAAGGGAGCCAACCAATGACCACATTCAGCCTACTTTGTGTCCACGAGACAAACGAAGATGGAACTGTCAACGGCACATGGATGCAGGACCATATCGGAACTCTTGCATCAGCCACCAAAGCAGCGAACGACACGGAAGCAGCAAACAGCAACAAGATTCTGGTCGCTGTCGTCAGCAAGGTCGGCGGCGCATGCCCCGACTACGGACTCAAGAAGAATTTGAAACGACTCGCCTAACACAGGAGCCCCGAAAGGGGAACGCGGCAAGAAAGATGGGTGCATGAACACATAGGTTAGTTGTCCGCGCTCATGCGATGAAAGGACAGCAACCATGAAGACCCTGAAACTGAAAGACTTTCCGACTCTCGCGGCCCAAGTCAAGCGGTGGGCACCCGGCTACCGTAAGCACAGCGTTATGGTGGCGGTGGCCGAGCGGGAGACCCCGTTCGGATGGTGGTGGGACGAGGGCAGCAAGAGCGATTATGCTACGGCCCGCATCGGCGGCAGCGGTACGACTCCCTGGTATCCTCCCCGATACCCCGAGACAGAGGCCCAGCCGATTCCGACCGGCGGCGAGACTGTCGTGGTCGAGACCGGGGTATTCTGCGGCAAGCCCGCGACGATGCAACTCACCATCCACCCCAACGACCTCGCCCGCCTGGGCCTGAGTCCCGAGGACACGAAGCGATAAGCAAGGAGACCCCCGAAAGGGGGATAGCATAGAAAAGATGGGTGCAACACCACATAGCATAGTTTCCTATGCCCGTGAGTTGAAAGGAACACAAACCATGACCGAAATCGCCTACCCCCGCCGAACCCTTCTCACGCTCGATGCCCGTCGAACCGTCGTCGCCGTCGAACCCCACATGACCAAGATTCCCGCCTACGCCATGAAACTCGATATGACGCTCGCCGAAATGCGGGCATGGGCGAAAGAGAACGGCGGAGTAATCATGCAGCAAGATGATGGGATGCTCCCGCCCTTCGTTCTCCACAAGTACAACGAACAGGGCGAGCCCGTTAGCGTTTCGTGACCCACATACGACGGGCACCCGCCTCCATGAGTTGAAAGGAACGCAAGACCATGACCGACACACCCACCAAACCCGTTTACGATGCCCTGAAAGAAGCGGGCTGCAAGATGGACAACCACGAATCCGATCTGTACGTCGAGGATACCGAGACTTCCCGCGACATCATCGCCCGATACGATCTGAAGGCCAAGCCGTTCACCAGTCAGGTTGATCAAGGCCCCTGGCTCGAACTCCCGTTCATGTTCCAACCGTTCTGGGACAGGAAGCCCCGATAAGTTTCCTTTCAGGCCGCTAGACCCGCGTGCTGGGCACACGCTGGGTCGCGGCTTTTAATCGCAGAGAAGATGGGTGCAACAACACATAGCATAGTTTCCGCGCCCCGTGGGATGAAAGGAAACGAACCATGACCATCAAGCCCGTAGCCAAGCGATTCCACGACGACCTCATGCTCGACTCGATGCCGTCGTCGCCTGCCGTCATCGTGGACTTCGGATTCAATCACGCCCGACCGCAACAGCGGCTCTACGAGGCCTATCAGAAGGGAGCCCGCGCGGGCACCTTCACGCTCGAAGAAATGAGCGAAGCCGTTGGCGACGGTCCCGCCCTGACCCGACTCATTCATCGCGTCGATTCATCCCTCGAAGTCGTGACCGACTACGACTTCATGGGCGAGCCGATGTAAACCACCCCAAGCCCCCTCCACCGAGAGGGGAGCAGTCGCAGAGAAGATGGGTGCAACAACACATAGCATAGTTTCCGTGCCCCGTGGGATGAAAGGAAACACAAATGAACGACCCACGCAACACCCCCGAGCAGCCTCACGACGATTTCGAGACCCAGCAGCAAGTCGAGGAAGTCTATCCCGACGACGAACGGGAAGACCAGTTCCGCGACGATGTTGAGGCGGACGCCGATACCCTCGCCTCAGCCGGTTGGGGAACCGATGAGGACTACGGGCACTTCGGCTACGATGACTGCCCGTTCTAACCAAGCCCTCCCCCTTGAGAAAGGGGAGCAGCCTCTACAGAAGATGGGTGCAAACACACATAGGTTAGTTTTCCTCGCCCGAGTAGTGAAAGGAACCCAAGCCATGACCGAAACCCAAGTCATCCCCAACCCCTCAGTCGTCCAACTCAGAGAGGACTTCAGCCGCGAATGGCTGCGCAAGAACCGTGTTGACCGCGTGATGGGGCAGTACGCCTACGATGCCGCAAAGCAGGTCCATTGCTGCGAAATCACGCCGAGTTATGAACTCACCTTCATCCGATACGAGGCCGTCTACGCCGAGGGATACGAGCCCGACGCGCTCGCCCGCGAGCGTATCGAGACCGAACTGACCGAGGCCGGCGCAATCGACCAGGGCGTCACCTATGTTCATTGCCGCTCGGTCGATGCAATCGCCGAGGTCGCCGAACTGTCAGACATCCCAATGGGCGAGCCGTGGCGCATGGCTTGGAACTCGGACGACGAGAGGCACGACCGCGACGATTCGGACGAGCAGGTTGAAGAGGTCCGCGAATACTTCAACTGCAATCACCACTGACCAACCCCTCCCCCTTGAGAAAGGGGAGACATCGCACAGAAGATGGGTGCATGAGTCGCTCATTCCCCTAACACATAGGATTGCTACTTGGTCTCATCCGATGAACCATCAACCTCTCAAAGGAGTTTTATCATGCAGAAGATGCCCGCCGGATTCATTGTCAAGCTGATTGAGGATAAGCCCGAAGATATCCCGATAGGAGCCGCGCCCGATAAGAGCGGTTTCTTGAACAAGCACCCGACCGATACAAGGGTGCAGTGCATCGACGGGAAGATTCGCCGCGTCTATCGTCGGTTCGTGAACTTCATTTCCGTTGGCGAGTTTATCGTCATCGGCAATACGCCCACGGCCATCACGATGAACGATATCCCAGTTAGTGCGCTTGCGTAGTCCACATACGCAAGTTTTCCAAACTCAACCCATGAAAGGAGTCAACAATGACTTGGGAAGAATTCATCAAAGCGTGCGACCGAGCAGTCCTGGCCAAGATCGGCATCGACCGTGCCGACCTCCCCGATACCCACTGTCTCGATGATTACTGGGACGAGGGAATGAGCCGCGAAGAGGCGGAGCGAGCCGCAAAGGAGTTTGCCGACGACCTCGTGGAAGAGCAACTCGCCGAGATGGGCATGTGAGAAGGAACCCCCGCAAGGGGGAATATCTTACAAAAGATGGGTGCTAACGCACATACGCTCTTCGGTCCCACCCGTGGGATGAAAGGAGCATTCAAATGCTTAGCCACCTGACTCGCCTCATCGGAATCATCAACGCCTCGAACGCTGCCCTCGCCCACATGACCGACCCCCGCCTCATCGCTGAGGTCGCCTCGATGCGTGAGACCGCCCAAGTCCTCATGTCCTCGCTCGCCACCGATGACCCCAACCGTGACGCGACGCTCGAACTCGTTTGGAGCAGCCCCCTCAACTTCGCCCTCGCCTGCCAGGTCGTCAACGAGAACCCCACCGAGGATGTCGAAACCGTTCTCTTCCTCATCGCTGAACGCTGCTACGCTGTCCGCGACGCAACCGAGACGGGCACCCGTGAGACCGTGGCGAACGAACCGCACCCGATGGCTCGCAAGGTCTCGCTGTCCGCCAGCATCCACCGTGGAGCGTGGGGGCCGTTCCATCGCCAGCAGAAGCACCCGAGCAAGCCCAAGGGCTCGACGCTCGCCGACAAGCGGAGGGCCGTAGCGTAGTTAGCGCACCACCTCACCGCTTACACGAACTAACTAGCCCCTAACATAGGGGCTTTATTTACTATATAGTTTGCGCAATACCTAACATAACCAGAGCCGTATAGAAGATGGGTGCAAAAGCGCGTTTGGGGTAGCCCCCACCATACTCCCCATTAAACATATAGGGACTCCCACCGCTCCAGGGGATACCTTAGAGGCATCTCCTCGGCGGCTTCTTCAATAGCGACAAGGACGCCGCCAGGTTTTTGATGAACATAGATTTATGGGACTCGATTGGAACGACACACGCTTCGGAGGATGGTTCACGCGATTCTATAACCGCAACAAGCGAACCATCGCGATGCTCGGAGCCTGCTTCTCGGTAGTCGCCGCTATAGTCACGATCATCATGCGGCTCTTCTGAGACCCACAACTCTTCGAGTCTACCGAGAAGCTCACTCTTTCATCGTGAGATGGAAGCCCCACCCCCTCAAAACACATAGGGACTCCTAGGCAAAATAAAACGCGCGAGGCCCGGAAAATTCCGGAAGCAAAAAATCGCGCAGGACAATCGATATCCTGGTGATATTGCGGGGAATGTACGTTTCACTCAAAATAGCGGGCCGATGCCCATAAGATACAGGCCGCTACAGAGGAAACAAGATGAAGCAGATAAAAACAATGCCACGGCATAATGACGACCATACCGGCGAGGATATCAAGTTCAATAAAGAAGTCCGCGAGAAGCTCATCGAACACTTCAGGGTCATGGGCGACACGATACGGCTGGGCAAAGGTCAGGACCACGTAATCACGCGGATTGTTGATGGCAAAGAAGAGAAAATGCTGCTTAAATGCTTGAACGTCCGCTGTAAAGACCTCTATCAGACGCCGGTCGTCGCGATGGAAGTTGCGCTTCTGGAGAAGAACTCGCTGAAGTCAAAGCCGATAGCGCTGTCGCGTAGAAAAATAGACACGGTTGTTCTAGGGCTCAACTTCGAAGATAAGCTGGTGTACTTGTTCTTTACAAAGGAGCAATACATGAAGCTCATCGAAGAACGGTCAAAAAACGCAGAAATAACAAACACGCGGCTCAAGTGCTACAACAACGAGAACCCGGCAACGATTTGCTGTCAAACAGGATGCAACACGCTCAAAAGAGCCACGCGGAACAAAGATGCCAACCGTATATTGTCAAGATTCGAGATCAAAGAGCTTATGCAGGCCTCGCTATGGTATAGAACAGTTGTTTCAAAGCCAGTAAAAGTAAACCGCAGAAGAGAAAAACCGTTGCCGACTTGCTTCTAAGATAAAACCCCCAAAAGCGGTCCTAATACACACAACCAAACACGCTCCCAACAAACGCAGCCCAACGGCTGCGTTTGTTGTTAGATGTTTTGGTCTATCACCCGAGCTTACGTGTAATGCTTACAGATACGAACACTATCCTAATATGTAATGAATCTTCCCAATCTCCCCACTTCCCCAGTAGTTTAGATAAATGGCTAAAGCTTCTAATATACATACAACACCTAACAACTAGCAAATACTAAGCAGTTTTCGCATGCTTTGCATGAAGGAGTGAGGACAAATAGCAAAAAGAAAACCCGGTATTGGCGAGGATTTCGCGCAAAGAAGAGCGCACGATCAATACTAGGAAAGTAAGATTTACTTAACCCTTACAACGCACACACCCAAACGAAACCAGGAGATATCATGTCAGACTTCAGAATAGACCGCAGACCAGTAGCCGGTATCAACCTCTACGGAGCCCTCTACGACCAAACCCCCACAGGACAGTCTAGCAGGTTCTACGAGCCCGGTGGCGTCGAATGGGCCATCGAACACAAGTTCCAGCCGATGCGTGACATCGGATACGAGCGCTTCATGATGTGGTTGCCCGCAGGGTCCAACAGGCAGCAGTGGATGGCTTCTGCTCAGTGGGGGCCGCTGCCAGACTACAGAAAGCAGGAATACGAAGAGATACTGATGCCGTGGGTCCGCGAGAACAACGCGGAACTCGGAGTCTACATGGGCTTCCAGCTTCACGACCCATACAGCCTCAGAATGCCCAACAACGAAGTAAGAATCCCAGACCTAAATAAAGCGCAAGATAGAGAATGGTACAACGTCACGATAGGCAACTGGGCACGCCTGGGCTGCCAGTGGTTCGGATTCGACGCGGCCAGCCAGCACGCGGCAGAGGCATACGAGCTATCCAAGGCGTTCTACGCGGCGGGCATCAAGATAGGCGGAGAAGCCATCCCGACAAACAGAGACCCAGACACACGAGAATGGTCCGTCAAGACGGACTTCATCGACAAGTATCAGTGGATGTGCATAGATAGGTTCCTCAGGCACCGTGACCCAAACTACCAGTGGAAGTTCGACCCGAAGACAACAGAAGTTCTGAACTTCTTCAGCGGCCACGCCGTCAACGACGGATTCCCAGAAGAAGACCTGGATATGGTCAAGCTTCGTGCGAGACAGGGCTTCGTGGTATGCTCGATGAAGAACGCGGACAAGGATTCGAGCAAGTGGGCCTACGAGGTAGCTATGGCAGCGATGGACGACAGCCCGGATGACAACCCAGATGACGGACCCAAGAAACCACGAAACGTCGTCTTCAACGCCGAAAGCCTCGAACAACTTGAACTCGACCAGGTAACAAAGGTCGAACCACCCACAAAAAACGCGCAAGATAAGAAGATACTGCTCGCTATGCCCGGCAAGCTCGAAAACCAACAAGCGCTATGGGCAGAGATAGAAAAGAATAAAAAGCTCGCAGAGAACATAGATATCGTGTTCCAAGCCAACGCATACCACAAGTGGAACAACAAGTATCCAGACGAACTGCTCAAAGAATACGCAGGAAGAGAGCAAGAGATAGCCGTAGAGCAGTTCAATGCCACGAACTCCCGCTACAAAGACCTCAACTGGTTCCCCAAGACGCCCACGCACGGATACCTGGACTACGAGCCCAAGCACGTAGACCCGCTCACGGGCAGAACAAGCACCTGGCAATACGAGAAGATACAGCAAGGCTACAACGACGACGATAAGCTGGTTCTCAACCTGCTCTACAGAGGAACGCAGATGTCGGTCAACGCGCAGCAACCAACCGGAATGAAACTCACGACATACAGAGTCCCAATCCTCAGAGACGGAGTAGTCACGGAAGAAGAAGCCGCAAGACAGGTCGAATCATCCAAGCCGTTCTCGGAGATGCAGGACTGGATATGGTGGGACTGCTATTGGAGAAGCCCCGATGCTATCGATGACTCGAACATCGAGGACTACAAGAACAGGCTCAGAACCCATTACCAAGCCCTCAAGCAACTAAACAAGCCGGTCATACCGTTCATCGACCCTATCTACAACGTGTCGAGGCTCGGAACAGACGGAACAGGCTTCGGACCAGAGAAAGCACGAGGATACTACAAGGCATCGCTCGATACGTTCGATGAACTCGGTATCACGACGTTCGGTATCTGGACAAACATGCAACGAGACGAATCGGTCGCTCAACACGTAGCCAACATCGTAGCAGGTCTCGATATCTTCGAAGGGTTTATCAGCAAAACAAACAATACAAAAGAAGTTGTCGCAGAAGGAGCAGACTAAATGCAGACATACTTTCGGCTCGTCGAGTCCCAGAAAGGACCGCGAAGCCTCAGGCTCACGGACGAGGAAAAGCAACAGATGGTGCAGATGTACCAGCAGGGAAACAGCCTAAGAGAAATAGGCTTCAACTTCCACGGTATATCGCCCAAGTATGTTAGCACGATACTCAGACAGCAAGGGGTGGAGATGAGACCGAGAGGATGGCCCAAAGGCAAACCATTCGTGTCCGACTTCAACAAGGGCAACAAGATAAACGACCAGATCAAGGATGAGGTCGTGAGGCTCTACACCGAGCATGGTCTCAATCAAGAAGCGGTCGCAAGAGAAACAGCCGTCTCGCCGCAGTCGGTCCTGAATATCCTCCGAGAGCGAGGCATACAAGTGGACAGACAGGGAACCGACAGAACGAGAGGAGAACTCGGCTCCTACGAAGTCAACCAGGACATCTTTCCCAAGTCGGCAAGCACGCCGACATGGAAGCTGGTACAGGAAGAAATAGACTAAATCCTAGCAAGCTCGACGGACTGCTCGAAGCGAGCAACAACCTCAGAAACAATCAAGGGTGACCAGGAGCCGCTAGGGTTTCTGGTCATCTCTTCTTCATAGACCCTGACAAGCATACCTGACCAAAGCTTCGACCTCGAATCCCTGTGACCCACCTGAGCGTAGTAGCTCCGAGCAAAGTCGCGGTAGTTCGTGCCGCACGTATCGGGCAGGTCAACGATCTGCTGAGGGACGAAGTAGCGATGACCGTTGAACTCGATATTGAAGAACCAGCCATGGTAGCTGTCGTCAAGACCGAACTCCACGCAACCGAGGTTCGTGACGGAACCCTCAAGATAGGCCCCGGTCATCGGAAGCATCGGACCATCGGTCGAGCAGAAAATATCAGGGTGAACCCGACGAAACCACTTGGGGTCATCGGTTGGCACGACCCTCTGACGGTAGAACTGCAAATCTTCCAGCAAGCGGACGCACTTGCCGAAAGGCTTCTGCATCTCCTGCTCTGACTTGATGCGGAACATGGTCATACACAACCTACGGGTACAGGAAGAATAAAAATCGCGCACAAAGGAACAAAGAAACGGCCCTTGGCTTTAGCCTTGGGCCTTCTTTGCATCTGCCAAGAGGACCGCCCACCGCTCACGCATATCCGCCAACAAAGCCTTGCGGCACACGATGAAGTCGCGGGCCTCCCTTGTATGATTGACCCTACGATGCCTCTCGTCATCCAACAGCTTCAGGTAGGCATCATCCTCCATACGCTGCGGTTGCCGCCCCTCATACATGGGCTGGAACTTGTCGAGGCGAAGCCTCTCCCACCCCACCGTTGTCTCGCGGATTTCCCAAATCTCGGCAAGGTCGCAGTTTGCCAACCGCATGTCCATGTCGGGAACAGCATGGGGGTCGATGGGCTTCGTGTATTCAACGTAGTCCGGCAGGACTGACCGAACCCTCATTCTGCGGGTATCCAACAGTTCCTTGTTCTCAGGGTCGCGGCAGATATCGGCCCAATCGTTGTAATCGAGGAGGCCGTTGGCTTGTTCCGCGAACTCGCTGGCGAGGTTATTGATGGCAGTGGTTATTGGAATCCGTGGACCAGTATGAACCTTCTTGGCAACGTTGGCCTTTCCGAGGCTGCGGCGCTTGAGGGTCACTCCCCACCGCGAGCAGCCGACTTGCTCGGCGATCTCGCAGTTGGGTCGGCTCCAATCAACATTTGACCAATCGTATTGGTCTTCTTGTTCGCGCGTTTTTCTTTTTGTTTCGTACCCGAACTCTTTGGCTCGTTTGCAAGCGGTCGCCCGCGAGCAGTTGGCGAGGTTCATGATCTCGTCGAGCGTCAGCGGCTCTTTGTCTTCGAGCTTCGCGAAGAACTGTTCCCAGAAGAACTGTTTGCGGTTCTTGGTTTTGTAGTTGTTGTTCCTCACGAGGACGGCAGCCGTCGCGTAGCCGATATCGAGTCTGTCGGCGACTTGTTCGATCGTGAGGTTCTTGGGCAGTTCGCGTAAAGCGGTTCGTCGTTGGGCTTCGAGAATCGTGGTCATGGCGAATCCTAGTCGTTTGGGCCGTTGGGGTCAAGTGGGTTTTCGAGTATTTCCGTAGATTGGCGTGAATCTCTGGTACGTACCTATGCGGCAGCAAAAAATTTCGAGGCGGCGATTCGAGCAAGAGGCGGCATCAGCGAGCAAAAGAGGCTGATGGGCGGGTATGCGGTATGCGGTATTAGCGCTTCTTGATGGTCATATTTTCCTACGAG
>Ga0180433_10011286_pt1 | contig 10612 bp, 14 predicted proteins | sample SS_ome_8_FD_132980 | JGI IMG/M metagenome (GOLD analysis project Ga0180433, IMG submission 132980) | Hypersaline lake sediment archaeal communities from the Salton Sea, California, USA - SS_1_D_1 metaG | ecosystem: Environmental > Aquatic > Non-marine Saline and Alkaline > Hypersaline >...
ACACGTGCGATTCAGAGTTTCTCAGGTTTGCTCAGGGCCGCAGGCCGACGACCTTGCGGGCCTCGGCGAGCGTTTGCGAAGCGACGGCTGCGGCGCGGGCGGCCCCGTCCTTGAGCATGGCCTTGACGGCGTCGAGATCGTTTTCGAGCTCGGCCCGCTTCTGGCGGTAGGGGGCGAAATACTCGACCACCAGTTCAGCCAGGCGCTTTTTGGCCTTTTGGGGCGACAAGAGTCTTTTTTTCGGTATTGTACTGCCTTGCCTTTTGTTGAGATCTGCTATGAGCTTATCGGCCACCTCTTTTTCCTTTTCGGCGGGCGCTGCCAGGATCTGCCGACAAATAACCTTGGCCTTGTTCCAGGACACCTGACCCGCTTCCAGCAACGTTCTGAGCCTGGGATCCATGCCAGGGGCAAAACGTAGAATCTCTTCCAACCATGTCACGCTCTTGTCCAAAAAGTCGGCAATGCGTTCCTTGCTCCAATTGGCATTATTTAAATAGAGGATCGTCTCAAAGTAGTCAGTAATCTTGGTATCTAAGCGGTCTGCATTCAGCTTGAGATTGACGGCTCGCATCTCGTCCAGCTCCCCGGAGACTACCCGAACATCTATCTGGTCAAAGTACCCTCGATGCTTTGACCGGATGGCCTCTATAGCAGCGAGGCGGTGAAATCCCCCCACTACGTAATAATCGCCATTCGACCGCTCCCACACAATCAAGGGCTCTAGCAGACCGTTTGTTAAGATATCTCTTTCAAGATGGGCTACTTTATCCGGCTGGAGAGGGCGATGATTGGATATAAGAGGATGGATTCTAACCTTGTCGAAGGACATGTATTCATAACGTTTCGTTGTTAGCATGTGTTCTCCTCGATTCACCCATTCCGGAGACTACCTTGGATACCCTCAAACACTGAACGCCTAGTCCATATGCACCGAGACAGCCGGTCTAAGCTGCTATCGAAGACTTCAGAAGAATCCAGATTTCAAAAGTAGAATCAAAAAGCGCGAACAATGCAAGACGCCTGAAAACGTGGCACTGCTTCAGGCGTCGCCTCCATGGCGTGTTTCTTCTTAAGCACTCGGGCTACCTTTTCTTTCAGTTCATCAAGGACCACGCTCTTGATCACGTACCCTTCGGCCTGAGACAGGCGGGGGTCCTCCCTGTAACTGTCATAAGCGGTAAAGATAATGACCGGGAGGTCTGGAGCGTGCTTCTTGATCTCTTGAAACACCCCAAATCCGTCAGCCTCGTCCAGATACAGGTCGAGAAGCACCACATCAGGTCTGGTAAATCTTAGGCGCTCGCTGATTGATTTGGTGTCACCTACTCCTTCAACCCGGTACCCTTCACAGCTCAGTTCTTCAGAAAGGAGTTCCCGGACGCACTGCTGGTCATCAATAACGAGAATGTTTGCCATCATGCCCTCCCTATGGTCTCAGTCGCTTCCAGGCCTGAAAAGGAGTCGGCCTGACACTGAGCAAGCATTTCACCCATGCCAGACACAACGCAGATCTCGCACTCAGGAAAGAGCGTCTTTACCAATTCCCATAAACACGCATCAGGCTCTGGCTTAGAGCTTAAAATCACGATCTTTTTCATGGCTGCCCCCTTTGTTTCTCACTTCGGTGACTGGTGTTTTTCACCAGATTCGTGGTCATGGACGACAGTTTGCCCTTTCTTGGAAGGCGTGGCCTCATCCTGCGGTGTCTCCAGGCAGTACTGACGCCATGCACAGTCAAGACGGTCACAATGATCCTGTGCCCTGCCAAAACAGTCCGGGTTGCCCTCAGCCCGCTGAACGCTCCTGATCAGGTTTGTCAGATCGAAGAAATCGTTTCTCATGACGAAGTCCTCTCGTGCCAGTCTATGATTTGGGAATTCCTTTGCCGCCATGGGGTTGGCAGCAAACGGTGATCTCTTCTTGCCCCTATCGGCCACATCCCTGTGATAATGATGGAAAAAGATGCCTCTCTTCACAGGTCTTGCCATTGCCCCTTTGTCTGTTTCCAACTATCTGTTTTTATTCGACTTGTCTATAGGGGAAGGCTCTCATTTCTGTAGGAAAAATGAGTGAGGGAAACCACCTAGAAAGACGGGAATTGGTCCCCACGGGAAGTATGAAAAACAGCCAATGGAGGGTTTTCTTTCGGGAGGATTATTCTTTCCACTGGTCCACGTCTATCAATCCAAGCTTTGCCGCATACCGAACCAATTCCATGGTACTGTGAAGATCAAGCTTATTCATAATATTGGTTCGATGGTTTTCAACGGTTTTGGGGCTGATAAAAAGCCTTCCCCCGATTTCCTTGGCCGAAAGCCCCTCAACCACCAAACGCAGGACCTCTTGTTCCCTGCGTGTGAGGGACTGGTACCTAGAATCCAAATCGGATGCCCTGACCGAGGACTTGACAAGCTTGCTCACCACTTTCTGAGAGAGAGAAGCATCTAGAAAGTACTCGCCATTGGAGACGGCCTTCAAACACTCAACGAGCTTCTCTGTGGCCGATTCCTTGACCACGTATCCCATAGCGCCTGCCTGAAATGCCTTGGTGATCAGTTCCACTTTTGAGTGCATGCTCACGATAATAATGCGAGTATCCGGCAAACAGGTCCGCATCTTCCGGGTCACCTCAACGCCGCTTTGATCCGGCAGCGAAAGATCCAGCAACACCAAATCTGGCTTCAGCGCTTTGGCCAGGGCCAGAGCCTCTTCGCCGTTTCCGGCTTCCCCGACAACCGTAAAACAAGGGATTTGCTCGATTAAGGTCTTGACTCCTTCCCGAAAAAGGGGGTGATCATCAACAATTAAGGTGGTCTTCTCATTGGCCATGATAATTGCCCCCACAAGGCACTTCTATGAAAATCTTTGTGCCCTGCCCCGGTCGTGATTGGATCTCCATGGTCCCCCCAAGCAAAGCAACCCGTTCCTTCATGCCCAGAAGCCCCAACCGCTTTTCATAGTGTGCCGAAGCCAATCGAGCCGCCACATCAAATCCCATGCCGTCATCTTCGACACGCAGGAGAATATTAGGGAAAGAAGGCACTAACCGGATGGAAGCACGGCTCGCATCAGCGTGTTTCTTCACGTTGCTGAGGGCTTCCTGCACCAGCCGGTATAAGGTAATCTTAGTATCCCAGTTAAGTTCTGACTCATCCACGCCGACAGGGAAGAACTCGATTTTCAGGTCGTTTTTGGAAGCATACTCCTGACAATACTCTTCGAGCGTATCAACCACGCCTGCTTCATCTAAACTGGGAGGATGTAAATCATAGGCAAGGTCTCGCACAGCCAAGATGCCCCCCCCAAGTCCCTTAGAAAGCTCAGACATCTTTTGCCGAGCCCCAGAGGATATCTCCGGGTGATGATCACAAAACAGATCAAAGGCGATCTTTAAAGCGGAAAGATCCTGGGCTAGATTGTCATGCAGGTCGTAAGCAAGTCTTTGCCGTTCCACCTCTTGTGCCTGCAAAAGCTGGTGGCTCAGGGCTCTAATCTGGTCTTCTGCCTGTTTACGTTGCGTAATGTCCATGGCCGCCACGATGACGCCTTTGGAAAGGTCACCCCGATCCAGTGCCGTCAGCTGAACATAAAAATCAAGAACTGCGCCATCTTTGGCGACCCACTTGGTCTCCACATGTCCAATGCCCTTGGCCTCAACAACAGGGTACAAGTCCCGGCCCACACGCTCGTATTCATCACGATTTGCATAAATCATTTTGGCATTGATACCCTCCAGGGCGCCTTCCTCATAGCCCAGCATGTTGTACAAGGCCCTGTTACCCCACTTGATGATTCGGTCCTGCACCAGTCCGATCCCGACCGGAGAGGCCGCCACGATTGCCCTCAGTGTCTTCTCACTATCTCTTAACGCCTTTTCAGCCCGCTTGCGCTCTTTGATTTCCAGCTTCAGTTGCTCGTTCCGACTGAGTAGTTCGCAAGTACGTTCTTCTACCCGTTGCTGCAATCCGTCGCGCGCTGCTCGCAAGGCGACCTCTGCCTCCTTGCGTTCAGTGATATCCAGGGTGAGCTCTGTCATGCCCACGATATGACCATGATCATCTCGGACCGGATAGCCTTGTATGTACCACCACCGTCCATCAGGAGTCATTCTTTCAACCGTTTCCGGCTTACCCGTGTCACGGGCCTTTACTACAGGACAATCTTCACATGCACTCTCTCGGCCGGCCCATATCTCATAGCAGCGACGGCCTACGATGTCCTGTCTCGTTTTACCCACTGAGCTGCAGGCTGTTTGGTTGGCCCAGACGACATTCATGTCGGTGTCCTGGTAAACGACATGTTCCAACAGGCTATCGAGGATGGCTCTCATTTCCTGTTCAGTCCGCTGTGCACCCTCCTCTGCCTGTCTGCGTGCAGAGGATTCGCCCTCCAACTTATTGAGCCTTTCTGCCGGTTCATCGTAGGTGGTTTTAACGGCCATCAGAAAATCCTCCAATGCTTTGAAAAACGCTACAGAGGCTGACCTGTACAAGCCATAACAATAAAAACATACCACGAAAGCCATCCCATGACCATAGGTGCGCCGCGTTTTGATCACCATGGCTTTTGCGTCATCCACAAAGCAGCTTTACAAGGCTGGTAGTAGGTATGAAGAGGCGCCCTTTTTTCATATCGTCAAAATACCTCTTTCCCACTCTTGATGGACTCGTAACAAGTCCCTAAAAAGACGACACAGCAAAAAGCTCCAGACGCAACGCAAGGCGCACGAATCTTGAGGAATGAGGCATACTTATTGTACGTGGCAATGACGGAAGATGAAGCGCAACGCCCCAGCTTTTTACGAAGTCGTCCCTCTTCGGCATTTTTAGGGAAGACCTATGCCTTTGAAAAAATAATAATGGCAGCCACCAAAATGCCAATGGCCAGTGCGAAGAGGCTGTATCTTTTGTGCTCCCTTTCAGCCTGAGGCAGCAAATGCGTGGCGCCAACATAAACGAGGGCGCCGGCAGAGAATGCCAGCAGGGCGCCTAGCAGTGGTTGGTCGATTTGACTAATATAAGGGTACGACACGAGCATGCCCATGGGTGTAGTGAGGGCGGCGGCGAGGAAGGCAAGTAACAAGGACGTCTTCTCCTTAAAGCCGCCTCGCATTAGTAGTAGGTACGTGATAATCCCCTCGGGGAATTCATGAAGAACCATGCCAGCAGCTGCTAATATCCCAGTAAAAATACTAACGGTGAACGTGATCGAGTATACGAATCCGTCGATGAATGAGTGGAAACCGATCCCCAACATGGGTATGAGGCCAATGGCATATTGCTCATCCTGGCTTTTGTCACAGACAAAGGCATTGATGAAGCGATTAAATAGGTGTAGGCTAAGGTAGCCGGCAAACAGGTAGATCGGGGCATTCGCATTCATCGAAAAAGCCTTGGGAATGATGTGTAGAAATGATACCGAAATCAGGACGCCAGCAGCAAAACAGATGAAATAGACTGTATTCTTACGGCCCCATTGCTCGAAGTGACGAACGACATAGATGCCTATGGAGGTTACGAAAGCGGCCAGAAAGCTTGCTCCAAGAGCGGTCCAGAAAGGACTTTCCATGGTTTCCTCCAACGAATGTAATGCGGGAATAACCGTGGCGGTTAGTTGTCGTAGGTTAGGGAATTCATCTCAGGGTTGGAAATTGAGCCGTGAGCTATCCAATGAGTTTTAGTCCTCCATGGACTTGCCCTATGTCTCTTTCATTTCAAGACGCTGGAAATCGGCGATTGCCATATCTGGCCTTTGCTCCCGCAGTACCCGTTCATTTTTTTCCTTTACAAGTTTGTCAGAGCCTATGAGACGGTGTAAGTCTAAATGGAAAGCATAGTTGCTGTTGGACACGCCAAGGGCCTCGACCAGCCCGGTCCTTACCCCATGGATATTGCAATATTGCAGTGCACTAAGGCATGGCAAAACCTTTAATATCCTATATGGTTAATCCGGAACCACCGTTTCTGCCCATGATTCCATCACGCCACAGCTGCCTCTGTCTCCTCTTGTCCCATGATTTTGGCGACGATTTGATTGTAGGCTTTGCTTGCCTCTGTATTCGGATATTTTTCGAGGTACGCTTCCCCGGCGTCAGCACATTGCACCATTTTAGCGTCCAGGGGAATGCGACCCAAGAAAGGGATATTCATGGCCATGGCGGTCTTGAAGCCACCTCCCGTACCGAACAAATCAATCGATTTCCCACAGTGCGGGCACACAAAGCCGCTCATGTTTTCTATCAAACCAAAGAGATCCATTTTAACCGTTTTGCAGAAATTGATCGACCGCCTTACATCGCCCAAAGACATCTCCTGGGGCGTGGTCACGATGATCGCTTTGGCATCTGGAATGGTTTGAGCAACAGTGAGTGGCTCATCTCCCGTTCCAGGCGGCGAATCAATAATGAGATAATCTAACATGCCCCAGTGTACGTCCGAGATGAACCGGCGGATCACCTGCAGCTTCAAAGGTCCCCGCCAGGTCACGGCCTTGTCTGGATCTCCGGCCATGGATCCAACGGAGATCACCTCCAGGTTCTCTGAATAAGGTTTGGGTGTGATTCGCCCATCAACACTGACCTCGAGAACCCCCTTGAGACCGAGTATTCTGGGAATGTCAGGGCCGTGGAGGTCGACATCCATAAGCCCCACTCTGGCCCCCTTCCTTGAAAGGGCCATGGCCAAATTAGCCGCTACGCTTGTCTTGCCAACACCCCCTTTGCCGCTCATGACTAAAAATTTGTGTTTGACTAGGGACAATGAGTCTTTGATGATCTGATCTTGTGCAGCCATTGCGTGTTCAGATATTGCGTCGCGGCTTTTCTTTTTCTTGTTCATGGGAAAACCTCTTGTATTCATAATCCATTCAAAACTTCACCAGCCAACTGGGCTTTGGCGCATGTCTTGTGCAGCTTAAACACAAGAGCGCTTCATTCTTTCTGATACTAATCTGCTGCAGCAAACAGAGTTGTCTGTCTAAAACCAGTGCTCGTCCACATTGGGTCCATCTGCGGCTTGCAACTCACCGCTCTTGTACTGGATGATGGCATCTATAACTCGCCCCTTAGCGCCGGTTACAACCGTTCTGCCTGCTACCTTTAATACCTCATAGGCCTTGGGCCCGCAGTTTCCGGAAATCAATACATCGGCTTTTTGATCCACGACCGTGTTTGCTGCCTGAATACCTGCCTCATGAGCGGATTCTATGTTTTGCTTGTTTTCTACGACGTCATAGTCCAGTGTCTTGGGGTCCACAATAATGAAGTATTTAGCCCTTCCAAAGCGCGGATCCATATGGGAAATCAATTCACTTCCCGAAGACGTAACAGCTATCTTCATGGCTTTGTGTTCCTTCTTTTGTTCATCCCTCTTGGATTGACAGTAATGGACTCATCAGGAGATGGGGAGCGTGACCTAGAAAGGGAGGGCAAACAGCAGCCACTGCAATGAAATGCATCCCCCCGTCTCCTGAATACCTCCCTGGCTGGTTGATAAAACACGAATCGGCCTCATTGTCCTCATCATCGCCCCTGGCTCTGCATCGGCACCGGACAAAACAAATGTCCTATCAAACACGCCCGTAGGGCAATGATAAGTCGGTCCCTTCCAATTGCTCCGCATTCGCCAATGTGTCCTGTGGTTGGAGTGTTATTGCAAATGCTGAGCCTTGGATCGGCCTTGTTGGGGTCTCCTAGCCCCGGCTGTTGCTTCCTCTGGTTCTCTAGCTCATCAATGCGCTTCTTCACGCTGTCAAGGGTGTCTTTCAGATACTCCGCCTGGCTTTTTAGCGCATCGAGTTCCTGACCCTTGCCAACGCTCTAGGGTGTTAGCCCGAGTTTTGGCATTTTAGTTGATCATCTTAAGGGCGCCCAAAATGTTCACGGAGGGAGCAAAATCCACTTTTTACGAGCTCATCAACATCGCTCAAAAAAATCTTTTTCATAAGTCACTAATGCGAGCTTCATGATGAAAACTTCCCGCTTCCATCTGCAACTCACCGCCCGCCACGAAACCGACGCCACCTTTCCCTCGGCTCTGTGTCACCATTTGGACAACCTGGAAGAAGGAGTCGAGCATCAGCCAACTGAGCCGTCAAGAAGGCATCCAGCACATCATCTATCTTGCCGGTTACGAAGGGTATGATTTCGATCCCAGATCTTGTGACAAGGTCGGCCAAGGCGTTTGAAATCGCACCGCATATAAGCACCTCTACATCCAAACTTGATAATGTCCCTGCGCGCAATATCGGTGAGTTCTCGTCAAGAAGGATTTCCATTCGACTGGTTTCCTTGCCGTGGTGCAGCTCCAAAACAAGGAGGTGCCGCGCAAAGTCAAAGACAGTAGAAACCCGGCCGGCCCACGCTGGGATTGCCACCTTCATCTTTTTCTCTCTGTCTTTCTACCTTCAGTTAAATTCTTCAATGGCAACTTACGTGCCATGACCCTAACAGACCGCCTTTGAGTAAAAAGTATATAAACAACAGCTAGTTATGGTTTAGACGAAAAAAACCGACCGGCGAATAGTAGCAAAATCGCAACCTCTTGAGCCTGCATGGGTAGCAAAATCGCAACTATTGTTCAAAATGGAACGGTGATAATTTAGGATTTTTGTCCCGACGGAGGGACTTGAAGACCCAACGACTTGATCTTGCGGAACAGAGTCGTCTTGTGAATGCCGAGCTGTCTTGCTGTCTGTAAACGATTCCAGTTGTTGCGTCGCAGAGCGTTCATCAGGAAGGCGGCTTCCATCTGCTTGAGGGACATGAACTCTGTCTGTTTAGAACAATTAAGGCAGGCGGCGAAACACAACGGCTCGGGGAGATGCCGTCGTTCAATCTCGCCCGAACGGCAGACTACGAAGGCGCGCTCAATAATGTTTTTCAACTCGCGCACATTGCCCGGATAGTTGTAAGACATCAAGCACGTCAGTGCTTCGTCCGTGATGCCCGCCACCTCTTTGCCTTGTATGCTGTTCAGGCTTGCAATGAAGTGCTCGACAAGAAGAGGAATGTCCTCCATACGCTGCCAGAGTGGCGGAAGTTCAATTCGCACAATATTGACCCGGTAGAAAAGATCCTGCCGAAATGTGCCCTTGGCCACCAGATGCGACAGGTTCTTGTTCGTTGCGGCTATGACCCGCACATCTGACTTGAGGGATTGAACCGATCCTAACGGGTCATAGACCCCCTCTTCCAGAAAGCGCAATAGGCGAACCTGCAAGGCAGATGAAATATCACCGATCTCGTCAAGGAAAAGTGTTCCACCTTTGGCGGTAGCAATGCGCCCCGGTTTGTCCTTTCTTGCATCCGTGAAAGCACCGGCCTTGTAACCAAAGAGCTCCGATTCTAACAGCGTATCCGGGAGCGCCCCGCAGTTCATAGCCACGAAAGCTTTTTTTCTGCGAGAACTCAGGTTGTGAATGGCCCTGGCAACAAGCTCTTTGCCTGTGCCACTTTCACCCTCAAGCAAAACAGTGCTCCCGCTTTCAGCGATCTGGGGAAGGACATCGAAGATCTCACGCATCCGATGGCTGCGACTGAGGATATCCTCAAAGCGATAGTCACCTTCAATTTCTTTTCTAAGCTGCTCGATCATCGTGAGATCACGAAAGGTCTCCACACCCCCGATGATCTCGCCCTGGTGGTTCTTTAGCACTGCCGTAGACACAGTGATCGGACGACGATTAGCAGCGCTGTCCAGAATGGCTGCCGCTTTTCCTACAATCGGTTTTCCAGTGTCGATAGTCTCCCGGAGGGCGCAGTTGCCTTCGCAAATATTCGCTCTCAGTATGTCCTTGCACGGTTGGCCTATTGCCGTATCGCGAGGGATGCCGGTAATCGTCTCGGCCGCACGGTTGAATGACGTGATACGCCAATTGCGATCCACCGTAAAGACACCCTCGGTGATTGAGTCAAGGATTATATCTCGTTCTTTGGCAGGTATGCAATCAGACACGCTGTTTAATATCTTAGCTTTTTCAATGACTTATTTCCCTTCATTAGACCCACCCAGTAGAATTGAGTGTTATGTTTTTGACAAATTTGACGCAGACTGTCAAACATCTCAATCTCATGGAACTACTTGTGCCACATTGTCATCCGCTGTTGTTCCAAACACCTGCGTCAGGCTATCTGTAACAAACGTCTGGGCAAATAACAATAGACCGAATTTTGCAGCCCTCCAGTAAAAGTAAGCCTCCCTTCACGAAAACCCGATTTCCATGGGCAGCAGTAGCCTTGTGCTACGACCCTCGCCGGGCACTGCGGGGCCACTTTCCTGAAATTCTTGATCCTGACCAGATGTATGGGGTCCCGGAAGGATAAATTCCAGGACAAGGATCATACCACCTCACCCCGAGAATTTTGGGCTTTGTGCATTGAAACCTTTTCATATGGCCATCCTTGTCCCCAATCTTGATACGCTTTTCTCTACTTTACGTTTTCATCTTTTTTCCTTAGGGTAGCGGAGACCTTTCTGGCAGGTTAAATGGATTCCAAAGGGACTGACATGCCATCTGTGGCGATAGTCAAAGGCTTTGACCGGTACGAAAATATCACCCGGGCGCTTGCCTTGCTAGGCTCCGAGCCGATCTGCCGGGCAACGCATTTGCT
>Ga0180433_10011287_pt1 | contig 10611 bp, 8 predicted proteins | sample SS_ome_8_FD_132980 | JGI IMG/M metagenome (GOLD analysis project Ga0180433, IMG submission 132980) | Hypersaline lake sediment archaeal communities from the Salton Sea, California, USA - SS_1_D_1 metaG | ecosystem: Environmental > Aquatic > Non-marine Saline and Alkaline > Hypersaline > Sediment...
CCGCTCGCCGAGCTTGTAGTGCTCGCTCCACAGCGCCAGCCAGTCCTCGAGGAGCTTCTTGGGCACCTCGGTCTGGACCAGGTGCTGAACCTGGGTGGAGCCCTTGCCCATCGCCTTGGTGGTCGCGGTGCGACCGGAGGAGGCGGCGAGCGCGGCGTCGCTGCGCGGTCCGCCGGCAAGGGTCTGGGGAGTGCGGTAGGGCGACTCGACCAGACGCATCTTGCGCTGCAGTTGCGCCAGCGCGAGCATGCCGTCCTGGCGCAACGCCGTCGCGAACTCCTCGGCGGCGACGCCGTCGATCTGGTGGCCGCCGTAGGTGATGAAGTTGAAGACGAAGCCCATCTTGCCCAGTTCGATCGGGAACTCGCGCATCTGCTCGTCGGTCATGCCGGTGGTGTCCCAGTTGAACGACGGGGACAGGTTGTAGGCCAGCATCTTGTCGGGATAGACGGCGTGGACGGCCTCGGCGAACTCGCGGGCGTCGGCCAGGTCGGCGGTCTTGGTCTCCATCCACAACAGATCCGCGAACGGTGCAGCGGCCAGCGATTTCGCGATCGCGTAGGGGATGCCCCCACGGACCTGGTAGTAGCCCTCCGGCGTCCTCGCGCGCTCGCAGTCCCACGGCGCCTCGACTCCGAGTTCCCTGGCCTTCTCCGTCGCGGCGTACAGCGACGCGGTCCGGGCGAACTCGATCCACTCGACGGGCTTCATGGCCAGTGCTTCACCTTCGCGTTCCTTGAACCGCAGAACTTCGGCGACGGCGTTGGCGTAGGTGTCCAGGCCGGCATCGGTCTGCCAGGCCTCGACGAAGGCCGATTCGACCCGGTCGAAAAGATCGTCCAGGGACTGGTGGCGATCCCGCGACCAGTCCTCGGCCGCCTCGTCGATCACCGCTGCGACGCCGCGGGCCGCGAGCCATTCGCCGGCTGCGGCGTACTCGGCGTCGGGCAGCGCGTAGAGCAGGTGGCCGTTGACCTCGGTGACCCCCCTGTCGTGCAACCGGCGCACCATCGCCAAGAAGCAGGCCTTGTAGGGCGGGACCTCGAGGTTGGTGGCCCCGAGCAGGAAGGGCTGGTCGCGCTCGTCGGCGCGGCCGTCGATCAGATTGGCCGCCTCGGCATCCGTGCGGGCCACGATGATGCCGGGCACCCGCATGATGTCGAGCTGGAAGCGGGCCGCGTTGAGCCGTTTGATCTGCTCGTCGGAGGGGACCAGCACCTTGCCGCCCTGGTGGCCGCATTTCTTGGTCCCGGGTCGCTGGTCCTCGATGTGGTAGCCGGTGACACCGACCTCGACGAAACGCCGGATGAGGTTGCGCACGTGTGGATCTCCGCCGTGCCCGGTGTCGGCGTCGGCGATGATGAAGGGCCGGTAGTCGATCTCCGGTGTCGCGGCTCGCTGCTCGGGGGTCATCTGCAGCCGCAGGTACTGCTGATTGCGGTCGGCGGTGAGTAGCGCACGCACCAGGCCGGCGGCTTCGTCGGGCACCTGGCTCAGCGGGTAGCTGGCCAGGTCCGGTCCGGGGTCCTCGGTAGTCGAGCCTTTGGCCGACGTCGCCCAGCCGCCCAGGTAGATGCCCTCGATCCCGCAGCGCTTCATCGCGACGGCTTGTCCGGGGGAGTAGGGGCCGAAGGTGGTGATCGACTTCCCCGCGGCGAACAGTTCGCGGAGCCGGTCATAGAAGGCCGCGGCCGCCTCCCGCGCAACGGTGTAGTCCACCGGGATGGTGCCGCGCTGTTCGGCGACCTGTCGTGCGGTGTAGAGCCGGGTGACGCCGGCGAATCGCGGATCGTCGAAGTGCCGCTGGGTTTCGGCGATCTCCCGGTCGAAGGCCGCTTCGTTGCTGGACATGGCTTCACACTCCTCGTCGAACTCCGGTTGCTGACGGCGCTGCTCTGTGCCCCATGCCATCTAAACCCCTGCGCGGCCCGGCGCACCCGCCGGGGTGGCGGGCACCCGGCAACCCGCTGGCCGATGGTGTTGGGCCTGCGCAGACCGCGGGCCCGCCGGCAGGACGTTGCGGCGGGCCCGCGGGACAAGAGGTGGTGGCCGGGAGATCGCTCGCCGGCGTCCGGATCGTTCTAGACCGGTACCGAGGTGGCCGGCTCGGGGTCTGACCCGGCGCCGGGATCAGCCGGGGGCGCGGGGGGTTCCAAGGCGCCTTCATCGGGCAGGCCGACCGGCGGTTGGCCGTCCGGCAGCGCCTCGGCCGGGGGAGCCTCGACGGGGTCCGAGTGCGCCTCGGCCGGGGGAGCCTCGACGGGGTCCGAGTGCGCCTCGGCCGGGGGAGCCTCGACGGGGTCCGAGTGCGCCTCGGCCGGGGGCAGGTCGGCAGGCGGAGCCCCGGCGGCGTCCGGATCCTCCGGCGTGAACGCGACGGGCAGATACATGTGATTGGTGAACTGGGGCTGGTAGGCGCCGCCGCCGCCGATCCGAACTCCCGTGCCGCTCTCCCCGCTGGAGACCGGCGTCCCGTCGGGCAACGTCACCGCGGCGTGGCCGCCGTTCCAGCCGATCACCACCGCGTCAGGTGCGGTGCCGTAGCGGAATCCCCGCGCGAGAAGCGCCGACTCCATGTTGCCGGTGTTGAACCGGCTGCCGAAGGCCGGCCGTCCCGAGGCCACGTTGGCGACCCAGGAGGCCAGCCCGGAGCAGTCGGTGCCCGCGGGGGTGTCGCCGCCCGGAATGTAGGGCGTGCCCGACACCTGACCGATCAATGACATCAGAGCTGTCGTCAAAGCAAACATGATCAAAAACGCTAACAACACAAATGTGATTAGCCCAAAGCTTGTGCTGCGACTCACCTTTGACCGAAAAAAGTCAGGTGGATTACGTAAACAGCAGTGTTATCAACACGATACGTGAAAACGCTGTCGGAGGCCAATTGGAATGAGTTGTGTGTCAGTACTATTGACCAGCGAGAAAGCTACCGAATGGTGTTGGTGGCATCGTGTTCTGAATCACGATCAGGTCACCGGTCCGCAGGGCGCGATGGTGGGGCCGGTCCCGGACTGAGTGAGGGGCGACACATGCGGGTTCTGGTTCAGCGGGTCACCTCGGCGAAGGTGACGGTGGACGGTGAGGTCTGCGGACGGGTCGACCCGCCGGGCCAGGGACTGCTGGCGCTGGTCGGGATCACCCATGGCGATGACGCCGGCGTCGCACACCGGATGGCCGACAAGTTGTGGCGGCTGAGGATCCTCGACGGCGAACTGGCCGCGGCGGACGTCCAAGCGCCCATTCTGGTCGTCAGCCAGTTCACGCTCTACGCCGACACGGTGAAGGGCCGGCGTCCGTCGTGGAACGCCGCCGCTCCGGCATCGGTGGCCGAGCCGCTGGTCGCGGCGTTCGCCGAATCACTCAGAGCGCTGGGAGCGGTGGTCGCCACCGGGGTGTTCGGCGCCCACATGCAGGTTTCCTCGGTCAACGACGGGCCGGTGACGGTGATGCTGGAGATGTGACGTTGGGCCGGGGTCAATTCGTTACCGGCCCGCGTTCCGGAATCGACATCGAGGACTCAGACTGGAGTGCGGCATGCACACCCATAACTTCGTCACCTACGAGGACTTCGGGCGACGCTTCTTCGAAGTGGCCGTCACCGAGCAGCGTGTCGCGGCCGCTTTCGCCGAGATCACCGGGGACGAGTTCGAGATGGGCCCGATGGCTCAGGGACCGGTGGGCCTGGCCAAGGTCAGCGCCAAGGTGCGGATCCAGCAGCCGCAAGTCCGGCGAAGCCTCGGGGAGACGATCACCTTCGCGGTTCGCATCCCGCTGGTGATCGACCTTGTCGTCGACCTGTGGCTGGACAAGCAGCGCTTCACCGTCGACGGCGATATCGCGCTCCGGGCGACGGCCCGGGCGGCTGAACCGCTGATGATCGTGATCGACGTGGCCAAGCCCCGCCCCTCCGATATCGCGGTCCACGTGGAGTCGAAGTCCTTGCGGGGTGAGATCGTGAGGATCATCGGAGGCGTCGACGGCGAGATCCGGCGTTTCGTCGCCGCCTACGTCGCCGAGGAGATCGACAGCCCGGCCTCGCAGCAGGCCAAGATCATCGACGTCGCCGAGGAACTCGCATCAGCCTGGGACAGCGACTGACTGCCGCCGCGGCTACAGGTCGATGGTCAGATGCCCGCCGGCCGCGGCTCGGGACACGCAGGTCAGCATCATCCCCTGCTCGCGTTCCGATTCGGTGAGCAGCGAATCCCGATGCTGCACGGCGCCGGATCGGACTCTCACCCGGCAGGTTCCGCAGAAACCCTGCTGGCAGGAGTAGGGAGCGTCGACACCGCTGCGGCGCAAGGCGGCCAGCAGGGTCTCGGTGGCGGCGACCTCGACACGCGCCCCCGACGGCTCGATGGTGACGTCGAACGGCGCCCCGTCGGTCACCGGCGGTGCCGCGAAGCGTTCGAAGTGCAGTTCGATGTCGCCGCGGCCAGTGAGCCGCTCGCGGATCGCGTTGAGCATCGGAGCCGGTCCGCAGGTGTAAACGGCCGTGCCCGAGGGGCATTCGCCGATCAACTCATCAGCAGTCGGCACGCCGTGGACGTCATCGGTGCGAATCCGCACCCGGTCGCCGAACCGGCTGAGCTCGTCGATGAAAGGCATGCTGTCGATGCTGCGGCCGGTGTAGACCATCGACCAGTCCGTGCCCAGGCGCTGTGCCAACGCCAGCATCGGCAGGATCGGGGTGATGCCGATCCCGCCGGCGACGAAGCGCAGTCGGTGGGCGGGTGAGCCGTGGCCCGGCACCGCCAGCGGAAAAGCGTTGCGCGGGCCGCCTGTGCTGACCCGGGTGCCGACCGCCAGGGCATCGTGAACCTCGATGGAGCCGCCGCCGCCCCCCGGAATCCGGCGGACCGCGATCCGGTAGCAGGTGCTGACATCGGGTTCGCCACACAGCGAGTACTGGCGGATTCGTCCGCTGGGCAGGTGGATGTCCAGGTGGGCCCCGGGGCGCCAGCCCGGCAGCTGCGCACGGTCGGGCGCGGCGAAGGTCAACGCGATGACGTTCTCGTCATGGGCCACCACGCTGCGGTCGACCACCTCCAGCGTGATCGCAGGTTCCCCTGCCGGTCGGTGGCGGGGTCGGCGAACCAGCCCAGCGGCCGCCCAGGTGCCGGTGATCGCCGCGTCGGCGACCCCGAGCAGTACCGCGTTGCGGGCCGGTCCGGAAAGCCTCGCCGGCAGCTCACGAAGCCGCTGCAGCAGCATCGCTACCGGTGTGCGGCGCGGGCGGCCGGGGAGCTGGCGAGATAGGCGACGGCCTGGGCGGTGGATCCCACTTCCGCGGGTGAGTATCCGGGCCGGAAATAGGAGAGCGTCGAACTGCCGAACACCCTGCGGTACTTCGGTAGCAGTCCGAGTCTGGAGTCTCGCATGCGCAGGCGCTGCATCTGCCACCAGCTGATGGACAGGTCGGGGTCGGTCCGGCACAGATACCAGGCGCCGCGCTCGAAGAAGGCGGCCATCATGGTCGCCGCCATCGCCATCGATCGGATGCGGGCCAGGTAGCTGTCGTGGAAGTGCACTGCCACGTTGTGGGCCACGCAACGGTGCTCGACCTCCTCGCTGCCGTGCCAGCGGAACAGGTCGGCCATCGTCGGATCGGCTCCGAACTCGTCCCAGTGATTGTTGAGGGCGAAGTCCCCGAGCACCGCGGTGTAATGCTCGATCGCCGCGATCAGCCAGAGCCGGTCGCAGAGTTGGTTGTGGCGGCGGCGCGGATCGGCGGAGGCACTCGGTGCCAGCATCTGGCCGAAGATGTACTCGATCTGCTGCAGCATCGGCCCGGGGTCGATCCCGCGTGAAGCCATGAACTCGTGCAGCATCCGTTCGTGGGTGTCGGCGTGCACCGCCTCCTGCCCGATGAAGCCGCGCATGTCCTCGGCCAACCGGGCATCGCCGACAAGGGGCAGAGCTTCGTTGTAGGTGGCGACGAACCACCGCTCGGCGGCCGGCAACGCCACGTTGAGAAGGCTGACGACGTGAGAGGCGACCGGGTGGCCCGGTATCCAGTGCAGCGGCGTGTCGGGGATGTCGAAGGCCACCTGCCTGGCCTGGATCACCACCGGGCCGGGGTCGACCTCGTGCGGCGAGCGATGCTGCCCGGCCATCAGCCGACCAGGGTGGGGGTGACGGTGACGATTCCCGGAGCGCCCGGCGTCGGGCGGCCGCCCGTCTCGGCGCCCGGGGCTCCCGGCGTGGCACCGGTGGCCGCCGGCGGAGCGGCGGCCTGTTCGGGCTGTGCCTCCTCGCTGCAGTCGAGCATGAGCTGCATCCGGCGGGTGGTGCCGAGGAGCTTCTGGCTGCTGACGATGCACCGGCTCTGTGGGACATCACTGCCGACCGAACCGCCGAAAGAGGCTACAACGCCCTGGGCGCGCAGGATCGCCACCGCCCTCCCGTAGGGTTCGCCCACCACGTTCAGGGTGCTGTTGGAACCCGGTGAGCCGGGGCTGGCGTTGGTCGTCCCCATGCCGAGGACGCCAACCACCGCGCCGGCGGCGATCGCGCCGGCAGCGCCGACGGCGGCGGGGAGAACCCTTTTCACGCGCTGACCTCCTCTGGACGAACATAGCCGATCGACGACGACGCAGCGTGCCCGCCAAACTCCTACCGGGTCTATCGCGGGAGGTCGGCCGGCCGTTTCAGCACCGGCTCAGAACCTGTCGCGGTGGTGTTCCTGTTCGATGACGGCCTCGAGGTCGCCGAGTCGCTTCATCGACGAGACTGCGCGCGCCGTCCGCATGTTGGCGGCCAGCAGATCCCGGTGGCGGTGGACGAAAGCCCAGTACCCGGCGGTGAACGGGCAGGCGTTCTCGCCCACCCGGGTGCGCGGGTCGAAGCGGCAGTCCCGGCAGTGGTCGCTCATCTTGCTGATGTAGGCGCCGCCGGAGGTGTAGGGCTTGGTCGCGACCCGGCCGCCATCGGCATGCTGGCTCATGCCGATCACGTTGGCCGGCATCACCCAGGAGAAGCCGTCGACGAAAGCGCTGGCGAACCAGTCGTTGAGCGCACCCGGATCGTAGGCCCGCTGCAGGGCGTGGCTGCCCAGGATCATCAGGCGCTGGATGTGGTGCGCCCAGCCGCGCGTCCGAACCCCGTCCAGCGCCCGGCGCAGGCATTCCGCGTCCACGGCTGCGGTGTCCAGGCCGGTCCACCAGTCCGGCAGCGGTTCGTGTGCCCCGAGGGTGTTGCTGGTGAGGTAGTCAGGGCCGAAATGCCAGTACAGCTGCCAGATGTACTCGCGCCAGCCCAGGATCTGCCGGATGAACCCCTCGACGGCGGCCAGTGGCGCCGCCCCGCCACGGTAGGCCCGCTCGGCTGCTCCGACGGCCTCCAGGGGGGCCAGCACGCCGAGATTCAGCGGCACCGAGAGCAGCGAGTGCGCCATCGCCCAGTCGGCGCCCATGATGGCGTCCTCGTAGCGGCCGAAGGACGGCAACCGCCGGGCGATGAACTGCCGCAGGGCGGTATCGGCTTCCGCTGGTGTCACCGCGAACAGCCGTGGGCCGTCGGTTCCGACGGTGTCGAGGGCCATCGCGTCCAGGTCCTCTCGCACCTGCGCGTCGATCTCGTCCTCGTCGGGCAGATACGGCGCCTCGACGTCCAGGCCGACCGCGCCTTTCGGCGGCGGCTCGCGGTTCTCGGCGTCGAAGTTCCACCGCCCGCCCACCGGCTGATCGCCGTCCATCAGGACCCCGAACCGGCGGCGCTGCTCGCGGTAGAAGTCCTCCATCCGGAACCTCGTTCGCTCCCCGGCCCAGGCGGCGAACGCCGATCGCGACAGTGCGAAGGCCGGGGTCGGCAGGATGTCGGCGACCATGCCGTCCCGGCGCAGTCGGTGGACGAAACGCTCGGCCGCATGCGAGGTGGGTTCGTGAACGATGACCGGGCGGCCGTAGCTTTTCAGGGCCTCGGTGTAGGTGCCGGCCCGGATCAGGGTGGCCCGCTCGCCCAGTTCGGCCTTGGCGTGCCGCAGCGCGGACAGCACCAGGTGCAGCTTCTGGCGGTGGTAGCGCCGCCGTCGCAGTGCGGAGTCGGCCTCCACCAGCAGGATCGGGCGCCCGGAGTGCTCGCCGGCGTGAAAATGCGGACCCAGTTGGTCGGCGAACAACCACAGCGGGGCGTCCTGCCGTGGCATGGGACCAGATGCTAGTCCGACCGGGCTCTCCGCAGTCCACTACCATCCGCTTGTCAGACGGGGTATCGCCCCGATCGGGATGGACCTGCGTTCAGGAGTTCGCGCGTGGCAGCTGCCAGAGCCGGACGGGTAGCCCAGAGAGTGCGATCACTGGGGTTCCAGTCCAAGTTGATGATCATGCTGCTCACCGTGAGCGCGGTCTCGGTGCTCGTCGCCGGCACGATCGGGTACACCTCGGGCACCAACTCGCTGCGCAGTGCAGAGTTCCAGCGGCTCACCCAACTCAGGGAGTCCCGGCACCGCGAACTCCGCAACTACTACGAGAACATCAGCGACGCCGCGACGGTGCTGACCCACTCCAGCGCCACGATCAACGCCGTGCAGGATTTCGATCGGGCCTTTGCGGAATTGCAGAAGACTCCGCTGCCGCCCGGGGCGAGCGAGGCCGTCTCGAAGTACTACACGACCATCTTCGGCCCGAGGCTGTCGGAGGGGCTCGGAACCAAGGCCGACGCGGAGTTGTACCTGCCGACGTCCAACGCCCAGACCTACCTGCAGAACCTCTACACCGTTCCGGCCGGTGGCGATTTCGACCGGGCGATCGCGGTGGACGAGACCGGCGATCCCAGCGAATGGGCCAAGTTCAACGAGGAGTACCAGCCGTTCTTCGCCGACTTCGTGGAGCGGTTCGCCTTCGAGGACGTCCTGCTGCTCGATACCAACGGGTACGTCGTCTACACCGCCTACAAAGGTGTCGATCTCGGTGCCAACGTTCTGGACGCGCCGTACGCGACGACGGACCTGGCCGACGCCTACCGCAAGGTCATGCGGGCCACCTCGGCCGACGAGGTGATCTTCACCGACTACGAGGCCTACTCGCCGTCATACGGCGCGGCGACCCCGTGGGTGGTCACTCCGATCGGCGACTCCGAAGGGATCCAGGGCGCACTGGCCCTCCAACTCTCCTCCGACGGAATCAACGAGGTGATGACCAGCGACCGCAACTGGGAGAGTGAGGGCCTGGGAAAGTCCGGCGAGACCTACCTGGCCGGCCGCGACCACCTGATGCGCTCGATCTCGCGCGAGCTCATCGAAAATCCGGAGCAGTTCGTCAAGGACGTGGTGGCCAACGGAACGCCCGCGATCGTCGCCGAACGCGAAGTCGAAGTCGGCGACAGCGTGTTATTGCAGCCGGTTCGCAACCGCGCCATCGACCGTGCGTTCGCCGGGGAGAGCGGGGTGACCATCGACGAGAGCTACACGGGGGCGACGTCGCTGGTGGCCTACGAGCCGTTGGACATTCCCGGTTTGGACTGGGCCATCTTCGCCAGGATCGACCGGTCCGAGGCGCTCGCGCCGGTGTCGGCCTTCGCGCGCAACATCGCGCTGTCGACCGCAGCGATCGTTCTTGCGGTCTGTGTCCTTGCCCTGATGTTCAGCCGGATCCTCACCCGCCCGGTCAGAGCCCTCGCCGACGCGGTGCGCCGGGTCAGCGGCGGGGAACTCGGTGTCAACGTGGCGGTCAACTCCCGCGACGAGTTCGGCGAATTGGCGTCGGCCTTCAATGACATGAGCGCAAGTCTGCAGACCAAGCAGGAACTCATCGATGCGCAACGCAAGGAGAACGACAAGCTGCTGGCAAGCCTGATGCCTGAGACGGTGGCCGACCGCTACCGCGAGGGGGAGGCCAATATCAGCACCCAGCACCGCGATGTCTCGGTGATCTACGCCCAGTTGATCGGGTTCGACGAGTTCTCCCGCTCGCTGCCCTCCGAGCAGTCGGTGTCGGTGCTCAACGCCCTGGTCGAGGCGTTCGACGACGCCGCCGAACGGCACGGGGTGGAAAGGGTGCGCAGCATGCAGGACAACGGCCTGCTGGCCACCTGCGGGCTGGTGGTGCCCCGGGTCGATCACTCCAGCCGGACCATCGCCTTCGCCAAGGAACTCACCGAGTCCGTCCGGCGCTTCAACGAGCGGAACGACGCCCGGCTGGCGATCCGGATCGGCATCGACAGCGGCGCTGTGACCAGCGGACTGGTGGGGGAGCGTTCGACGGTGTACGCGCTGTGGGGGGAGGCGGTCGATCTCGCCCACCGCGTCCACTCCGCCACCGCGTCCGACGGGGTGTTCGTCAGTGACCGGGTGTACCGGGCCGTGGAGGGCATCTACCCGTTCAGCCGCGCCGGCACCATCACCGGCGAGCAGGGGACGGAGACGGTCTGGCGGCTCGAAACCCTTGCCGGGCAGCCGCAATGAGCGCCCTCACCGGCCAGCCCTGGTTCTGGCCGGCCCTGATCGTGGTCGTCGGCCTGCCGCTGGCACTGTTGCTGCTGCAGGAGTTACACGCCTCACTGGTGCGTCGTGGTAGCGCCTACGCCAAACCCGTTCGGCTGCTGCGCAACTGGGTGTTCCCGATTTTCGCGATTTACCTTCTCGTCGACCAGTTGGAACACAGCGACGTCAAC
>Ga0180433_10011288_pt1 | contig 10611 bp, 6 predicted proteins | sample SS_ome_8_FD_132980 | JGI IMG/M metagenome (GOLD analysis project Ga0180433, IMG submission 132980) | Hypersaline lake sediment archaeal communities from the Salton Sea, California, USA - SS_1_D_1 metaG | ecosystem: Environmental > Aquatic > Non-marine Saline and Alkaline > Hypersaline > Sediment...
CGTCCAGAGAACGGTAATGCTGAAGGAAGTATCTGTCGGCAACCGTAAGCGCCGTGACGGCAAGAGCCGCTGGTACCAAGGGTAGGCCGAACTTCAGCATCACTTTGAGGCATCGTGTCGAAAAACGCCGTACGAGATCTTTTCGCATAGTGGCGAGAAAGAATACAAGGATGACAGCTGCCGCCGCCGTATTCGCCGCGACAGCACCGACCAACCCCGCTCGCAACAGTGCCAGCGCTACGAAGCAGAATGCTAGCTGCAAACCGGCTGCAGAACCGATCAGGATTGAGTAAGATGTTGACCGACCCTCCGCCCGCAACCGCGTAAGCGGTATGGCTCTCAGGACTTGGAACAAGGTAGTGCCTAACATCAGCACAAGGAGCATGTGATAACCGGTTGCATCGAGCAACAGTGCGGATAGGGGTTTGCTGAAAGCTACGAGCGTAACTACCACTACAAGCGAAGATACTGCCGAGAACGCAAACGCCGTGCTCAGCGTCGTCCTTCTGTCGGCTGTCTCTTCATGCATCACCGCCAAGAGGTAGGCAGGCCCCATCCCCATTTCGAGCACGACGATCAAGAACCGCACGGTTGCTTCCAGCAACGCAAAGATGCCGAAGTCGTGAGGTGACAGGAGCCCATACAAGGGGATGAGCAGCAAGGCCATGACGCTGCGAAATGCCGTTCCGCCTCCGTAAGCGAAAGAGTTTTTCAGCGTGTCCCGTATCTCGTCGAACACTCGACGCTGTTCGGATTCGCTCACCCAACAATGCTCCAGCCATCTAAAGGAGGTTCAGCATCGACCCCCGCACAGGAACCTCGATGAAGAATACGTCGTCGAAAAAAGATTGTCCCTCCGACTTCCAATTTGCGATCCGTACCGAACACGTTTCCGCCGAGTAAGGGACGCGAACAAGGGAGGACATCGAGGTCCACTCCACAAGTTGGTTTCCTCTGAGACCTGTCGCTTCGGTCGGCACGGTCTTGCCGGCTCCGTTAAACCATATACATGCCATCTGTGCATCGCCGCCGCGGGTGCGGAGCTGTCCGCCTAACAGGTAGTGCGTCCCGCCGGCAACCGGCCAGGGACGACTCAGCGCACAGCTGGTCAACTGCTTGCCGATACCCAACATACGCAGACACTGGTCTCCCTCATGATCTGCGCGTTCGTCAATCACAATCTGGCACTGATGAGGCGCGCTGCCGTAATACACGGCCTTGGCGAAACCGAGCGGGTACCGTTCTCCCGGCCCCCCCGTTTCAAACCCCGGTTCAGGCAGCATGTTACTCACCGTCGTCTTGTGAAAGACCAGTCCCCCCGCCTGAGCGACAAGACCTTGCGGACCCCGCTCCAGAACGACGAGCCGGTCTGCGGTGCGCGGTTCGCTCACATGCCAGAAATACGTCACGTCCAGGTAACCTGCGCCAGAGAGCCAGGGCGACTCGAGCGCCAACCCCGCGAATGCCAACCGCGGATTGAGCTCGTACCGCCTCCGAAAAGTCGGCTCAAGATCCTCTACTGCAGCGAGTATCCTCTCGATCTGTTCCGTATCACCCGCTTTCTCAGCAGCATCAAACGCGTCACACAACCACTCGATGTCGGAACCGTGCACTGTCAAAGCTTTCTTGTATAGCTCATCGGCCTCACGAACTTTTCCAAGAGCGTGTTGGATACGTGCAAGGCCGTACTCTCTGCACCCGGGCGGCGCTCGCGCAAAAAAACTTTCTGCCTGTTCCCCATCGCCTCGCTGCAGCGCGAGGAGGCCGGCACGAAACGCTGCCATTTCAATACCCGCGTCCGCCGCTTTCGCAAAGGCGCTTTCAGCCACCTTCTTCTTGCCGGCGCTCTCGCACGACTGAGCAAACTCCAAGCACACGGGCCCGTCATCCGGCATCATCGTTTCTAACGAATTCTCGTCAGCCAACTCGACGACAACGCTCCAGCATCGCATTTCCACCGCCGCCGTAAGGGCGTTCCGGCGGAACTCACCGGTCGCGGAGCCCATATTCTCTTCAGGAAGCAGGTAATATGCCGAAAGCGCCTTGAACCACTCGCCCCGCGCAACGTGATACCGGAACCAGAACTTGTACTCTCTCGACCTGTCTTGCACATCAACGTAGCGCTGGCGCTCAATAAGCTTTGCTCCTCTCTTGAACTCTTTCGATGCGCTCGCCATATCGCCGCTCCGCTCCAGCGCTTCGCCGAGCGAGTAGCGTGCAGCGATATCGTGTGGATCCAACGCCAATGCTAACAGAGAGAGTCTCTTGGCAGCGTCGAACTCCCCTGCATCCATGAGATCCTGGAATTGTGCCTCGAACGCGTAGCGATCAAAAGTGCTGAGATCCGACGTGATGTGAGGAAAAAAGAGAAGAACTACGCCGAATAGAACCAGAGTACAGATCCAGATTGTCAGGATCTTCCGCAACTGTGGCAGTCTTTGCATGCGCTCCCGTCAACCCTGACGCTCAGGGCGACACCGCTCTGCTCGCCGACAGCGAAACATACTCCATCAGAAACGCAATGCCTAGCCCGACCACGAGACCGAGTGCGCTCGCAACAGAGATGTTTACAGCTGTTCGCGGCGCTGCGGGCGAGGTTGGGACATATGCGCGGCTGAGAATCACGATCGGGTCCGTGGTCGGCACGACGAGGCTCTCCCTGACTCTCGAAAGACGCTGATTCGCCGCATTCAGTTCGCTGGTGGCGTCATTTACCGCCCGGCTCAACTGTTGGAGTCTCGCTTCGTCCGCCGGCAACTGTTTCTTCAGCTGCCCAAGCCTTTCATTCAGTCTGTTCTGTTCCTCCTCGAGCAGTCTTATCGTCGTGGCGATCCTCGCGGCGGTTCTCCCCATAGCCGCGAACAAAGTTCGCTTCGAAACGCCGTCCGAGCCGGAAAGCACTTCAAGGTTCAACCGATGACCCGTGTCCGTGAGGAGGCCTGTGTACTGCGCATGCACTCCAGCCAAGAACAGCACGTCGTCCGGACCGGCTTGCTCGCTGGATGCAGCATACGCTTTGTTCTCCTCCAAGAACGAGCGGACGCTCTTTTCAAGAAGGCTGAGCGCACGAGTTCTTGTTCTGTACTGCCCGATCTCCGCGGCCACCGATTCAATCCGCTCGCGCTCCAGGGTTAATGTCCTGACAGACGTTCCCAACAGGACTGCCTCAGGTTCGCGCACATAATGTTCGGCGCAAAACTCGTTGAGCTCCTTCTGTGCTGTCGTAAGCTTCTCCTGCGCGACCTTTATCTCTTCCTCAACACGTCCCGTGGCCTCTTCGGCGAGTCTCTTCGCCAAAGCACCTGCTTTTTCCACAAATTCCTCTGCCCAGATGTTGGCAAGAGAGGCAGCGACACCGGGATCTCCCGTCTCAACACGGAGTTCAAAGTGGCTTACCCCCTCTATCTCTTGAAGATAGCCGACCTGGCGCAACTTTGACGCGGAAAGGTCGCGTTCTATCCCTTCCTCTCCAGCCCGTCGGACAACCTTGCTGACCACCTCGTCTTCTTGCAGGAGGGCTGTATAGGCACTTATCGTATCGGGAAGTACTCGTTCACTCTCGCTGACCGCCTTGGTCATGAGCTTGACAGTGCCTCGGTATACGGTGGGGAGAAAGAAAAAGCTCACCACGGCACTCGCTACCCCGGCAGCCAGGAAACATCCCAGTATAATCCACTTTCGTCTTCTAATAAGATCGAAATACGCGAAAAGGTCAACCGTCTCTCGTTCCGTCATGCGTCTTCCTTTCGATCCCGCTCGCCGCAGCGATTCCGGCAAGCACGCTCTCGACCGCCGCGTCCACGCCGCCGTCCCCCGAGATTACCCTGTCTGCATGAACCCGTGTTGGCTCCACAAACTTCACGTGCATGGGTCTTACCGTGTCGTAATACTGCTCTATCACTTCGTCGACGGTGCGGTTCCTCTCGCGCATATCCCTGCGCAACCGCCTGATGAATCGCACATCATCCGGAGCGTCAACGTAGATCCGCAGATCCAGCAGCCGGCGCAACCTCGGCGGATGAAGGACCAGTATGCCTTCGAGTACCACCACACTCACCGGCTCAATCGTCACCGTGTCTTGCGACCTCGTATGCGTATTGTAACAGTAAACGGGGCGTTCTATTCGCCTACCCTGTTTCAGTTCCTCTACATGCGAAATCACAAGGTCCATGTCGAAGGCGGCCGGATGGTCAAAATTCGATTTCCTCCGATCGCTCAGCGGCATGCTGCTCCTATCGAGGTAATAAGAGTCTTGCGGGATAATCGCCACGTTTGTCGCGCCCATACGCTCCGCGATACCTTCCGCCAGAGTCGTCTTGCCGGCTCCCGTACCACCTCCTATCCCTACGATCGACATTTTTCCGAACTGTCGCGCCGGGTTCCGGTTTCTCCGGTGATTTCAAGGGACCGCACGCGACGCAACGTATCCTCGATGAGTCTCCTGTTTGCGGATGTCAGGTCCGCCATCAGCCCGGTCACGAGCGTTTGGAACCCCAACATCAGCAGCACTGCAGCGAGGATAAGTGACTGGACGTGACCCCATCCCTGTCCACGAAACCAGAACACGAGGTACCGTATGCACAGTGCCACGCCCGCTAAGCACAACGCGCCACCGAGGTATGAAAACACCTTCAGCGGCTCATACATCGAGTATATTCTGACCATGGTGCCGAGAGAACGTTTGACGTAGCTCGCCGTTGAGCTGAAAAGCCGCGACGGGCGCAACACCTTGTTCGTGCCTACGGACACGCAGATCAGTGACAGGTCTTTCTTGCCGGCCTGAATGACGGTCTCCAGCGTGTAAGTGAAATCGGACAGCACGTTGATACATAACGCGGCATCCCGGCTGTATGCACGGAACCCGCTTGTCACGTCGGCAACGTCCAGGTTGGCAAGCTGGCTCACCACCCAGCTCCCTACTTTCTGAAGCATTTTTTTTCCCCACGAAAAATGCTCTATATCGTCTATGGGCCGACATCCGATCACAATGTCAGCCTCGCGCTTCAGCACGGGCTCGATAAGGTGAGGTATGTCTGTCCCGCGATACTGGTTATCCGCATCAGTATTAACGATAATGTCGGCGCCAAGCCTGAGGCTGGCCTCCAGACCCGCCGTGAACGCCTTTGCGAGACCCTGCGTCTTGTTCAACCGCACGATATGATCGACGCCGTGTTGCCGGGCCACCTCGATGGTTCTATCCATGCTCCCGTCATCGATGACCAGTATCTCGAGCTCGTCGACTCCATCAATCTCGCGCGGGATGTCGTGCAACGTGGCCGGCAGGGTACCCTGCTCATTCAGACACGGTATCTGGACGATCACTTTCATAGTAACAGCTTTTGTCCCCTCACACCCGGATGCCACGAACTCTCCTCGGAAACGAGCTTATCGGTATCCGTATGAAACGCTTTTCTGAACATCGCCATCGGGCGGACAGCCCCCGTGTCCGACCATGTAAAGAGCCGGCTCCGTTGCATATCCGTCCCGCGTCAGATCCTAGCATACACCACTTCAGACTGCAAGCAACGGCATGCTCGTTGACACTCGGTTTTGCGCTGTGATACCCTTGCCGCCAAGTCGGGATCCTCGACCCTGCACCGTCCAGCACTGAAAAGATAAACCAACCATAAATGGGGCGAGCTTTGAAGAGAGTTTCTGAACACCGCTTGCACGAGTCACATGACGAGCGGCGCAGCAGTTCCGCGCCATCCGTCCACGAGGGGACGCTCCCCCCCGGCCAGAACAATTCTTCGCAAATCGAAGGTACTGTCGAGCGAATCGTGTTTGCGGGTGCGGACAGCGGGTTCACAGTTCTCCGTCTTCAAGAAACCGGCAAACCCGACTCGACGAGCGTGGTCGGATTGTTCCCTTCCGTGACGGTCGGCGAGATGCTGCGGTTACAAGGCCGCTGGGTGATCGACAGGCGTTTTGGAAGACAGTTCCAGGCGGATAGTTACGAATCGATAATGCCGGCAACCGTCGCTGGGATAGAACGGTACCTTGGCTCGGGACTTGTACGAGGTATAGGGCCCGTGATTGCCAAACGCCTTGTGAGCGAATTCGGCGACGAGACCCTCCGTGTAATCGATACTACCCCGGAACGGCTGCGCGAGGTAGAAGGTATCGGCCCGAAGCGAACCAGAATGATAACCCAGGCCTGGGGAGAACAGAAGGCGATACGAAATGTCATGGTGTTTCTTCAGAGCCATGGCGTTAGCACAGCCTATGCGACGAAGATATTCAGGAAGTATGGTACTGCCTCGCTGGCTGTATTACGAGAGAATCCGTACAGGCTGGCCGATGACATTTTCGGCGTCGGTTTCAAGACCGCCGACAGGATCGCCCAAAGCATCGGTATCCCGCCCGACGCCGCGGTTCGCGTCGAATCCGGTATCGTCTACGTGCTGAGCCGGTTCACGGAGGAAGGCCACGTCTTCTGCCCGAAAAGCGCGCTGGTCACCGAGACCTGCTCCGTCCTGGAAGTATCGCAAGACCTTGTCGAGAGCGCGCTCGAACGACTCAAGAATGCCGGAAAGATCGTGCTGTATGAGAGGGCCGACGAGGAACCCGCAGTCTATTTGCGGGCCATGCACCTGTGCGAAACGGGCACCGCTGATGCGCTGAAGATGATCGTTCGGGTGCCCGGAAAAAGAGTTGAAATCGACGTGGAGCGGGCTATCCAATGGGTGGAACGGCACAACAACATCGAACTCTCGCCGGAGCAAAAAGAAGCGGTGCGCCGATCGGTCGCCGCACGCGTGCTCGTGATCACGGGCGGGCCCGGCACCGGCAAAACGACCGTTCTCAAGTCGCTCGTTGACATTTACGCAAAGAAACGTCTGAGGCTGTGCCTGTGCGCCCCGACCGGCCGTGCCGCAAAACGGTTAGAAGAGGCAACAGGGCACGACGCCAAAACCATCCACCGACTTCTCGAATACAGCCCAAAGAGCGGGAGATTTACGCGGGACGAGCAGCACCCTCTCGACGCTGACATCGTGGTGATAGACGAGATGTCCATGGTGGACATCGCGCTTATGCACCACCTCGTGAAAGCGGTACCCCGCAACGCGTCCCTCGTACTGGTTGGGGACGTCGACCAGTTGCCGTCCGTCGGACCCGGCTGCGTGCTGCGGGAGATCATAGAGTGCGCTGCATTTCCCGTTGTCAGGCTTGCAACGATTTTCCGTCAGGCGGCACAAAGCACCATCATTGTGAACGCGCACAGGATCAACCGAGGCGAATCGCCCTTGCTCAGGCCGATTGGAACGGAAGAGGACTTCTATTTTGTCGAGAAGGATGACCCCGATCAGGTCTGCCAGATGGTAGTGGAAATGGCGGCCCGGCGCATACCCGCAAAGTTCGGGCTCGACCCGATCAACGATGTTCAGGTGCTCTCTCCCATGCATAAAGGGCCGGTCGGCGTGGCCCGTCTCAACGACGAGCTGCAGAAACTGCTCAATTCGGCCCAAGGAGGTATCGTGCGCGGAGGGCACATGTTCAAGATCGATACCAAGGTAATGCAGATACGCAATAACTATGATAAAGAGGTTTACAACGGAGATATCGGTAGGATCTGCGAGATGGAACAAGTGCAGCAACGGGTCGTCGTCGCGTACGACGGGAGGCACGTGGTGTACGATTTCAGCGAGCTGGACGAGATAGTTCCCGCCTATGCGGTGACGGTGCACAAATCGCAGGGAACGGAGTTCCCCGCTGTCGTCATTCCATTGGTGACGCAACATTACGTGCTGCTTCAGCGCAACCTGCTCTATACCGCCGTCACAAGAGCGACGAAACTGGTGGTTCTCGTCGGAAGCAAAAAAGCGCTCAATATAGCCATACGGAACAATAAGATAGCTCATCGGTACACCAACCTGGCGAAACGGATACGTGCGGGACTCGGTTGAGATTGCGCGCGCGAGGAGCACGGGCATGCTAAGGCTCAAAGGAAAATATGGAGCAGCAGCAGCGGTCGTGAGTATTGTCCTCGCGGGTTGTGCCGGCGCGACCCACAGGCAAGCAATTCAACCGGAGAAGGAGCTCACTATGCTGAACCTCATACCGCAGCCACGAATGATTCAGAAGGGAAAAGGAAGCTTTGACCTTAGGGGGCCGTGCCTCGTCGTCCTGGATCCCACCAGCGATGTCCTCCTGGTGGAGCTCGTCGTATCGTGTCTTCGCGAGACGACCAGCATCGACGCAAGCATAGCTGCGGAAACAAGAGGCGCGAAACCGAAAGATAGAGCTATCGTTTTCGGCGACTCGCGCCGCAGCACACTTGCCAGCAGTATCCTGCGAGAAAACCACGTTGCAACGCTCCCGAGCTTCGGGAAAGAAGGGTACATGATATATGTGAACGAGCACAACGTCGTCGTGACGGCGGACGGTGAGCCAGGGCTTTTTTACGGTGCACAGACGCTCGTTCAACTCCTACAATCCTCGCCCTCCGCAATACCCGGTCTGACGATATGGGACTGGCCGCTCATGGAGATCCGCGGTATCTCTGACGATATAAGCCGCGGTCAGGTATCGAATCTTGAGAATTTCAAGAAGATTATACGGGTTCTCGCCAGTTACAAGATAAACGTGTACATGCCCTACATCGAGGACATGTTCACCTTCGACAAACATCCCCTCATCGGAAAGGGCCGCGGTGCATTGACGAAGGAGGAGGTTGCGGAACTCGATGAGTACGCCAGGAGGTACTACGTGGAAGTGATACCGATCTACGAATCTCTCGGCCATCAAGAACATATGCTCAGCATACCCGAATATAACGTGTATGCGGAGGTCGCCGACACTCCATGGAGCCTGTCGCCGGCGAAAGAGGAGACATACGAGCTGCTCAACGAGCTATACTCAGAGATATGTCCCGCGTTCAGTTCCCCCTATTTCCACATCGGTTGCGACGAGTCGTGGGATATAGGTAAAGGTGCGAGTAAAGAGCTTGTCGAGAACATGGGCGTGGCCGGCGTACATGCCCAGCACTACAAGAAAGTGCATGCACTTGCCACACGATACGGCAAGAAAGTCTTGATGTACGGCGACATTTGTCTGGAACACCCCGAGATTATCGAGGAACTGCCACGCGACATTACGATTGTCGACTGGCATTACGAAGCGGCGAAGCAGTACCCGAGCATCGGAAAGTTTCAGGACGCGGGGTTCCGCATACTCGTCAGCCCGGCGACGCAGGCATGGACGAGGATTTTCCCCTATTACGATGCTGCCGCCGTCAACATTGAGCATTTCATCAAGCGCGGATACGAGCACGGTGTCTGGGGCGAGATAACCTCCACCTGGGGCGACAACGGAGCGGAAAATCTTCGAGAACTCAACTATTACGGTTTCGCCTTTTCGGCGGATTGCTCCTGGTCACCAGACAAAGCGACCCACACATCGTTCAAGAAGCGCTTTTTCCCTCAGTTCTACGGGACGGACAACCCGGCATTCCGTGAGGCGTTCGACAATCTTGTCCGCATAAACAGACTCTTCCCAAACAACTTCCGACTAACATGGGATGAGCCATTCCATAAGAAACCCACGACACGCACGGTCGACAAAGCAAACGAGCTGAAAGAGTTGATGGACGAAACGCTCGATAAACTCAAGAGTGCTGAGGGCGATGTCAGGCGAAACCAAGACAGTATCAAGTACCTGCGGCTCGCCGCACGACGCGGCGGGTGGCTGGCACGCAAAATACTGTGTGAGGTAAACGTCGCACACCTCGAAGAGGCGACAGGACCGACCCGACTTGCTGCCGGGGAGTGCGTCAACGAGTGTCGCAGCGCCGCTGACGAGCTCGAACAGATTAAGGAAGAGTTTCGCAGGCTCTGGTTGCTCACAAATAAGGAAGCGGGGCTCGCGTTCAACCTCGATCGGTATGACAGACAGGTCCGCGACTTCCGCGCCAAAGCGGACGAGATCGCGCGCACGTTTCTATAGAGGGTGTGCGGCGGAGGTTGAACGACGCAGATCAAAGGAGGATAGATGAATGAAACTGAAGGCGGCGGTTATGGGGACTGGATGGATAGCCAAAGATTACCACATACCGAACTACAAGAAGCTTGACGACGTGGAGCTCGTGGCTCTCTGCGACGTCAATCGAGAACGGGTCGAGAGTGTAGCGCGAGAATTCGAAGTGGAACACGTCTACACCAACCACCGCAGCTTGCTCGAAAAACACAAGCTCGACCTTGTGGACGTTTGCACGCCGAACTACGCGCACTGTGAGGTGTCCGTCGACGCGCTCGAAAGCGGCGCCAACGTTATCTGCGAAAAGCCTATGGCGATGAATGTTAAAGAGTGCGAGATGATGATCGCCGCAGCAAAGAAGAACGGTCGGCTCCTGACTGTCGGATTCCACTTCAGGTTCATGTCGGCAATGGAGCAGCTGAAACGGATGATTGACGAAGGTCTCGTGGGCGACATCTACTATTCCAGAGGTCTGTACCTGCGTCGTTCCGGCATTCCCGGTTGGGGTGTTTTCCACATGAAGGAAAAGTCCGGAGGAGGACCCTTTATTGATCTCGGTGTGCACGTTGTGGACCTGATCCTGTGGCTTATGGGAAGCCCGAAGCCGACCGCTGTGAGCGCCTGCACCTTCCAGAA